>Ga0105251_10001164_pt1 | contig 22818 bp, 25 predicted proteins | sample KBSS64metaG_FD_80424 | JGI IMG/M metagenome (GOLD analysis project Ga0105251, IMG submission 80424) | Switchgrass rhizosphere microbial communities from Kellogg Biological Station, Michigan, USA - KBS S6-4 metaG | ecosystem: Host-associated > Plants > Roots > Rhizosphere > Soil | place...
ATGGAGCGCAACAGGCTGCCCAGGGCCTCAAGCAGGGCAGTGTCGTCGTCAATGATGAAGACCAGAGGATCATTGCTGGCGGCCACGGCTCTCTGGTTCAGTGGATGGTCGTCGTTCATTCGGGTTTCCACAGGCGCTGGCGAGGGCATGAGTCTAGTCTCAAGGTGCTCTGGAACAAATGCCGTGGGGTGGATTTTTGGTACGGTTGTGCCCTTGGTTGTCACTGTTTTGTGCGCGATGGCAATCGGCCATTTCGTTACCGTGCGTTGAGCATAGATATTGCATAGAGATCAAGGGGTAAGCGCGAAGAGTGCATATTCGACTCAACCTGCTCTTTTACGCCATCTACATCTTTATTCCTCAAGGGCGCCCGGACAGGTATTACTGTGCAGGCTGTCCGAGACTCTGGCTGAAACTTTTTCGCAGTGAGAAACAAAGTAATGCCGATGATTCCCCTGCTGATTTGCGACGACTCCAACATGGCGCGCAAGCAGTTGCTCCGGGCTTTACCCAGCGACTGGGATGTTTCGGTCACGATGGCCACCAACGGCCAGGAAGGCGTTGATGCGATCCGTCAGGGCCTGGGGAAAGTGGTGCTGCTGGACTTGACCATGCCGGTCATGGATGGCTATCAGGCATTGGCGGCCGTGCGCGCCGAAAACCTTGAAGCACAGATCATCGTCGTCTCCGGCGACATTCAGGAAGAAGCCGTACGCCGCTGCATGGAGCTGGGCGCGCTGGCGTTTCTGAAAAAACCGGCTGACCCGGAAGAACTCAAGCAGACCCTGAGTAACCTGGGCCTGCTCGGCGTGCCGTCTACTACGCCTGCGCTGATCCCCTCTGCTGCGGTATCGAATATCAGCCTGCACGATGCCCTGCGCGAGATCGTCAACGTCGCCATGGGCCGCGCCGCCGCGCTGCTGGCCCGGGTGCTGGGGGTGTTCGTGCAGTTGCCGGTGCCCAACGTCAACATGCTCGAGGTGGGCGAGCTGCACATGGCCCTGGTCGACGCCCAGAGCCGCGACCGCCTGACCGCCGTATGCCAGGGCTATATCGGCGACTGCATCGCCGGTGAAGCGCTGCTGCTGTTCCATGACTCGGAAATCTCCGACATGGCCAGGCTGATGCAGCGCGACTCGGCCGACTACACCGATATGGAAATGCTCCTGGACCTCTCGGCCGTGCTGATCGGCGCCTGCCTGAGCGGGATCGCCGAGCAGATCGACGTCGAATTCTCCCAAGGCCACCCCCAGGTGCTGGGCAAGCTCGGCGGCATCGATGAGCTGATTCGTATCAACCAGCAACGCTGGAAAAAAACCCTGGCCGTGGAGATCAGCTACAGCCTGGAAGGCCATAACATCCATTTCGATTTGCTGATGTTGTTCACCGAAGACTCGGTCGAGCTGCTCTCGCATAAACTTGCTTATCTGATGAGCTGACCATGAACAACAACATCGATCTCAAAGAACTGCACTGGATGCTCACCATTACCCAGAACATCGACGTGGGGCTGGTGGTGCTCGATCGCGATTACCGGGTGCAGTTGTGGAACACCTTCATGGAGAACCGCACCGGCGTGTTGCCTGACAAGGCGGCCAACCAGTCGTTTTTCAAGCTGTTCCCGGAGGTCAACGAGCGCTGGTTCAGCAAGAAAATCGAAAGCGTCGTCACCCTGGGTACACCGGCCTTCACCATCTGGGAGCAGCGCCCTTACCTGGTACGGTTCAAGAACTACCAGCCGATCACCGGCCAGGAAGATTTCATGTACCAGAACACCACGCTGTTTCCGCTGCGTTCGACCACCAGTGAAATCAGCCATATCTGCCTGGTGATCTACGACGTCACCGACGTGGCCACCAACCGTCACCAGTTGCAGGCGGCCAACAACGCCCTGCTGGAGCTGTCGAGCACCGACCGCCTGACCGGCCTGTTCAACCGCGGCCACTGGGAAGAGGTGCTGAAGAACGAATACGCCCGGCATTGCCGCTATGACTCCCAGGCCACCCTGGTGATGTTCGACATTGACCACTTCAAGCGGGTCAACGACACCTACGGCCACCAGATGGGCGACAAAGTCATCCAGCGCGTGGCTGAGGTGACTCGCCAACTTGCGCGTACCGCCGATATCGCCGGCCGCTACGGCGGTGAAGAATTCGTCGTGCTACTGCCCGATACCGACAAGGCCGGCGGGAAGATTTTTGCCGAGCGTTTGCGCCAGGCCATCGAGGCCCAGGAGATGAGTCACGAGGGCCAGGTGATCCGTTGCACCATCAGTCTGGGGGTGGCGGATCTGTCGCAACCGACCGCAGAGTACAAAACCCTGATCGAATTAGCCGACCAGGCCCTGTATAGCTCGAAGAAAAACGGCCGCAATCAGGTCACAGTCCACGAATAATGGCTGGAAACGCCCGATCTTGAGCACGATTCAGCTTTTTTTCATGATGCAGTGCTCAATCGGCGATGTCCTAAATCCACAATGGCGGCAAGCAGCTAGTATGTGGGTCGTTCACCCAGTGTCAGGAGCCAGGTCCTAGCATGGAGTGCGAAGAGGCACTGGGAGAACACTTGATTGGATACCTGCGAAGTCGCCTGACTTCGCACGCTGGGCATTTCGCCTTCTGCGATGTGTCGGCACGTTGAGTCATGTCTGCTAGGATCGCGATTTTGCGCTGACCTTCAGGGACATCATGCGACCCACTTCTACCCTTACCGTTACCCCTGTCGACCAGCCTCTGGTCGGACGTGTCAGCCCGCCTGGCTCGAAATCCATCACCAACCGCGCCCTGTTGCTGGCGGGCCTTGCCAAGGGCACCAGCCGTTTGAGCGGCGCGCTCAAGAGCGATGACACCCGGGTCATGTCCGAAGCCCTGCGCCTGATGGGCGTGCAGGTGGACGAGCCGGACGACAGCACCTTCGTGGTCACCAGCAGCGGTCACTGGCAGGCCCCGCAACAGGCGCTGTTCCTCGGTAACGCGGGCACCGCCACGCGCTTCCTGACTGCCGCCCTGGCCAACTTCGAAGGCGAATTTGTCGTCGATGGCGACGAGTACATGCGCAAGCGCCCGATCGGCCCGTTGGTCGATGCCCTGCAACGCATGGGCGTGGACGTCAGCGCGCCAAGCGGCTGCCCTCCGGTGACCGTCAAGGGCCTCGGTGGCCTGGCCGGCGGGCGTATCGAGATCGATGGCGGCCTGTCCAGCCAGTACGTCTCGGCCCTGCTGATGGCCGCTGCCTGCGCCAAGGGCCCGATCGACGTGGCCCTGACCGGCAGCGAGATCGGCGCCCGTGGCTATGTCGACCTGACCCTGGCGGCCATGCAGGCTTTCGGTGCGCAGGTCGAAGCCCTGGACAATGGCACCTGGCGCGTCGCCCCGACCGGCTACCAGGCCACGGACTTTCATATCGAACCGGACGCCTCGGCCGCCACCTACCTGTGGGCGGCCCAGGCCCTGACCGGCGGCGCCATCGACCTTGGCGTCGCCGCTGAAGATTTCACCCAGCCCGACGCCGAAGCACGCTTGCTGATCGAGCGTTTCCCGAACATGCCGGCCGTGATCGACGGCTCGCAAATGCAGGATGCTGTGCCGACCCTGGCCGTGCTCGCCGCCTTCAATAACCAGCCGGTGCGCTTCGTCGGCCTGGCCAACCTGCGGGTCAAGGAGTGCGACCGCGTCTCGGCGCTGTCCCACGGCCTGTGTGCCATCGCCCCGGGCCTGGCCGAAGAGCAGGGCGACGACCTGCTGGTCCACGCCAATCCGGCCCTGGCCGGGCAGACCGTCGACGCCTTGATCGACACCCACGCCGACCACCGTATCGCCATGTGCTTCGCCCTGGCGGGCCTGAAGATCGCCGGGATCCGCATTCAGGATCCGGACTGCGTCGGCAAGACCTACCCCGGCTACTGGGACGCCCTGGGCTCCCTGGGCGTACAGACTCAACGCAAGGACTAAACCATGAGCCCGGCACTGCCTCCCGAACTGCTCGCTCGCGCCCAGGCCCTGATCGATCGAGGCGGGCGGCGCCTGCTGGGCATCGTCGGCACGCCCGGGTCGGGCAAATCCACCCTGGCCCAGCTGCTCGCCGACGCCCTCGGCGAGCAGGCGGTGGTGGTGCCCATGGACGGCTTCCACCTGGCCAACCGCGAACTGGCCCGCCTGGACCGGGCTGCGCGCAAGGGCGCCCCGGACACCTTCGATGTCGGCGGCTACCGCGCGCTGTTGGCACGTCTGAAGCAACAGCAACAGGACGAAACGATCTACGCGCCGCTATTTCAGCGCGAAATCGAGGAATCCATTGCCGGCGCCATCACCATCCTGCCCCAGACCCGGCTGGTCATCAGCGAAGGCAATTACCTGCTGCTCTCCCAAGGGCCGTGGGCCTCCATCGCGCCGATTTTTGATGAGTGCTGGTTTGTGTCAGTAAGTGCCGAAGAGCGTCACTCACGCTTAATGGAACGGCATCAACAGTTTGGGCGCAGTGAAGAGGCGGCGAGGGCGTGGATTGACTCGACCGATGAGCCGAATGCGCGGTTGATTGAAGGGGATCGGGACAGGGCGGATTGGGTGGTTGATTGGCGTTAGAGGATTCCGCTCTGTTTATGATGCCGGCGGATTACTTCAACCTTTCAGTCGCTTTGCGATAAGCCTCTTCGCCTTCGCGCTTGCCGACCGCAACGACAAAGACCACTACTTCATGGTCGATGACCTGATATACAAGGCGATAGCCGCTGCTGCGCAGCTTCAGCTTGTAGCAGTCTGGCAATGAATGCAGGCGATTGGCCTCAATACGCGGGTTAAGCAAAATCTCGGACAGTTTCTTCTTGAGTTGCTGCCGGACTGTATCCCCTAGTTTGTGCCACTCCTTTAGCGCTCTGGCATCGAATTCAAGGCTATAGGTCATCCAACGAAACCTTTACCCGTTGCGGATGAGCCAGGCGTTCGCGAACTGTCGCCACCAGCGCTTCGTCTTCTGGCGTCATCAGTACGGGCCGAAAGGGCAACTGACCACTATCAGCCACGTATTGCAGGGCCTGGCGCATCAGTTCGGAAGGGGTTACGCCGAGTCGATCCAGTTCGCGATAAGCGCGAGCTTTCAGGTCGTCGTCGATGCGGATGTTGATCGAGGCCATGGAAAAATACCTGTAATGACAAACGTCGTTACGATGGCAATATTTTTGGGATTTCGCAATAGAACAGGTCATAGGAATGCGATCTTGTTGTGCCTTCAGTGCAGGTGCTTGTGGACTGGCCAGGATGAGCCAGGAAGAAGGGCGGGATATCTCTTTAAAAAAGCGCTGAGAGGTAACTATATGTGTAGATTTAGGGTCAGGGTCGACATAGGTACATGTCCACGGTGAGTATCCAAATTGGCTAAAGGGCAGTTGCCTATTTGATGACTATCCGGCGATGCTACTTACCGGCTGCGGCACCCCTTCGCGAATGAATTCGCTCCCACAATACCCAGCCAGCGCTGCCCAGCCCGACCAAGGGCCATGCCCCTGCGCAACCTATCCCCCATTCCACAGTCCATTGCGCATCCATTCAAACCGATGAAAAACCACCCATGAGCCGCTTCCAACAGATTGCCGCCAACCCGCAAGGCCGGGATTTTGCCGTGGGGGACATTCACGGGCATTTCAGCCGCTTGCAGACAGCGCTGACGGCGGTGGGGTTTGATGCGGCGGTGGATCGGCTGTTCAGCGTCGGTGATCTGGTGGATCGCGGGCCGCAGAGCGCGCAGTGTCTGGAGTGGCTGGCGCAGCCGTGGTTCTTTGCCGTGCAGGGTAATCACGAGGCGCTGGCCATTCAGCATGTGCAGGGGCGGATTGCCGATTACCGCCTGTATATGGCCAGTGGTGGGGCCTGGTTTCTCGACCTGACGCCTCAGGCCCAGCGCCTGTATGCCGAGCGTTTTGCGCAGATGCCGATTGCCCTGCAGGTCGAGACCGCTGAGGGGCCTGTGGGCCTGGTCCATGCCAATTGCCCGCTGCCCAGCTGGGCGATGTTGCGCGACACCTTGTTGGGCCATCTGCCGGGGCTGGAGCGGGCCGAAGAGGTGTGCCAGTGGTCCCGCGAGCGTCAGCGCAGTCAGGATGCCAGCGGTATTCCCGATCTGCGCGCCATGGTGGTGGGGCATACCCATCTGCCCAATCCGGATGTACTGGGCAATGTCTTTCATATCGATACGGGTGGCTGGCGCTCTGATGGGCGGGGGCGTTTTACCCTGTTGGACCTGGCGACCCTGACGCTCTATTAAAGGAATAGGCGAAAAGTCATAAAATTGACTTTTAATTCCTGCCGAGTGGTACGACCGCCTGTTCCGCGCGATTCGTGAAGGCGAGACGCTGCAGAATATCCAGCAACTCAAGGTGGAAATGACCCTGTCGATCCGCCAGGGCCTGGTGGAAATCTGCAAGGTGCAGGGCCTGACCGTGGTGCTGTTGTACCTGTTCGCGCCGCGTGTGCTGGAGTGGCTGGGCGTGTCCAGTTATTACCTGCCGCTGTTCTACGTCGACCTGATCGGCGTGAGCATCCAGGTGGTGTTCATGGCCCTGCTCAACGTATTTTTCTACCTCGACAAACGCGCCATCGCCTTGCAGCTGTGCCTGCTGTTCGTGGTCCTCAACACCGCCCTGACTCTGTTCAGCCTGCACCTGGGGCCGAGCTTCTTTGGCTACGGCTTCACTCTGTCGCTGCTGGTCTGCGTGCTGCTGGCGCTGCAACGCCTGACCATCACCCTGGATGACCTGGAGTACGACACGTTTATGTTGTCGAGGTAAATGCAGGTGCACTGAATTTTATGGGCGCGAATGTGTAGGAGCGAATTCATTCGCGAAGAGGCCAGTGCAATCGACGCATTTCTATCGTCTGGACTACCGCCTTCGCGAATGAATTCGCTCCCACACTGGCTTTTGTTTGTTGTGCGACTGGGCTTACAGACGCTTCTCTGCGGCCTGATAGACCTCTTTGTCACGTCTGGCGCCTACTGCAACGATGAGGATTTCAAGAACACCTTGATCGACCCTGTAGACGATCCGGGTGTCTCCAACCCTGATACGTCTGCATCCCGCCAAGCTGCCTCGCAAGGGGATACCCAACTTGTCCGGCTCCCCATTTTCAATCCGCTCGGCAATAACCTTCAGGATTCGCGAAGCGGTCGCGTTGCCAAGGTAGTCAAAATCGTCTTGAACGTCTGGATGGAACGTAACAACCCAAGCCATCCTTATTCCTTAGACGCGTATCGCGCTTGCATGTCACTCAGGGAGATGGCTTTGGTTTTATCAAAAGTACTGAGCCGTTCACGAGCGACAGCGTCTACGCGCAAATCATCAAGCTCATCCAATAGCTCTTGATAGGCGTCCACATTGATGATGACTGCTGCTGGCTCGTTGTCTTTGAAGATAACCAGGCGCTCTGTTGCTCGACTGGAAACTTCCTTCAGGCGAGCGCTAAAGGTTCTTACCATCGTAGTGACTGATACGGCTTGATCAGCTCGGTCCAGAAGCGCTGACATGTTTTTTCTCCAGCTCGGGATGCCATGGCACACAAATTATACGTATTTAAATACGCATTAAAAAACGTATTATGATGCGTACTATAGACCAATTCCGATAGGTAGAAAAGCCAGCCTTCTGGCCAGCCTGTTTCTACAAGGTGGCCTCAGTCAATTAGCTAAAGCACCCAATCTTATTTTGCAATCGGATCCAACCCACTGGCCTTGATCGCCTTCGCCGCTTCTTGCGAGGCCAGGAAATCCAGCAGTTGGCGGGCCTGTTCGGGGTGGGTGGTACGGCTGACGATGCCGCCGGCGTAGAGGGTCATCTGTTGGGCTTGATCAGGGATCAGGCCGACGATGTCGATGCCTTCCACCGGCTTGAGTTCGCTCAGCTGCTGGAAGCCGATCTGCGCCTCGCCACGGGCCACGACTTCACCTACAGGGGTTGCCGGAATCATCTTGCTCTTGTCCTTGAGGCGGTCGCCGATGTGCATCTGGTTGAACAGCACCCGGGACAGGTAAACGCCACTGGCGCTGTCGGAATAGGCGATGCTCTTGGCGTCGAGCAGGGTCTGCTTGAAGGCTTCCATGGTGCTGATATCGGGTTTCGGATCACCGTGGCGGATGGCCATGGCGATATAGGACTTGCCCAGTTCGACACGGCTTTTCGGGTCGACCAGGCCGTCCTTGATCAGCCGGTCCAGAGCGCTGCTGACCATCAGCACCACATCGGCCGGCTCCTTGCGCGCCAGGCGGTTGGGGATGGCCTGGGGCGTGGCGCCCATGGACGGCGCGGCCTGGGCCACCAGGCGCACGCCGGTGCGTTGTTCGTAATCGGCACTCAGGGCCTGGAAGGCGGACATGATGCCGCCGGAGCTCAAGATGACCAGTTCGACGGGTTTCGGGGCTGTAGCGGCATTGACGAAAGCCGCAGGTACCAAGGTGATTGCAGCGCCGAGTAGATAGGGAAGCAGTTTTTTCATGTGAACAAGAGCCTGACTGTGAAAGGAACGCGGGGGCGATTATGTGGCAAAGTCGCCTCGGGTGTACGGATATCGAAAATGCAGACAATAGCCGCGTTACAGAGCAAGGCAGCAGAGTCATTTCACTGAGCTAAGTTTCATGAAACCTGCGCCGCCCGTTTAGCGGTACGGGGTTTCACCGCTCGTCGCTTGTGGCCTCAGCCCACGGGCAGCGATGCCACACTGCCTGTAAAGGGGAATCGGACTCCCCGGCCCAGGACCTGCCAATGATCGATGATCATTTCCCAGGGGCCTCGTGCAGTATTCATGGTCGTTCGCGTGTAGATGAAAGTTCAGAGCGCCCGGTTTCACCCAACCCGGCCGGACCCGATCCGGCGGCGGCAGCCATCCCCGCACTATCTCTCTCCGCTGACCGGACTGCCTCGCCAGGGCCGCGCATTGCCATTTTGTTATGCACCTACAATGGCGGGTCCTTCCTTGAGCAGCAGCTGCAGTCGATCCAGCGCCAGAGCTGGCCGAACTGGCAAGTGGTGGTGTCCGACGACGGCTCGAGCGACAGCACTCTGGACATTGTCAGGCGCTATCAACAGGCCTGGGGGCAGGAGCGATTGCGGCTATATGCCGGGCCTCGTCGCGGCTTTGCGCATAATTTCATGTCGCTCACCTGCCGCGCCGATATCGACGCCGATGCCTATGCCTGGTGCGATCAGGACGATATCTGGCGCGAAGACAAACTGCAGGTCGCCGTGACCTGGCTGCGGGGCATTGCTGCCGGAACGCCGGCGCTGTACCTGGGGCGCACTGAACTGTTCAGCGAGGCCGAGCAATCGTTGGGTTATTCGCCGCTGTTCCGCCGCCGGCCCTCGTTCGCCAACGCTCTGGTGCAGAGCATTGGTGGCGGCAACACCATGGTCTTCAACCGCACGGCCTGCCAGCTGCTGCGCTTGAGCGGCAGTTGCCAGGCGATCGTGTCCCATGACTGGTGGGCCTATCTGCTGGTCTCCGGCGTCGGTGGCCAAGTGCGTTACGACGCTACGCCCTACGTACTGTATCGCCAGCATGGCGGCAATCTGGTCGGCGCCAACGCCAGCTGGACGGCCCGCTGGGTGCGCCTGCGCATGCTGTTTCAGGGCCGCTTCAAGAACTGGAACAGCATCAACATCGAAGGCCTCGAGCGCCTCGAACAACAACTGACCCCCAGCAACCGCCAGCGCCTGGACACCTTCAAGCGCCTGCGTCACCAAGGGCTGGTGCTGCGGCTGTTCAACCTGCTGCGTTGCGGGGTGTATCGGCAGACGGTTCTGGGCAATATCGGCCTGGTGGTGGCGGTGATTTTGAAGCGGCTTTGAGGATGCATCACACAACCTTGTCCCGTTGGAGCGAGGCTTGCCCGCGAAATGAGCGGTGCGATAAGGCTGGCACACCGCGTCGACGCATTCGCGGGCAAGCTTCGCTCCTACAGCCATCACGAGTTGTCCCGACGACTACGCCAATACTGCCCACTTGCCACCCCTACCGTCCGGCGCAACCATTTGTGTATCAAGAGTTTGCAGGCCTAACCTGCAAACTGGTCAAAACCCCGTCACTGGCACAATGAACACAACCACTGAAACCGATATTTCCGGTCTCAGGTGTTACGACAAGGTTGTCGATGCTGTCACCTACACCGTTCCACGCGGCATAACCCGGGAAGCCAGGGGCCGTGTGTGGATTGTGCGAGTCCTGAAAAACAAAGAGCCGCTGGTACACGCCCGCTTTACCGATGCGCGCTTTGGCGGTACGCGTCGGGCGCTGGACGCGGCCATCATTCACTTGCTGCACAGCGGTCTGGCCTGGCGCAGTGAGGATGTCCTGTCGTTGAACGAACGTGCCGTGGTGCACTGGCGCAAGCGCAGCGGTGTGGGTTTGTGCGCGGTGGCCTATATCAGCCGCACGGCCGAGGATCGTGTCCACGCCGGGCGCGGTGAAACGCTGTTTCTGGCGACGTTCCGGCGCATCGCCAGCGGGCGCGGAATGGACAAATTTCGCGGCAAGTTGATCGAGGTCCTGGAGCTGGCCTATGCGCTCAAACATGACGGCGAAAAAGCGCCCTATGTCGAGCAGAAAAAACTGCGCCGCGAGGCGGATAAAGTGCTTGAAAGTGAAGCGTTTGAGCGCTTTCTCGAGGCCGGTCAGCGCAAGGTCGATCAAATCGTCGTGACTGAGTATCTGGATGCTGTCGAACCGCCATAAACGCTTCAAGAAACGGGCTGCGCAGCCGATGTTTCAAGCATCAATCCAGCCCATAAAAATGAGCGCATCTCCAATGTTCAATCAACGTTTGAAAAAAGAGTTAGCGACCCTTCAGGAGGAGCTTTCGTCTGTCCAGCAAGTGCGTGCCAGCCTGGACAGCGAAATGTTGGTCGTTCACCTCGATGCCCAAGGACGGATTGAATCAGTAAATGCCAATTTCGAAAAAGAAATGAGCTATCGGGCAGCCGATATTGTGGGGCGCTCCCTGGAAGATCTGGTGCCGGCCCACGTCAAGCAACTGGACTTTTTCCAGCGCCTCAAAGCCTCCCTCAGCCGCGGCGAACACCTCAATGGTGCCGTGCGTCTGTTGCGTGGTAATGGCGAAGAAGCCTGGCTGCGCTCGATTCTGCAACCGGTGCGCGACAGCAATGGTCGGGTGAAGTCCTTCACCCTGCACTCCAGCGATCTGACCCGCACCATCGAAAGCTCCCGCGAACACGAAAACCTGATCGCCGCGCTGCAGCGCTCCACCGCCGTCATCGAGTTCAACCTGGACGGCATCGTGCTGGACGCCAACTCGCGCTTCCTCGGCGCCGTGGGTTACTCACTGGAACAGGTCAAGGGCAAGCATCACCAGATGTTCTGCGAAGCGCAGGAGTACAACTCGGCGGCCTACAAGACCTTCTGGGAAAAACTGCGCCGTGGCGAGTTCGTCACCGGCCGCTTCAAACGCGTCGACAGCCGTGGCCATACCGCCTGGCTGGAAGCGTCCTACAACCCGATTTCCGATGCCCATGATCGCCTGTACAAAGTGGTCAAGTTCGCCACCGTCATCACCGACCAGGTCAACCGCGAAAACGCTGTGGCTGAAGCGGCGAACATTGCGTTCAGCACCTCGCAGCAGACCGATGGCACCGCGCAGAAAGGCGCCGGTGTGATTCAGGAAACCGTCGACGTCATGCGCGAACTGGCCCAGCACATGGAACAGGCCGCCGAGAGCATCGCCGCCCTGGATAAGCAGTCGCAGATCATCGGCTCGATCATCAGCAGCATCAGTAGCATCGCCGACCAGACCAACCTGCTGGCCCTCAACGCCGCCATCGAAGCAGCCCGTGCCGGTGAGCAGGGTCGTGGTTTTGCCGTGGTAGCGGACGAAGTCCGGCAACTGGCCTCGCGTACCAGCAAGGCCACCGAAGAAATCGTTGGTGTCGTGGCACAGAACCAGAAACTGGCCGAACAGGCGGTAGCGATCATCGTCAATGGCAAGCAACAGGCGCAACAAGGCCTGGAACTGGCCAGCCAGGCAGGCTCGGTGATCGTCGATATTCAGGACGGCGCGCAGCGTGTGGTCAGTGCCGTAGGGCAGTTCGCCAACCAGCTGTCGAGTTAAGGGCGGGATTTTGAAGCGAGGGGTTTTTCGCAGGCAAAATTAAGCCCGGCAAAAGCCGGGCTGGAGGGACAAGCGCCTGGGGATCAGCTCAGGCGGCTTGCACCGATATGGTCAGCACCATCAGCAGCGACACGGTTTGCACCAACGCGATCGGCACCATCAGCAGCGACGCGGTTTGCACCGACGCGATCAGCACCATCAGCAGCGACACGGTTTGCACCGACGCGGTCAGCACCATCAGCGGCGACACGGTTTGCACCGACGCGGTCAGCACCATCAGCGGCGACACGGTTTGCACCGACGCGATCAGCACCATCAGCGGCTACGCGGTTAGCACCGACGCGGTCAGCACCATCAGCGGCTACGCGGTTTGCGCCGACACGATCAGCACCATCAGTTGCGACACGGTTTGCGCCAACACGATCAGCACCATCAGCAGCGACACGATTGGCACCTACATGGTCAGCGCCGTTTTCGGCGACGACCTGGGCGTTCAGTGGGTCATGGCCAGTGATGGCTGGAAGAGCGAAGGCGCTGGAAGCCAGAACAGAGAAGGCCATGCCAAAAATCAGTTTGGAAGTTTTCATGAGGGTTGCTCCAGATCGGTTAGAAGTTGTTGTTAACTCGGTATGGAGGTAATGCTACGCCGCTGGGATTTATTAAGAAGTCAATGCGATTGGTACCGATCATTGCTGAAATTGATAGTTGTTTAGAATTGTGGGGTGAATTCGCCAAGGCATTCCAGGCGACGAATATCTCTCGAATGTGCCAGCCCCTTCGCGGATAAATCCGCTCCCACAAGGGCGTACATCCCGGTTCCATCACGCTTGCCGATATCTGTAGGAGCAACTTTAGCCGCGAGCACGTCCTCCTGGCCAAAGCCGGTCCTACAGGTGGTGCGTTATTGCGCGACAGCGCTGTGAGCCTCACTCCACCTGCCGATACCTCACGCAATACCCCACCCCACACACCTGCTGCGGATACCGTTCGAGCACGAAGGCATCCAGCGTTGGAAAGCGCTGGCGCATGTCGCGGCCGTCGATGCGGTAGGAGGGGAAAGTGGTGGAGTAGACGATGGCGCTGGGCGCGGTGGTGTTCAGGGCCTGGATCAGTTCGGCTTCGTAGTCGGCGTTGGCGTAGACCGGGTAGGTGAAGCGGGTGCAGGCGGGGCGGTCGAGCAGGGCGTTGATCACGCCGTTGTTGGCCAGGTCGAAGACGCAGCCGACTTGCCGTTCCTGCAGGCGCGCAGCGGCCCAGCCGGCGCCAGGGGTCAGCGTTGCGCTGTTGCTCGGTGGCGTATTGAGGCGGGCCAGCCACTGGTACTGACCTTCACGCAGGTGCTTGCCGTGGCTGTAGAGCAGCGCCGACGCCGAGAGGGTGAGCAAGGCCAGCAGGGTCAGGTGGCTCAGGCGCAGGTCGCGGGCGTCTTGATGGGGCGTACAGGCGTAGGCCGTCAGGCAGGCGATCAGGAAGAAGCCCAGGTTGTGCTGCAGGACGGTCAGGGCGGCGCCGACACCGATCAGGATCGGCAATAGCAGCACCGCGCGGCCAAGCTGCAGATCCTTGCGCGGCAGGCTCAGCAACAGGCACAGCGGCGCCCACAGCGCACTGTAGATATGTTCGACGTCGGCGCGGTTCAGGCCGATCTTGAGCATGATCACCGTGAGCAACAGCAGCACGCAGCGCAGCGTCAGGCGCTCCAGGGCGCGCCGCTCGCGCCAGGCCGAGCGCAACCCCAGGGCCATGACGAACAGGCCGATGGCGGCGGCAAACAGACTGAGGATCAGCGCCTCGCCGCGCCAGCCATATCCCCATTGCGCCGAGGTGGCGAGCAGCACGTGCAGGTTGTCCAGATAGCCGGGCAGCGAGAACGGCCCGGACAACAGGCCCAGGCCAAGCAACGTCAGCACCGCGCCCAGGGCCACCCACCACTCGCTGCGTCGCTTGATGGCCAGTATCAGCAACGGCGGCCCGAAGGCAAAAGCGCCGGCAAGGCCGCGATCAAACGACCAGAACAGCCCGAAGCCCAGCAGCGCCCCCAGAAGCAGGCGCAGACCTGTGGCTGCCGGCACTCGCCAGGGCCGCTCATGCAGCAGCACGAAGACATACAGCGCCGCCAGCAGGATCAGGTCGCGATAGCCGACGAAAAATCCCGCCGCCAGGGCCGTGGCCAGCAGCAGCGTGCCGCGCCAGGATCGCTGGCGGGACAGCTCGTCAACGATCAGCAGCAACAGCGCGGCGGCAAGGATATTGAGCACGGCATACAGCGCCACGGTCGGCAGCAGATAGTGGTCATCACCCCAGATCAACCGCGCCAGCCAGGCGGGCAGCACATCAACGACCCCATGGATGCTCAGGGCCCGAAAGGGCGGCGCGGTAGTGCCGAAGTAGCTGACGGCGGTGGCGAAGAACTCGCCTTCGTGGAAGGGATCTTCAAGGATCAGGCTGCCCTTGAGGTGGGGCGCGATGATGAACAGCACGCACAACAGGCTCAGGGCCAGGGCGCGCCAGGGTCGATGCAGCTCGGCCATAGCGGGACATCCTCAGGGGTTGTAGTGGCCCAGGCAGGCCTTGAGCAGCACCTGGACGATCGACAGGTTGCCGCGCACGCTACTGATCTTGGTCGGCACCTCGCCCTTGGGGTAACGCCGCGCACTGGGCCGCTCGACGCAGCGGTAGCCCAGACGCGGCGCGCGATAAGACAGGTAGGCGAGCAGCTCGTAGGTCATGAACACCTGGCGAAACGGCGCGACGGCCGGGTCCAGCAGCAGGGCGCGGCTGTAGGCACGAAAACCCTGGGTGGTGTCGGTCCAGTCAAAGCCTGAGGCCAGACTCAGCAGCGGCGCGTGAATGAAGCGAATGGCGAAGTCCCGCGACGTAGGGGTGTTCTCGGCCTGGCCACCGGCGATAAAGCGCGATGCCTGCACGAAGTCCACACCGTCGCGCAGGGCGTCGATAAAGCCGGGGATGGCCGCCGGGTCGTCCTTGTCGTTGCCATCGATGGTGACGATGCCGGCATAGCCCTGATCCAGGACAAAGGCGTAGGCGCAGCGCAACTGAGCGCTGAGCTTGCCGGGCCCGGTCTTGCGCAGCAGGCCACTGACACCCAGAGCCTGCAGGGCTGACAGCTCAAGCGAACCATCGCTGCTGCCGCCATCGACGATGATGATGTCGGCGACGGCGGCGATGTTCAGGGCGGCCATGCGCTGCAGCAGGCGGGTGATGCGCGGACCTTCGTTGATCACCGGAATGACCACGCACCACGACTGTTGGCGACCGCTCCAGAGCGGCGTATCGAAGGTCGGTACTTGCCAGGCGGCGCGCTGTGCCTGCGTGGGTTCGGCACTGGAGAGAGCAGGGGGCATGGGGTTTCCTCAGGCGACATGGGCGGTGATCAACGCCACCCCGGCCATGACCAGGACGATCCCGGCGATGGTTGTCCAGTAGAAGGGCTCGCGAAAAATCAGCGCCGAAGACAGCGCCACCGTGGCAATCGCGCCGGCGGTCAGCACCGGGTGGGCGACGTTCAGGGGCAGCCTTACCAGCGCCGCGGCATACAACAGGAAGGCCGCGCCATACAGCACCAGGCCCAGCCAGAACGGCCAGTTGCTCAGGGCGGCAATGGGCTCCTTGAGGGATGGGAACTGGCGCGGCGGCATCATGGCCATCTTCACCAACACGCTGGCCGAGGCGTTGCAGAGAATGCCGCTGAGCAGGATCAGCCACTTCATGACGCGGTACTCCCGTAATGCCGCTGCGCTACTTCCACAGCCCGCTCGATGGACCACTCGGCCGGTTCGTGGGGGCTGCTGAGCATTTCGATGCTGACCACATGAGTCGGCAGATAGCGGCGGATGGCCTCAGCCATGCGTGGGTGATTGGTGCTGCCATCGCCCAGGGGCCGCAGATTCGGTTCGCTGGCATGGATATGGCCGATCTGCCCGGCATGGCGCTGCAGGATGTGCCAGGGGTCTTCGTGGTTGATGGCCAGGGCACCGGTGTCCAGTTGCATGCGGATGGCCGGGTGAGCGACCGCCCGGACCACTGCGGCGGTGCTGTGGCTGTCGGTCATGAAGTTGGCGCCGTAACAGACCGGATTGGGCTCAAGGCAGATGCATACGCCATGGGCCAGGGCAATGTCGCCCAGGGCCTGGAAAAAATCCGTGGCGCGCCGCTGCGTCTGCTGGTCATCGAGGCCGCTGCGATCACGATTTTTCGGCGAGCCGAACACCAGTCGGTTGGCGCCCAGGCCAGCGGCAATCCGGCAGACCGCTTCCAGGTGATACAGCATGGCCAACTGGCTGGCCGAGTTGCCGAACAGGTTCAGGCCCGTGGTGCCGAACAACAGCGATTGCATGCCGACGATGTTGATGCCGTGGTCAGCCCACCAGCACCTGACCCGGGCAATGTCGCTGTCCTGGGCCTTGAGCGGGTCGGGGAAGTATTTGCCCGGGGCAATATCGATGGCATCGACGCCCTTGCGGGCCAGCAGTGCGGCAATCAAGGGGTCCTGGTGGACTTCCCAGGCAATGTTGGATATCGCCAGTCTCATGGATGCACGTCTCTCACGGCGGGAAGGGTTCGCGGCTCGGACTGCGCGTAGGCACGGATGGCCTGCACGGTGTCGCGAAAGCTGTAGGGGTAGCGGCCACGGCTGCCGAACACCTGGGCATGGCGGCTTTGCAGGTCGTAATGGGCCACGGGGCCGGTCAGGCGATTGCTGAAGGTGCGGCCAAAACCCAGGCGCGCGACCTCGCCGACGCTGATCGGTTGCGCGCTCAGGTGCAGGCGCTGCAGGCGGGCGTCGAGGGCGGTCTGGATGTCCCAGCTCAGGTTGACCATGGGGTAGAACTGGAACAGCGCGCGGCTGTCGATGGCGTCCAGGTTATTGCCGTTGTGCAGGTCGAAGATCACGTTCTTGCGCAGCCCCGGGCCGACCAGCCCGGGCAGGCGAACGATCAGCGCCTCAGGGAAATGCGCCTCGACGAACTGCTCCAGGCGATAGCGATGCAAGCCATAGGCATGCAGACCGTTTTCCAGCACCGGGCTGTTCTCATCGACGCCATGGGGTTCGCGAAAGACGTCCACGGTGCTGATCAGCACGAACTGGCGGCAGCTCACCGTGCGCAAATGGCCGATCAGATTTTCGATGGCCTGCCAGTCGGCCTCGGGGTTCTGGTTGGCCCGCCATTTTTGGCCGGGCGCAGCGGCGCAGATCACTCGTTCGAAGGCGCGGCCGCAGATATCACCGATGTTGTTGGCGCGATAGAGCTGATCGAACGTCTGTTGCCGCAGCAGGGTGCTGCCCACGAATCCGGTGTAGCCGAGCAAGGCGGTGGTCATGTGGCTGCTCACTCAATCAGGGCAGGTAAAAGGCTCGGCATCGAGCTTTTCCAGCACGTCGTAGATGTTGTCGATCTTGCCGCCCAGCACCGAATAGCTGCCGGGCAGGTGCGTGTGTTTTTCAAAGAGGATCGGGCGGGCGTCGTTGCTCTCATTCATAACCAGCACGGTTTTGACTTCGAACAGCGACTCGACATAACGGGCGCCGCGCACCGCCGGGATATAGCGCTCGACGTCGCGCAGCATGTGCTCGACGCGGCTCTGGCGCGGGTAGTGCTGCAGCTTGTCGTAGGGGCTGCGCCCGGGCTCGTCCTGCCAGTGCAAATGCGGGGTGTAGCGCACGTGGGAAAGGCTGTGCAGGCCCTTGGCTGGAAACGGCATCATGGAAAAGAACGGCCCGTCCATCAGGGTGATGCCCAGGCTGTCCAGGGCCGCAGGCATCTGCAGCAGCGGCATCTCGGTGATTTCCTGTTTGAGCTGGGCCTGAATGCCGGGAAAGTCGCCGCCCAGCTGATTAAGGCCGCTGTAGGTACAGTTGAAGGCATAACGGCAGTGCAACCGCGACTCGTCGCCATCGGCCCGGCGCAGCACCGCCTCGATGCCGCCTTCGGTACCGCGATACAGCGCCGTGACCTGGGTCTGGCAGCGCACCTGGACCTCACACTCGCGCAACGCCTGCTCAGCCCACTGCGCCAGCTTGCTGGAGTCGAAGGCGAACTCCTGAACCTCGAACACCGCCTCGATCAAGCGTGGTTCGAACAGACCGCGTAGCGCCGGGCCGGCTGGCTGAATCGGCGCGCCGATATCGCGACAGAAGCGCTCAAACTGCCGCGCCGTGACCTTGGAATTGCGTCGGGCAATGGCGTAGAGCTTGGTGAAATCCTGCTTGATGATCGCGGGCCAGTCGCTGACAAAACGCGGCAAATTGACCCGGCTGCGGTAGGCCGTGGTGAAGCTGCGCGGGTAGTGATAGCCGTTATGCACCCGCGCCTGATTGTTGAAGGAGGCGCGTTGCATCAGCGCCGCTTCGCGCTCGACCAGCACGATATGGCGCAGGCCGCGCTGACGGGCCAGGTAGACGGCGATGGCGGCGCCGTAGAAACCGCCGCCAATGATCAGGGCGTCGACGGGCTGTGCGTCGTTCATCAGCGGACCTGACCGTGTAAAGGCGCAGGTGGGGTGGGCGCTTCAGCGATATTGAGCTTTTCCCGCCGGGTCATGCGCGCGCTGGTGAACTCCTGGCCGACGTGATAAAGCGGCCCTTCGTTGGACAGGCTGGCCATGTTCAGGATGTATTCGCCCAGCACCAGCAACACCAGGGAAATCAGGAAAAACATGCTCGACTGCAACAGCGAGACACTGACCCAGCCCGGCGCCACTTCGGTCTTGAACAGGGCGATGGCCACCACGTACACGCAATACAACAGGTTGCTCACCGCGCCGAACAGCGACAGCGCCGTGACCAGGCGCATCGGTGCGCGGGTGGTGGACACCAGCAGGCGCACGCCGCGATCGATGCTGTCGCGCAGATGCTTGGGCCGCGTGGCCTTGGGCGCTGCGCTGTAGCACAGGGACGCCCGGGCAAAACCGCCGGTGGCCGGCAGATGACGATACGACATGGCCGGATGCGGGTGCTGCAGGATGAAGTTGATCACCCGCTTGCCCAACAGCCGGTACTGCGGCGCCTCGCTGGCCAGGTGGATGCCGTTAAAGCGCTGGTAAAGCCAATGGAACACGGCAAAGGCGCAGCGATAGGCCAGGCTTTGGGGCGGCTTTTGCGCGTTGTTGGCGAACACCACATCGGCGCCGGCCATGGCCCGCTCGATCATCTGCGGGATGAAAGCGACGTCATCGTTGAGCGGATCAATCACCACCACCACATCGCCTAACGCGTTCTCCAGGCCGACCCATGACGCCGTGTCGGCATCGACTTCCTGGGTCAGGGCATAGACCTGCAGGTTGGCCAGGCCATCCTCGGCGGTCAGGCGCTTGAGCACCGCCACGCTGTCATCTTGCGACGCGTTATCGACAATGATCAGTTCAAAGTCGCTGGCTAGGGCGGCAATCACCGAGGCGGCGTGCACCAGTGTGGCTTCGAGGCTGTGGGATTGATTGCGGACCAGAAAGACGACAGATAAAAAACCAGGATAAATGTCCATATTGATCCTCAGAAAAACAGGGATCAGACACTCAGGCCGACGAGCCTCAAACTGCGTTATTTCATTGAGCGGGGAGGGTCTGTTGCGTTGTGCGTATAGCTACCGCCTGCCGACGTGTTGTCAGCAAGGCTGGCCTTTAAGAGAGGGGAGAAACAGGCTTTGCTATATCAGCGTTTGTTCAGGGAACTGTCAAATAAAAATGTCAATTTTTCGAGATTATAAATAATGGAATTTATAACATTATGATTTAATTGAATAATAAATATTGACGCTGGTGGGATGTTTTGTCGGGTAGCTGCAAGGTCAGAGCGTTGCGCTGTGTCTGTGGGATCTATGTATGCCTTGAGATATTCCACAGAGTCCAGGCTGATAGCTTTATAGATAGCTAGTTTTTCACAGGCAAAATTAAGCCCGGCAAAAGCCGGGCTGAAGGGACAAGCGCCATGGGATCAGCTGAGGCGGTTTGCACCGATATGGTCAGCACCATCAGCGGCAACGCGGTTAGCACCAACGCGATCGGCACCATCAGCAGCGACGCGGTTAGCACCAACGCGATCAGCACCATCAGCAGCAACACGGTTGGCATTAACGCGGTCAGCACCGTCAGCGGCTACACGGTTAGCACCAACACGATCAGCACCATCAGCAGCGACACGATTGGCACCTACATGGTCAGCGCCATTTTCGGCAACGACTTGGGCGTTCAGTGGGTCATGGCCATTGATGGCTGGCAGAGCGAAGGCGCTGGAAGCCAGAACAGAGAAGGCCAGGCCGAAGATCAGTTTGGAAGTTTTCATGGTGGTTGCTCCAGATCGGTTAGAAGTTGTTGTTAACTCGGTATGGAGGTAATGCTACGCCGCTGGGATTTATTAAGAAGTCAATGCGATTGGTACCGACCATCGCTGAAATTGATAGTTAACTAACAGCATGATCTGCAATGAAATATCTCCCTATGGGAGCAGGCTTGCCTGCGAAAGGGTCCGTCCAGCCGACACACTCTTTCAGGTCTGGCAGGCAGCCTTCGCAAGCAAGCTTGCTCCCAAATCGATCTGCTGAGCCAGAAAAATTCAAAGAGTTATTTAGTCAAAAATGACTAATTATTGAGATTTTTTCTATATAATAAGTCAAATATGACTAATTTAGCTTTCGGATAATTATCGCTATGTCTCTCATCCACTTGCTCTACTCGCCAGCAGAGATCGCTCGAGATGTAGGAAAAAACGCCAGGGCAGTGCGTCTCTCGAAAAACCTTTCGCGCAAGACGCTGGCGGAGCTTTCTGGAGTCTCGGAGTCCTCGATCCAACGGTTTGAGGTCGGCGGCTCAATCACTTTGGAGGCCATGATCCTCCTGGCTACTGCGCTCGATGAGTTGAAGCCGATCACGGCCCTGTTCAATCCTCACCAGCCCAATTCATATGCAGAGTTGAAGAGCGCTGGACGCAAGCGAGGTACGAAATGACATCGCGCGGCGGTTATCCGAAGCTCAAGCGCTTTGACATCCTTGAAGTGACTAAAAACGGTGTGAAAGTAGGGGAGCTTTACAAGGAAGAAGGTAAAGGCATCTATTTCATCTACGACCAGGGCTGGCTGGCCACAGGGTTTAATTTAGCGCCTTTCTCAATGCGTTTTGACGATAAACCTCAGCTTGCCGGTGACGTTGAACTCTTCGAAGGCCTGCATGGCCCGTTCGCTGACTCCCTTCCTGACGGCTGGGGGATGCTGTTGATGGATCGATTTCTCAACAGCACCTTTGGAGATGGTACGTCCTACACCGTCACTGCGCTGGATCGCCTGGCGTATATGGGTGATCGAGCCATGGGAGCATTTGAATATCATCCTAAAGCCGATATGGAGAAGCTGAGTGGCTCGGTTGATTTAGCCGATCTTTTTGAAGCGTCAATCAAGGTATTTGAAGGTGAGACGGCGGCTGTGCTCACCAAACTGCGCCTCGCTGGTGGGTCACCAGGCGGAGCAAGGCCCAAAGCGATTGTTGCGATGTCGCCCGACGCAAAGCATGCAACTTCCGCATTTGAGCGTATTCCCGAGGGCTATGAGCACCGTCTCGTAAAGTTCAAGGCTGGCGATGAGCCTGTGGAAACGGGCGCGATTGAATATGCCTACTACCTGATGGCGCGGGAGGCAGGCGTTCAAATGGCAGATTCGAGCCTTTTGAGGCTGATGGCGAACGGCAAACCTGAGCGTTTTTTTTCGACCAGACGCTTTGATCGCCAGGGCGAGAAAAAACTGCACGTCATGACTGTCTCAGCCCTCATGTATGCCAGTTTCAAGGCTCCAACAATGGATTACAGCGAGCTGTTGAAGCTGACCAACGTGCTGACTCGCAGTGCTACGGAAGTTGAAAAAATGGCTCGATTGATGATCTTCAACGCCCTGTCGCATAACCATGATGATCACACCAAGAACTTTGCATTTCTGTGCAATGAGCCCTCACAACCGGGTGAGCAGCCAGCATGGACGCTTGCGCCAGCCTATGACCTGACATTTTCACACGCGCGAGGCGAACACACGACGGCATTCTCCGGCCATGGCAAGGCCACTCGAAAGATCATTCATGAACTGTGCAAAGACTATAAATACCTGCGCCCTGATGAATATATTGCTCAGACGCTAGAAGCTCTTTCGGGATGGCGAGCGGTGTTTGAATGTGTGGATATCCCTCTGCAAGCTGGTGCTGGGATGTTCCGTGTCCTGGAACAGGATCATGAAGCTTTCGAGGACACAAAGAAGCGCCGACGCTGACTACCAGTAGTTGAAAGATGCGATGAAGTAGAGGCCGTTATAGTAATCCAGGCAAAATTAAGCCCGGCAAAAGCCGGGCTGGAGGGACAAGCACCTGGGGATCAGCTCAGGCGGTTTGCACCCACGCGATCAGCACCATCAGCAGCGACGCGGTTTGCACCAACGCGGTCAGCACCATCAGCGGCTACGCGGTTTGCACCGACGCGATCAGCACCATCAGCAGCGACGCGATTGGCACCTACATGGTCAGCGCCATTTTCGGCAACGACTTGGGTGTTCAGTTGATCGTGGCCATTAATGGCTGGTAGAGCGAAGGCGCTGGAAGCCAGAACAGAGAAGGCAGGCCGAAAATCAGTTTGGAAGTTTTCATGGTGGTTGCTCCAGATCGGTTAGAAGTTGTTGTTAACTCGGTATGGAGGTAATGCTACGCCGCTGGGATTTATTAAGAAGTCAATGC
>Ga0105251_10001172_pt1 | contig 22749 bp, 26 predicted proteins | sample KBSS64metaG_FD_80424 | JGI IMG/M metagenome (GOLD analysis project Ga0105251, IMG submission 80424) | Switchgrass rhizosphere microbial communities from Kellogg Biological Station, Michigan, USA - KBS S6-4 metaG | ecosystem: Host-associated > Plants > Roots > Rhizosphere > Soil | place...
GCCGCGGGCGTCGAGCCAGGCCTGGGGCAGGATCTCGGACGTCTTGCGGTAGTAGAAGCCCAGGGTGCCGCCGAGCCACTCGGGTGACCACTTGGCCATGACGCCCCAGTCACCGCTGTTGCGCGGAGTCAGGTCATCGCCGCGGCGGATGGTCGTGAGCGCGCCGCGCACCGGGATCAGCCCCGGGGTACCGGTGTGGCCGAGCAGGAAGCTCTGGGCGCCCTCGCCCACCACGTCGGAGCCGCCGTAGTACGTGCCGGCCTCCGGCAGGCGCGCGGCATCCCAGTCGAAGAAGTACTGAGCACCCAAGGTCAGCTCGGGGTTGACCATGAACGTGGTGGACAATTGGTTGCGCGGTACGAACAGCTCCTTGGCTTCGGTACCTGGCGAGGCCGCCAGCTTGGCCAGGTCCAGCCCGGACTGGCCGTAGCTCAGCGAATGCACCGGGTTGAGCAGGGTTTCACCCCAGAACAGGTTGTGCTGGCCGACCTTGGCGCTGACTTGCGACTCCTCGCCCACATCGCGGCTGAAGAACACGAAGGCATCCAGCACTTCGCCAGAGGGGCCACTGTAGTAGCGCTGGGCATAGTTGCTCAGGTGCGGGCTGCCCAGCGGCACGCCGGTGCCCGGCAGGCCGTTGAGGCTGGGGTTGATGCCGGACTGGTCACCGTTGCCGTTGACGAACGGGTTGCTGTTGGAGCCGGTATTGTCATAGGCCTTGTCGTACCAGCTGGCGGTGCTGACGCGAAAGCCGGTGTTGCCCTGGTAGACCACGTCCAGCTCGGTGAGCAGGTCGACTCGATTGGTGACCGTGGTGCCAGCCTTGCGGAAGTTGTAGTCACCGTCATTGCTGTTGGGCGTACCCAGCATGCGTTTGTCGGCGCTTTCGGTGCGCACGCCATAGTTGTACTTGACCGTGTTGTCGAAGCGCACGGCCCAGTCTTCGCTCCCGGTAGTGACTTCGAAGGCTTGCGCGCCAGGCAGGCTGAGCAGGCTGATGGCGCAGGCGAGCAGGCAGCGCTGTGGTTTCACAGCACGGTGAATGCGGTGTTCAGGCATTACGATGACTCCACTTATTGTTTTTGTTGTTTTGGGCTGCCCGTCATCTGCGGGCTTGGCCTGGGCATCCGTGCGCGGTTGGCAGATCAGTGGTCCAGGCGGCGAATCAGGTTCTCGGCCAGTGGCCAGGGGCCGAAGCCAGCGGCCGGGTTGAGGTGGCCGACCGCGCCCAGGGCGACCAGCTCGCTGCCCCAGGCCTGGGCCATGGCCCCTGCGGCGTCGAAACTGGCCAGGTGGTCGTTGCTGCTGGCGGCGACAATGCTGGGGAACGGCAGTGGCGCCATCGGCAAGGGCGACCAGCCTTGCTCGGCGAGGCTTTGCGGGCTGGGGTAATGGGCCGGCCACTGGGCGTGCAGGTCAGGCGGAGCGGCCAGCAGTGCGCCTTTGATCGGCCGCTGATAACGGGCAGCCCAGTGGGCCACCATCAACACGCCAGCGCTGTGCGCCACCAGCACCACCTCACCGTCGATCCGCTCCAGCTCGCGCTGGATGGCTTCGACTCGCGCGCTGCAGCTGAGCCCGTCGACCTGCAGCGGTGGCACGCTGCGGACCTTGGCCAGGCGCGCTTGCAGCAAGGTTTGCCAATGCTCGCTGACATGCTCGCGCAGGCCGGGGATGATCAGCACGGTGGCGGCGGTTTGCAGTTTTTCCACGTCGGGACCTCGGCTTGGATCGGGTACGAGGTTCACAGTAATCAGGGGGCTCGACGGGTGCTTCACATTGCGCGTCAGTGACTTCTCATTTGATGACAAGGCGATGTTTCGGGCTTGTGCTTCTCAATTGATGACACGCACGCTATAACGCACAGACCGCCTGACGGAAAACAATAAAAATGCCCGCCCTAGTCCGTGCCGCCAGCCTGACCAACTACCTCGAAGTGTCCCGCCACGTGGGTTTGAACCCCAACGCCCTGCTCGCCCAGGTCGGCCTCAGCGCCGCACTGCTCGACGACCCCAACCGGCGTATTCCGGCGGCCAACGTGATTGCCCTGCTCGAAGAGTCGGCGCGCGCCAGCGGTTGCGAAACCTTCGGCCTGCGCATGGCCGAGTCGCGCCAGCTCTCGGACTTTGGCGAGATCAGCCTGCTGCTCAGCCATCAGCGCAACCTGCGCGATGCCCTGGAAGTGATCGTGCAGTACCGCCATCTGCTCAACGATGCGCTGGCCATTCATGTCGAAGAGGCTGGCAAGACGGTCATCATTCGCGAAGAAGTGATCAATGAGCGGGCACCGTGCAGCCGCCAGGCCACGGAGCTGGCCATCGGTGTGATGCTGCGCCTGTGTGCGGCGCTGCTGGGTGCCCAGTGGCACCCGATCAGCGCCAACTTCACCCATGCCGCACCCGCCGACCTGGCTATCCACCGGCGGATCTTCGGCTGCAAGCTGGTGTTCGGCAGCGAGTTCAACGGCATCGTCTGCCCCGCCGCCGACCTCGACAGCGCCAGCCCCCAGGCCAACGAAACCATGGCACGCCTGGCGCGGCGCTACCTGGACACGCTGCCGGCCGGCGGCACGCCATCACTGGAACTGGAGCTGCGCAAGACCATCTACCTGCTGCTGCCCATGGGCCGCGCCACCATCGAGCAGGTGGCGCAAACCCAGGGCATGAATGTGCGCACGCTGCAACGGCGCCTGGAAGAAGACGGGCTGACGTTCAAGGACATGATCAACAACGTGCGTCGCGACCTGGTGATGCGTTACCTGGAGAACCCCAGCTATTCGCTGGGGCGCATTGCCGACATGCTCGGTTACTCGATGCCCAGTTCGTTCACCCGCTGGTTCATCGCCCAGTTCGGCATGCCGCCTGCCATCTGGCGGGCAAGGCATGCCGAACAGGCGCCTTAAAGTCCCCAGTGCATCAGGGCCAGCACCAACAGCACAAGGAACACGCTTTCCCCCACCATCAGCGCGATGGGCTTGAGCCCCACCGACGCCAGGGCCTTGAGCTGGGTTTTCATGCCCAGGGCGCTGATGGCCACCACCAGGCAGCCACGCGACAGGTCATTGATGCCGCCCTGTAACGTGGATGACACCCAGCCGGTGCTGTTGACGCAGGCCAGCAGCACAAAACCAACGGCGAACCACGGCAGCAACGGCGGTCGCTGGCCGCTGGCATCCAGGCCCTGACGGCGGGTGATCATCGCCGCGCAGACGATCACCGGCAGCAACATGGCCACGCGCATCAGCTTGACCACCGTGGCGATGTCGCCGGTTTCGGTGGACAGGCTGTAACCGGCGCCAACCACCTGAGCCACGTCGTGGATGGTGGCCCCGAGGAATACCCCGGCCTGCCCCGGCGGCAGATGCAGCCATTGAGCGATCATCGGGTAGAGGATCATCGCCAGGGTCGATAACGCCGACACGCCGATCACCGTGAACAGCGTGGCGTGCTCCTTGCGCGGATGCTGGGGCAGCGCCGCCGCCAGCGCCAACGCTGCCGAGGCGCCGCAGATGGCCGTGGCGCCACCGGTCAAGAGGCCGAACAACCGGGAAAACCCCAGCGCCTTTGCTGCAATCACCGACACCACAATGGTCACCAGCACCAGGATGACCACCAGCGCCACCGGCTTCCAGCCAAGGCTGGCGATCTGACCAAGGGTAATGCGCATGCCCAGCAGGGCCACCCCCAGGCGCAGCACGCCGCGCGCGGTGAACTCGATGCCGGCCTTGCACGGTCCGTCGACAGCAAGGAAGTTCAGTGCCATGCCCAGCAACAAGGCAAACAGCATGACCGGGGCCGCATAGTGCTCGCTGAGAAAGCTCGCCGCCGCGCCCACGATCAGGCTGACTGCAACGCCTGGGGCCAAGGTGCGAATGCGCTGCTGTGCTGCTGTCATTACCAGCGTGCTCATTGCCCGCCCTCCTCGTCATCCAGCACGATGTACACCTGTTGGCCCTGGCACTCGACCCGGTAGCTGTTGACCTTCAACGCCGTTGAGTTGAGCAGGTAGCCGCTGGCCAGGTCGAAGCGCAGGCCATGGGCGCAGCACTGGATGACCCGGCCCTCCAGACGCCCGCCGCACAGCGAGGCGCCTTGGTGCGGGCAACTGTCGTCGATCGCGTACAGGGTATCGGCCACATTGAACACGGCCAGGCTCTTGCCATGGCTCTCTACCAGCACACGCGCATTACGCTCGGGGACCTGGCTCGCGGCCAGGGCGATACGCCGGGTCATGCCGGCACCTGCTCTTGCAAGGCTTCAAGCATTGCCGCCAACAGCACCTCGGCGGGTTGCGCACCGGCAATCAGGCGGCCCTCATTGAAGCGAAAACGCGGCACCGCACTGCCCGCGCGCCCGGCACCGTCGAGGAACGGGCTGCCATCGTCACGCAGACAGTCGGCCACTTGCACCGCCTGCAGCCCGCAGGACTGGGCGATGGCGAGCAATACCCGGCTGTCACCCAGGTCGCGGCCCTGATGGAAGTAGGCAATGAACAGCTGCGCCAGCATGGCTTCGAGTTGCGCGGCGCCGAGCAGGCTGGATGCCCGTTGCAACAGGCGGTGGGCATTGGCGGTGTTGGGCATGCGGCGGATGCGCGTGAAGTCGATGTCTTCACCCACCACACTGGCCGCTGCGCGCACCTGCGCCTGGCGCTCGCGCACGGCTTGCTCGCTGCCCAGGCGCTGCACATAGAACGCGTGGAATGGCAGGCCATTGGCAGGCAGGCCGGGCAGCAGCTGCACGCCCCGCCACTGCAGGTCAACCTGCACCTGCGGCTGCTGGCGCTGCAGCAGCAACAGGGCGGCCTGCAATTGCCGCTGACCGATCAGGCACCACGGGCAAATGAAATCGAACAACACTTCGACGGACAACGTCTGTTTCACGAACTCAACTCCTCGGTACGGCTGACCGATGCTTGCAGACGCTCCATGTCGCGGTGGTAATGGCGTTTGGCGATGAAGAACACCGCAGCGGCAGCGATGCTCACCAGCGGAACCAGCTGGAACGCGGCGTGCAAGCCGATCAGGTCGGACACCCGCCCGGTGATCAGCGGGCCGGTCGCCAGGCCCAGCAGGTTGTTGGCCAGGGTCAAGGTGGCGAACGCAGTGCCATGCACAGCGGCGTGGGTCAGGTTGGCGACCATGGCGCTGGACGGGCCGTTGGTGCCCACGGCGATCATCATGCCCAGGCAGATCAGCACCAGTTGCACAGAGCCCGCCGGCAGCGCAAAGGCCACCGACAGCAGCAGGCAGCTGCCCAGGCAATAGCCGATGGCCAGGCTGATCTTGCGGTCCGGGCGTTGACGGCCCAGGCGGTCGCAGAGCATTGCGCAGAGGATCGTGCCGATGCCGCTGAACAGCACGATCACGGCGGCGATCGCCCCTGCGCGATCGGTGCCCATGGCGTAGTAACGGTTCAGGTAACTGGGCATCCACACGATGACCGTGCCGCCGACGAACAGTTGCAGGCCGCTGCCGATGTACGCGGCGATCACCGAACGCGATCCATACAGGCTGCGCAGCGGGCGACTCGCCTTGCCCAAGGCCTGTTCGGTACATTTCGCGCTGATGCGGCCCTCCTTGACGACCACCGGGTACAGCAGCGCCAGCACCAGGCCGAACAGGGCCATGCCAGCGAACGCCCAGCGCCAGCCCAGGTGCTGGGCCAGGATGCCGCCCAGGGCCATGCCCAGCACCGAGCCGAACATGCCACCGGCCATGAAGGCGCCGGCCAGGGTCGAGCGCATGTCGCGGGGGAAGACCGCCACCACCACGGCAATGCCGACGCTGCCGTAGGCGGCCTCGCCGACACCCACGAGGAAGCGGGCAATGAACATCTGCGGGTAGTTCTCCGCCAGGGCGCAGCCCAGGGTCGCCAGGCTCCACAGCACGGCCATCAGCACCAGGCTGCGGACCCGTCCGAAACGGTCGGCCAGCAACGACAAGGGGAAGGTCAGCAGGCCGACCATCAGCGCGACGATGCCGCTGAGCAGGCCAAGCTGGCTGTCGCTCAGGGCCCACTCGACCTTGAGCAGCGGGAACACGGCGTTGAGCACCTGGCGCGACATGTAGTCGGAGATCAACAGGCCGAAGGTCAGGGCGAAGACGACCCAGGCATAGCGCCGGGGGACGCTGTGCGCGGTGTCGGTGCCGGGTGCTTCGGCACTGGCGAGATAGGTGGCCATGGTGCCTCCTCGGGATTCTGTATTGTTTTTGTTCTTATGGGATGTTGACCGAAAAACGCACTGCCCTTGTAGGAGCGGCCTTGTGTCGCGAAAGGGCTGCGCAGCTGCCCCAACAGTTCATGCATTAGCGCTGAATCATTGGGGCCGCTTTGCGGCCCTTTCGCGACACAAGGCCGCTCCTACAAAGATCGCCTCCGGGGCTTGCAATCAGGCCCGCTGCGGCACGCCCTTCTGGCCCGGCTGGCGATTGGGCGCCATGCCGTTGGCCTTGAGCGTCTGCTCGATGCTGGTGTACTGCTCACCAATGCGGTAAATCGCCCGAGCCTCTTTGCCGTTGGCCACTTCACGGCCCAGTTCATGAGCCACACGCACGGTCTGCTGGATCTGCTGCACCGAGCCGAAGCGCTTGCCGTGCTGGTCGATGATGGTGTCTTCGTTGCCGCAGCGTGGATGCAGGCCCATGGCCAAGGCCATGGTGTTGAACGGCAGCACGTTCTTCAGCAGCGATTCGGCCGTCAACGTGCAGCCATCCGGCGCGCGGTGGATGAAGTTGAAGAAGTTGAACGGGTTGGGGCCGTCGAAACCGCCACCGATGCCGATCCAGGTCAGGTTCAGCGGGCCCATGTAGTCGCCACGGCGGACGATGCGCTCGAGGGTTTCCAGGGCATGCATGCCGGTCAGCTGGAAGTGCGGCTGGATGCCACTGGCCTGCAACCGGCGCAGGTGTTCGCGGACCCAGGCCGGGCCGGCGGGCACGGTCATCTCGCTGTAGGCGGCGTGGATTGCCGGGTGGGCCAGGGAGGTGCCTTCCAGGTACTCCGGATACAGCAGCTCCATGATGTTCATCTGCGTGGTATTGATCGCCACGGTCACCTGGTCGGGGCGCGGGGTCAACTCGGCGAGCATGTGCCGGGTGTCGTCGGACAGCCACTTGGCCGCCTCGCCTTCGCCTTCGGGGGCAAAGGAAATCGAGCCACCGACCTGGATGATCATGTCCGGCACCGCTTCACGCACACCGGCGATCAGCTCGTTGAACTTGGACAGGCGCTTGGAGCCCTTGCCGTCCAGTTCGCGCACATGCAGGTGCAGCACGGTGGCGCCGGCTTCATAGCAATCGACTGCCTTCTGCACCTGCTCGTCCATGGTCAGCGGAATGTCTTCGGGGAAGTCCTCAGGCATCCATTCCGGGCCATACGGGGCGACGGTGATCACCACCTTTTCCATGTTTTCCGGGTGCAACGAATCATCGAAGAATTGCATGCAGTAGTCCTCGCTATTGTTATTGTGCTGTGCGCCGCGCGCGTGAATGTGTGTGCGGCGGATGACTCAGAAGGTGCGGCTGCCCTTGATGCCGGCACGCTCCATCTTGCGGTGGCAAGGTGGGTAGTCCATGACCGCGTAATGCTGGGTGCTGCGGTTGTCCCAGATGGCCACGCTGTTGGGCTTCCAGCGCCAGCGCACCTGGTACTCGGGCAGGTAGGCCTGGCTGACCAGGTAGCGCAGCAGGTCGGCGGCGCCGGGGTTGGCATCCTGGCCGAAGCGCACGCGCTGGGGCGTGTGATAGTTGCTGAAGTGAGTGGTAAAGGCGTTGACGAACAGCACCTGCTCGCCGGTTTCCGGGTGGGTACGCACCACCGGGTGTTCGGCATCGGGGAACTGCGCCTTGAGTGCCAGGCGCTTGTCGATCGGCATGGCGGCGCCGAAGCTGGCCTCGATACTATGGCGTGCGCGCAAGCCTTCGATCTTGGCTTTCACATCGCTTGGCAGGTTTTCATAGGCCAGCACCATGTTCGCCCACATCGTGTCGCCGCCCACCGGCGGGCACTCGACGCAGCGCAGCACGCAGCCCATGGGCGGTGCTTCGCGCCAGGTGGCGTCGGTGTGCCAGGCGTTTTCATAGCGGTCGTTGGCCTGGTCGGGGCGCTTGTAGATCTGCACCAGGCCAGGGTGCTCCGGGTCGCTGCCGGCCACCGGGTGGTCTTCCAGCTCACCAAAACGCCGGGCAAAGGCGACGTGTTCGGCACGGCTGAAGTGCTGGTCACGCAGGAACAGCACACGGTGCCTGAGCAACTGCGCGCGCAGCTGCTCGAACAGGTCGTCGTCGTGGATCGCGTCAGCCAGGCTGACGCCGCTTATCTCGGCACCGATCGCACAGGTCAATTGTTCGATGTGCATGCTGTTGCCCTCTTCAGATGACGAAGATCGACGAACCGGTTGTCCTGCGTGCTTCCAAGTCGCGATGGGCCTGGACCGCGTCCTGCAGGGCATAATGCTGGTTGATTTCGATGCGGATGCGGCCGCTGCTGACGTGGTCGAACAGCTCGCCGGCCAAGTCGGCCTTTTCCGCAGGGTCGGCGATGAAGTCGGCCAGCGCCGGGCGGGTCAGCTGCAGCGAGCCCTTGATCGCCAGCAACTGTGGGTCGAACGGCGTGATGGTGCCGGAGGCGGTACCCACGCACACCATCAGGCCACGGCGCTTGAGCGAGTCGAGCGAGCCCATGAAGGTGTTCTTGCCAACGCTGTCGAACACCACGTTGACGCCGACGCCGTCGGTGAGCTCACGCACGCGGCTGGCCACGTCCTCGACGCTGTAATTGATGGTCTGGTTGCAGCCATGGGCGCGGGCGACCTCGGCCTTGGCCTCGGTGGATACCGTGCCGATCACGTTCAGCCCCAGCAGCCGCGCCCACTGCGCGACGATCAGGCCGACGCCACCCGCTGCGGCATGCAGCAGCACCGTGTCGCCGGGCTTGAAGTCGTACAGCCGGCGCATCAGGTAGGCCGCCGTCAGGCCACGCATGGTCATGGCCGCGGCGGTCTCGAAGGCGATCGTTTCCGGCAGCTTGATCAGCGCCGCAGCGGGGATCAGCCGCTCGGTGCAATATGCGCCGAGGGTGTTGAGAAAGCCGGTGTAGGTGACCCGGTCACCCACCGCTACCTGAGTGACGCCCTCACCTACCGCCTGCACCACGCCGGACGCTTCCACGCCGATGCCATTGGGCAGCGGGATCGGGTAAGTGCCATTGCGGAAGTAGGTGTCGGCATAGTTCAGGCCGACCGCCACCTGACGCAGGCGCACCTGCCCCGGGCCGGGCTCACCCACCTCGGCATCCTCGTAACGCAGCACTTCGGGGCCACCGGTCTGGTGGAAACGTACGACTTTGGACATGCTTGTCTCTCCAATCATCGATCTGGACGCAAGGCGTCAGTTCTGGGTGATTGGAATGTAAGCGCTCGGGGTGCGGGGTGCTTCGCATCGGGCGACAGCGGGTTTTCATTTGATGACAGATCGTCGGCCTGGGGCTGCAATCTTTTCCTGATGATGATCAGCGCGGCGCCTTGTCGGCGTCGCCATCCTGCCACCCGGCTATCAGGCGCTGGGCATTTTCGTCGCAATCCATGCCCTGCGGTTTGCTCTCGATGCCCGCGATCACTGCCAGCAACTGCTCACGGTTCTGCGCCAGGCGCAGCTGCATCGCTTCGATCTCGGCCACCTTGCGCTTGAGGCTCGCCAGCAACAGCTCATGTCGCGCAGCGCCGGCGCCAGATGCAGCGCTGGTCAGTTTGCGCATCTCCTCCAGGCTGAACCCGGCTTGCTGCCCACAGGTGATGATTTCCAGCGACCTCACCACCTGCTCCGGGTAATCCCGATAACCGTTGCCCAAGCGTCGGGCCTCGATCAGCCCGCTGGCTTCATAGAAACGGATGCGCGATGCTCTAAGGCCTGTGCGCCGGGCCAGTTCACCAATTTTCATGTGGGTTGAAATTCTCTGTTGACCTTAAGGTTTACTTTAACCTTAGCCTTCTCCAAAACCCAACCCGCCCGACGTCCGGCGCTACCTTGGAGAACACCGCATGACCCCTTTCCAGCCCCTGCGCCTGCCCAATGGCAGTGTCATCCCCAACCGCATCGCCAAGGCGGCCATGGAAGAAAACCTCGCCAACCCGGACCAGACACCTTCCGATCAGCTGCTGCGCCTGTATCAGGCCTGGGCCGAAGGCGGCGCTGGCCTGCTGCTGACCGGCAACGTCATGATCGACCCGAGCGCCATGACCGGCCCGGGTGGCGTGATGCTCGATGACAGCCAGCAGTTGCAACGTTTTCGCCAATGGGCAGAGGCCGGCCGCGCCCGGGGGGCGCAGTTCTGGATGCAGATCAACCATCCGGGGCGGCAGATGCAGGCCAACCTCGGCCAGCCAACCGTTGCGCCCTCGGCAGTGGCGCTGGACATGGGCGGTTTGTCGAAGCTGTTCCCGCAGCCCAAGGCCCTGGACGAAACCGAAATCGCCGGGCTGATCCAGCGCTTCGCCCGTACCGCGGCACTGGCCGAACAAGCCGGCTTCAGCGGCGTGCAGGTCCACGCTGCGCACGGCTACCTGCTTAGTCAATTTCTCTCGCCGTTGACCAACCGGCGCCAGGACCGCTGGGGCGGCAGCCTGGAAAACCGTGCGCGCCTGCTGCTGGAAGTGGTCAAGGCCGTGCGCGAAGTGGTGTCGCCTGGTTTCAGCGTGGCGGTCAAGCTCAACTCGGCCGACTTCCAGCGCGGCGGCTTCGAACCTGTGGATGCTCGCCAGGTCGTGCTGTGGCTGAACGAACTGCCAGTGGACCTGGTGGAGTTGTCCGGCGGCAGCTACGAAGCACCGGCCATGCAAGGTGATGCCCGGGACGGCCGTACGCTGGCGCGGGAGGCCTACTTCCTCGAGTTCGCCCGCGAGATCGCCGCAATCGCCCGTATGCCGGTAATGGTCACCGGGGGCATCCGCCGCCTGCCGGTGGTCGAGCAGGTGCTCGCCTGTGGCGTGGCCATGGCCGGCATCGCTACCGCACTGGCTGTCGACCCCACCCTGCCGCAGCGCTGGCAAGCCGGCGAGACCGGGGCCCTTGCCGAACTGCCGCCGATCCGCTGGAAGCGCAAGGCGTTCGCCGCCCTGGCCTACATGGCGCTGGTGAAGTTGCAGATGCGCCGGCTGGCTGCGGGCAGCAAACCCAAGGCCAAGGCCTCGCCCCTGGGTGCCCTGCTGCTGGAGCAGTGGTGCACGCTGCGTCGGGTGAAGCAATACAGGCGTATGATGAGTAGCCGACTGGATTGATGCTGTTCCGTAACGGCGTTCTCTGACGGGAGCACTGCCATGAACAAATCAACTTGCGCGCTGCTGATAGTGGCAGCGCTCGCGGGCTGTTCAAGTAACTCATCCCTCTACCATGACCAGCCGTTGGTTGCCAAAGTGACTAGCGGCATGAGCAGAGAGCAAGTACTGCAGATAGGCGGAAAACCGGGCGCCGAATCCGACCGCACGGTAGTCCCAGGCACTTGCTTCGATTACATGCTTGCTCAGCCCGGGCAAAAACAGCAGCCTTACATGGTCAGCTTCGATCAGTCCGGAAAGGTCGACAAGACCAGCTTCATGACCTGCGCCGAATGGAGCAATGCGCAGCAGAAGTCCCGGCAAGCATTACCCAGCATGGGCGGCATGGGCGGTTCAGGCTATTGATGCGATTGGCAGCCGGTCACTCCAGGCATTCTCTGGCGGCCATGCGCAGTTTGTCACTCGACAGGAAACTGCCCTTATAGAAAGTTGCCCGGCTGCCGTCGCGATATTCAACGACTTCCAGCACTTCGTCTGAAGTTACAGCGCTGGGCGCGGTCAGCCGATAACCATGGTTGATCGACTTTTGCGTGGTCTGCGGCGACAGTGCCTGCCACTTGGGCAGTACGCAGGCGGCGTAATCTTCCGGGGATTTTGCAGTCAGCTTGCTGGCGGTGGGCTTGCCCGGGTTTGCGCAAGCGACAAGGCTTGCAGCCAGAGCGGAACAGAACAGGATGCGAAAGGTTGGCATTTGCAATTAACCAGACTGGAACGTGCGCCATTCTAGCCGGGATCGAGGCAAAGGAGTAATCCACCAAGGTCGTGCCCAGGCCTGATTGCGATGGCGCAAGACTTCCGTCGAATGGGCAAGCCGGTTCATTCCCTTAGAATGAATAGCGCTGATGGATCAGCACCCATCGCAAAAAGCCCGCTCTCATGTGCGGGCTTTTTGCACTTGCAAACAAACGCGTCAGGCTTTTTTGCACATCAAGGCAGCATCGAGCAGCCTGCCATGGTCATACCAGGCGTCGCGCTGGTAAACGGTGAACTGGCGCTGGTTTCCCGTGCCGTGCAGTTCCACCAGGCCATCGGCCTTGTTGGGGTCGGTACTTTCGACGTACAGCCTGACCGAGTTGTCGCCATCGACTTCATAGGTTTTCACGTTGCCTTGAAGTTCGCCTTTGACGCACCCCAGGTAAGCTGGCGTGCTTCTTTCGGTGGTGCCAGACGTATAGTCATGGCTCTCTCGCACATCCGGGTTCTGTGCGCACCCGACCATGAACAACGTGGCGAAAGTGGATAACAGTACTGCGCCTGCAACCGATCTTGAGCTCTTCACGCGACACGCTCCTGCTGCCCCCTCTGGAACTGAGGAAAGAGTTGCCTGGCAGAACGCCCTTTTTTTGGTTGTGATGGGCCTATGGTACTGCGCAAAGTGCGCCGAACAATAGGCTTGTTCGCTATATGGGTGTTGGCCGATTGCCGGCAACTTATCCGGCTTTCGGGTTATTTCTTTAGCCGAGCGGAACGATTTCAATCAGCCATGATTCTCATGCGTATCGAGCAGCTGCAACGTTCAGGAGAAACCCATGGTGTGGTGGCTGGAAATACTTGCACAATTCGTGACCTCCACCGGCCTTGCCGTGTTCAGCATCTTCCTGTTCTGGGCCTACACGCTGGCGTTTGGCAGAACGTATACCAAGCTGCTGTCAGCTGCGCTGGCGGTGGCATTGCTGGCCATTGCCGCCTTTCCGCACGGGGCGAGCTTTGCCGTCAGCCAGCAAGCGCTGCTAAAGGATGGCAGCGAGTTCCTGCTGCTGGTGGCTGACGCATTGGGTGTGATAAGTGCCGTGCTGATTGCATCGTTCTTCTTCAACCCTGGTCGGTTGTTCGATGAAGCCTGACTGCCCGGCAAGCTACCCGCCCAACCCTTGGCCGGGGGGGCGAATAGCCGTCTGTTTCAGTGCGATCAGCGTGGGCCGCCACCGTGCCCGCCGCCCATCATGCCCGGGCCGCCATGCCCCCCACCATGCCCACCCCCGCCACCTGGCGGCATGAACATCCAGCAACCTGCCAGGGTGGATACCATCGCTGCCACCACGGCCGCACGCAATACATGCTTCAACTTCATTACAACGCTCCAAAAGGCAAAAACTGGTGCCCTGCCTGATGCCAGGCAGGGCAGCGCTGCAAGTGTAAGTTCCAGACCGGCCAGCCTGGGCGAGCTTTTCCATTTCTTTACAGTCGCGTGACACAGGCCTGGCCGCCAGCGCAAGGGATGGCGTCAATGCTGCCTTGCGTCAGTAGCGGCGATAGTCCTGGTGCCCCCCACGATCTTCGTCGTAGTAATGCCGGTGATGGTGGCCTCCGTCGTGCCAGTAAGGCCAGCAGCCACTGAGCAACAACAACCCTGACAACACCACAACCCATGCAGTCTTGCGTTTCATGTGCGTACCTCCGGCCAGGCGAAACAAGGCCTTGCATACGTTGGACTGCGCAAGGACAGGAGGTTCGGGCCGGGGCTCAGCCGCTGATCTTGTTTCATGAAGCCAGGCAATGGAACGGGGCCTTGCCTGTCCAACCATCCAGCGTGGATAAAAATTCAGATAACAAACCGCTTTCAGCGGGAGTAGCGTCAAGGCGACCGGACCAAGGAGAGAGACATGAGCATTCGCAGCCTGGCTAAAAACCTTCCTGCAGACCCTGACAATGAGGGCTGGGTACTTGGCTGGGGCGTTCTACGCGACGTGCATCCCTGGCATCTTGTCGACGTCTATGCCGACCAGAAAACCGCCAGGGCCGAAGCGCAGCGTCGCGGAGATGGCTACGTCGTCGAGTTTGGCTCGCACCGGCTGGGCTCGGATGAATTTGTCTGTGGCGTATATCCGCCGGAAGGATGACAAGCCGCGGGTCCAGCGGCTTGCGATGAAGCTGAGCTTTACAGGGCCAGGGCCTGAGCGACCTTGCGTGATAACAGCATGGCCCCTTCACCTTGCGGGATGAGATGGTCGAAGTCACCAAAGTGGGCGGGGAGAAACTCGGCGTCGGTGTAGAGATCGAGAATTTCCATGGCGAAATCGGGATGCAGGGCGCCCATCAACTGCTGAAGCTCGAGGACGCCACGATACAGGAAGGCTGAGTCAGCGCCGGCATGCAACCGGTATTCGAGGTGCATTGGCGGGATGACCACGATGACCCGATGCTTCAGTTCAGCGGCCAACAGCAACAGTTTCGCCAGGTACTGGTTACCGTCCTCCCGGGCATTGAGGCGCATATGGTCGGCGACTCGCTGCGCTGCGCCATAGCTCGCTGGCATGAAGGCTTTCTGATGTTCGGGAAGAAAACCGGCCACTCCTCCCTGGGTATTGCCCACCGTCTCCAGTCGCCCCTGCAATTGCGTCGCGATCTGCATCAGCAGAGGATCCTCGTAGCTCAACCCCAGCTGGAAGATCTCATTCATCAACGGTGCCAAGGTTTTCTCGCTGGGCGACTGTTCCAGCAAGTTACCCGGTGAAAAGAGCGAGTAGAAGACAATCAGGGAATCGAGATTCGGCACCTGGCTCACGGCATGCTCATAGAGCGCCAGGGAGTGGCGAAAATCCTGAGACCGGCTGCACAGATTGAACGCGCCTGGGCAATACGTCGGATCGAAAGCGAAATCACCATGGGACGAACCCAGGGCGATGCTGGTCAGCCAGTGCCTGTCCTGTTGCAACATCGCCCGTTTGGCAGCGAAATATTCGATCAGCGCGGGAAACGGATTGGAATCATTCATTCATCGCCGCCCGGTGTGTCAGATGCCTTGACCTGGCAGACACCATTGGCCTTGTTCCTTCCGGTGTAAGACACTTGAGGCGAACCGTCCGGGCTGATCGAAAGCGAGACAGTCACTCCGCTGCGTTTGGCCTCGAAATAGTCGTCGCTGAACTTTTTCAACTTGCCTTCCTTGCCATTGATGTAGATAGGCCCGCCTTTGTCAGCATGGACCTCGATGCCCCCAGGGCAAGTCGCATTCACAAGCGGAATGCCCGCCTGAGCAGCAGTGGACAGCGCAAGCAAAGCGCCCAGAAACATCCGTTTCATCTGGTATCCCTTGAGTTGATTGGCGCAAATGCAAAGCATCTTCACTGCCGGGTTATCAGGGCTTTGACAAGTAGTAATGGGGGTATAGCGCCATGTCGCGCTCAAGCTTTTCAGCGTCAGATACTCGCTTGCGCACCTCGGCATAAAATCGCTGACTTTGGTTCTGAAAATGCCTGAAATTCTGGTCAGCTACCGCAGTGGCTCCATTCAGGGCTTTCCCCCTCAGCCCTTCAGTCAGTCGCTGTGATGACATGTACCTCTGCCAGGAGGCCTCGACCTGCAACAGCCCTTGCGCGAACACTTCAGTGTCGATAGTCGCCATTGGTGCACCCTCTTTGAGCCACTCAAGGCCCGTCGGTGTGGATCGCCAGAGCGACGATAGCTTGATGAAACGCGTTCACAATCAGCTTCGGCCTGGAGTGTAGCCCATCTCGGGGCGTGGTCATGGATTCTATCCAGACAAAAAGAAGCCCGTTCGAGGCGAGCACTGAAGGAGATGCGCTATGATTCGGCCATCACTTTGGAGGCAGACTCATGAAACTATGGATGGGTATGGCGCTCACGCTGGCGCTGAGTGGGTGCGGGACTGTGCGCACGGTGTCGGACGAGTCGAAAGCCGTTGATGACTTGGCGAAATGGAAGACCGATTGTCACACCCTACCGCGGGCCTACAGCGGCGTTGCTTATCAATTCTGCAATTTGAATGGTCCGCAAAGAACGGGGGCGCACTGGGCGCCATTCCCGATCCTGGTCGATATGGCAGCATCAGGTATTGCCGATACAGTCATCCTTCCTTACACCGGTTATCAGCAATTCAAGCGTGGCAATGTGCCCATCCGTAGGTTGGAGTATTGATCATTACATGGCGCCGGCACGGCGAAGACCGCATCAGGAGGCGATCAGGTATGCCGCAACGCCCTTGGCCAAGTGCCAAGGCTTCCACAGGGAAAGGTGATCGAACAATCGGCTGGAGTTGCCCGCCAGCCCTGCAACTGCAAGGTAGACGAACCACTTTCGCAGCACGCTAGAGAGTTTTCTTTTCATGAATCGCAACAGACGGCACACCTTGGAAAAATGTCCCTGCCGCTAAAAAGAAAAAGCCCAACGCAACGTTGGGCTTCAGCGTCACTCTTCAATACGCGCAGGAATGACAGAATCAAAGAAATTTACGTCGTGTGACAGGATATGGCAAGGCCTTTTGAGGGCCTATTCCAGGAACAGGAAAAGTGAGTGTTTCATGTAGCTTCGATACTTGGAAATTTGCGGCCCGCAACATAGCAATACGCCACCACGCGGGAAAGATCATTCGTTGACGGCCCACGCTGCCGGTCTGCTGGACTTGATATGAGAAGCCTTTATCATGGGCGCCCCACTCAGCCCACAAGGAAGCACATGATAATCAACAAGCCGTTTCGGTTTGCTGTCTCACTGCCCATTTATGCAGCATCCGTCCTCCTGTGGATCTACATTGCATTCACGATCATCAAATCTGCGCTACCCGCCTTCAAGGGCTATTTGACCCCTTACCAAGTTGGTCAGGCACTGGGGAATCTGCTGATTTGTCTCGTCGTGGCAGCACTATCTGTGGGGCTGTGGTTGCTCGGAAGATATGTGCGCACTTCCAGCTTCAAAAGAGCGCCCAAGCAGGCAGTTATCGATCAGTGAAACGACTCGACTGATGGCGAGCCGCCTGACCTTGGCGCTGTCCTGCAGCGCCTTCCACTGTTCAACGATAAAGCCCTCACGGTGGGGACGATTACCTTGAACTCGGCTGCTTGCTGGCCTCTAAACGCTGCACGTCTCTGGCGAACCATATCCCTACCGCAATCACCATGAGGCAAATGAACACCACATCCCATGCCCTGTGCTCAATGGCCGCCAGGATCGCGAAAAACTGCAAGGCAGCAGCCCACCAAAGAAACGGCCTGATTTTTGAGTAGCGCATGACTCACCTCGCAGTCCCAACTAATCCAATTTTAGTCGAGTCTCTACGAGGTATCGCATGCCCACAGCAATCGATCCATTCGCCGGCCCGGGAGGAGTACATTTGTACCCCTCCCAAATCAACTCACCCCAAGTACAGGCGACGCAAATTGACTAGCGAGCCCAACCAACATTCACATTCAGGCTATCCTCATACTTCCCAACTATTCACAAGGACGATGAGCGTATGTCCGAAGATAGGAAGCGGAGATTTGCAGAGGCTCTGGATCACTGGGCGAGAACAATTGATTCACTAAGGGCTCGGGAGCGCTCAGAGGCAATCGCCAAAGCCGAAGAGGTTGAGAAGGAACGTCACATGCAGGCGTTCCTCAGCAGTGCGCTGGGAAAGCACCAAAGCTTGAAATCCGAAAAATCGTAGGGTATCCGCAACACCTGTCTCAGGATCGTCGCTTGTCGTCGTGAAGAGCTGCTCTAAATTGCGCCGGCCCCTCCAAGCAGTCCCTCTGCAGCCTGGCCGAACGTGTACCTGTAGCCTCTACAGAATGCCTCCCACTCCTCACCTGACCATCCTGACCTGCGCTTGACTTGTCTCAAGTCGTGACGGCCGGCCTTTTTCGCGGTGAGTCGCTTCCTGGCCTTCTCCAGGTCAAGCAGCGCCACTTTCACGCACGGCTCGCTGAAGTCTACAAAGACATGTTTGAGGTACAAGCAACCGTGCTGCCAACGGCCAAGGTTCAACCTGGCGAGTACTCGGCCATACGCCTCCAGGATTTCATGGTGACGTCTGGACCCAAGTGATTTGTCGAGTTTGTGGGCGTAGAAGTCCTCCAGCGACAAATAGCCGTCCAGACCTGCCGTCACCATCACTGCATGCCAATCTCCGCCGCGTTTACGAACTTCGGCGTGGAGCAGCGATGGCGTAGCCACTCCCAATAACGCTGCCGCACGAAGGGCCTTCGCTTCGCGGGCAACAGTCGGGTACCCGAAGGGGTGTAAAAGGCTTCGATAGATATGCCCAACTTGCTGCTTTTTGTAGAAGGTCAGGCCCTCTAGCTCAACCCGAAGCACACCGCTCTCCCCGCCTCTGCGGATGTTCGGTGGCTCCACCCATGCCCCGGGAGCATTCAGTATCTCCTCTAAAGGCGGATGGCAGGGCCTCAGAATGGTTGAATTATTATTGGTCATTCAGCACTCACTCATTTGCCAACCTTGGCGTGGCGAAATGTGAATATAACAGCCAGTTCGGCGAAAAATCGACAAGTAGAGTACGGCCAGTCCAGTCGAGGTGAAGCGTATGAGAAGCGCTATGTCGAGCTGGGAGAGTGCCCGGAAAAACCAGGGGCCATTCATTAAGCATAACAAACAAGACTGGAAGAGCACTGTCATAACTACCCGGGGCCGCTTCGCGGCCCATCGCCGGCAAGCGCGGCTCCCACAGGTACAGCGCATGGCTGAAGGCTGGTGATATTCCTGTGGGTGCCGGCTTGCCGGCGATGAGGCCGGTACTGACTACAGAGCTTTGGATCGCTGTCTGCTAGGGGTCGATAACGGAAAAGTGGGCGTCGGGGTCGAGTCTTTGCCTGCACTCTGCTGCGATAACCTCACAGTGAAGGTGGTGCCTTCCTGCTTTGTAGAAACGACTGACACACAGCCCGCATGGGCCTTGGCTATCTGGCTCACGATAAAGAGCCCGAGGCCTATGCTGGTAGTGCCCGCCAGTCGCTGCTCCCCACGTACCAAAGGCTCGAAAACATGCTTGAGCAGTTCAAGGGAAATCGGCGCCCCGCTGTTGTGCACCGTCAGGGTGGCTGTCGTTCCCTCGGCGCAGGATGTCACGCAAACGGACGTACTTGGGTCGCCATAGGCGACTGCGTTGGCCACCAGATTACCGATCAACTGGTATAGGCGGTCGGAATCGAACAGCGCGCTACGCCCGCCGGTATGCTGATAAGTCAGTTGACGGCCTGGGAAAGTTAGCCGCAATTCATCCAGGCACCGCTCCACGGTGCGTGGAAGGTCAGAAACCCTGGGCTGAATGGAGATACCGTGCCCGGCCTGGATGAGCGTGAAATCCAGCAAGTCGGCCACAAGCCGCTGCGCGCGAGATACGCAGTGGCTGATTACTGTGAGCAACTTGGGGCTTTCGGCCGAATCAGAGCGTTGTGTCAACAAGTCGGTCGCCATTCTGATTGCCAGAAGAGGTGTACGCAGTTCATGACTGACGATACCAAGCATTTGCTCGGCCTGCAGGAACTGTGAGTTCTCAGGAGGCTGCATCACGCAGACATGGCTGGGAGACAGTAAGGCGCGCTGTATCTTGAGGTTGTTAGCCAGACAGCGTTCGGCCAATAGGCGCGCGCGCAGCAAATCATGCTCGTAACGCTGCCCGTCAGGGTTGAACAGGGTCAGTTCGTGAACGATGCCATTGGAACGCGCGCAGGTAATAGCATTGGATATCAGCGCCAGGGTGAAACCCTTACAGTGCACGAAATCAAACTTGACGTTCGCCACCGTCCCCAATGTCCCCATCAATGGCTGCCAGTACATCTGGTGAAGGGCCTTGGCCTCTGTTGTAAGCAGTTGTTGAAGCCGCATGCGAACCAACGCTTCATGCGTGTAGCCCAGCAGGCGGCAGAATGCCGCATTCGCGCTGACGATCTGCCCGTTCTGCGATGTCAACAGCAACCCGATATCAGAAGTGTCCTCACGTATTTGCGATGCTACGTCCGTGCATGTGCACGCCAAGTTAACGGTTTGCTTTAGAAGCGCGTTCAAGGGGGGGCCTCCAGCGGGCGGATGCTGCAATGTCAAAACGGTGCATGTCGTCAGCTTGGGCGCCGGCCCGGCGCGAGTCTGTTCGTTACCGTACAGACGCGGCTCGACGACCGCCGCAGACTGGCAGCTGAAAGGCTAGATCGGCAAACCAGCACACCATGGACAATCCTTGGCTCAACGCACTCGCCTACCTTCGTCGCCTGTACGCACATGCCGTGCGCTGGTACTCGCACCCTGATACCTTCACCTATGAAAGCCTGCTGCGCTCGGAGCTGTACAACGCCGACCAGATGGCCGAGCACGGACTCTGGCTGGCCCATCATCATCGCTTGAGCCGGTTGCCGGCGGACGACACGCTGCTCGACCGCCTGGCCGATAACGAGCGCATGCTCTCCACCAGTTGCACTGCCCTGGCCGGCGCCCTGCCCAGCTCGCGTCCGGCATTGCCCGCTGCGCAGTGGTTGCTCGACAACTTCTACCTGGTCGAAACCCAGATCCGTATTGCCAAACGCCACCTGCCAGCCGACTACAGCCTGCAGCTGCCAAGGCTGGACAACGGCCCCTCCAACGGCCTGCCACGTGTCTATGACATTGCGCTGGAGACCATTTCCCATGGTGACGGGCGGATCGACGCCGAAAGCCTCAGCCGTTTCGTCGAGGCCTATCAGCAGGCCGCCACCCTGACCCTGGGAGAGCTGTGGGCGATCCCGATCATGCTGCGCCTGGCCCTGATCGAGAACCTGCGGCGGGTGGCGGCGCGGGTCATGGCCAACTGCGCTGACCGCGACCTGGCCAATTCCTGGGCCGACCGGCTTGGCGAAACCGCCGAGCGCGACGCCAAGAGCGTGGTGCTGGTGGTCGCCGACATGGCCCGCTCGGAACCGCCGATGACCGCCGCCTTCGTCGCCGAGCTGGCCAGGAGGCTGCAGGGCCACAGCGCTTCGCTGACCCAGCCGCTGCTGTGGGTGGAGCAGATGCTCAGCGAGTCGGCGCTGAGCATCGAGCGCCATGTGCAGCTTGATGCTCAGCAGCAGGCCATCGATCAGGTGTCCATCAGCAACAGCATCGGCAGCCTGCGACTGCTGTCGACCATCGACTGGCGACTGTTTGTCGAGCGCCTGAGCCATGTAGAGCAGACGCTTTGCCGCGACCCGGCCGCCGTCTACCCAGCCATGGACTTCACCAGCCGTGACCATTACCGGCACGTTGTCGAACGCCTGGCACGCCACTGCGCCTTCAGCGAAGCCGCCGTGGCACGCACGGCCATCGAACTGGCTGAGGCGGCCGGGGCCGCCCCCGGTGAGGAGGCCGAACATGTGGGCTTTTACCTGGCAGGTGCCGGGCTGCCGTTGCTGGAGCAGCGCCTGGCTGCGCGGGTGCCGCTGGCCGAGCGGTGGCAGCGCCTGTTGCACCGGGCACCGCTGGCGTTCTATCTGGTGCCTGTGGTCCTGCTGTCCTGCCTGTTTGCGTGGGGTTTCATACGCGCCATCGACATGGAGGGGTGGCCCATCGCGGTGCTCGCCGGCATGGCCGTGCCGATACTGCTGAGCACCAGCCGCCTGGCCATCGGCCTGGTGAACTGGCTGGTGACCCTGACCGTCAAACCGTCCTTCCTGCCGCGGTTGGACTACTCCGCCGGCATTCCCGCAGAGGCCCGCACATTGGTGGTGGTCCCAACCCTGCTGGCCACTGCCGACGATGTCGAGGAACTGCTCGAAGGGCTGGAGGTACGCTTCCTGGCTAACCGTGACGAGCACCTGCACTTCGCCCTGCTCAGCGACTTCATGGATGCCCGCGAGCAGACACGGCCCGAAGACGAAGCACTGCTCGAACTCGCCAGCAAAGGCATCCGGGGGCTCAACCACAAGTATCCAGGCCCTGGCAGCGAGCGCTTTTTGCTTTTTCACCGGCCACGCATATGGAACAACGCCGAAGGCTGCTGGATGGGGCGCGAGCGTAAACGCGGCAAGCTCGCCGAGCTGAACGCGGTGTTGCGCGGCCACGGCCACGAGTGCTTCATGCGCATCGTCGGCAACCTGCAAACCCTCGGCCACGTGCGCTATGTCATCACCCTGGACACCGACACCCAGTTGCCTCGCGGTGCCGCCCATCAATTTGTCGGCGCCATGCAGCACCCGCTGAATCGCCCGCGCTTCGACGCACATACCGGTCGTATCCAGGCAGGTTATGCAATCCTGCAACCGAGGGTGGGCATCAGCCTGCCGAGTGTGTCGCGCTCGCGCTATGCGCGGCTGTTTGGCAGCGACGCCGGGGTCGACCCCTACACACAGGCTGTTTCGGATGTTTACCAGGACCTGTTTCTCAGCGGCTCGTTCATCGGCAAAGGCATCTATGCGGTGGATGCCTTCGAGCAGGCCCTGGAGGGCCGCTTCACCGACAACCGCATACTCAGCCATGACCTGATCGAGGGTTGCTACGCTCACTCAGGCCTGCTCAGTGATGTGCAATTGTTCGAAGCCTACCCGGCCCGCTACAGCGCCGACAGCAAACGCCACCACCGCTGGATACGCGGCGACTGGCAACTACTGCCGTGGCTGCTGCCGTGGCTGCGCACTGGCACGCAGGGCCTGGCGCAAAGCTCGCTCAGCGCCCTGTCGCGCTGGAAGATTTTCGACAACCTGCGCCGCAGCCTGGAGCCGGCGGCGCTGCTGACCC
>Ga0105251_10001173_pt1 | contig 22746 bp, 18 predicted proteins | sample KBSS64metaG_FD_80424 | JGI IMG/M metagenome (GOLD analysis project Ga0105251, IMG submission 80424) | Switchgrass rhizosphere microbial communities from Kellogg Biological Station, Michigan, USA - KBS S6-4 metaG | ecosystem: Host-associated > Plants > Roots > Rhizosphere > Soil | place...
TTACTTGAGTAAGCTCCTGGGGACTCATGCTCTTGCCGCGTTACTCGGCAAAGCCTCGCCCCGTTGGGGCCAGCGCAAGCGCTGTTCAACAAAGCCGTGGCTTTGTTGTGATGCAACTCCAATCATTTTGGGTATAGCCGTGTATTTTGATTAAGTCGCGAGGTCATCAGGATGAATACTGAAGGTTTATCACCACTGCCCATAAGAAAGATGATGAAAAGTATGCCGGGTTTGTGCGAGAGAAAGAACAGAGGTGCTTGACGCTAGAGGCACTTAGTGACGTTGAACAGATGAATTTTATCAGCCATGAGGCGGTACTGGCATGGGCTATAAGTTTGAGAACTGATTCATCTGACTGATAGAGTTAAATCCAGTGTAAATCTTGAAACACGGAAAGAGATATCGTCTCTTCCCGTGTCGTTAGCTCGGCGCTTGTTATAACGCAGCGTTAGGCGTCGGCGTTGCATCGCCGCTGCGGCGTTTGCTGAGGAACAGCGCCACCAGTGCCAGCCAGCACAGGCCACTGAGCAGGTTGAACAGATTGAACAGCCCGCTGCCGCCCCACACGTAAGCCACTTTTGCCAGCTCGATACCGACGGTGAACACCATCATGCTCAACATGCCCATGGTGGCGGAGACCGTGCCTTTGCTGACGTTGCTTGAGAACAGCGTCAAACGGTACAGCCCGGCGTTGGCCAGCCCGATGCCGAAAGCGTACAGGCTGAGACCCGCAGTCATCCACAGATAGGCATGGCTGGAGAATATCGTCGCCAGCGCCGCGATCAGCAAACCCAGCATCATCGGCCCGGCACCCAGCTTGATCAGGCGCGGGACGCTGTTCTTGCCAGTGAGACGTGCCAGCGTCAGGTTGCCGAGGATCAGCGCACCGAACACCGGAATTTGCAGCAGACCGTAATCCAGCGTCGACAGCGACTCGCCGCTGATCAGGATCACCGGCGATTGGGCAATCCAGGCCAGCAGCGGCAGGCTGGCGAAACCGATGGCCAGCGCGCCGCAGATAAAGCGGCGGTTGGACAATACCTGACGATAGTCGCGCCACAGGTTGGCGGCCGAGAATTTCTCACCCTGCAGCGAAGCCGTCTCCGGCATGGCTTTCCACAGGCCGTAAAAGGCAAACGCAGCCAGTGCGGCGAACAGTACGAACATGCTCTGCCACGGCGCGACGTGGATCAGCGCGGCACCGGCCAACGGCCCCAGCAGCGGGGCAATCAGCGCCACGTTGGCCATCAGCGCGGTGATTTTGATGCACACCGACTCTTCAAACGACTCCTGGATGGTGGCGTAACCCACTGCGCCGATAAAGCACAGGCCAATCCCCTGCAGGAAACGCATAAAGATAAACTGTTCGATGCTGGTCACCAGCAAAATAGCCAGACAGGCGACGATAAAAAACGCCACGCCGGCCAGCATGACCGGGCGACGCCCGCGCCGATCCGACAACGGCCCCAGCAGCCATTGCAGGAAAATACCGCCGGCCAGATAGGCGGTCATTGAGGTTGGCACCCACTCTTCACCGGCGTTGAAATCGGCCACTACCGCCAACATGCCAGGTTGGATCATATCGTTGCCGATATAGGTGGCAAATTCGAACAGCACCAGACAAAGCGGGAATAAAAGCGCCTGTCGACCCAAGCGAGCCGCAGGTGGTAAAGTAGTTTTCATATTTATCGTACTGAAAGTAAAGAAGAAATAAGGAACTGCCAGGGCGGGAAGCGCAATCTGAGCGAGTTGTGGCGGCTATTTTGCCGCCAATTGTTCACCTTAGCAACGATAAGGTGTTGTTTCAGCACATTCTGATATTCGCCGTCAGGGTTGCCACCCACACTTTCGCTCTATAACCTTATTTTAACAAATCAAGATGACAATATTGCGGGCGATCTTTTGAGCAATAAAATTGGCTGGATAGATAACTTGCGCGCCGTAGCGTGCATGATGGTGGTGATGATCCACGCCACCACCTACTACGTCACCAGCGGGGTGGCGGTGGGCGAACATAACTGGGACATCGCTAACGTACTGAACTCACTGTCGCGCGTTTCGGTACCCCTGTTTTTCATGATTTCCGGCTACCTGTTTTTCGGCGAGAAAAGCGCCGGCAAAAAGCATTTCATCCGCATTGGTTGCTGTATTGCGTTTTACAGCGCGGTCGCGCTGATTTATATCGCGGCGTTTACCAAAATCGGTTTCTGGCCGTCGCTGCGCGGCATATTGTTAAAGCCGGTGTTCTACCATCTGTGGTTCTTCTATGCGATCGCGGTGATTTATCTGCTGTCGCCGCTGATCAACGTCAAGCCGGTATCACGCCGCTATCTGGCCGGCGTGCTGGTGATCCTGGCGGTGGTTGCCAATCCCAATACCAGCTCGCTGACCCTGGGTAACGCTCACCTGCTGCCGGTCAATCTGTATATCTACGGAGACACCTTTTACTACCTGCTGTACGCGTTGGCCGGCCGGGCGATTGGCATGATGGACACCCAGGGGCGAGGTACCAGTTGGCTGGCGATATTGGGGTTTGTGGCTAGCGTGGCGTTGATCGTTCAGGGCACCAAAAGCCAGATGTTCATCAACGGTAACTTTGCCGATACTTATTACATCTACTGTGGGCCGCTGGTGTTTATCGCGGCGGTATCCCTGGTGGTATGGTTTAAAAATTGTCTGTCCGAGCCTATTGGCTGGTTGGGCGTTTTTTCCCGACATTCGCTGGCAATCTACGGTTTTCACGCCATTATCGTCAATTTTATGCGCAGCCGTCACCTGACGCTGACCGCCCATCCGTTACTGGATATCTTCTGGGTATTCGGCGTGGCGTTGGCGCTCAGCCTGCTGTTGTCGATGGGATTGCAGAAAATAGACTTTCGGCGGCTGGTGTCATAACGCGGTCGAGCCGCGCTGCTGGGCACGCCGCAGTTGACGACCGGAGGAAAACCCCGCCGCCAGCGCCGCCTTTTCCAGCCCATAGCCCTGTTGCAGCCGCTGCTGCGCCACCGCCAGCCGCAGCTGTTCATGGTATTCGCGCACGCTGATGCCGACATGGCTACGGAACAGCCTGGCCAGATGGCGGCTGCTGACATGGGCCTTTTCCGCCACCTGCGGCACCGACCATTCGGCCTCGGGTTCGGCGGCCATCACGTCTTGCGCACGGTGCACCGCCGGGTGCAGATGGTTGCGGTAACGCAGCCAGGGGGAGAGCTGCGGATCATCGCCGGAACGGCGAAAATACACCACCATTTCGCGGGCAATCTCCATTGCCCGTATTGCACCGCATTGGCGGTTAATCAAATGCAGCGCCAGATCGATACCGGCGGTAATGCCGGCGCTGGTGTACAGGTTGCGGTCTTCAACAAAGATACGGTTCTCTTTCACCTGCGCGGCCGGGGCCTGCTGACGCATGCGTTCGATCACATCATGGTGGGTGGTGCACTGATAGCCGTCGAGTAGCCCGGCCTGCGCCGCCAGCAGGGCGCCGGAGCAGATACAGACCAGCGTGATGCGCTGCTGCTGCAAATCGGGTTGCAGCGCCGCCAGCCAGTGGCGGGCCTGTTCGGCCGCCTGATGGTCAAAATCGCTGCGTGAATCGCGTGCGCCGGGCACCACCACAATAGCGCCGTCTTCCAGTCGGGTGGGCAGCGGCTGCAGCTGGCTCAACGTCATGCCAATCGAGCAGGTGATCTGCGGCAGTGGGCTGATGTAGCGCAGGCTGAATGCCCCGGCCAAACGCAGGGTTTCGGCCGGGCCGCTGACGTCCAGCGACAGCGCGTTGGGCAACATCAAAAAATAGACGGCCTGCGGCATGATTACTCCTGTGAGAGTTGCGCCAGCACTTCATCCACGCTGGCGAGCTGGGCGAAGCGGTCGACCAGCACCGTCTCAGTATGCCGCTTGAGTTGTTCGGTGGTAAAGACTTCTCCACTGGGATGCTGCATCGGGAAAGTCATCGTGGCCTCGGTGACGAAAGTCACCCGATAACCGAGATCGGACGCCACCCGGGTGGTGGTTTCGCAGCACTGTTCGGTGCGGATGCCGGAGATAATCAAGTGATCGATATCCCGTTGGCGCAGCCAGGCGTCCAGACCGGATTCGGTCAGTGCATTGTGCACCTGTTTATGAACGGTGACGTCTGCCTGATGGTTGAGGAACGGCAGCGGTTTTACCCAGCCGGATGCCAGCGAAAACGGCCCCTCCGGTGATACGTGGAAAACATCAACCAGGGCTATGCCCTGCCGGCGACAGCCTTCGATCAGCCGTGTCAGTGCCTGCTGGAAAGCGGGCAGATCTTCTTCCTGCCAGAATGGGCGATGCTGGAATGATTGTTGAACATCGATGATCAATAACGCGCTCTGTGACATTTTCGGCCCTCCGCCAATGGGTATGACGCCATACTGCGCCGTTACTTTGTCTGGCAGAAGGCCAAAAACGGCCATCATGGTGACATCAACGGACCAGCATCAGGCTTTGCCGACCTGGCCAGCGACCAGCCGCCCCTGATGGAAAGTGGCCGTGCGCGCCGGCAGGCGTGCCACCGCCTCGGCGGAGCAACTGGCGTTGACCAGTACAAACTCTGCGTTGTCCCCGGCCTGCGGCCAGACGCGTTGGCCTTTGTCGTTAAGCGGCAGCACGCCGCCGGTCGAGATTGCCATAGCACGGGAGAGGTGGAATTCGTCGGAGCCGCGGTAAAGTTGGGCGTAAAGGTTGGCTTTTTCCAGAATGTCTCCGCTGCCGAACGGTGACCAATGATCTATCACGCTGTCGGTTCCGGTCATCACAAATACCCCTTTTTCACTGAGCTGCGGCAGCGGCATCATCAGCCCGCCAATCGGCACCGTAGAGGCGATGGTGATTTGCTGCGCCGCCAGCCGGCTAGCGGTTTCCTCCAGTTCACTCGGGTTCAGCACGGTTAGGGCAAACGCATGGCTGATGGTGACTTTACCGCGCAGCGCCGGGTTCTTTTCTACGGTGGCGATCATGTAGTTGATTGCCGCTACGCCGGCGGGGCTGGTTTCATGCAGGTGGATATCGACGCCTTTGCCGGTGTCGAGTGCAATCTGGAACATCGCATCCAGCGACTTCTCCATGGCGCCGTCAACGTTGGTCGGATCCAGTCCGCCGACGTATTGCACCCCCATCTGCATGGCCTCGCGCATCAAGCCGTCGACTTTGGAATGCAGCAGGCCATGCTGCGGGAAGGCGACGATTTCACAGCTGAAGTCCGCCCGGTGGTTTTCCAGCGCACGTTGCAAGTGTTCCAGGCTTTTCAGCCCGCTGACCGGATCGATATTGCAGTGGCTGCGTGCCACGGTGCTGCCTTTCGATTGCAGCAAGGCGATCAGGTTTTCCGCACGCTGCTGCGAGGTGGGCAACAGCTTGGGGATCAAGGTCTGTTCGAGCGCGATCATGTCCATGATGGTTTTGCCCTGACGTGGGCGCGGTGCCTGCCATGGGCCGCTGTAGAAGGTTTTATCCAGATGGATATGCATGTCGCGAAATGCCGGTAGCAGCAGTTGGCCCTGCGCCTGATAGCGCGCTACCCCGGCGGGAGGCGTTGCTTCTTTCGGGTGAACTGCGGCAATTTTTCCGTCTTTGATTTCAAGCTGATACAGCGCGGTGCGGGTGCCGATCACCGTCTCGCCATCGTACTCAAAACCGTCTTCCAGTCGAACGTCGCTCAGCCAGTAGTGGCTGTCGGTCAGGGTCATAGGTGTGCTCTCTGGTATACATGCGTTGCTCGCTGGCGCGGCGGCTTGCGCCACGCCCCCCGTCAGACCAATGACTGCGCAGGCGGTGGTGAGCTTGCCGGTTTGGCTGAGGAAAGCTCTGCGGCTTTGTTGTTGGTTTTTTTCCACGTTCAATTCCTTAATCCAGAGGTGAGGTGCGTCAAAAGACAGCCACCAATTTAGGAGAGGAGCGCGTGGGTTGGCAGTGACATTTGCCACTGGCGACTATTCGATTTGGCAATAATAAGGGGGCGCTGTTTGGCCCCCTTTCGGTTTTACATCAACGGTAACAGACGGGAATAGAGCTCGCGGAAGGTGCTGCGCAGCGCGGTGTACTGCTGGTGGCGCTCGGCATCCGGTGTATGTACCTGTTCCAGCGGCAATTCAGGCAACAATTCAGCCAGTGGGCGCTGTGGGTTCAGGGCAATCTGAGCCAAGCGAGCCGCTCCCAGCGCCGGGCCAACATCGCCGCCGGTGCGGTATTCCAGCCGCTGACCGCTGATATCCGCCAGCATTTGTCGCCAGAAGGGGCTGCGCGCGCCGCCGCCAATCAGGGTGATACTGGACGGCTGCAGACCGCTGGCGTGCAGTACGTCCATGCCATCAGCCAGGGCGAAACCAACCCCTTCCAGCACGGCGCGCGCCAGGTCGGTTGGCCCATGCTGGTGAGTCAGGCCCCAGAATGCGCCTTTGGCGTTAGGATTGTTGTGCGGCGTACGCTCGCCTGAAAGATAGGGCAGGAACCACAGCGGCGCTGCCGCCGGCGGTGCCTGTTCGACATTGCGCAGTAGGGTAGCGACGTCCTCGACGTTGGTCAGTTTGCACACCCAGTCCAGGCAGGATGCGGCGCTGAGCGTGACCGACATCAGGTGCCAGGTGTCGGGCAACGCATGGCAGAAACTGTGTACCGCGCTGGCCGGGTTACTGAGAAAACCGTCGCTGACGGCAAAATAAACGCCGGAGGTGCCGAGTGACAACATCGCCTGCCCCGGCTGATACAGGCCTACGCCGATCGCCCCGGCGGCATTATCACCGCCGCCGGCCACCACCGGCACTGGCGACATGCCCCAACGTTTGGCCAGTTCAATATGGGTCTGGCCGGTGATCTGATTGCCTTCGAACAGCTGTGGCATCTGGCGGCGAGTCAGGCTGCATGCCGCCAGCATCTCCTCGCTCCAGTCGCGCCGCGCCACGTTCAGCCAGCCGGTTCCTGCGGCGTCCGACATGTCGCTGGCGAATTCGCCGGTGAGGCACCAGCGCAGGTAATCCTTGGGCAGCAGGACTTTATCTATACGCTTGAACAGCTCGGGCTCATGCTGCCGTACCCACAGCAGTTTGGGGGCGGTAAAGCCCGGCATCATCAGGTTGCCAGTGATTTGCCGCGACTGCGGCACCGCCTGTTCCAGCGCCAGACACTGTGCGGCGCTCCTGCCGTCGTTCCATAAAATCGCCGGGCGCAGCACCTGCTGACGTGCATCCAACAGCGTGGCACCGTGCATCTGACCGCTGAGCCCAATGGCTTTTACCTGCTGCAGGTTGTGTTGCTTGCCCAGCGCCAGCATCGCGCGGTCGGTGGCGTGCCACCAGTCCTGCGGGGCCTGCTCTGACCATAGGGGATGAGGACGGGAAATGGGCAGCGATTCACCGTGGCTGGCGAGCAATTGGCCCTGCTCGCTGAGCAAAATAACTTTTACGCCGGAAGTGCCGAGATCGATGCCGATATACATGGTTGAGGATCCTTAAAGGCGCGGCGTGTGCCGCGCGATCGGTTAGCCGAACAGATAGCGGTTCATCAGGTTTTCGAGCTGTTCCTGACGGCCGCTGACGTGCTGCGGCGCCAGTGCATGGCCTTCAGCGTACTGCGCCAAGGCTTCGAGCGACAGTTTGCCCTGCAAAATTTGCTGGCCCAATTCACCATTCCAGCCGGCATAGCGTTTCGCTACCTGCTGATGCAACTGGCCGTCAGTCACCATTTTTGCCGCGACTTTCAGTGCCAGTGCCATAGTATCCATGGCGCCAATATGACCATAGAACAGATCGTACTTGTCGGTACTTTGACGGCGGACTTTGGCATCGAAGTTCAACCCACCGGTGGTGAATCCCCCGGCGTTGAGAATTTCGAACATCACCAGCGCGTTCTCTTCTACGCTGATCGGGAATTGGTCGGTATCCCAGCCCAGTTGAGGGTCACCCCGGTTGGCATCGACAGAGCCGAAAATGCCCAGCGCAATGGCGGTGGCGATTTCATGGTGGAACGAATGGCCTGCCAGCGTGGCGTGGTTGGCTTCGATATTCACCTTGATCTCTTTTTCCAGGCCGAACTGCTTAAGGAAACCATAGACGGTGGCGACGTCGTAGTCGTACTGATGTTTGGTCGGTTCCTGCGGTTTGGGCTCAATCAGCAGGGTGCCCTGGAAACCGGTTTTGTGTTTATGCTCCACCACCATCTGCATAAAGCGGCCAATTTGCTCACGTTCCTGGCGCAAATCGGTATTGAGCAAGGTCTCATAGCCTTCACGCCCGCCCCACAGCACGTAGTTTTCACCGCCCAGGCGCTGGGTGGCGTTCATGGCGGTGAATACCTGGGTGGCTGCCCAACTGAAGATTTCCGGATCCGGGTTGGTGGCGGCCCCGGCGCCATAACGCGGATGGGTAAAACAGTTGGCGGTGCCCCACAGCAGTTTCACGCCGCTGCTGTGCTGCTTTTCTTCCAGCACGTCGGTCATTACCGCAAAGTTGTGCAGATACTCTTTCAGCGAGGCACCTTCCGGTGAGACGTCTACGTCATGGAAGCAGTAGTAAGGTACGTTCAGCTTGTGGAAGAACTCGAACGCCACGTCGGCTTTGCGTTTGGCCAGCGCCAGCGCGTCGCCCGGCTGCTGCCAGGGACGATCGAAGGCACCGACGCCGAACATGTCCGCGCCGTTCCAGCAGAAGGTATGCCAGTAACAGGCGGCGAAACGCAGATGTTCCGCCATGCGCTTGCCAAGCACCAGTTCATCCGGATTGTAGTGATGAAAGGCCAGGGGGTTATTGCTGGTTGGGCCTTCGTAGCGCACTTGCTCAAGCTGATCAAAATAAGGTTGCATTATCGACTCCTGGGTAGCAATGCCCGAGTTACGGGATGGCTTTATCTTCGGAGTTTGCGGCAGACGGCTCAATTACGTTATTTCACACTTAAATTCACAGAATTATTAAATGTGCGGCAGATCCCATAATAAAGGTTTAACCGTGCTTTATTTAAGGCTTCTTTCATTTTTATTTGTCGATGTGCTGTTTTACAGCGTGAAAGCATGACCGCCATCATAAAAATAACATTAAACCAAAAATCGTAATTGGCCGGTAAAAATCAGTAATTGCCGAAGTATAAATAAGCGACAACAATCTGCTCGAAGCTGTGTAATCGGCCTATTTCAATTACCTTCCTTATGCTTTAAATAACAAAGGTATATAAGATGAAATTTAAACCTGTGTTCCTTTCTGTCTGCGCGCTGCTGGCGCTGGCCAGCCAACCGGCGTTCAGCAAAGAAGTCAAAATCGGCATGGCGATCGATGACCTGCGCCTGGAGCGCTGGCAAAAAGACCGCGATATCTTCGTCAGCAAAGCCAAGTCGCTGGGGGCAGACGTGTTTGTCCAATCCGCTAACGGCAATGAAGAAACCCAAATGGCGCAGATCGAAAATATGATCAACCGTGGCGTCGACGTGCTGGTGATTATTCCTTATAACGGCCAGGTGCTGAGCAACGTCATCAGCGAAGCCAAACGGGAAGGCATTAAGGTCCTGGCTTACGACCGCATGATCAATAACGCGGACATCGATTTCTACATCTCCTTTGATAATGAAAAGGTCGGCGAATTGCAGGCGCAAAGCCTGGTGCAGCGGGTACCGCAGGGCAATTATTTCCTGATGGGCGGCTCGCCGGTGGATAACAACGCCAAGCTGTTCCGCCAGGGACAGATGAAGGTGCTGCAACCGCTGATCGACGGCGGGAAAATCAAGGTTGTGGGCGATCAGTGGGTTGATGGATGGCTGCCGGAAAACGCATTGAAAATCATGGAAAATGCGCTGACCGCCAACAATAACAAGATTGACGCGGTGGTGGCTTCTAACGATGCCACCGCCGGTGGCGCAATTCAGGCGCTTGCCGCACAGGGCCTGGCTGGCAAAGTGGCCATTTCCGGCCAGGACGCCGATCTGGCGGCGGTGAAGCGTATCGTCGCCGGTACCCAGACCATGACGGTCTATAAGCCAATCAGCAAACTGGCCGATGAGGCAGCGGGCATTGCCGTGCAGCTGGGCAAGGGCGAACAGCCGAAAACCAACGCCAGCTTAAATAACGGCAGCAAAGAAGTGCCCTCCTGGTTATTAACGCCGATCCCGGTGGATAAAGCGAATATCGACAGCACTATTATTGCCGACGGTTTCCACAAAAAAGCCGACATTCAATAATTCCGAAAGCCGGTAATGTGGAGGGAATAATGCCCAACCTATTAGAAATGAAAAATATCACCATGCAGTTCGGTGCGGTTAAGGCGGTGGATAATGTCAGTCTGAAACTGGAAGCTGGCCAGGTATTATCGCTGTGTGGTGAGAACGGTTCGGGAAAATCTACCCTGATGAAAGTGCTGTGCGGAATATATCCACACGGCAGTTATCAGGGAGATATTTATTTCTCTGACGATTTATTGACGGCGAAAAATATTCGCGACACCGAGCAGAAAGGTATTGCCATCATTCACCAGGAGCTGGCGCTGGTAAAGCAGATGACGGTGCTGGAAAACATGTTTCTCGGTAATGAATGGCGCCGCTACGGGGTGATGGATTATGACGCCATGTACCTGCGCTGCCGACGTATGCTGGCGCAGGTCAAACTGGAGGTGGATCCCAATACGCCGATTGGCGAACTCGGGTTGGGGCAGCAGCAACTGGTGGAGATCGCCAAGGCGCTGAACAAACAGGTTCGGCTACTGGTATTGGATGAACCTACGGCTTCGCTGACGGAAAGTGAAACCGCCACGCTGCTGGCGATCATCGGGGATCTGCGCGATCACGGTATTGCCTGTATCTACATTTCGCACAAGTTGAACGAGGTGAAGACGATCTCGGATCTGATCTGCGTGATCCGCGATGGCAAGCACATCGGCACCGGTCCGGCGGCGGAAATGAGTGAGGACGACATTATCGCCATGATGGTGGGGCGAGAGCTGACCGAGCTGTATCCGCAACAACAGCATGAGATAGGCGAGGTGATCCTGCAGGTGGATAACCTGACCGCCTGGCATCCGGTTAACCGTCAGGTTCGCCGAGTGGACGATGTCTCTTTCAGCCTGCGGCGCGGCGAAATACTCGGCGTTGCCGGGCTGGTCGGCTCAGGACGTACCGAAACCATGCAGTGCCTGTTCGGCGTCTACCCTGGTCGTTGGCAGGGCAGCATTACCCTCAATGGTCAGCCGGCCACTATCAACAACTGCCGTCAGGCGATGCGCTACGGTATTGCCATGGTGCCGGAAGACCGCAAGCGTGATGGCATCGTCCCCGTGATGGGCGTCGGGGCCAATATGACGCTGGCGGCGCTGAGTGATTTCAGCGGCATGCTGACGGTGATCGACGACGCCCATGAACAGGCAACCATCCGCCAGTCGCTGGCGCAGCTGAGGGTGAAAACCTCCTCGCCAGAACTGGCTATCGCCCGCTTGAGCGGGGGCAATCAACAGAAGGCGATTCTGGCCAAGTGTCTGCTGTTGAAGCCGAAAATCCTGATTCTGGATGAGCCGACGCGCGGCATCGACATTGGTGCAAAACAAGAAATCTATAAATTAATCAATCAACTGGTACAGCAGGGGATTGCGGTGATCGTGGTTTCTTCCGAGTTGCCGGAAGTGCTGGGATTAAGCGATCGGGTGTTGGTGATGCACCAGGGGCGCATCAAGGCTTCGTTGATCAACCGCGGTTTGACCCAGGAACAGGTGATGGAAGCCGCTTTGAGGAGTGAAACAGATGTCGAAAAACACGCAGTCTGAAGCGTTGGTAGCGGCAAGGGTGGAGAAAAAAACGACGATGAAGCTGAAATCCATCAATTTGCAGGTGTTTGTAATGTTGGCGGCGATAGTCGTCATTATGCTGTTCTTTACCTTTACCACCGAAGGGGCCTATCTCAGCGCGCGTAATATCTCCAACCTGCTGCGCCAGACGGCGATCACCGGCATTTTGGCAGTCGGAATGGTGTTCGTGATCGTTTCGGCGGAAATCGATCTGTCGGTCGGTTCGATGATGGGGCTGCTGGGCGGCGCGGCGGCGATTTTTGACGTCTGGTTCGGTTGGCCGTTGCCGCTGACCATCGTGGTGACGCTGGTGGCCGGTCTGCTGTTGGGGGCCTGGAACGGCTGGTGGGTTGCCTATCGCAAAGTCCCTTCGTTTATCGTCACTCTGGCGGGGATGTTGGCCTTTCGCGGCATCCTGATCGGTATCACCAATGGCACCACGGTGGCACCGACCAGCGGCGCCATGTCGCAAATCGGTCAGAGCTATTTGCCGGGTGGGCTGGGTTTCGGTATCGGCGCGGTGGGGCTGATGCTGTTTGTGGCCTGGCAATGGCGGCGGCGCAGTCGACGCGTACAGCTGGGGTTGCCGGTAGCCACGCCGACCGGTGACGTAACCCGGCAGAGCATTTTGGCGCTGCTGGTACTCGGCGCAATCTATTTGCTCAACGACTATCGCGGGGTGCCTACGCCGGTGCTGATCCTGATCGCGCTGATGCTGGCGGGGATATTTATGGCCACCCGCACCGCCTTTGGCCGTCGGATTTACGCCATCGGCGGCAATATTGACGCTGCGCGCCTGTCGGGCGTCAACGTCGAGCGCACCAAACTGGCGGTGTTTGCCATCAACGGTCTGATGGTGGCGATTGCCGGTCTGATCCTCAGTTCGCGGCTGGGCGCCGGTTCGCCTTCTGCGGGCAATATTGCCGAGCTGGACGCCATCGCTGCCTGCGTGATTGGCGGCACCAGCCTGGCCGGAGGCATAGGCAGCGTGGCCGGGGCGGTGATGGGGGCGTTTATCATGGCCTCGCTGGATAACGGCATGAGCATGTTGGACGTGCCGACTTTCTGGCAGTACATCGTCAAGGGGGCCATTTTGCTGCTGGCGGTGTGGATGGATTCCGCCACCAAGCGCCGGGCATAAGAATATATCCTTCATACTTGAAGCTGCATCTGTGTTGGCTACACTCACTCACCCGAATCACTTACTTTAGTAAGTTCATCGGAATGAGTCCCTTTGCCGCCTTGATACGACTCCAATTATTTTGGATATAGCGCCCGCGGTCACAGTTATGAGGTGATGCTTGCTGCTCTCGCAGAGAATACCCTGTAGCTTTCAAGTTGCAGCCAGGCGACTCACTCGCCATCCCCAGACAGGGTAGGGGCGCTGCATGCTGCGCCCGCCTTAATCGGGGCGAATTTATTCGCCCCCTACCTTCACTGGGGGTTACCGGGGATACCGCATGTTCGAAAAGCGCTTTCGCATTACGTTGCTGTTCAACGCCAATAAAGTGTATGACCGCCAGGTGGTTGAGGGCGTTGGTGAGTATTTACAGGCTTCACAGTGCGATTGGGACATCTTTATCGAAGAGGATTTTCGCTGCCGTATCGACAACATCAAGGATTGGTTGGGCGATGGGGTGATTGCCGATTTCGACGACCGTGAAATCGAACATTTGCTGCATAACGTCAGGGTGCCGATCGTCGGTGTGGGCGGCTCTTATCATCGTAATGAGGATTACCCGCCGGTGCATTACATCGCCACGGATAATCAGGCGTTGGTTGAGGCGGCGTTCAGCCACCTCAAGGACAAGGGCATTAATCGCTTTGCCTTCTACGGCTTGCCGAGCGAAGGTGGTAAACGTTGGGCGCAAGAGCGTGAACATGCTTTCCGTCAGCGGGTGGCGCTGGAGCAGTATCAGGGCGTGGTCTATCAGGGCATGGCCACTGCGCCGGAGAATTGGCAATACGCCCAGAACCGGCTGGCGGACTGGGTACAGACGCTGCCGCAGCAGACCGGCATCATCGCCGTGACTGATGCCAGGGCACGCCATCTGCTGCAGGTTTGCGAACATCTGGACATTGCGGTGCCCGAAAAGCTATGCGTCATCGGCATCGACAATGAAGAGCTGACGCGCTACCTGTCGCGGGTGGCGCTGTCTTCCGTGGCGCAGGGCACCCGCCAGATGGGCTACCGTGCCGCCAAGTTGCTGCATCAGTTACTCGATCGTCGTGAGCTGCCGCTGCAACGTATTCTGGTGCCGCCGGTGAAGGTGATCGAGCGTCGTTCCACCGACTTCCGCTCACTGCGTGACCCGGCGGTGATCCAGGCCATGCATTATATTCGCCATCACGCCTGTAAGGGTATCAAGGTCGAACAGGTGCTCGATGCGGTAGGACTGTCGCGTTCCAATCTTGAAAAACGCTTCAGAGATGAAACCGGCGAAACCATCCACCATGTAATCCATCAGGAAAAGCTGGATCGGGCCTGTAACCTGTTAAAGGCAACTTCATTGACCATCAACGAGATTTCGCAGATGTGCGGCTACCCCTCACTGCAGTATTTTTACTCGGTATTCAAGAAGGGTTACGACATGACGCCGAAAGATTACCGCGAGCGTTACGGTGAGGTCGGGTATTAGGCCGGGTGCATTCGCGATGGCCACACAGCTGTCTTTACACCAATCCGCAAAACGCCTTCAGCCGTTCGGCCAGTGCCGGGGTGGCGGCGGGGGCACCGTCGCGGTAATACAGCGCCAGTTCGATGCTGTCGATCGGCGGTAACCCTTCGGCGATGCCGAGCACCCGGTGGCTGGGCAAGCGACAGCTCGCTGGCAACAGCGTGACGCCCAACCCGGCGGCGGATGCGGCGGTGAGAGCCGCCAGACTGGCACTGCTGTAGCCGATGCGCCAGCGCTTGCCAAGGTTATCCAGCGCCTGGCACAGGTCATCGCGGTACAGGCCATTTAGCGGGAACACCGCCAGCGGTACCGGGGATTGTTCGATGGCCGGAAAGGCCAGGCTATCCAGCCACAGTAGCGGCTCCGGCCTGGCGGCGCGCGGAGGTTGACTACGACGCTGTTTCACCAGGATCAGGTCCAGTTCTTCACGGGCATAGGCGCTGTGCAGATCGGCGCTCAGGCCGCTGGTGACGTCCAGCCGCAGGTGCGGGTGCGCCCGGCTGAATTCCGCCAGCAGTTCAGTAGTCGGCGCCGCGAAATCCTCCGGCATCCCCAACCGCAGTACGCCGTCGCGCCAGATACCGGTCAGGGCGTCGTGTGCCTCTTCATTCAGCGCGATGATCCGCCGCGCATAGCTCAACAGTTTGACGCCTTCCTCGGTCAGCAACACCTGATGAGAGGAGCGCTCAAACAGCGGTTTACCGAGCATCTCTTCCAACCGGCGCACCTGCTGGCTGACGGTAGACTGCGATAAAAATACCCGGTCCGCGGCGCGGGTGAAGCTACCGCTGTCGCACACGGCGACAAAGCTGAGCAATAACTGCGGATTGAACATCGGGTAGCGATTCATTTTCCCACTGCTGGCTATTTTATTATTTAATTTCCCAATACTAGCGGCGTTGCCTAGAGTAATGCAACGCTGCGGCGTACAGGTTGTGACGTCGCACTCTTCACCCCGGAAGTTCAGGAATAGACCGTGTTAAATCATTTTATTGCTCCCCCTTTCTTACGCCGCTGGTTCAATCCCCTGTTGTGGGTACTGGTGCTGATTGGCTTGAATATGCGGCCGTTGTTGACGTCTATTGGCCCGCTGCTGCCGATGCTGCGCCAGGCTACCGGGCTGAGTTTTGGCGGCGCGGCCCTGCTGACCACCTTGCCGGTGTTGATGATGGGGCTGATGGCGTTGGCTGGCGGTGCCATCAACCGTTTGTTCAGTGAACGCACCAGCGTTGTCCTGAGTTTGCTGGCCATTGGCCTGGGTGCTGCCTGGCGCGAGCTGGCACCGGGCAGCACGCAGTTGATGTTGAGTGCGGTGCTGGGCGGGCTGGGGATTGGCGTTATCCAGGCGGTGATGCCCGGTATTATCAAGCATCATTTTCTCAAGCAGATGGCGTTGGTGGCCGGGCTGTGGTCGGCGGCGCTGATGGGCGGCGGTGGGCTGGGGGCGGCGATTACCCCCTGGCTGATGAGTGTGGGCCATGACTGGCATAGCGCGCTGGCCTGGTGGGCAGCGCCGGCGCTGGTGGCGTTGATCGCCTGGTGGCCCGTCAGCCGAGGTTTGGCACGCCTGACGCCGTCCGGTACTGCTCGCGGACCGAGCTTATGGTGCAGCCGTCGCGCCTGGTTGCTCGGTGCCTATTTCGGTTTGATTAATGGCGGCTACACCAGCCTGATCGCCTGGCTCCCCCCTTATTACATGCAGCTCGGCTGGCAGCCGCAGGCCAGTGGATCGCTATTGGCGCTGATGACCTTCGGCCAGGTCGTGGGGGCGCTGCTGTTGCCCGCCTTGGCGCGCGCTACGGACCGCCGTCCGCTGTTGTTGCTGGCGCTGATCATGCAGTTGGCAGGTTTCATCGGCCTTATCTACCTGCCGCAAACGCTGCCTTGGCTGTGGGTACTGCTTTCCGGCCTGGGGCTGGGCGGTGCATTCCCGCTGTGTCTGGTGCTGGCACTCGACCATATTCCGCACCCGGCGGCGGCGGGGCGACTGGTGGCGTTTATGCAGGGTATCGGCTTCCTGCTGGCGGGTACGACGCCGTACATTTCCGGCCTGTTGCGTGATTACAGCGGTGGCTTTGTGCTCGATTGGCAAATTCACGCACTGCTGGTGGTGGTGCTTATCGCCATCACCTGGTGCTTCCATCCGCACAGCTACCGGCGAGCGTTCGCCGAATAATATTTCTGTCATTGCGGCTCCCTATAGTGACGTTGCTTTTACTTCTGGGCGATAACAACAAAAAGGGAACCATGACATGCACATCACCAAAACTCGTCTGGCGCTGTTGGCTGGCTGTATGGCGCTGAGCGGTAACCTGTGGGCTGACGCCCAACCGGTGTCTGCGACGCTGGCCGGGCATGCGATACTGGCGGTAAAATCCAGTATTGCGGCGCCACAGGATGCTCCCACCGATTTGCAACAAAGCGGTAAGTACACCAGCGGCAAACGCGTGACGGAACTGGGCAGCGTGGCGGGAAAATCCGCCGATCGCATGACCGGTATCGGCCTGCCGATCGCGGGCCAACCCCTTCAGGGCCATTCCGGTATCAAGCACATGCCTGACGGCACCTACTGGGTGTTGACCGACAACGGCTTCGGCAGCAAAGCCAACTCACCGGATGCGATGCTGTACCTCAATCACTACAAAATCGACTTTGACAACGGCACGGTGACGCCGCTGAAAACGGTATTCCTGCACGATCCTGACCAGAAAGTGCCGTTCCATATCGTCAATGAGAGCACCGACCAGCGTTACCTGACCGGCAGTGACTTCGACCCGGAAAGCTTCCAGTTCGCCGACAATGCCCTGTGGATCGGCGATGAATTTGGCCCTTACCTGATCAAGGCCGATCTGGACGGTAAGGTGTTGGCGGTGTTCGACACCAAGGTGGACGGCAAGGTAGTCAAATCGCCGGATAACCCGACGCTGACCCTACCGGGTGCACCGGATGGCAAACAGAACTTCCAGGTGGCGCGTTCCAAGGGTTTTGAGGGCATGGCGGCATCACCGGACGGCAGCAAGCTGTACCCGTTGCTTGAGGGCGCGCTGTGGGATGGCGAAAAGTTTGAAAACCGCGATGGAAAACGTTACCTGCGGGTGCTGGAATTTGACGTGAAACAGCAGGCCTGGACTGGCCGCAGCTGGCAGTACGTGCTGGAAGACAACCAGAACGCCATCGGCGATTTCAATATGATCGACGCTACCCATGGTCTGGTGATTGAGCGTGATAATGGCGAAGGTACGCCGGACAAAGCTTGCGCTGCGGGTGCGCCAACCGACAACTGCTTCAGCCAGGTGGCGAAGTTCAAGCGGGTATATAAAATCGCTTTTTCTGATGCCAACGTCGGCAAACAGGTCGATAAACTGGCTTATATCGACCTGTTGAACATTCAGGACCCGAACAAGTTGGCGCGCAAACCGCTGAACAACGGTGTGCTGACCTTCCCGTTCTTCACCATTGAAAACGTCGACGTGGTGGACGGCAGTCATATTATTGTCGGTAACGACAATAACTTCCCGTTCTCCTCCAGCCGCCAGCCGAATGTGGCGGATGACAATGAATTTATCCTGCTGGACGTCAAAGATCTGTTGAAGCCGTAATTCTGCCGGCCTCCGGCATTGTTGCCGGGGGCCGCCGCTATTTCCCTCTTAGCGCTAAGGATAAACTGCGCTATAATCAGGCTCTTGCTTCTGACTCCCGAAGGAAGATCCTCGTCCCCGGTGGGGCGGCCGGACTTCAAATCCGGTTGGGGCCGCCAGCGGTCCTGGGCAGGTTCGACTCCTGTGATCTTCCGCCAAAGATTGTCCTGATAGCTCCCGATAAATCCATAAAAACACAATAAATCAATGCATTGAATGGGTTTTTTGTCCGTATAAGTCCGTGTGCTACTGCCTGAATCCGTGAAAAATGTGTATAGTGATGCGTATAGAGTTTTTATACACAGAATCCACTTATACACATGCTCCTAACTGACATACAAATTCGACGCTCCAAACCGCAGGAAAAACCCTACACCCTCAACGACGGCCAAGGCCTGTCCCTTCTTATCAATACTGATGGGAGTAAAGGCTGGCGTTTTCGCTATCGCTATGCCGGAAAAGCCAAGCTGATGTCCTTTGGTACCTACCCATTGATAACGCTGGCTGAAGCGCGAGAAAAGCGTGGGGAGGCCCGTAAGCAGGTTGCGAATGGCATTGACCCAGTAGCCGAGAAAAAGGCACAAAAGCTCGCTCAGAAGCTTTCTGTCGAGAACTCCTTTGAAGCGATTAGCCGTGAATGGCACACGAACAAGGCTGACCGGTGGACTTTGGCTTACAGAGAAGAAATCATGCGCACCTTTGAGCAGGATGTGTTTCCGTATATTGGTCAACGCCCCATTACCGAAATTAAGCCCTTAGAGCTACTGGAAGTGCTGCGGCGCATTGAGAAGCGTGGTGCATTGGAGAAAACTCGTAAGGTACGCCAGCGCTGCGGAGAGGTCTTCCGCTACGCAATTATTACCGGCAGGGCGGAGTATAACCCAGCCCCAGATCTCGCCAGCGCGCTAGCCGTTCCCAAACAAAAGAACCATCCGTTCCTTTCGGCCGAGGAACTACCTTACTTTGTTAAGGATTTGGAAGGATATACCGGTAGCATCATCACTAAGAATGCAGCGAAGATCGTTATGCTGACCGGCGTGCGCACGCAAGAAATGCGCTTTGCCACGTGGGAAGAGATCGATCTCGCGCGTGCCATCTGGGAGATCCCCGCGGAACGTATGAAAATGCGCCGCCCGCACATTGTGCCGCTCTCTACTCAGGTGGTTGAACTGTTTAAACAGCTACAACCGATCACCGGTCACTATCCTTATATTTTCATTGGACGAAACAACCGCAGAAAGCCTATAAGTAAGGAAAGCGTGAATCAGGTTATAGAGCTGCTGGGATATAAGGGGCGTGCCACCGGTCACGGTTTCAGGCATACGATGTCTACTATCCTACATGAGCAAGGGTTTGATAGTGCTTGGATCGAGACTCAACTCGCTCATGTGGATAAAAATAGCATCCGAGGAGTTTACAACCATGCCCAGTACCTTGAAGGTAGAGGACGAATGCTCCAATTTTACGCTGATAAACTATACTCTCTTGAAGGCTTGTTAACTTATTAAGGACGATAATTATGTCTTACTTTTTTGATACAGCAGTAAACATTGAAGGTAATACGAAACTAAGAGCCCCGCAAATTGAGGCTTATATAAAAATTAAAGAGTTCTTCAGTATTGAAGAGAATAAAGAGGCACTTGTCGTTCTGCCAACGGGCACAGGGAAAAGTGGGTTAATATCTATAGCTCCCTATGGTGTCGCTAAAAAGAGAGTTTTGATTATCACTCCGGGCCTTATTACAAAAGATAGTATACGCAAGACTCAAGAAGTGCTTGCTGACAACTTCTGGGTAAACTTCGATATAATATTTAGTAGCAAGGATATACCTGTAGTTAATGAATATGTATCTGACTTGTCTAATGAGCATTTAGATAAAAGTCATATTGTTTACTCAAATATACAGAAAATAACGTCCTCTCGTGGTAATGGGTTGATAAATAGGGTGCCCTCCGATTTCTTTGATTTAATTATTATTGATGAAGCACACCATGCTCCTGCACAAAGTTGGCAAGATACACTCCAGCATTTTTCAAATGCAAAAATTTTACATGTTACCGGAACACCTTACCGTGGTGATAATCAAGAAATCCCTGGGGTAAAAATCCATGAGACTCCTTTGTCTGAGGTTATGAGGGATAAATACGTCAAATGGCTGAGAAAAGAAACTGTAAACGCACATGAGTTATTCTTTATAACACCGGAGCAGCCGGGTGTAAAACTAACAAAAGAGCAAGTTTTAGAGCTAAAAGATAAAGAATGGCTTGAAAAAAGCATCGCATTATCAAAAGAGTGTTCGTTAGATGTTATTGACCACAGTATTGCTAAACTCAATGAGCTTAAAAGTTCATCCCCTCAGGTTCCTCATAAAATATTGGCTGTAGGTTGCAGTATTGCTCATGCAGAAGACTTACTTATTTGGTATAAAGATAGAGGAATGAACTCTGTAATTGTACATAGTGAAATGGAGCAAGCTGATCTATCTGATACATTAATGAAAGTGGATCGTCATCAATGCGATGTTGTCATTTCCGTTAATATGTTGATGGAAGGTTATGACCACAAATATCTAACCGTTCTTGCCATATTTAGACCTTATAGAAGCCTCAATGCTTTTGCTCAAGTGGTTGGAAGAATTTTGCGAGCCATTCCTGAATCTGAGATTACACATTTCGAAATTGATAACAATGGGATAGTGATTTTCCATGAAGAAATTGGTTTAAATGTTATGTGGGAAAGCTTTCAAAAGGAAGTTGAAAAGGCCCGTCGGGCAACTGTCAGGGAATATAGCTTCACAGACAGAGACTATGTAGAAAGGGGAACTGAGTTAGCCGGTGTTGAAAGCGAAAGTGCTTATGTAAGTGATACGGACTCCTATCTTGATGATATTGATTTTAATGCTCTTTTTGAAAAGAAACGTCATGAAATTAGTGATTCTGTCAGTCAGAAAATAGAATTAATTAAACAATCTGGTGTTGATATACCTGATGATGCATTGGAAGCGCTGCGTCAAACTTTAGCTGAAAAGGAAGTTCAGAAAGCTGCAGAAGTAATTGACCCGGAATTAATAGAGAAAAGGCCTCATCAAGCAAGAAAATTAATGAGAGAAATTATAAAAACCCGCGTTCAAGATGGGGTTTCTAATTTACTGATAGATAATGGAATTGGTGAAAAAAGTTCAGAGCTATACAACATTTTTAATCGCTACGTACCTTATTTAAAGACAACAGATTCTAATGATGGTATATTGGTTAGATATGTATTCATTAAACTTTCCAAAGCCTATGGGCCTGTGGAAAAGCGAGATAACAAAACTCTTCTCCAATCAATTAATGATTTAGAGAAAGTATTCGCAGAAGTTGAGAGGATGATTAAATGACAAACTATTCTCAGATCATGATGGAAATTAATAAAATAATTTCTTTTTGCATGGTAAAAGGGGTTCAGCCTCATGATTTAGTTACGTCAATATTTGAGAGTGAATATCATAATATTGAAACCTACAAGAAAGGTGAGTTTGTTCATCTGGTTATGACTTATTTAGATGTTCATGACGATGGTGTTAGCTGCATCAAAATGAAATACATTTACAACAATAAACAGCAATTACTATCTGTCGCCCAAAAAATTGACTCGTCAAGTTATAAGACTCAATGGGATCGCAATGAAAAACTTGAGGCGATGCTTAATAAGTTGTCAACGCACCTCCCTAAGGATAATCAGCTTATTAATCAACTCAGGGATACGATTCCTGATGATTTTAAAGTGATTTTCTATCCCCATCTTAAGATTGCTTGTTAGTTACACCCATATTTAAGCCACCATCACAGGTGGCTTTTTCCCGGTCTCCTCACGTCTCTGACGTGCTATCTGCTCATAAACATATCAATCAATCACGAATTGACCGCGGCCATTAAGGCGCTATCACGAAGCATTTAGATGTTATTTTTAAATGATGTGCTCCACTGCTTGCGCGCAATGCTATCCCCGCCTCGCCTGCCCGCTTTATGTGTCGCTTTTCATGCAGGTGTATAACGGGCTGTAAACCGCGCCAGTACTGGTGCGGAAGGGTGTAAAAAGTGCATTTTATTGCATGCAAAATCATGCACCCTATGCATGCACGCGCCATTTGACACAGGCTAGCCAGGAAAAAGGCTGTTTTCGGGGGAGAGTAGGGAGTAGTAACATCGGTATGGCGGTGGGCCTGGTCATCCCATCACGGCGCTCGTTTAGCCTGTGCGAATCTCATCTTCTGACTGCCGTGCAGTACCGTTGTTTATCACGGATGATTTTTCCAGTGGATAACCGCTCTAAAAGCAGACTGAAAGATCACTATTGAGATTTTAGTTCTTATATAAACTCTTCACCACTGTTCACTTAAGTAAAAAAGGTAATCAAATCAATAAATAAAATCGTGATTAGTACGTTTTAAACTCGTCACTCAGTATTCACTGCTGTTCACTCGGCTAAAAAGGACCTTTTCTCTGGCTAGCCTGTGGTTGCTCATTTAACCTGTTTGTACCTATTAATAAAGTAAGCGTAAACCCAGCGCCGTATGTAGCCATCAAGCCAGTGCTGGTAACTTAGACGTCCACCTGTACAGACGGACATCTAAGTATGGAATCCCAATCCTGGCGAAAAAAAAACCGTAAAAA
>Ga0105251_10001174_pt1 | contig 22725 bp, 16 predicted proteins | sample KBSS64metaG_FD_80424 | JGI IMG/M metagenome (GOLD analysis project Ga0105251, IMG submission 80424) | Switchgrass rhizosphere microbial communities from Kellogg Biological Station, Michigan, USA - KBS S6-4 metaG | ecosystem: Host-associated > Plants > Roots > Rhizosphere > Soil | place...
CGCGATCGAGAACGTCTGGTCGATCATCGACGGGTCGACGCCCTGCGCGAGCGCCTTCTGCCGGTCGATGCTCACCTTGAACTGCGGCGCGTCGTCGAGGCCGTTCGGCCGCACCTGGGCGAGTGCCGGATCTTTCGCGGCCATGCCGAGCAACATGCCGCGCGCCTGCATGAGCTTTTCGTGCCCGAGACCGGCGCGGTCCTGAAGCTCGAAGTCGAAGCCCGACGCCGTGCCCAGTTCGGGAATGGATGGCGGGTTCACCGGAAAGACGAGCGCGTTCTTGTAACCGGCGAACGCGCCGAACGTGCGGCCCACGAGCGCCCGAATTTTTTCGTTGGCGCCCGTGCGCTGATTGAAGTCCTTCAGCCGCACGAAGACGAGGCCGGAGTTCTGGCCGTGGCCCGCGAAGCTGAAGCCGTTCACTGTAAATACCGATTCGACGGTCGAGCTTTCCTTCTTCCGCAGATAACCGGCGACATCGTCGAGCGCGCGCTGTGTCATTTCCTGCGTGGCGCCGGCGGGCGTGGCCACCAGCACGAACATCGTGCCCTGGTCTTCATCCGGCAGGAACGCCTTCGGCAGGCGCGCGAACAGCATGCCGACCGCCACGACGACCACGAGATATATGATGAGCCAGCGCCCCGAGCGCCTGATGACATGCGCCACGGCGCCGTGATACTTCGCCTGGCTCTTCGCGAACGTGCGGTTGAACCAGCCGAGAAAGCCCGTCTTTTTCTCCTCGTGTCCTTGCGGGTGCGGCTTCAGCATGGTCGCGCACAGCGCCGGGGTGAGCACCATCGCGGTGAGGACCGAGAGGCCCATCGCGGAGACGATCGTCAGCGAGAACTGGCGATAGATCGCGCCGACCGAGCCGCCCGAGAACGCGACCGGCACGAACACGGCCGCCAGCACGAGCGCCACGCCGACGAGCGCGCCGGTAATCTGGCTCATCGCCTTCTTCGTGGCTTCCTTCGGCGGCAAGCCCTCTTCCGTCATCACGCGCTCGACGTTCTCCACGACCACGATCGCATCGTCGACGAGCAAGCCGATCGCGAGCACGAGGCCGAACATCGACAGCGTGTTGATCGAGAAGCCCGCGGCCGCCATGATCCCGAACGTGCCGAGCAGCACCACCGGTACGGCGATAGTCGGAATCAGCGTTGCGCGCAGGTTCTGCAGGAACAGGTACATCACGAGGAACACCAGCACGATGGCCTCGATGAGTGTCTTCACGACGTCGGAGATGGACTGCTTCACGAACGGCGTGGTGTCGTACGGGTACTTCACGACGAGACCGTGCGGGAAGAACTTCGAGAGCTGATCGATCTTCGCGCGCACGGCGTTGGCGGTGGCGAGCGCGTTCGCGCCGGTCGCGAGCTGAATGCCGAAGCCCGCCGCCGGACGGCCGTTGTACTGCGTCTCGAAGTTGTAGCTCTCGCCGCCCAGACCGACGCGCGCCACGTCGCGGATGCGCACCTGCGAGCCGTCCCGGTTCACTTTCAGGAGCACGTTGCCGAACTGCTCGGGCGTGCGCAGGAGTGTCGCTTCGGTGATGGTCGCCTGCATCGACTGGCCCGGCACGGCGGGCACGCCGCCCAGTTGCCCGCCCGCGACCTGCACGTTCTGCGACTGCAGCGCGTTCTGCACGTCCACCGGCATGAGGCCGTATTGCGCGAGCTTGTTCGGATCGAGCCAGATCCGCATGGCGTACTGCGAGCCGAATAGCGTCACGGTGCCGACGCCGTTCAGACGGCTGATCGGATCCTGCACGTGCGAGGCCACGTAGTTCGCGAGGTCGTCGCGGTTCATGCTTCCGTCTTCGGACACGAACGCCAGCACGAGCAGGAAGCTGCTGCTCGACTTGGTGACGCTGGTGCCCAGTTGCTGCACGATGGCCGGCAGATTGGGCGTGGCCAGTTGCAGCTTGTTCTGCACCTGCACCTGCGCGATGTCGGCGTTGGTGCCCGCCGCGAAGGTCAGCGTGACGGTGGCGGTGCCGCTGTCGTCCGAGGCGGAGGACAGATAGAGCAGGTGGTCAAGGCCGCTCATCTGCTGCTCGATCACCTGCGTGACCGTGTTTTCGACGGTCTGCGCCGACGCGCCCGGATACGTCGCGGCGATCTGAATGGACGGCGGCGCGATGGTCGGATACTGCGCGACCGGCAGCGTCGCCACCGACGCGATGCCCGCCAGCATCAGGATGATCGCGATCACCCACGCGAAAATGGGGCGGTCGATGAAGAACTTGGCCATGAAGCGTGTCTCCCGTCCTCAACCGCCGGCGGCGCCGGACGCGGGCGCGGCGGCCGTCGCATCGGCGGACGCTTCGGGCAGGTGCGCGGGCACCGCCTTCACTTCCGTGCCCGGACGCGCCTTGTCGATGCCCTCGACGATCACGCGGTCGCCGGGATTCAAGCCGCTGTTTACCACCCAGTTCTGGCCGTGCGTGCCGGATGTCACGAGCGGACGCATCGCGACCTTGTTGTCCTTGTCGACGACCATCGCGAGCGCGGTGCCCTTCTGGTCATGCGTGACGCCCTGCACCGGCACGACGAGCGCGTTCGGATTCACGCCTTCCTCGACGCGCGCCCGCACGAACATGCCCGGCAGCAGCACGCGGTCCTTGTTCGGGAATACCGCGCGCACGGTGACCGAGCCGGTCGTGGGGTCCACGGTCACATCGCTGAATTGCAGCCTGCCCTGCTCGGAGTAGACGCGGCCGTCTTCCAGAATCAGCGTGACCTTCGCGGCGTTCGGGCCGTTCGTCGCAAGGCGACCTTCCTGGATCTGGCGGCGCAGCTTGAGGCCGTCGAGGCTCGATTGCGTGAGATCGACGTACATCGGATCGAGCTGCTGAACCGTCACCATCAGCGTCGCCTGCGCTGCCTGGACATAGGCGCCGGGCGTGACCTGAGAAATGCCTGTTTGTCCCGAGACCGGCGACGTGACCTCGGTATGGCCGAGGTTGATCTGCGCGGTGTCGATCGCGGCCTTCACGGCGGCGACATCGGCTTCGGCCTGCCCGAGCGCGGCCACGGCGTTGTCGTAGTCCTGCTTGCTGACCGCGTTCGACGCGACGAGCACCTTGTAGCGCTCGGCCTGCGCGGACGTCGACACGAGGTTCGCCTGGGCCTTCGCATACGACGCCTTCGCATTGTTCAGTTGTGCGATGTACGGCGCCGGATCGATCTTGTAAAGCCGCTGCCCCGCCCTCACGACGCTGCCTTCGGTGAATTCGCGGCGCAGCACGATGCCGTCGACGCGCGCGCGCACCTGGGCGTCGAGGAAAGCGCTCGTGCGGCCCGTCAGTTCCGCGACGACCGGCACCGCGGCCGGCGCGAGCGTGACGACGCCGACTTCCGGCGTGTGCGGCGCCATCGCGGGAGGCTTCTCCCCGCAACCGGCCGCAAGCAGGGCGGCCGTCGTGATACCGATGAGGCGGTATGGAATCCGTTTGAGACGCATGGGACGCAGGCCTCTTTGTTGGCTGAAGATGAAAGGCGAGCGCGTCCTCGCGTTCATGGCGGGCCGCGCACGCGACGTGTTCTCGTGCGATGCGAAAGTCGCGGATCGCGGCGTCCGGTGTGCCCGGGCGCCGGAAAAGCCGATCGCTTCCCGAACAGACGATGTTTTCAGGATGACTAAATTGTCACGTCGCTCGTTTGCGCCCGATGGCAACCGATCTTGATGTATCTCAAACGGAAACGCGGCGTCGCGACTGTGACGAGCCGCCGATTATAGTTATCGATCGCGATCGATCAGACTCAATCAAACCGCCGTTCTGTCACAAATTGATAACAGCCAGAACAAATCTGCGGAATACGCGGAGAAATTGAGACATCGCTGAAAGCGCAATGAAAAAGCCCGGCGCTTGGCCGGGCTTCGCTTGCATCGCGTCGATCACGTCAGGCGGTTCAGCCCGCCGCGGGAGCCGAGGCCGGCTGCGGCGGCGTGCCCTGCGAGCCGTAATCGACAGGCGCGTCCGCCGGGCGCGGCGCTTCGCCGGAACGCTCGATCCATCCGCCGCCCATGAACTGATACAGATCGACGAGGTTGGTCAGGCGGTTCAGCCGCGCCGTGATCAGCAACTGCTGCGCCTCGTACAGCGCCGTCTGCGCGGTCAGCACCGCGAGATAGCTGTCCACGCCGTTGCGATAACGCAGGTCCGACAACTCCAGACGCCGGCTCTGCGAAGTCACGAAGCGCTCGAGCGACTTGATCTGCTCGTCGAAGGTGCCGCGCGCGGCGAGGCCGTCCGCGACTTCGCGAAACGCGGTCTGGATCGCCTTCTCGTAGTTGGCGATCTCGATGCGCTTCTGCACGTTCGCGAGATCGAGATTGGCCTTGTTCTGGCCGCCCTCGAAGATCGGCACCGTGATCTGCGGCGCGAACGACCACGCGGCCGAGCCCGGCTTGAAGAGTCCGCCGAGCGTCGGCGACAGCGTGCCGAAGCTGCCCGTCAGCGAAACGCGCGGGAAGAACGCCGCCCGCGCCGCGCCGATGTTCGCGTTGGCCGCGAGCAGCGACTGCTCCGCCGCCGCGATATCGGGACGGCGCGTCAGGAGATCCGACGGCAGGCCCGCCGGAATGTCGGACAGCAGGTTCTGCGTGTCGAGCGGCATGCCGGCCGGCAGATCCGCAGGCAGCGGTTCGCCCACGAGCAGCACCAGCGCGTTTTCCGCCTGCGCGCGCAAACGCGATTGGGTCTGCAGGTTCGCCTGCGCCTCTTCGACGACGCCTTCCGACTGACGCAAGTCCAGCTCGGTGCCGGTGCCGTTGTCGTACTGCAGCTTCGTGATGCGGAACGACTCCTGCGCCGTCTTCAGCGTGTTCTGCGTGACGGTGAGCTGATCGTCGTAGGCGAGCATCGTCAGATACTGGTCCGCCACCGACGACACGAGCGCGATTTCCGCCGCCTTGCGCGATTCGGCCGTCGACAGATATTGCGCGAGCGCCTGATCCTTCAGGCTGCGGATTCGCCCGAAGAAGTCGATTTCCCACGACGCGTTCAGGCCGACCGAATACGTGTTCGAGATCGTCTGGTTGAAGAACGACAGATTCTTCGGCGTGCGCTGCTTGCTCTGCGACGCGGCGCCTTCGAGCGCCGGGAAGAGCCCGGCGCGCGTGATCTGATACTGCGCGCGCGCCGCATCGACGTTGAGCACCGAGACGCGCAGGTCGCGATTGTTCTTTAGCGCGAGCTCGACGATTCTCTTCAGGCGTGGATCGGCGAAGAAATCGCGCCAGCCGATCTCGGGCGCGCTCTGCCCATTCGCGGTGCGGCCATTGCTCGCCGACGACGACGCGTCCGGCTGGTGCGCGTACACGCCGCCTTCCGGAAACGTCTGCGCGACGGGCGCCGCGGGCTGTTCGTATTTCGGCTGGAGCGTGCAGCCCGCGGCGAATACCGCCACGGCGGCCGCGATCAAGGAATGTTTAAGCATTTCAATGTCCTTCCTTATCGGAGCCGTTCTGCGAGCCGCCATGCGGACCTTCGACATCACCCGATGTACCCGGCGACGGCACGTCCTTGCTCTTGCTGAATTTCGAGATCACGACGAAGAACATCGGGATCATGAAAATGGCGAGGAAGGTCGCGGTCAACATGCCGCCGATCACGCCGGTGCCGATTGCATGCTGGCTTGCCGAGCCCGCGCCGTTGCTGATCGCGAGCGGCATCACGCCGAGAATGAACGCGAGCGACGTCATCAGAATCGGGCGCAACCGCAGGCGCGCCGCTTCCATCGCCGCTGCCACCGTCGACATGCCCTGCATGCGCAACTCACGCGCGAATTCCACGATCAGAATCGCGTTCTTCGCCGAAAGGCCCACCGTCGTCAAGAGGCCGACCTGGAAGAACACGTCGTTTTCCAGGCCGCGCAGCGTCGCTGCGAGCAGCGCCCCGAGCACGCCGAGCGGCACGACCATGATGACCGAGAACGGAATCGACCAGCTTTCGTACAGCGCCGCGAGACACAGGAACACGACGAGGATCGAGATGCCGTACAGGATCGGCGCCTGCGAGCCCGACTGACGCTCCTGATACGACAGACCCGTCCATTCGTAGCCGATGCCCGCCGGCAGCTTCGCCGCGATCGCTTCCATCGCCGTCATCGCCTGGCCGGTCGACTTGCCCGGCGCGGCCGCGCCCTGGATTTCCATCGCCGAAATACCGTTGTAACGCTCGAGCTTCGGCGAACCATAGGTCCAGTTGCCGGTCGCGAACGCGCCGAACGGCACCATCGTTCCGGCGCCATTGCGCACGTACCACTTGTTGATGTCGTCCGGATTCATGCGGAACGGTCCGTCGCCCTGCACGTACACCTTCTTGATCCGGTTATCGACGTCGAGGAAGTTGTTCACGTACTGCGACGCCCATGCGATCGAGAACGTCTGGTCGATGTCCGACACCGCGACGCCGAGCGCATTGGCCTTCTCGCGGTCGATGTTCACCTTGAACTGCGGCGTGTCGTTCAGGCCGTTCGGGCGCACCTGCGCGAGCGTCGGGTCCTTCGCCGCCATGCCGAGCAGCATGTTGCGCGCTTCCATCAGTTTCGCGTGGCCGACGCCCGCGCGGTCCTGCAGCTCGAAGTCGAAGCCCGCCGCCGTGCCGAGTTCAGGAATCGATGGCGGATTGACCGGGAAGATCATCGCGTCCTTGTAGGGCGCGAAGTGCATGAACATCCGCCCGACGAGCGCCTGCACCTTCTGGTCGCTATGCTGGCGGTCCGCGTAGTCCTTCATCCGCACGAACACGAGACCGGAGTTCTGGCCGCGGCCCGCGAACGAGAAGCCGTTCACCGTGAACACCGATTCGACGATCGCCTTCTCGTCCTTCAGCAGATACTCCTGCACGTCCTTCAGCACATGCGCCGTGTATTCCTGCGTGGAACCGGCCGGCGCCTGCACGAGCACGAACATCGTGCCCTGGTCTTCATCGGGCAGGAACGACTTCGGCAGACGAAGGAACAGCATGCCCACCGCGACGATCACGACGATATAGATGATCAGCCAGCGTCCCGAGCGACGGATCACGTGCTGCACGCCGCTGTGATACTTCTCCTGGCTCTTGTTGAAGGTGCGGTTGAACCAGCCGAAAAAGCCCGTCTTCTCGGGCTGATGCCCTTCCGGATGCGGCTTCAGGATCGTCGCGCACAGCGCCGGCGTGAGAATCAGCGCGACCATCACGGACAGCACCATCGCCGCGACGATCGTCAGCGAGAACTGCCGGTAGATGGCGCCGACCGAGCCGCCCGAGAACGCCACCGGCACGAACACCGCCGACAGCACGAGCGCCACGCCGATCAGTGCGCCGGTGATCTGGCCCATCGCCTTGCGGGTCGCGTCGCGTGGGGACAAGTGCTCCTCGGACATCACCCGTTCGACGTTTTCCACGACCACGATCGCATCGTCCACGAGCAGGCCGATCGCCAGCACGAGGCCGAACATCGACAGCACGTTGATCGAGAAGCCCACCGCCGACATGATCGCGAACGTGCCGAGCAGAACGACCGGCACCGCGATCGTCGGGATGATCGTCGCCCGCAGGTTCTGCAGGAACAGATACATCACGAGGAACACGAGCACGATGCCTTCGATCAGCGTCTTGACCACTTCCTCGATCGACAGGCGCACGAACGGCGTCGTGTCGTACGGATACTTCACGACGAGGCCGTGCGGAAAGTACTTCGACAGGTCGTCGATCTTCTGCCGCACGAGCTTCGCCGTCTGCAGCGCGTTCGCGCCCGTCGCGAGCTGGATACCGAAGCCGGCCGTCGGCTGTCCGTTGTACTTCGTATCGAAGTTGTAGTTTTCGCCGCCGAGGTCGATCTTCGCCACATCCTTCAGGCGCACTTGCGAGCCGTCCTGATTCACCTTCAGCAGGATGTTGCCGAACTGCTCCGGCGTGCGCAGCAGCGTCGCTTCCGTGATGGTCGCCTGGAGCATCTGCCCCGCGACCGCCGGCGTGCCGCCGAGACCGCCCGCCGCCACCTGCACGTTCTGGTTGTTGATGGCGTTCTTCACGTCCACCGGCGTGAGCGAGTAGTTCGTGAGCTTGGTCGCATCGAGCCAGACGCGCATCGCGTACTGCGAGCCGAACAGCGTCGTGGTGCCGACGCCGTTGATACGCGAGAGCGGGTCCGCCACGTTCGACGCCACGTAGTTCGCGAGGTCGTACTTGCTCATGCTGCCGTCTTCGGACACGAACGCGAGCACGAGCAGGAAGCTCGAGCTGGACTTCGTGACCTTGGTGCCGAGCTGCTGCACGACCTGCGGCAGAAGCGGCGTGGCGAGCTGCAGCTTGTTCTGCACCTGCACCTGCGCGATGTCGGGGTTCGTGCCCGCCGCGAACGTCAGCGTGACCGTGGCCGTGCCGGAGTCATCGGATGTGGACGACAGGTACAGCAAGTGGTCGAGACCGGTCATCTGCTGCTCGATCACCTGCGTCACCGTGTTTTCGACGGTGCTCGCCGATGCGCCCGGATACGTCGCGCTGATCTGGATCGCAGGCGGCGCGATCGTCGGATACTGCGCGACCGGCAGCGTGAAGATCGACGCCATCCCCGCGAGCATCAGGATGATCGCGATCACCCACGCGAAGATCGGTCGATCGATAAAAAACTTTGCCATGTAACAGGCTCCCTTTTATTACGCGCCCGAAGCGGCCGATGCGGCCTGCGCACCACTGGCGCCGCTTCCGTTCGCCGGGGCGGCGGCGCCTTGCGCGCCGGATGCGCCCGGTGCCTGCGCTGCCTGCGCGTCGGATGCCGGATAGGGGAATCTCGCGTCGACCGGCTTCACCTGCATGCCGGGCTTCGCTTTCTCCACGCCGTTCACGATCACGCGATCGCCCGCGTTCAGGCCGCTGTCGACCACCCAGTTGTTGCCGAAAGTGGCGCTCGTGACGAGCTGACGCAGCTCGACCTTGTCGTCCTTGTTGACGACGAGCGCGGTCGGCGTGCCCTTCTGGTCATGCGTGACGCCGATCTGCGGCACGACGAGTGCGTGGTCGTTCGTGCCTTCCTGGATGCGGGCACGCACGAACATGCCCGGCAGGAGCACGCGGTCCTTGTTCTGGAAGATCGCTCGCACGGTCACCGAACCGGTGCTCTGGTCGACGCTCACGTCGGAGAACTGCAGCTTGCCCTGTTCGGTGTAAGTGCGGCCGTCTTCGAGCACGAGTGTGACCTTCGCGGCGTGGATGCCTTCGGTCTGCAGGCGGCCTTCCTGAATCTGCCTGCGCAACTGGAGGCCCTCGACGCTCGATTGCGTCAGATCGACATAGATCGGATCGAGTTGCTGCACGGTCGTGAGCAGCGTCGCGGCGCTCGCCTGCACATACGCGCCCGGCGTGACCTGCGACAAGCCGGTGCGGCCGGTGATCGGCGAAACGACGTCGGTATAGCCGAGGTTGATTTGCGCGGTATCGACCGATGCCTTGCCCGCGGCGACATCCGCCACGGCCTGGCCTTGCGCGGCGACGGCGTTGTCGTAGTCCTGCTTCGACACCGCGTTGGCCGCGACGAGAATCTTGTAGCGCGCCACGAGCGCGTTCTGCGACGCGACGTTCGCCTGCGCCTTCGCCAGCGTCGCCTTCGCGTTGTTCAGCGCGGCGATGTACGGCGCCGGATCGATCTTGTAGAGCCGCTGGCCGGCCTTGACCTCGGAGCCTTCCGTGAATTCACGGCGCAGCACGATGCCATCCACCCGGGCGCGCACTTGCGCGACGAGGTAGGCATTGGTGCGGCCCGGCAAATCGACGACGACCGGCACGCTCGTGGGCTGCACGGTGACGATGCCCACTTCGGGCGTTTGCGGCGGAGGCGCTGATTGTTTTTGCCCGCACGCTGCCAGAAACACGGCAGCCGTCGCGGCGGTGATTAAGCGGAGTGGAACCCGTTCGACGCGCATGGAGCGACCTCTGTCTAAGACTGAGAGTGAAATAGGTGCGCGGCGGCCTTCCCCGGGCAATGCCGCGCACGAGCGTCCCTGAGGACGCTGCCAATAATCAAAACCTGTCCGACGAATGAGCGGCGCCGTGGCCAGTGGCCGGCGTTTCATGCCCGTGCGCGACGCTGTGAAGCGCCGCCTGTGGCCCAAGGACGGCCGGAACGGGGCAATGGAAACGAAGCTTAATTCGAAATCTGATCGTCGGCTGAATTTGTGAATATTGGTAAACGGGTGGTATTGTATATACATTCGTGGATGAATGTAAAAAACTGTACGTGTTTATCCCCATTGGAGTTGAGAAAAAAATCGCTCAGGGGAATCGATTACGGTCGACCAATCTTCGACAAGGGCGCGCGGGCGCGCCCCTTCAACGGCAGAAAGCAGGAGCAGACGGCCCGAAAGGCCGCACGATATGGTCAGACGAACCAAGGAAGAAGCGCAGGCAACGCGCAACCGGGTGCTCGACGCGGCCGAGCGCGTCTTTTACGAAAAAGGCGTATCACGTACGACGCTGGCGGACATCGCGCAGGCGGCGGGCGTCACGCGCGGCGCGATCTACTGGCATTTCGCCAACAAGGGCGATCTCTTCAACGCGATGTTCGACCGCAGCCTGCTGCCGCTCGACGAACTCGTGGAAACCACGCTCGACGGCAAGGAAGAGGATCCGCTCGAACGCCTTCGGGAGCTTTTCGTCTGGTGCATGCGCAACATCACGACCGACGAGCAGCGCCGGCGCGTCTTCGACATCCTCTTCATGAAATGCGAGTTCGTCGAGGAAATGGGCCCGGTGCGCGAGCGGCATCAGAACAACATGCGCGACGGCATGGAGCGCATCGAGCGTGCGCTGCGCAACGCCGTCGAAAAGAAGCAGCTTCCCGCAACGCTCGATACGAACCGCGCAACTACGATGCTTCACTGCCTCTTCACCGGCATCCTGCACGATTCGCTGATGCTGCCGGATATCGTCCATCCGGAGCGCGACGCCGAAGCGCTCATCGACGCGTGCTTCGACGCCCTGCGCTGCAGCCCGGCCCTGCTCTTACCGGCCAGCGCCTGAATTCGCGGCGCGCGCCCGCTGGTTCGACGCGTAGATGTTGTCGCGCGCGGGCGCGTCGCCGCTCTCCAATGCCCTGATCCAGTCGTCCGTGCCGAGAACGGCGGCGAAACGCGATTGCGTCACCACCGTGAACACGCGGTGGATCTCCTCCGCAGTCGCACGGCCCGCGCTGTTTTCATAGGGCACGGCGCCCGTTGCATCCGCGAGAAATTCCACGGCAAGGCCGGCATGCACCGCGTGCTTGACGGTCGAATCGTCACAGTTGTGCGTCATGTAGCCCGCGATCGCGATCGTGTCGATGTCGTGAGCCGTCAGCCAGTCGGCGAGACCGGTGCCGGCGAATGCGCTCGGCAGCGATTTCTCGATGTAATGCGCGCGCGGCCGCGACGCCACCGTTTCGTGCAGCTCGGCCATTGCTGAGCCGCGCGCGAAGATCGGCGCGCCCGGCGGCGCGAAATTCTGCACGACGACGACCGGCACGCCGTGCTTCCCGGCGGCGTCCATCGCGCGCGCGATATTCGCGAGCGACACGTTCACATCGGGATATTCGATCAACAGGTTGCCGTCGATGTACTCGTTCTGCACATCGATGACGATCAGGGCGCGGCGCGGCATGGTCAGCTCCTTCGTGGATGGTCGAAGCATTGTCGCCGCGCCCGCGCGGTATCCAGAAGTGGCCCGACCGCCAACTTTCATCGGAATCGGGCCAAAATGTCGAGATTCGACGTTTCGCCGGAGCCGCGCCATGACCCGCCATTCGATCGCCGTCGTCGCGTTCGACCGCATCAGCCCGTTTCATCTTGCGGTGCCTTGCATCGTGTTCGGCGAGGAGCGCAGCGGCATCGGCGTGCCGTCGTTCGACTTTCGTGTCTGCGCCGCCGAACCGGACGCGCTCGCAACCTCCGCCGGCTTCACGATCGCGGCCCGGCATTCGCTCGACGCCCTCGCCGGCGCCGATGTGATCATCGTGCCGTCGTGGCGCGATCCGGACGAGATGCCACCCGAAGCGCTCCTCGACGCGCTTCGCGCGGCGCATGCACGCGGCGCGCAAGTCGTCGGGCTGTGCCTCGGCTCGTATGTGCTCGCGGCGGCGGGCCTGCTCGACGGCCGCGCGGCCACGACGCACTGGGCGTGGGCCGACGATTTCGCGCGCCGCTATCCCAGGGTGCGGCTCGATCCGAATGTGCTCTATATCGACGACGAAAACATCACGACTTCAGCCGGCACCGCGGCCGGACTCGATTGCTGCCTGCACGTGCTGCGCAAGCTGGCCGGCTCGCACGCGGCGAATCAGGTCGCGCGGCGGCTCGTCGTGCCGCCGCATCGGCAGGGATCGCAGGCGCAGTTCATCGACGAGCCGGTTCCCGAGCGCCCGAACGGCGAAAAGCTCGCCGGTCTGCTCGACTGGCTGCGCGCCAATCTCCAAACCGAACATTCACTCGATGCGCTCGCCGCGCGCATGGCGATGAGCCGCCGCAACTTTACGCGGCGCTTTCGCGAAACGACGGGCGCGACGGTGAGCACGTGGCTCGTCGGGCAACGCGTCGCGCTCGCGCAGCGCTTGCTCGAAGGCACGGATCTTCCGATCGATCGCATCGCGGAACAGAGCGGCTTTCGCACCGGCGCGACGCTGCGCCAGCAATTCGCGCAGACGCTGAAGACGTCGCCGTCGGCTTATCGACGGGCGTTTCGCGGCGTGTAACCGTCATTTGAGCGCGATATGCTGTGCGAGGTAGGCAAACAGCGCGACGCACACGAGCATCGCCGCCCACGCCCAGACGGGCAAGCCGAGCGGATGCGGATCGTGGGAGTGATCGCGCTCGTGATGCACGAAACCATGCCCGTTCAGCCGATGCCGCAGCACGCCGCTCGCGTGGGCATCGGCGGACGGCCCGCGCATCGCGCCCGAGCGACGCGAAAACGCCGCCGACATCGCGCTCGGCCGCAAGAAGACGTGCCGGCGCTCGGTGCGCTCGCCCGCGGCGCGCATCGACGGCAACGCGTGCTTCGCGCGCACCACTTCGCAGAACTCGGCGAAGAAATCATCGGCGCCTTCGCGCAGCGCGTTTTCGATCTGGCGGGCAGGCAAGCCGGCGAGCGGGCCCGATACCGTCGCCCAGACGGTGTATTCGATCCACGTGGCGGCGCCGTCGTCGTCCGGGTTCAACGCGACCGCGATCTGCCCGCGCAAGGAGCCGACGCCTTCGCCGCGCGCCTTGAAGCTCAGCGTGCGGGCGTACACGGCATCGTCGGATTCGGTGGTTTCGGTGGTCTCGCCTGGCGCGCGCGCCGCCTGACGCGTGCGCCCGGCGGCATGAGCGCGGATCTCGTAGCGCGCCCGCAGCGCGCCGAGCGGCACGATCAGCGTGAGGACATACTCGCCGCCGGGCGTGCGTGTGAACGATTCGCAATTGTCGAGGCTCGCGCGCAGCAGCGCGAGATCGCCCAAGGCTTCCCGGACATGCGCCGGGTCGAGCGGAACGCACAGGGCATCGGTGACTTCCATTCGAGCCTCCGCGAAAAGGATCGCATGCGTTCGTTATGGCCGAGCCGGCCTCGGCTGTCTGTTCGGATGCGCGCCTATGACGTTTCGTCGATACGATCGACGCGCGAACCGTAAAACGCGAGATAGCCCTTGATCTTTACGGCGGCGTCGAGCGGCGCTTCGTAGCTCCACGCGGCGTTCTCGACCGGGCCGTCCTCGGTCAGCAGGTGATAGTGCGTGGCCTCGCCCTTGCTCGGGCAATGCGTGGTGTGGATGGAGCGTTCCAGGCGCGCCATGTTTACGTCGGCGCGCGGGAAGTAGTGAACTTTCTCCACACCCGGCTCGATGAGCGTGAGGGACGCATGCGTATCGGCGTAGGTCACGCCCTGATGGATCACGCGGCAGCGCCGTCCATTCAGCGTGATCTCGATGTGATGCGCCGTCTGGTGTCCGTCGTTCAGTTCCGTGCCCATCGTGCTGCCCCTCCCGCGTGAGAACCGACATCCCAAGAAAAAAGCCACGAGTCATCGAGACACCCGTGGCTTAATTATGAGACAAACTTCCGATACTGCGTGAGCGCTTTCGATGCCCGGGCGTATCCCCTTTCGACGCTCGCGCTTACTGAATGTTCCAGTGGAACGCCGCCTTGGCCTTGCCCGGTCCGGCAACGGTCACCGCCTGCTTTTTCTCCTGGTCCTTGTACTTCGCGTAGACCGTATAGCTGCCCGGCGGAAGTTTGACGAGCATGTACGGCCCCATCGACTCGGTGGAAAGCGTCTCGCCGCCCTTGCCATCGACGATGCGAACCTGCACGCCCGAGAGATAGTCGGCGGTCGGGCCCGTGAAGCGCAGCGACAACGGCCAGTGCGCCTGTTCGCGCAACAATGCGCGCGATTCGTCGAGTCCCACGCCGCCCGATGTGTAGGAGACGTCGCCTTGCTGCTGGATCTGCGGCAGACCGCCCCCGTTGGTATTGCCGGCGCTCGACGTGTCGCTCGTCGTGCCACCCGCCGCTCCGCCCGCTTGCTGCGCCCAGGCGCCGCCCGTCATGCCGGCGCTCATCGCCGCAACGAGAACTGCGGCCGCCAGCTTGCCCGTGGTCTTGCTCGTCATGTTTCTGCTCCTTTGTCCGGTGCCGCCGCGCCCGGGAGCCGGCGGCGTCACGCCCGATGCGTCGATGTCACGCGATGGGGCACCAGGCAACCGCAGAGCATGGTTCGTGCCCGCATCGCGCAAGCCGACGGCCGCGCGTCAGCCGAGATCGACCGGCACGAAGATCTGGGCATCGTCACGCTGGATCAGAAGCGCGATGCTGTCGCCCGCGTGCTGGACCATCGACTTCAATTGCTGCACCGACGTGACCGGCTGGCCGTTCACGGCGAGAATCACATCGCCCGGCTGAATGCCCGCGTTCGCCGCCGCGCCGTTCGACTGCTGCACGAGCAGGCCGCGCGAAAGCGAATCGTTCTGCCGCTCTTCCGGCGTGAGCGGGCGCACCGCGACGCCGAGGCGCGCGTCCTGCGCCGACGCGCTGTCGGCGCCGCCGGTGTTCGCGCTCGCGGTCTTCGCATCCTTCAGCGCGCCGATTGTCACGGAAAGATCCTTCGCGCTCTTGTCGCGCCACACCGTCACTTTCGCGGACGTACCCGGCGAGAGGCCCGCGACCTGCGACGGCAGCGAAGTGGAATCCGTCACCGGCACGCCGTTGAGCGCGGTGATCACGTCGCCCGGCTGCAGCCCTCCCTTCGCGGCCGGTCCGCCCGGCTCGACCGAACTCACGAGCGCGCCTTGCGGCGACTTCATGCCGAACGAATTCGCGAGCGTCTGGTTCATGCCCTGCACCGTCACGCCGAGACGGCCGCGATCCACGTGTCCCGTCTTGATGAGCGCGTCCTTGACCTTGATTGCCTCATTGATCGGGATAGCGAACGAAAGCCCCTGGAAGCCGCCCGTTTGCGAATAGATCATCGAGTTGATGCCGATCACCTCGCCTTGCAGGTTGAAAAGCGGGCCGCCCGAATTGCCCGGATTCACCGGCACGTCGGTCTGGATGAACGGCGTGTAGTTTTCGTTGGGCAACGCGCGCGACTTCGCGCTGATGATGCCCGAGGTCACGGTGTTGTCGAATCCGTATGGCGAGCCGATCGCGACGACCCACTGGCCAACCTTGCTGCCGTTAGGATCGCCGATTTTCACCACCGGCAGGTCCTTCGCGTCGATCTTCAGCACGGCGACATCCGACTGCTTGTCCGCGCCGATGACCTTCGCGCGATATTCGCGCTTGTCCGTGAGCTTCACAGTGACGACATTCGCGTTGTCGACCACGTGTGCGTTCGTCAGGATGTAACCGTCGCTGCTCACGATGAAGCCCGAACCAAGACCTTCGCTCGGACGATCCGCACCGGGACCGCCGTCGCCGCCGCCGAAGCCGGGCATGCCGCCGAAGCGCTTGAAGAACTGATAGAAGGGATCGTCGGGGTCCATCGGCAGTTGACTCTGGCCGCGGCGATTCGACGTCTGCTTGACGACGTGCTTCGCGCTGATATTCACCACGGCCGGACCGTATGTCTCGACGAGGCCGGAGAAATCGGGAATGCCTGTTTTTGCCGCGGCTTCGGCGGGCATCAGCGCCGCTGCGGCGGGCGAGATGACCTGCGGAGCCGGGACGTTGTTGTGCCCAGCCACGTAGCCCGCCGACAAGGCAACGGCAACGGCCGCTGCGACGGCGCTGCGGGTGAGGATCTTCGCTTTCATCGTGTGCTCCTGACGAGGGGATGTGCGCTTGAGAAGCGCGCTATATCGATGGAGCAAGATTACGGGGTGTCGCTTAAACCTTTCTTAAAAACGTAAAGGGGCGTCTGTTTCCGCGAACAGACGCCCCTGGTAGTGCGGCTTGCTTCTACTGCACTAGGTCGAACTCATTGCATTACTTTCTGACACATTCAACGCAGTGGACTGCTGCTCGTTGTTTCAAGAACGGTCAACCAACGACCGCGGCATCAGAACGTCACAGTGACCTTGAGCCCGCCCGCTTCCGATTCCCCGAGCGACACCGCCGCGCCATGCTGAACCGCGATGCGGCGCACGATCGCGAGCCCGAGACCGCTGCCCGCGACATCCGTGCGTGCGCGATTCGCGCCCTCGCCGACGCGATAGAACCGGTCGAACACTCTTTCGCGTTCTTCTTGCGGAATGCCCGGCCCGGTGTCGGAGATTTCGACGACCGGACGTCCGTCGCGCACCTTCAGGCAGACATCCACGCGGCCGCCTTTGGGCGTGTACTTCGTCGCGTTGTCGATGAGATTGTTGAACATCACGCGCAGCGAATCGGCATCGCCCTTCACGATCGCCGGCTCGCTCACTTCGATGCCGAGATCGACGCCGCGCTCCTGCGCGACCAGCACATAACCGCGTACGCAGCCTTCCAGCAGTTCGCGCAGATCGACTTGCGTCTCGACACCCTTGCCGTCCGGCTCCGATCGCGCGAGAGCCAGCAATTGTTCCGCAAGCCGCGTGGCGCGCGCGATGCCTTCATGCAGATCCCCGAGCGCCTCGCGGCGCGTTTCGTCGTCCTGCGCACGCGCGACGAGCTGCGCCTGGATCTGCACCGCCGCGAGCGGCGTGCGCAGTTCGTGCGCGGCGTCGGCGACGAAGGCCTTTTGCGTATCGAGCGCAGCCGACAGCCGCGAAAGCAGCGCATTCAGCGCGCGCACGACCGGCCGCACTTCCTGCGGCAGACGTTGATCGGAGAGCGGATCGAGCGCTTCGGGATGACGTGTGTCGAGCGCGCGCGTCACGCGCTGCAAGGGCGCGAGGCCGAGTCCCACGATCACCCAGATCGCAAGCCCGAGCAGCGGCAGCAGCAGCACGAGCGGCCACAGCGTGCGCCACGCGACGCCCGCCGCGACACGATTGCGGATCGACAGCGGCTGGGCGAGCTGCACGACGTTGTCGCCGACGATCGCGCTATACACGCGCCATTCGCCGCGCGGCGTCATTTCGGTGGAAAAGCCGAGCTCCGCGTGGGGCGCGAGCGGCACGCGCGGATGCGAGTAGTACATCAGCACGCCGTTGCGATTCCAGATCTGGATGACGACGCCCTCGTCGCTCTCGCTGCGCGAACTCAGCACCGACGAAAACGGCTCCGAAGGCAGCGCGGCCGCGATCTGCTGCAACTGGTAGTCGAAGAGTTCGTTGGCTTCCGCGAGCGCCTGCCGATAGATGAGCCATCCTGCAAACCCCACGCCGACGATGACGAGCGCGAGCAGCCAGATCAGCAATTGCCGGCGGATCGACCGCATCAGGCGTCCTTCGCGACCATGTAACCGAGGCCACGCACGTTGCGGATGAGATCGGCGCCGAGCTTCTTTCTCAGCGAATGGATATACACCTCGACGGTATTGCTGCCGATCTCCTCGCCCCAGCCATAGATCTTTTCCTCGAGCTGGCTTTTCGACAGCACCGCGCCGGGCCGCGCCATCAGCGCTTCGAGGAGCGCGAACTCGCGCGCCGACAGCGACACGGGCGCGCCCGCGAGCGTCACCTGATGACCGACCGGATCGAGCGTCAAATCACCGTGGCGCACGAGCGATTCGCCCCGCCCCGCGTGCCGGCGGATGAGCGCACGCATGCGCGCGCCGAGCTCGTCGAGATCGAAGGGCTTGACGAGGTAATCGTCCGCGCCGGCATCGAGTCCCTTCACGCGATCCGCAATCGCGTCGCGCGCCGTGACGATCAGCACCGGCAGGGCGTTGGCCCGCGCGCGCAAAGTTTTCAGCACATCGAGGCCGTCCCGTTTGGGTAGACCGAGGTCGAGCAGCATGAGGTCATAGGACTCGCCCGCGACGGCGGTGAGCGCAGCCTCGCCGTCCTGTACCCAGTCGACTGCGAAGCCGTCCGCGCGCAGCGCCTTGCGTACGCCTTCGGCAATCATCCGGTCATCTTCGACAAGCAGGATTCGCATGGCACATGTCTGTTCGTGGTTACATGGGCAGCCTCGTAGCCGCGACCCATTGTAGCCGCGCGGGCTTGCCACAGGCTTAAACGGGACTTAACCGCGCCGATCGTCCACGTTCGGAAGACAACGGCGTGCCGCGCCCGACGCCCATCGCCCGACGAAGATTTTCAGCCCGTACGATTTCCGCAAGCCAGCTTGTCTACAATAGCCGCTTCCCGCGCGGCGCACCCCTGCCCGGCCACGCGCCGCCGCCTGCCATCCAGTCCAAGAACAACGCTCGTCCATGCCGTCTGCATTTCGCTTCCTGCCCAGCCGTCTCTCTTCGTTCGCGCTCGCCGCAACCTTCGCCTGCGCAGCGCTCGGCCATATGCCCTACGCCGAGGCGCGCAGCGGCTCGAAGTCCGAATCGCAGGCGCAATCGCCGGAGCGCGCGGCGATCGGTGGAACCCGGTCGAAGCACGCGGCGAAAAACGAAGCGAAGCGCGCGAAGGCCGAGCGCGAGCGTGCCGAGAAGGCGAGCGTGCCCGCCGGACCGCTGCCCGCATCGGTGATGACGGCGCTCGCGCACGCGCACGTACCGCTTTCGTCGATGAGCGTCGTCGTGCAGCGCGTCGGCGCGCCGTTGCCTCTCGTCTCGGTCAACGCGAGCCAGCCGATGCTGCCCGCCTCGACGATGAAGCTCGTCACCACATACGCCGGCCTCTCGATGCTCGGCCCGGACTATCGCTGGAAGACGACCGCGTATGCCGACGGCGACGTCGATGCTCAGGGCGTCCTGCACGGCAATCTGTACATCCAGGGTACTGGCGATCCAAAGCTCGTGCCGGAGGAGCTGATCGATCTCGTCGAGCAGGTGCGCAAGAACGGCATCACGGGCATCGATGGCGCGCTCGTGCTCGACAAGCGCTACTTCGACGCTTCCACGCGCGATCTGCCCGCCTTCGACAACGATGACACCGCGCCCTACAACGTCGGCCCGGACCCGCTGCTGTACGCATTCAAGTCGCTGTCCTTCACGCTGACGCCGAGCCCCGACGGACAAGTCTCCATCGACGTGCTGCCGCAACTCGCGCAATTGCAGATCGACAACGAACTGCGCGTCACGCGCGGCGCCTGCACCGGCTCGCTCCAGGCGGCGTCGCCGAGCGTCGCGCAGACACAGGGCGGCTTCGTGCAGGCATCGTTCATCGGCGACTATCCGTTGCGTTGCGGCTCGCGCACGATCAACGTCGCGGCGCTCGATCACTCGACGTTCTTCGCGGGCGGCTTTCTCGCACTGTGGAAGCAGGCGGGCGGCACGTTCCAGGGCACGACGCGCGAAGGCCCGACGCCGTCGAACGCGCGGCTCGTCGGCACGCATCGCAGCCCGGTGCTGTCGGACGTCGTGCGCGACATCAACAAGTTCAGCAACAACGTGATGGCGCGCAACCTGTTCCTCACGATCGGCGCGGCGCAATCGAAGCCGCCGGCGACGACCGCGAAATCCTCCGCGGCGATCCAGGCGTTCCTGAAGCGCAGCGCCCTGCCGATGAGCGGCCTCACGCTCGACAACGGCTCGGGCCTTTCGCGCGACGAGCACATCTCGGCGAGCTCGCTCGCCGACCTGCTGATGGCGGCCAACGCGAGTCCGGTCGCGCAGGTGTTCGTCGAATCGCTGCCCGTCGCGGGCGTCGACGGCACGATGCGCAACCGCCTCACCAACGCGGGCGCACTCGGCAACGCGCACATCAAGACCGGCACGCTGCGCGACGTACGGGCGATCGCGGGCTATGTCGGCGCGGCGAACGGCGAGAGCTATGTCGTCGTGAGCTTCATCAATGATCCGCGCGCCGAAGCCGCGCGCGCCGCGCACGATGCGCTGCTCGAATGGGTCTACGAAGGCGTGCGCAGGCCGGGCGCGGCGGATTGAACGGCTCGGCCATCGGCTGAATACGGCGCTCGCGGGCACGGAAAGCCGGCGGGACCGAAGATTTCTTCTACGAAGTGACGTCCGGTAACGTGCGCGCGGCGTGTACGCTGTCGGGCACGCCGCTGGCCCGGTGCAGGTGTGCACCGGAGCGGGCGGGCGGCATCGCTTAAACTCGCAGGTACGCGGCACGCGGACCGCAACAAGGTCAGGCGCCGCAATCGAACTAGAAAACACCGAAGAAGGGAGACGAGGTCCATGAACAAGCAACGCTCGACGCGCGCCGCACTGGTGCGCTTTGCCCAAGTCGCGACGGCCAGCGCGGCCTTCGCTCTGCTCGCCGCGTGCGGTGGCGGCGGCGATGACAACAATTCCACGCCGGCGGGCGGCGTGAAACTGCAGGTGGTGTCGTTCGGCGACAGTCTTTCCGACGTCGGCACCTATTCGCCGGTCGCGGCGGCGAACTTCGGCGGCGGCCGGTTCACGACGAATCCGGGTCAGGTCTGGGTGCAGAATGTCGCGCAGTATTACGGCGATACGCTCACGCCGGCGATGACGGGCGGCTTCGGCACGCCGCCTGCCACGCAAGCGGGTCTCGGCTACGCGCAAGGTGGCGCGCTCGTGACGAATCCGATCGGGATCAATCACGTGTCGACCGATCCCGCAAATTACACGGGCGCGCTCACGGTGCCGATCGTTCAGCAGGTGCAGAACTATCTCAGCGCACACGGCAGCTTCAATTCGAACCAGCTCGTGATTGTGAACGGCGGCGGCAACGACATCCTCTATAACTTCCAGCGGGCCGTGGCCGGCGCGATCACGCCGGCACAGGCGAGCGCAGCGATCGGCAAGGCGGCGATCGACCTCGCCGGTCTGATCGGCAAGGTCGTGCAGAGCGGCGCGACGCACGTACTGGTGTCGAACGTGCCGGACATCGGCGCCACGCCGCAGGGCATGATGAGCTCGGCGGCCAATCGCGCGTTGCTCACACAGGCATCGCTCGGCTTCAATCAGGCGCTTGCGGCAGCGCTTACGCAGTCGGGACTGATGTCGAAGGTGATTTATCTGGACATCGTGCCGGTGCTCGCCAATGTCACGGCCAATTATCAGCAGCTTGGATTCGCGGTTTCGAACACCGGGACGGCCTGTAACCTGCAGGCGATGGCGGCGGCGGCGCAGAAGTTCGGCGAGCCCAATCCGCAAGCGTTCGCCACCTCGCTGTTCTGCTCGCCGGAGACGCTGACCGTCGCGGGCGCGGACCAGACGTACATGTACGCAGACACCGTGCATCCGACGACGCATCTGGGCGCGCTCTATGCGCAGGCGGCGGAGCAGGCGATTGCGAAGTCGGGGTTGGGGAAGTAAGCGGGTTCTTTCGGTTGCGAATGGAAAACCGCCCGGCGAGAGATCGCCGGGCGGTTTTGTTTTGAGGCTTGGAAGAGGTGTGCGCGGGCGCGGAGGAAACATCACGCCACCGCCGAGGCGATCTTCTGAAAGGTGTATCTCCGCACACGCGGAGGAAACTGGCAGAACTCGGGTATGGGTTCGCCTATCGGGGGTCTATCTCCGCACACGCGGAGGAAACGCGCCCATCGCCATCATCGATCCGGCATATGGGGGTCTATCTCCGCACACGCGGAGGAAACTACAAAGCTCAGACCCAGTACCTCGATCCTCAGGGTCTATCTCCGCACACGCGGAGGAAACCCTGTCCGCTCGTCGATACAGTCGTCTGTGAAGGGTCTATCTCCGCACACGCGGAGGAAACGGCCAATCCTATCTTGATCCCGTCTACGACCAGGGTCTATCTCCGCACACGCGGAGGAAACTTTTTTGGAGGTCCATTGCAGTTGACTGACCACGGTCTATCTCCGCACACGCGGAGGAAACAAAGTCGTCGCGGTCATGGCTCAGGCCATCCACGGTCTATCTCCGCACACGCGGAGGAAACGGGCCGAACAGATCGTGCGGCGGCGGATGCAGGTGTCTATCTCCGCACACGCGGAGGAAACGCGAGGATTGCGCACAGCTCTTCCTGGATCATGGGTCTATCTCCGCACACGCGGAGGAAACTTGTGCTCTACGCTTGCGACTCGCCGCGCAATGGGTCTATCTCCGCACACGCGGAGGAAACGACGGCTTGCCGCTCACGCTGTCATGGTCGGACGGTCTATCTCCGCACACGCGGAGGAAACTAGATCCATCGCCGAGCCATCGCTCATCGCGAGGGTCTATCTCCGCACACGCGGAGGAAACTTTGTTTCCATCACGCGATGGTAGTACCCGAACGGTCTATCTCCGCACACGCGGAGGAAACCTCAGACTCGCGCATAGCGCCTACGGCGGCCCGGGTCTATCTCCGCACACGC
>Ga0105251_10001178_pt1 | contig 22690 bp, 24 predicted proteins | sample KBSS64metaG_FD_80424 | JGI IMG/M metagenome (GOLD analysis project Ga0105251, IMG submission 80424) | Switchgrass rhizosphere microbial communities from Kellogg Biological Station, Michigan, USA - KBS S6-4 metaG | ecosystem: Host-associated > Plants > Roots > Rhizosphere > Soil | place...
CGCCAGCGGATCGATACGGAAACCCGGCTTCGACTCGCGCCAGTGCGCGACCTGCGCGTTCGTCGCCTTCGATGCGCTGCCCGCCAGCACCACCGACTTGCCTTCGATTTTCGGCAGATCGGCGGCATGTTCCGCATGCGCGAGCAGGTTCGCGGCGCGGAAGTTTTGCGGAAGCCCGAGCGCGATGCCCGAGCCGCCCGTGATAAGCGCAAGTTCGCGGCACGCGTCGCCCAGCGTGTAGAGATCGGCGTCGGATATGGCATCGGCGATGGCGAGGCGCACGCCGTCTTTCTTCAACTCGTCGATGCGCGCCCGGATCGCGTCCGCGCCCTTGGCGATCGTGTCGTAGCGGATCAGCCCGACTTTCGATTGCGTCTGACGCTGCAAGACGCGCACGAGGTTCGGATCGGTCATCGGCGTGAGCGGATGATTCTCCATGCCCGACTCGTTCAGCAACACATCCCCGACAAACAGATTGCCGCGAAAGATCGTGCGGCCGTTCTCGGGAAACGCGGGGCAGGCGATCGTGAAATCTGCCTTCAGCGCATCGAGCAACGCGTCCGAAACGGGGCCGATGTTGCCCTTATCGGTGGAATCGAAGGTCGAGCAATACTTGAAGAAGAACTGGCGGCATCCCTGCGCGCGCAGCCATTCGAGCGCGTCGAGCGACTGGCGCACGGCCTCGGCGGCGGGAATCGTGCGCGATTTCAGCGCGACGACGATCGCGTCCGCATCGATTAGCGTGCCCGCTTCGGGAATGCCGATGGTCTGCACCGTGCGCATGCCGCCGCGCACGAGCATGTTGGCGAGATCGGTCGCCCCCGTGAAATCGTCGGCGATACAGCCGAGCAGTGTCTGCGCCGTCTGCGTCATTCCTTCGCTCCCTTCGGGATGTCGATGCCCGGAAAAATCTTGATGACCGCGGAATCGTCCTCGCCGCCGTGGCCGGCGGTGGACGCCATCATGAACATCTGGTGCGCCGCCGCCGAGAGCGGCAGCGGGAATTTCGACGTGCGCGCCGTATCGAGCACGAGGCCGAGATCCTTCACGAAAATATCGACGGCGGAAAGCGGCGTGTAGTCGCCCGCCAGAATGTGCGGCACGCGGTTCTCGAACATCCACGAGTTGCCGGCGCTGTGCGTGATGACGTCGTAGAGCGCATCGGGATCGACGCCTTCGCGCAGGCCGAGCGCCATCGCTTCGGCGGCCGCGGCGATATGCACGCCCGCGAGCAGTTGATTGATGATCTTCACCTTCGAGCCCGCGCCGTGCGCGTCGCCGAGACGATAGACCTTGCCCGCAATCGCACCGAGCACGTCTTCGCACGCGGCGTAGGCGTCGGCCGGGCCGGAGGTCATCATCGTCATGTCGCCGGAATTGGCCTTGGCCGCGCCGCCGGACAGGGGCGCGTCGAGCAGCAACACGCCTTTTTCCCCGATGCGCCGGCCGAGGTCGGCGGCGAATTGCGGCGATACCGTCGCGCATGCGAGCACGACGCTGCCGGGTTTCATCGCCTCGAGCGCACCGTTCTCACCGAACAGCACAGCCTCCGTCTGCGCCGCGTTGACGACGACCGTCAGCACGCCCTCGCACTTGCCGCCCAGTTCCGCCGGCGACGCGCACGCAAGGCCGCCTTCGGCCGCGAACGCATCGAGCGCGGGCTTCTTCACATCGTACGCATGGACGGCGAAGCCCGCGCGCAGCAACGAACGCGCGACGCCCATGCCCATTGCGCCCAGGCCGATGACTCCCACGTTTCTCGTCATAGCGTTTCTCTTCCCGATGAATTAGCAGATGCCCGCTTCCGCCAGGCGGCGCGCGGCGTTGATGAGATGGGTCTGGGCGGCGTTGCGCGCGGCGACCGAATCGCGCGAGCGGATCGCCTCGACGATCGCCGCGTGCTCCTCGCGCACCTGACGCATGAAGTCCTCGCGCAGCGCCTCGTTGCCGCGCGTGACGAGCGTGCCGGCTTCGAGATACTGATTCAGAAAGGTGAGGGTTTTCAGGAAGTACGGGTTGCCGGTCGCGTTCGCGATTTCGCGATGGAACGCGACGTCTTCCGCGACGCCGTCCCTGCCTTCGCGAACCGCTTCGTCGATGCGCCCGAGGGCGTCATCGATAGCGGCAAGGTGCTCGTCGGTGCGGCGCAGCGCGGCCTCGGACGCGACTTCGGCCTCGATCGCCCGGCGCAGCGCGAGAATCTGGACGACCGCGCCCGGCTCGACGGCCTGCGCGTAATCGATGCGCAACGGCCGGATGCCCGCCCGCTCCACGATGAACACACCGCTGCCCTGGCGCGGCTCGACCATGCCTTCGTTCTTCAGCCGTGAGATGGCTTCGCGGATCACGGTGCGGCTCACGCCGAATTCCTGCGCGAGCACGGCTTCGGTCGGCAGCTTGCCGGTCGTGGCGAAGCTGCCGGTCTCGATGAGCTTCTGCAATTTCTGCGCGACCGTGTCCGACAGGGCGCGCGGCGGGATCTTCTCGAACATGCGACTCGATGGAACGCGTAAAGTCATCGGGTCATCATACAAGTTTCGGGACCGGCGTTGACCGAGGAATAACCCTCGGAGGAACGCTATTGCGCGAGCGGTTCGTCGATGAGCGCGAGCGCGTCGCGTATTTCGGAGACGTCGCCGGGGCGCACGAGGCGCGCGACTTCCTTGCCGCCGAGCATGAAGACGAGCGTCGGCCAGAGCTTCACGCGAAACGAGCGGCCGAGCGGTCGGCCGCTGCCGTCTTCGATCTTGATGTGCTTCACCGCGCCATGACCCTGGAACGCCTGCGCGATGAGCGGCTGCGCGGCGCGGCAGAAGCCGCACCAGTCGGTGCCGAACTCGACGACCATCGGGCCGCTCAGCGCGTCGATTTCGGCGCGCTCGGGCGCGGTCTTCGCGTATTCGATATTCATGCTCATGACGCTCGTCCTTGCTCCCTTGTGATTTCGGTGAAACTAGCAGAAAACTTGCCCACCCGCCGTAGCGAGCGGGCGCGGGAGCAGGGATATTACGATCCGACGGCGATCGCAGTCACCTCATGATTGGCGCCGCCCGTTATCGTGACCGGAATGTTCATCCGCAGCGCCATCATGAAAAGGCTGTTTCGGTTGTCGTAGTTATCCCTGTTGGGCCACATCTGGGCGCAGTATCGCGAGCCGTCGCTCGTCTGGAGCACGTAGGTGACCGCCGAACCTGGATCCTTGTCGACGATTCTCACCACCGTGCCGGTACGCGTGTCCTGCAACTTTAGAAACGCGGAATTCAGGGATGGAATCGGCGAATCACTCTTCGCAACGGCGAGGCCGGTTATGTTTCCCGAATCGTCACCCGAGAGTGTGACGGGCAGACCGTAATCCAGCGCCATCATCAGCAGATTGTTTCTATTTTCGTGAGTGACGATATTCAGTTGACCACAATATAACGCGCCCTCTCCGGTTCGAATGACGAAATTAACGTTCTCGAGATCATTCGAATCGATTATGCGGGTGAGAAAACCACCCTTGACGCCCGTGAGCGGAATGCCGCCTCGCACAAGGCCGAGGTTGACGGAACTATCAATGTTTCTCACTCGTGATCCTTTTTTCATGATTCCAAAATCGCGCGCCTCCGGATAATGGAGCGACGCGGCATGTGACTTTTTACGGGCGCCCGCTACGCGCGTCGTTTGGGTTCGATCCACCAGTCGATTCAAAAAGCGCATGACTGGGAGCGCCGACCATCGCCGCCTTCACATAACTGTTGATTCCGCCGATAACCATGACCGAGCGTCCTGATTCCAGCGCGAGCCGCAGCAGCGCATCGCGATTGCGCCGGCGCCGGACGTCCATCTGCCCGCAGTATTGCGTGCCGTCCGCCGTCTGAACGAGGTAATTCGCATACACCGACGCATCCGAGTCGATGATACGCACGACCACGCCGGCCTGCGCGCCATCGAGGGGAACCCCGGGGCAGATGAGCGATGGGATTACAGGCGAACTTCTGATTTTCATTTAAACGTCTCCTGACATGTAATTGGCCATTCAGGGAAATGGATGTTTATGCGAACAAGGCGATTATCGTTCGTTGAAAGGCTCTTCTCAGTTTTACGCTGATTGACATATATCACGCTTGGTATGTAAATTCTTAATCATGTTTTCGTACAAATTCGCGTCAACCAGTAAAAATTCAACGGCGAACAAAGTCCGCGCGCATCGCCAAAAGGCGTTGCGTGGCCATAAACAAGCTATTTAATATTACTAATGCGGTCAGGAAAACGATTAATCAGCGCCGATATTCGCGACTTGTCGCAGGCAAAATCTAGTAGCGAAAATTATGTCAGTCAATTTAGTAATTGTCATTTTTTGAGATGTCACTGACATAAAAACCCAACGCCGCCATTTCGGCGGCGCGTGAATCGTGGCAGGTAATGCTCAGGCGCGGGACATGCGAGCGCGCCGTGCCTCGTAGGCCTTCAGATGCGCATAAGCCACCGCGAGCGCCGACACACCGCTGAAAGCGGTGCGCCGCCGTGCCAGCAGATCCCCGACGATGTGGTCCGCCTCGATCGGCGCGCCGTTCTCCAGATCGCGCAGCATCGACGCGGTCATCAGCGAGCCGCGTTCCGCGAAGAACGCACGGGCGCGCGCGACGACCGCCTCGCCCGGCGCGTGCGTGTTGTCGGCGGCGATGCCGCGGCATTCGTCGAAGAGCTGGAACAGCAGCGCTTCGCCGCCCGGTGCCGCGAGAATATCGCCGATGGGTGCGCGCATCAGGCACGTTCCCGTCGCGAGCGTCGCGAGGAACACCCACTTGTCCCACATCGATTGCAGGATGTTTCCGCTTACGTCCAGATCGAAGCCCGCGCCGCCGAGTTGTGCAGCGATCGCGTCGATGCGCGTTGTGCGGCCGCCGGCGCGTTCGCCGATGGTCATCGAATGCATCTTGTTCAGGTGCAGGATCTCGCCCTCGGCGTCGAGCGTCGCGGCGATCACGCATTGGCCGCCGAGCACGTTCGCCGGATCGAAGCGGGCATCGAGCGCATCGAGATGGCCCATGCCGTTCAAAAGCGGCAGGATCGCGGTGCCGGGGCCGACCGCGGGCGCGAAGGAATCGATCGCGCCTCGCAGGTCGTAAGCCTTGCAGCTCAGCAACACGAGGTCGTAAGGCCGGTCGATGTCCTTTGCGAGCACCATCGGCGGACAGGCGAACGCGAGATCGCCCTCCGGGCTCTTCACTTTCAGGCCGCATTGCCGCAGCCGCTCGGCGCGCCGCTCGCGCACGAGGAAGGTCACGTCCCTGCCCGCATCGAGCAGCCGCGCGCCGAAATATCCGCCGATGGCCCCCGCGCCCACTATCAGAATCCGCATGTATCGCTCCTCATGGTTTGATGCACCGCTTTACGCCTGCCACACGCCATAACCCGCTTCCCGCAAACCTATCGCCAGTTCCACTTCCATGTCGCGCGCGCCGTCGTAGGGCATCGGGTTGTACATGTCGTACAGATGCGGCAGAAGCCGCAGCCCCAACTCGCGTACGAAGCGGTTCGACTGGATGCCCGCCTTGTGCTTGTCGAAGCGCACGTCGGGATCGATGCCCGTCATGCCCACATACACGAACGGCATGCCGGTCACGTAGTCCGGATTCGCGCGGCGAAAGCGCGCTTCGTTCCAGACCGTGCCGGACAGTTCGATCACATAGACGGAGTAATGATGGCTGCGCGCGCGCCGGGATGGCGGCATGTCTCGGGTGGCCTTCGCGGCGTGCTCGTTGCGGGCGTTCATTCTAAGACTGCGTGACGCAACGCGCTCGATCGTCCGGCGCGCGGCCTGCCGGATGCGGCTCGAAGTGGTAAATTCGGGGCGGTCTGCGCTCGCGCAAGACGATCGGATCGCCGCACCGCCCGTCGAGCCGCCGATCAAGACTGAGACGACCTCTCACGCGAGCGCCGCTCCCATCGACACGTTTTCATCCCGAAGCCGCGCCACGAGCCGCGTCCGCTTCGGTTATCCGGAGATCAAGCATGAGCAAACAAGCTATCGGCGTGGTGGGCCTCGCCGTCATGGGCCGCAATCTGGCCTTGAACATCGAGAGCCGCGGTCACGCCGTTTCGGTCTACAACCGCAGCCGCGCCAAAACCGACGAACTGATTGCCGAACATCCCGACAAGAAGCTCGTGCCGACCTACACGCTCGAAGAGTTCGTCGAGTCGCTCGAAAAGCCGCGCCGCATCCTGATGATGGTGAAGGCGGGTGCCGGCACCGACGAGACCATCGCTTCGCTGCGTCCGCTGCTCGAGAAGGGCGACATTCTCATCGACGGCGGCAACACGCATTTCACCGACACCATCCGCCGCAATCAGGATCTCGCGAAGTCGGGCCTGCATTTCATCGGCACGGGTGTGTCGGGCGGCGAGGAAGGCGCGCTGAAAGGCCCGTCGATCATGCCGGGCGGACAGAAAGAAGCCTACGAACTCGTCGCACCGATCCTCACCGAGATCGCGGCGAAGGCGCCGGACGGCGAGCCGTGTGTCGCCTACATGGGTCCGGACGGCGCGGGCCATTTCGTGAAGATGGTGCACAACGGCATCGAGTACGGCGACATGCAACTGATCGCCGAGAGCTATGACGTGCTCAAACGTGTCGCCGGTCTGTCGAACGAAGAACTGGGCAAGGTCTACGTCGAGTGGAATCAGGGCGAGCTGGACAGCTACCTGATCGAGATCACGTCGAAGATCTTCTCGAAGAAGGACGAGGAAACCGGCAAGGATCTCGTCGATGTGATTCTCGATCGCGCCGCGCAAAAAGGCACGGGCAAGTGGACGAGCCAGAATGCGCTCGATCTCGGCGCACCGCTGCCGTTGATCACCGAAGCGGTGTTCGCGCGCGTGCTGTCGTCGCTGAAGGATCAGCGCGTGGCGGCGAGCAAGGTTTTGAGCGGCCCGTCGCCGAAGTTCGATGGCGATCGCGCGGCGTTCGTCGAGTCGGTGCGGCGCGCGTTGTATCTGTCGAAGATCGTTTCGTATGCGCAAGGGTTTGCGCAGTTGCGTGCCGCATCGGAAGAGTACAAATGGGACCTGCATTACGGCGAGATCGCGAAGATCTTCCGCGCGGGCTGCATCATCCGCGCGCGCTTCCTGCAGAAGATCACCGACGCGTATGAGAAGAATCCGCAGCTCGCAAACCTTCTGCTCGATCCGTATTTCAGCGATATCGCCGCGAAGTATCAGGACGCATTGCGCGATGTGGTCGTCGCGGCGGTGAAGGCGGGCATTCCGGTGCCCGCGTTTTCATCGGCGATCGCCTATTTCGATGCGTATCGCTCCGAGCGGCTGCCCGCGAATCTCGTGCAGGCGCAGCGCGATTTCTTCGGTGCGCATACGTTCGAACGCGTGGACAAGGCGGGAAGTTTTCACGCGAATTGGGCGTGATTCCGTAACGATTGCGGCTCTGAGTTGAGAAACGCGGCTCTTGCGGGAGTCGCGTTTTTTCGGATGTACCAAATTAATATCGTCCGACTTATGAATGATTCACGGACGAACATGGGCCAGCGCTACCAATACGGCATGCATACGGATTTAGAGCCCGCCGAGCTGTTTTTCTTATCACAATCGATGAGATTTACAGAGAGACCGGCATAGACGATCTGTCGAGCATCGCGATGACCCTGCTGGGTCAGTTGCGTCGATCGTCTCCAGAACGATGCTGCCCTTCGACATCAAGTACAGAATTTTGCCGACGGTGACATCCTTTTGCGCGTCAAGTTCACTCGCAATCTGGGAGCCTTCGTTGCAAGGGCGATTCCGGGCGTCGGCTGGGTGCTTCTCGCCACCGATGTATCGACCATTCTGTTTCGATCGGTTCAGTCTTACAACGGTATCGTGAAACCCGAGGATCGGCTGTAAATGATTGCTCGACCGGAAGCGTGGGAGCGGCTCGTCGACTTCATAGAAGCCAAGCTGGGCAAACCGTTCCTGGGACAGAACAGCCTCGCGCCCGAGACCAATCTGTATCACGACCTCGACTTGAATCCACCGGAGATTTCAGCGTTGCTCAACGAGTGGGGAACGAAATTCGACGTCGACATGAGCGAATTCCAGCTTGGCCACTATTACCCCTTCATTCAGTTGAGCAAGCCGGCGTTTTTCTGGACAGTACTCAAGTCCCCCTTCAGCCTCGAGGCTCGAGAAACGCTCGGCGGATGGCAGCTCACACTCGGCATGCTGGAGGAAGCGATGATTCGGGGAAAATGGGTGATCGACTAAAGCATCCGAATCAAGCAAGCGTCACCCATTCAGCATTCCTCTCGCTGCTTCTCAACACCGCATCCACGAACCTCAATCCCGCGACGCCGTCCTCGACCGTCGTAAGCCAGTCATCCCCTTGTGTAGTTCCGCTCGCGATGCACGCCGCCGCATCCGTATAAAGCTGCGCGAACGCTTCCAGATACCCTTCGGGATGCCCCGCCGGCACGCGCGTCGCATGCTGCGCTTCGGGGCTTTGCACGCGGCCACGCGTGATCCGTTCCGACGCGCCGCCGATAGTCGTGAACCACAACTCATTCGGCTTCTGCTGATCGAATGCGATGCCCGCCTTCGTCCCATACACACGCAAACGCAGCGCGTTCTCCTCGCCCGCCGCAACCTGGCTCGCCCACAACATTCCGCGTGCGCCGCCGGTATATCGGAACATCGCCTGCACGTGATCGTCCACACGGCGATTCGGCACGAATGTCGTCACCTCCGCCGACAACTCCGCCGGCCGCATGCCCGTCACGTAGTCCGCGAGCTGATACGCGTGCGTGCCGATATCGCCGAGACAACCCGCCGGACCCGCCAGCGCAGGATCGGTGCGCCACACCGCCTGGCGGTTCGCCTGCGTCTCGACGGGCAGCGAAAGCCAGTCCTGCGCATACTCCACCTGCACGACGCGAATATCGCCGAGCAGGCCGCGTCGAACCATTCCGCGCGCATGACGCACCAGCGGATAGCCCGTATAGGTATAAGTCACCGCGAACACGCGATCCTTCTCGCGCGCGAGTTTCGCGAGCGCCTCGCCTTCATCGAGCGATACTGCGAGCGGCTTGTCGCAAATCACGTGAATGCCCGCTTCGAGAAACGCCGTCGCGATCGGCGCATGCAGATGATTCGGCGTGACGATCGCCACCGCCTCGATGCCGTCCGAGCGCCCCGCCTCGACGCGCGCCATCTCGCGATAATCGTCGTAACTGCGCGCAAGCCCGATCGCCGCCGCACTCGACGCCGCACGCCGCGCATCCGACGACAACGCGCCCGCGACGAGTTCATAGCGATCATCGAGCCGCGCCGCGATGCGATGCACCGCGCCGATGAACGCGCCCTCGCCGCCGCCGACCATGCCCAGCCGCACGCGGTTCATCGCGTCTCTCCCGCCTGGTCTCCGATCCCGAGCACACCGCGCATCTGCTCGCGGCTCGCGCCGCTGCCCGCGAAGTCATCGAATGCACGCTCGGCCACGCGGATGATGTGATCTCGAATGAACACGGCGCCCTCGCGCGCGCCGTCTTCCGGATGCTTCAACGCGCATTCCCACTCGAGCACGGCCCAGCCGGGAAAATCGTATTGCGCCATCTTCGAGAAGATTGCCTTGAAGTCGATCTGGCCATCGCCCAGCGAACGGAAACGTCCCGCGCGATCGGTCCATCCCGAATAGCCACCGTACACGCCCTGCTTTCCATTCGGCCGGAACTCCGCGTCCTTCACATGAAATGCCTTGATGCGCGCGTGATAGATGTCGATGAACGCGAGGTAATCGAGTTGCTGCAGCACGAAGTGACTCGGATCGAACAGGATGTTGGCGCGCGGATGATCGTCCACCGCCGCGAGAAAGCGCTCGAACGTGACGCCGTCGTGCAAGTCCTCGCCCGGATGCAGTTCGTAGCACACGTCGATGCCCGCGCGATCGAACTCGTCGAGAATCGGGCGCCACCGTTTCGCGAGTTCCTCGAACGCGGCTTCGACGAGACCCGCCGGACGCTGCGGCCACGGATAGACATAGGGCCACGCGAGCGCGCCCGAAAACGTCACGTGCGCGCTCAGGCCGAGACGCTTCGACGCCGCCGCCGCGAGCTTCAATTGCGATATCGCCCATTGCGTGCGCGCCGCCGGATTGCCCCGCACGTGCGGTGCGGCGAACCCGTCGAACAGCGTGTCGTACGCCGGATGCACCGCGACCAACTGGCCTTGCAGATGCGTGGACAATTCGGTGATCGCCACGCCCGCATCGTCCACCGTGCGGCGGATGTCGTCGCAATAGGCATCGCTCGAGGCGGCTTTTTCCAGATCGATCAGGCGCGGATCGGCGGGCACCTGGATGCCTTGATAACCGAGCGAAGCCGCCCACGACGCGAGGTTCTCCAACGTATCGAACGGCGGCTCTTCGCCCATGAACTGCGCGAGAAATATCGCCGGCCCTTTGATGGTCTTCATCTTTCGCCTCTAGGAGAAAGAAGGCCGGGTGAACGGCCTTCGCACATCAGAACGGCGAGTTCGGGAAATAGAACTGCTTGGCGTTGTCCTTCGTGATGAGCACCGACGGGATGATGGTCGTCGGCGGCAGCTTGTCGCCCTTGAGGCGCGCCTCGGCGGTCAGCTTGATCGCGTCATAGATAAACTTCGGCGAGTACGACACGTCGGCCTGCACGCGCTTGTCGCCGTCCATGATGCGCTTCACGGCTTCCTTCGATCCGGCGCCGCCGAAAACGATCTTGACGTCCGTGCGCTTCGCCTGATCGATCGCCTTCAGCACGCCGACCATCATGTCGTCGTCGGCGGCCCAGACGGCGTCGATGTGCTTGAAGCGCGTGAGATAGTCCTGCATCACCTTGAAGGCATCGTCGCGGTTCCAGTTCGCGTACTTGGCGTCGAGAATCTTCATGTCCGGATGCTGCTTGATCACACCTTCGAACGCGGTCCAGCGCTCGTTGTCGAGGGTCGTCGGAATGCCGCGCAGCGCGACGATGTCGCCCTTGCCGTTCAGCGTCTTCGCGATGTATTCCGCGGGAATCTTGCCGAATGCGGTGTTGTCGCCGGCGACATAGGCATCCTGCGCGCTGGGGTCGGTGAGACCGCGATCGACCACCGTCACATAGACGCCCTTCTTCTTCACCTGCGCGACAGGTTGCGTGAGCGAAGCCGATTCCTGCGGGAAAATCACGAGCGCATTGATCTTGTTGACGGTCACGAGGTCCTGCAACTGGTTCGCCTGCTCGGGCGCGGTGCCGGCGGTCTTCACGATGACCTTCAGGTCCGGGTGCGCCTTTTCCAGCTCCTTCTTCGCTTCGTTGGCCCACCACACGATGCCGCCCGTGAAGCCGTGATCCGCGGTCGGAATGGCGACGCCGAGCACGACCTTGTCGGCGGCGTGAGCGCACGGCAATGAGGCGGCGAACGCACTCGCCGCAAGCGTGAGCGCGCCGAGCGCGCGAAGCATGTTCTTCATGACGAAGTCTCCTTGTCTTGTGGATATTCCGGCTAACGACGACCGCGCTGCAAAAATGCTACGAGGATGATCACGGCGCCCTGCACCGCCGCGTTCAGATACACGCTGATGATGCTCGTCAGATTCAGGATGTTGTTGATGACCGAAAGCAGAATCGCGCCGATGACGGTGCCGATCACGCGCCCTTCGCCGCCTTTCAGCGCAGTGCCGCCGACCACGACGGACGCGATCGCTTCGAGCTCCCAGAGGAGGCCCGTCGTCGGCGTGGCGGAGCCGAGGCGCGGCACGTACAGAATCGTCGCGACGGCAACGCACAAGCCGAGCAGCACATAGGTGACGATCTTCACGCGATCCACGCGAATGGCCGCATAACGCGCGACCTGCTCGCTCGAACCGATCGCCTGAACATGCCGTCCATACACCGTCCGATTGAGCACGACGGCGCCGCCCGCCGCGACGATCAGGAAGATCCATATCGGCACCGGCACACCGAAGAGGCTCGCGTAATAGACCGGCCCGTAGAGATCGACGAGCGAGTTGTCGAGCGTGAGCGCGCCGCCGTCCGCGAGCCATGTGAGCAGCGCGCGAAAAATGCCGAGCGTGCCGAGCGTGACAATGAACGGCTCGATGCGCCCCTTCGTCACCAGCACGCCGTGCGCGAAGCCGAACAGCCCGCCCAGCACGAGCGCGAGCACGACGCCGAGCGCGATGATCAAGAGAGGCGGCACCGCGTGCCCGTGAAAGCCCTGCATGAGCGCGTTCATCATGTAGATCATGCTGCCTGCGATCAGCGCGGCCATCGACCCGACCGACAGGTCGATGCCGCCCGAGATGATCACGAAGGTCATGCCCACCGCGATGATGCCGATGAACGATGTGCGCGTGAGCACGTTCATCGCGTTGTCGAGGGTGGCGAAGTCGCCGTTGAGCAACGTGCCGCCGACGCACAGCGCGATCAGCCCGATCAGCGGCCCGACGCCGAACAGAAAGCGCGCGGCGGCGGAAAGACGGCTCTCGCTGTCGATGTCTTCAGTGTGTGCCGGTCGCATGCGCGATCAACCTCTCTTCGGTCAAAAGATCCATGCCGAGCGTCGCGACGAGCTCGCCCGCGCGCATCACCGCGACGCGATGACACAAGCCGATCAGCTCGATCAGCTCGGATGAAATCACGATCACCGCGCGGCCCTCGGCGGCCAGCCGGTGAATCAGGAAATAGATGTCGCGCTTGGCGCCGACATCCACGCCGCGTGTCGGTTCGTCGAGCACGATCACGCGCGGATCGGGATTCAGGAACTTCGCGAGCGCGAGCTTCTGCTGGTTGCCGCCCGACAGCATGCGCGCGCGAATCGACGTGTTCCCCGTGCGAATGCCGAAATCGTTCACGGCTTTCTTCAACGCGTCGCGTTCGGCGTGCATGTCGATGAACGGATGCGCATAGCGCTCCAGCGTCATCATCGTCAGGTTGTCCTTGAGCGCCATGTCGACGTGCAGTCCGCGTCCTTTTCTATCCTCGCTCAGGTACGTGAGGCCCTGCTTCATCGCTTCGCGCGGGCTCGTCAGGCTGACGGTCTTGCCGTCGATCACGACGTGTCCCGCGCTCAACGGCCGCAAGCCGACGAGTGCCTCGAACAACTCCGTTCGTCCCGCGCCGACGAGTCCCGCGAAGCCGAACACTTCGCCTTTGCGCACCGAAAAGCCGATGCCGTTCGCCCAGCCCGGAACCGATGCGCCTTCGACCTCGAATGCGACCGGCGCGTCGTCGGTCAGCGGTGGCTTGTCGGGAAACATGTCGGAGACTTCGCGGCCGACCATCAGATTGGCCATCTGCTGGCGCGTGAGCTCCTCGGTCGGCGCGCGCGCGACGAAGCGGCCGTCGCGCATCACGATCACTTCGTCGGTCACGCGCTCCACTTCGTCGAGCTTGTGCGAGATATACACGATGGTCGTGCCCGCATCCTTCAGGCGCGCCATGAGGCTGAACAGACGCTGTGTCTCCGATGGCGTCAGCGTCGCGGTCGGCTCGTCCATGATGAGCAGCCGCGCGTCGCGCAGCATCGCCTTCGCGATCTCGACGAGCTGCTTCTCCGCGACGATCAGGTCGCGCACCTTCGTATCCGGATTCTTGTGCAGGCCGACGTCGTTCAGTCGCGCACGCGCGGCTTCGCGCATCGCCGGTTCGTCGAGGAAAAGGCCTTTCTTCAGCTCGTGGCCGAGGAACATGTTCTGCGTGATGCTCAAATGATCCGCGAGATTGAGTTCCTGGTGAATCAGCACGATCCCCGCGTGTTCGGCCTCGCGTGAACTCGCGAAGTCGCGCACGCGTTCGTCGATATACAGCTCGCCCGCGTTCGCGCGCTCGTAGCCCGCGAGGATCTTCATCAGCGTGGATTTGCCCGCGCCGTTTTCGCCGAGCAATCCATGGATGCGCCCCGGCGCGATATCGAAGGTGACGCCGTGCAGCACGCGCACCGGCCCGAACTGTTTTTCGATGCCCTGAAAGCGCACGGCGAGGCTCATCGTCACGCGCTCCTTCTTTGAATCAGCCGATGCGGCAGCAGCACGCCCGGCACTTCGGCGCGCGGATCGCGCAGGCGCTTGAGCAAGAGTTCAGCGGCGGTTTCGCCGAGCAGTTGCATCGGTTGCGACACGGTCGTCAGGGGCGGATAGACATGCGCGGCGACGGCGATATCGTCGAAGCCGACGACCGCGACATCGTCCGGCACCGCGAGCCCCACGCCGCGAAAGCCGTTCATCACGCCGATGGCGAGCGTATCGGAGACGGCGAAGGCGGCGGTCGGCCTTGCATCGCCGAGTGAAGCCAGTTGCACGGCCGCGCGTTCGCCGGCGTCGTAGTCGAGACTGTCGAGCTCGATCAGCCACTCCGCACGCGGCTCGATGCCCGCGTCCTTCAGCGCGTCGCGATAACCCGCGAGGCGTTGACGCCCGTACAGATAGCCCTGTCCCGAGTTGATGAGCGCGATGCGCCGATGACCCTTGGCCGTCAGATAGCGCACGACGTCGCCTGCCGCGAGATGATTGTCGATGCCGACATACGGCACGCCCGCCGCCGGATCGAACTCGCAGCACGCGACCCACGGCAGCGCCGACGCTTCTTCGGCGAGCGCCTTTTGCACGGCGGCAGGATCGAGGCAGATCGCGCCATCGGCGCGGCGTCCGCGCAGAAGATCGAAATAGCTGCGCTCGCGTAGCGGGTCCGCACCGGTGTCGCACAGCAGCATGAAGTAGCCGTTCTGGCGCGCGACGCTGTCGATGCCGCGCACGATCGCCGCATAGAACGGGTTGCCGAAGTCGGGGACCATCGTGAGCAGCAGGCGGCTTTCCGCCGTGCGCAGATTGCGCGCGAGCTCGTTGATGCGATAGCCGCTCAGCGCGACCGCTTCGCGGACTTTTTCTCGCGTCGCCTCGCGAACGTTCGTGTGGCCGTTAAGCACGCGCGAAACGGTGGCCACCGACACGCCCGCGCGCTCGGCGACGTCGGCAATCGATACTTCCTCACGTGGACGAACCGTATCTGACATTGCGGCGTCGCTCGCGGCGATCGAGATGTAATGGATTACATTATTTGATCGTACGAGCGCAATGGCAACAGCAATCGACTAGGGACAAACGCTTAAGACAGAAATCCACGGGCATGTGTCGATCCCTTGCAGGGTTGCGCGTCGTAAGGTGTGAGCGGGCCGATCACGCTCGACACCAATACACTCTTTTGAAGGAGCAATCCACATGCGATTCATGATGCTGATGATCCCGCGCGGCTACGAAAGCGCGGAGCCGGGCGCGATGCCGAGTGCGGAAGCCGTCGCCGCCATGATGAAGTACAACGAGGAATTGCAGAAGGCCGGCGTGCTGCTCGCGCTCGACGGACTGCATCCGCCGTCGATGGGCGCGCGCGTCACGTTCGAAGGCGGCAAGCCGCGCGTCACCGACGGACCGTTCGCCGAGGCGAAGGAAGTGCTCGGCGGCTACTGGATGATCCAGGTGAAGTCGCGCGAGGAAGCGATCGAATGGGCCAAGCGTTGTCCCGGATCGGAGAACGAGATGATCGAAGTGCGGCAGGTACAGGAGATGGAGGATTTCCCGCCGGACGTGAAGGCAGCCGCGGCGGGGTTCGACGAGATGCAGAAAGCGGTCAGGAAATGAGCGAGAGCCGGCCCCGATCGTGCCGGCCCCGCTCACGTCACGACGCTCAGATCAGGCGCTCCAGCGCGAGCGCAATGCCTTGCCCGCCGCCGATGCACAACGTGACGATCGCGCGCTTCACGCCGTCACGGCGCATTGCGTGCGCGAGACGCGTCGTGAGCACCGCGCCGGTCGCGCCGATCGGATGCCCGTGCGCAATCGCGCCGCCCTCCACGTTGACGATATCGTCCGGCACGCCGAGCGTCCTCGCCACGGCGATCGGCACCGCCGCGAAGGCTTCGTTGATCTCGAAGCGCTCCACATCGGCCAGGTTCCATCCCGCGCGCTGCAACGCCTGCTGCACCGCAGGCACCGGCCCGAGCCCGAACATGCCCGGTTCGACCGCCGCCACGCCGAACGCCGCGAGCCGCACGAACGGTTCGATACCGCGCGCATCGGCTTCCTTGCGGCTCGTCACGATCATCGCCGACGCGCCGCTGTTCAGCCCCGGCGCATTGCCCGCCGTGATCGTGCCGTCGGGACGAAACGCCGGGCGCAGTCTGGCGAGCGTCGCGAGACTCGTGTCGGGGCGCGGCTGCTCGTCGCGCGCGAACGTGACGGTTTCCCGGCCCGCCTTCACATCGACGCCGACGATTTCCGCATCGAACGCGCCGTCCTGCTGCGCGGCCGCGAACAACTGTTGCGAACGCTCGGCCCAGCGGTCCTGCGCTTCACGCGTGATATCCAGCTTCGTCACGAGGTCTTCGGTGTGCCAGCCCGAATGCTCGCCGGAAAACGCATCGACGAGGCCGTCGCGCAGCATGCTGTCGTAGATCTGCGCGTTACCCATGCGATAGCCGCGGCGCCCGCCGTCGAGCAGATACGGCGCGCGATCCATGTTCTCCATGCCGCCCGCGACCGCGAGCCTGGCGATGCCCGCCGCGATCTCGGTCGCGGCTGTCGCAATGGCTTGCGCGCCCGAGCCGCACACGCGATTGACGCTCAGCGCGGGCACGGAGACGGGCACGCCGCCGCCGACCGACGCCTGCCGCGCCGGATTCATGCGGTTGCCCGCCTGGATCACGTTGCCGAACACGACCGAGTCGATCGACGCCGGATCGAGCGCGCTGCCCGCCCGCCGCAGCGTTTCCGCGATCGCCGCCGCGCCGAGATCGACGGCGGGCGTGTCCTTGAGCGCGCCGTTGAACGCGCCGATCGCCGTGCGCACCGGATGAGACAAAACGATGTCTTGCGCAAACATGGCGGTGCCTCGCTTAGCGTGGGATGCCGGTGAGATAGATCGGCGTGTCGGTGGAGAGCGAACGCTTGACGTCGCGCCCGGTGTCATCGAAGAGCACTTCTTCCTGGTTCTTTTCCAGCGCGGCGAGCACTTCGTTCACCACATGCGCCGGCGTCGACTTCGGCGCGGTGACCTGCGCCGTCATGTCGGTGTCGATGTAGCCGGGATGCGCCGCCACGACGAGCGTGCCCTGCTCGCGCAACTCCTCGCGCAATGCGTTGGTGGCCGCCCACGCCGCCGCCTTCGAAATGTGATACGCGCCGCCCGCCGGCAACGAAACCCAGCTCAGCACCGACAGAATGTTGACGACCGCGCCGCCGCCGTTCCTCTTCAGAACGGGCGCGAACGCCTGCGTGAGCGCGATCGGGCCGAACGTGTTTATCTCGAGCAGATCGCGGATGCCTTGCGTCGATGCCGGATCGACGAGCAGGCCGCGCGTCGTCGCGCCCGCGTTGTTGACGATCACCTGCACGTCGCTATAAGTCGCGGCCGCTTCGGCGATGTCGGCCGCGTTGGTCACGTCGAGGCGGATCGCTTCGACGCCGGGAATATCGACGCTCTTCGGATCGCGAGCGGCGGCGTAGACCTTCGCCGCGCCCGCTTCGAGCAGCGACTTTGCGAATTGCTTGCCGAGGCCGCGATTGGCGCCGGTGACGAGAACGACTTTTCCTTTGATCTGCATGATGTGCTCCATCAAACTGTGCATATGCACTAATACGATACGAAAAAGGCCCGCGCCCGGCGAGCCTGGTCGATGCCGCTCACTCCATCGTCGTCAGTTCGAACAGCGATTGACGCAATGCCTTCGCGCGCTTTTCGCCGAACTTCGCTTCGAATTCCGCCTGCGCGACACGCCATTGCGCCGATGCCTTGACGAGCGTGTCCTTGCCGGATGCCGTCAGCCGCAGACCGACCGCGCGCGAGCTGGCGGATTCCTGCGCCGCTTCGACGAGGCCGTCGCGCTGCAAGGGCTTGAGCGCGCGCACGAGCGTGGTGCGGTCCATCACCATCGACTCGGCGAGCTCGGCCATCTGCACGCCGGGCCTGCGCCCGATCGCCGCGAGAATCGTGAACTGCGCCGCCGTGATGCCGACCACGTTCAGGTGCCGCTCGTACATCTGCGACACATAACGCGCCGCCTGGCGGATAGCGAAACAGTTGCAGTCGAGAGGAGAAGAGTGGGAAGTCATGTCGAGCAGGATATGAGTGCATATGCACTTTGTCAAGCAAGGGAATATCGATCGTTGCGATAGGCGCCGCCCGGCGATGGTCGGGAATCGTCGTTCGCCGCGCGGTGCCGAAACGCGCCGAGCCGCCCCCGGCTTGCGATCGCGGCACATCGGGCCTGTGCCGAAATCCGCATCGGACGCGCGACTTAACACCAAGACGCGGCGAAATTGGCTTTCTACATTGCGCATGTCCGCTGCCTGTGCCGGGCCGCGCGCGAAGCGGCTGCTTTCATCGCCGGATTGCCGGCCGTCGAGGGCAAGTCCGTCTTGCCGGCACTGGACCGGTCGTGTTCCATTCGATTGCCAAATCAAAAGGGAGAGGAAAACCATGCGCATCCGTACCAAACCTTTGGCATGGCTCGTGGCATGCGCCGCGGCCACCTTCGCCGCCGCGCCCTTCGCCGCGAGCGCCGACGAACTGCCGGTGAAAGTGGGTTTTGCCGCGCCGCTGACCGGCGCAAATGCGGGTTACGGGAAGGACCTCCAGAACGGCGTGCAGCTCGCGCTCGACGAAGCCAACGCGAAGAAGATCATGATCGGCGGCAAGACGGCGAAGTTCGAGATCCGCGCGGAAGACGATCAGGCCGACCCGCGCGTCGGCGTTCAGGCGGCGCAGAAGCTCGTCGATGATGGCGTGGTAGTCGTCGTCGGGCACTTCAATTCGGGCACGACGCTGCCCGCCTCGCCGATCTACAACAGCGCCGGCATCCCGACGATCGACCCCGCCGCGACCAATCCGACCATCACGACACGCGGCCTGGAGAACATGTTCACCGTGATTTCGAGCGACGCGCAAAACGCGGGCAACGCCGGCGCGTATGCAGTGACGACGACGAAGGCGAAGCGCATTGCGATCATCGACGATCGCACGGCCTTCGGTCAGGGCGAAGCCGACGAGTTCGAGAAGGCAGTGAAGGCGAAAGGCGGCACGATCGTCACGCGCGAGTACAGCGACAATCAGACCGTCGATTTCAGCGCGCAGCTCACGCGCATCAAGGCCGCCAACGCCGATCTGATCTTCTTCGGCGGCCTCGACCGCCAGGCGGCGGCAGTCGTCAAGCGGATGAAGCAGCTCGGCATGAACGCGCAGTTCGTCGGCGGCGGCGGCGTGATGGACGCCGATTTCCTCAAGCTCGCGGGCGATGCCGCCGAGGGCGCGCAGGCGTGGGAATACGGCAGCCCGCTCGACAAGCTGCCCGAAGGCAAGGCGTTCAGCGACAAGTTCCAGAAGCGCTTCGGCGTCGCGATTCTCTCGTATGCGCCGTTTGGCTACGACGCCGCATGGGCCGCGATCAACGCGATGCAGAAGGCCAATTCCATCGATCCGAACGTGTACCGGCCCGTGCTGAAAACGAACACGTTCCAGGGCATCACCGGGCCGATCGCGTTCGACAGCAACGGCGCGCTGAAGAACGCATCGTCGACGCTGTATCAGGTGAAGAACGGACAGTGGGCGTCGGTCGTCACCAAGCACGGCATGTAACGATGCTTCAGGCCGGCGCCGCGTGCGTCCGCGCCTGAAGTCCCGCGCGCGTTTTCGCCGCCTCGTCGCCCAGCCATTGCGCGAATTGCTGCAATGCGGGCGACGGCGCGGGCCGCTCCGGATACGCGAGGTAATACGCCGCGCCGCTCGTCACGCACAGCGGGAACGGCGCGATCACGCGCTTCGCGCGCAAATCTTCCTCGATCAGCGAGACATCGCCGATCGTCACGCCCAGACCCTGCATCGCCGACGACATCGCCAGATCGAGCGTGTCGAAATGCTGCGCTTTCGTCGACGGCAGGCCCGCATAGCCGTAGGCGCCGAGCCACAGAAGCCAGTCGCGGCGGTCTCGCGTGGGATGCAGAAGCGTCTTGCCGGCGAGATCGTCGGGCGCGGGCGCGGCGTGCTTTTTCGGCTTCCACAATTCGGGCGCGCAGACGGGCGTCAGCACTTCATCGAAAAGATGATGCGACACCACACCCCTGAGCGACGGCGCGGCGCCGAACACGATCGCCGCATCGAACGCCTCCGCGCCGAACTCGACGCCGTGCGACACCGACGCCGTCACCTCCACCACCAGCTCCGGGCGCTCATTCTGCAAGCGGATGACGCGCGGGAGCACCCAGCGCATCGCGCAGGTCGGGCACTTCACGCGCAGAATGCCGGATTGCGCGCCGCCTTTCGCGAGCGCATCGTCGATATGCGCGAACGCCTGTTGCAAGGGCGCGACGAGCAGCGCGCCGTGCTGCGTCAACGCGAGCCCGCGCGCCTGCCGCGTGAAAAGCGCGTAGCCGAGATGCGCCTCGAGTCCCGCAATCTGGCGGCTGACCGCGCCTTGTGTCACGTTCAGCACCTCGGCGGCGCGCGTGAAATTCAGCTTCTGCGCGACCACGAGAAAGGTCTTGAGCAGGTCGAGGGAGGGGAGCTGTTTCATCGGAGCTATCGGGTTTTTGACATGTAGCCATGAATTGCAAGCATGGCTAGTATGACAAAGTTTCGATTGTCCGCGCTTTATTGCTGCGGTTGAATCGACGGCAGTCATCGCCGAACCGCAATACCGGAGACACTCGCCGTGCAAAGCGCCTGCATTCCCGAATCGAAGCTGCCGAAAGTCGGCACGACCATTTTCTCTGTCATCGGCCAGTTGGCCGAGGAGCATCACGCGCTCAACCTGTCGCAGGGCGCGCCGAACTTCGCGTGCGATCCGAAGCTGATCGAAGGCGTCGAGCGAGCCATGCGGGCAGGACATAACCAGTATTCGCCGATGTCCGGCGTCTTCGCGCTGCGCGAGGCAATCGCCGTGAAGACGCAGAAGCTGTATGGCGCGCAGTACGATCCGGACACGGAAATCACGGTGGTCGCGAGCGCGAGCGAAGGCCTGTACGCGACGATCAGCGCGCTCGTGCATCCCGGCGACGAGGTCATCTATTTCGAGCCGTCCTTCGACAGCTATGCGCCGATCGTGCAGTTGCAGGGCGCCACGCCCGTCGCAATCAAGCTTTCGCCCGAGACTTTCCACATCGACTGGGACGAAGTCGCCGCCGCGATCACGCCGCGCACGCGCATGATCCTCGTCAACACGCCGCACAATCCGACCGGCAGCGCGTTCACATCCGCCGACATCGAACGGCTCACCGCCCTCACGCGCGACACGAAGATCGTCGTGCTGTCGGATGAAGTCTACGAGCACGTCGTCTTCGATGGCGCGCCGCATCACGGCATGGCCCGCTATCCCGAGCTGGCGCAACGCAGCGTGATCGTGTCGTCGTTCGGCAAGTCGTATCACGTCACGGGCTGGCGCGTCGGCTACTGTCTCGCGCCGGCGCCGTTGACGGCCGAGATCCGCAAGATCCACCAGTTCATGACCTTCTCCGCCGATACGCCGATGCAAATGGCTTTCGCCGAAGCACTCGCGGACGAAGCGAGCTATCTGAATCTCGGGCCGTTCTATCAGCACAAGCGCGACCTGCTCGCCGAATCGCTGAGGCAATCGCGCTTCGAACTGTTGCCGAGCGCGGGCAGTTTCTTCATGCTGGCGCGGTATGACGCGATCTCGAACGAGTCCGACAGCGACTTCGTGCTGCGCCTGATCCGGGAAGCGCGCGTCGCGACGATTCCGCTGTCCGCGTTCTACACCGACGGCACCGACAACCACCTGATCCGTCTTTCGTTCGCGAAAGACGACGACACGCTCGTCGAAGGCGCGCGCCGCCTTTGTTCGATCTGACGATTTCCCTGGAGACCAACACGATGAAACTCAAACACATCGCCAGCGCCCTGTTCGTCGCATGCACGTTCGCGAGCGGTGCGGCGCTTGCCGCCGATACGCTGCGCTTCGGACTGGAGGCGCAATACCCGCCGTTCGAATCCAAATCGTCGACGGGCGAACTGCAAGGGCTCGACATCGACGTCGGCAACGCGGTCTGCGCCGCCGCGAAGATGCAGTGCAAGTGGGTCGAAACGTCGTTCGACGGCCTGATTCCCGCGCTGCAGGGCCGCAAGTTCGACGCGATCAACTCCGCGATGAACGCGACCGACCAACGCCGCCAGGCGATCGACTTCACGACGGTCGTGTATCGCGTGCCGACGCAACTGATCGCGAAGAAAGGCAGCGGTCTGGAGCCGACGTCGGCATCGTTGAAGGGCAAGAGCGTGGGCGTGCTGCAAGGCTCCATTCAGGAGACGTTCGCGAAGGCGCACTGGGAGAACGAAGGCGTGAAGGTCGTGCCGTATCAGGATCAGAACCAGGTATATGCGGATCTGAAGTCCGGCCGTCTCGACGCGACGCTCGTGCTCGCGCCCGCCGGACAGACCGGGTTCCTGTCGAAGCCGGACGGCGAAGGCTTCGCGTTCGTCGGTGCGCCGGTGCGCGACGACAAGATTCTCGGCAGCGGCATCGCTTACGGCGTGCGCAAGGGCGACGATGCGCTGAAGGCGAAACTCAACGCGGCGATCGAGAAGGTTCGGGCGGACGGGACCATCGACAAGTACGCGAAGAAGTATCTCGGCAATATCGATATTTCAGCGAAGTGACACGGCGGCGGCTTCAGCAGCTTTTTTTGAGCGCAGGCACACTGGCGGCTTGA
>Ga0105251_10001183_pt1 | contig 22594 bp, 16 predicted proteins | sample KBSS64metaG_FD_80424 | JGI IMG/M metagenome (GOLD analysis project Ga0105251, IMG submission 80424) | Switchgrass rhizosphere microbial communities from Kellogg Biological Station, Michigan, USA - KBS S6-4 metaG | ecosystem: Host-associated > Plants > Roots > Rhizosphere > Soil | place...
AGCAAGTGAGGCATTTTTGCAAGATCGGCAATCACCGGCTCACCGCCAATATCTTTGCCCAACACCACTGTTAGTGGCGAAGTACTTTCACGGAATTTGGCACAATCGAGCACTTCGCGTAGGTATACGGTCTGGCGCTTTTTGTTTGGTAATTCCAGGCCCACGTACGGTTTGCCCGGAATAACCTCTACCACACGCACCGCGACAGTCGACAACGAACGCGCAAGGTCACGCGACAAGTTAGAAATACGTGCAGCTTTAACTCCCGGCGCTAAATCAAGTTCAAAGCGCGTGATTACCGGGCCTGGAGAGTAATCCACCACATCGGCTTTAATGCGGTAATCCGCAAGACGAGCTTCAACCAGCCGCGCCATTTGCTCGAGAGCAAAGGTATCTACCGGCTCAACTTCCGCAGGTGGCGAAGTCAGCAAGTCCAGAGATGGCAACGGCGTGGTTGGGCGCTGCAACGGACGGTCATCACCATTACGCATCAAGAAAGGATGGATCAAACTCTCTTTTATCGATGGGGCGGCCACTGGCGCAGGTGCTGGTTGTTGTTGGACATGCGGCTGCGGAACAGCCTGCCAATTTTGCGATTGCTGCCCAGGAACCGGTTCTTCAACGTGACCCGGCGTAAACAATGGCTCACTAGGTCCATCGTTCACTAACGTTTTCATTGGCGAAAAATCAAAATCATCCAATGAGAACGGAACATTATTTGGCTGTTGTTGATTCGGTTGCTGCTGGGGTGCTGAATAACGTTGTTGCTGTTGTGCAGCGAACTGGCGCGCTAATTCAACCTGCTCAGCCTCATCTTCGTCTTGCTGCAAAGAGTCGTCTTCATACTCTTCGCCGTAACGCTGTTGTTGCTGAGCTGCAAACTGGCGAGCAAGTTCATGCTGTTCCATTTCTTCGGCATCGTCAGCATAGTCGTCTTCAATATCCATACCATTCTGGCGACGCGCTTCTTCTTCAGCCATACGCTGAGACGGTAACTTAATTCCATAAGAGGCGAGTTCACGGCGTGTCGGCACACGTACACGATTTGGACGTGGTAGCTGAGGGCCAATCCCCTCTTTAACCTGAGGGCGTGGTGCGTCGCTGGCAATGCTGAACACCGGGCTAAAGGCAGCCACAGCACTCGCAACTTTTGCCGCATCTTTGACACCTTGAGGAACAGGTGGAGCCGCTACAACAGGAACTTCAGGCACAACGCCAGAGAAGCCCTGAGGAATAGCTGGCGCTTCAAAACGTGAAGAGTCCGGTACTGATGTTGATGCAAATGCCGGGGAGCTGTCATACCCATAAGGATCGGGTTTCGGCTCATTAACCGGTTGATACCAGGCAGCCAGTTGTTCACGCTCTCGAGCACGTTTGGCTTCTACTTCTTCAAAATGATAGATCGGTGGACGAACGGCCGGTTTTATCTCTTCAACCGGCTCAGGCTCAACAATTGGTTGCGCTGGGGTTGGATCATAATAAATTGGCTGAACGGGAGCTTGCTCAACAACAGGCTGCACCATTTCTGGCTCTGACCAATGGCTAGTCACCTGTTGAGGGTTGTATTGTTCCGCGGCACGAGGGGCGTGATAACTTTCTGGTGTAGGCGCAAGCATAGGCTCAGGCGTTACCGTAGTCGGTGCCGGTTGCCAGGCAATAGCCGTAGTCTCTACTACTTCCGGCGCAGGTGTGGCAACAGGAGGTACGGTAGCTGTTGGCATCACAGGGGCGGCGTAAGCTGGGTTAGCCATAGCGGCCGCAGCAGCGAGCGGCGCAACGATAGACTGCCCATGTAATAACGGATCGTACTCATCGCTTTCCGGCATGGTTGCTTTATTACCAGAGAACAGTACGTCATCCTCAGGCTGAGTGGCTTTGTTTGGCGAGAACAGAACATCATCCTCGGCATCATCCATACGCTTGCCAGAAAACAGCGCCGAATCTGTTTTGCGTGCATTTGGATTGGCGAATTTTTCTGAGATGCGCTGCTTGCGAGCCAATGCGCCACGCAAAATACGCGCACGACGAGACTCACGCTTTTCTACTGCTGGTGCGTGTTCTTCATCATGTTCTTCTTCGTCGTCGTAATCATCGTCCTGCCAGGTGTTATCCCGGCGAGTGCGGTTGCTGGCAAACGTCAGCACGCTTAAAGTCGCGCTACCAATTTTCTCAGCGATCCCGACCCAAGACCAACCAGTAAACAACGTTAACCCTGCCGCCCACACGCACAAAAGCGCAATAGTGCCGCCACTGCTGTTGAGCAATGGCATCATGGCAGTGCTCAGCAAGCTACCAATTACCCCGCCAGAGGCAAAATACCAAATATCATCGGCGTTAATCGCAGCAAGGCCGCAGGCGGTAAGAACCATAGCCAACACACCTATCAGGCGTAAGGAAACGGCAAAATAATCAATAAACTCTTCGTTATCCCGATTGCGGAAAGTAAACCAACACGCACCGATAATGATAACCGGGATGGTGTAGGCCATTACGCCAAAAATAAATAACAGTGTATCGGCCAACCACGCGCCAGGCATCCCACCTAAATTATGGATAGGTTCATGCCATGCGGTTTGTGACCAACTGGGATCGGAAGGATTAAAACTGAGCAGCGCTACCATCAAATAGACGGCAAAAATGGCAACAAGGAGCAGTAAGGCTTCTAATGCCCGACGCCCGCTGCTGAGTTTCCTCAATGTAACTTCTTTTTCTTCGGTGTATTCCTGGCTCAAGTAAGACTCTCCAGGTCCTTAATAACTATGGAGAGCAACAGTGCCGGGCATTCCCGGCACTGTTGCTGTATGAATTACCAGGAGTGTAACCAAAATACGCAGATTTTGCACCTGGCCCGTGTTAACGGGTCTTAATAACCAGACGATTGCTCTGTTTGACCTCTTCCATGACCACATAGGTACGGGTATCGTTCACACCCGGCAGTCGCAACAAGGTTTCGCCTAGTAATTTGCGGTACGCTGACATATCAGGCACGCGGGTTTTCAACAGGTAGTCGAAATCACCGGAAACCAAATGACACTCTTGAATTTCTTCAAGTTTTTGAACCGCGGAGTTAAATTGCTCAAACACATCCGGTGCGCCACGATTCAGAGTAATCTCAACAAAGACCAGAAGTGATGCATCCAGATAATGCGGGTTCAGCAGAGCTGTGTAGCCCTGAATGAAACCCTGTCGTTCCAGGCGACGCACGCGCTCAAGGCACGGAGTCGGTGAAAGCCCTACTCGCTTCGAAAGCTCGACGTTGGAAATACGTCCATCCTTCTGCAGCTCGTTTAGAATGTTACGATCGATGCGGTCGAGATCTTTGCCAGGGCGCTTCTTACTATCTACCATTATTATTGTCTCTCTGTGTTCCTTCCTTCACCTGCCATAACCCGGGCAACGTCAATGTTCCGAGTGTACGTGAGAAGACCGGTGCCCAATGGCCGCCATCGACATCACTCATGGCGTCTGTCCACGCCATGAGTAGATTTCAATAACCCGGTAAAATTGCATCAGGTATGCGTGATTATTTTACAGCTCTCATACCAAATGTTTTTCTTCCTCGAATGTTTTCGCAAATGCTTAGCGGATTGTCAAAGCAAAACATCGAAATTTAGTGGAACGTGCCATATATCCGGGGCACTTGACGATTATTCATCACTTTACCTACGTGACTAATTACCCTAATCAGGTGGATTTTTATGCGCTTTCAGTGAATTGTTCTAAGGCTGATTGAGTACAGCTATTGCACATATAGTTAACAAAATCGCTGCACCCTTTTTTTAACCCGCCAAATTCCCTACAATCCCTCGATTGTCTGCCAACGAACAATGAGGATCTCATGGGCACCGCTAAACACAGTAAATTGCTAATTCTTGGCTCCGGCCCTGCGGGCTACACCGCAGCAGTCTACGCGGCGCGCGCCAACCTCAAGCCCGTTTTAATTACCGGGATGGAAAAAGGTGGCCAATTGACCACTACAACCGAAGTCGAGAACTGGCCGGGTGATCCAAATGACCTGACTGGCCCAGCTCTGATGGAGCGCATGCACGAACACGCGACCAAATTTGAAACCGAAATTCTGTTCGATCATATTTCTAAAGTTGATCTTCAGAATCGTCCATTCCGACTGACGGGTGATAGCGGTGAATACACCTGTGATGCATTGATCATCGCAACTGGCGCGTCAGCACGTTACCTGGGTCTGCCTTCAGAAGAGGCATTTAAAGGCCGTGGTGTTTCTGCCTGTGCTACCTGTGATGGTTTCTTCTATCGCAATCAAAAAGTTGCGGTCATCGGCGGCGGAAACACCGCAGTTGAAGAAGCGCTTTATCTGGCAAACATTGCCTCTGAAGTGCATTTGATTCACCGCCGCGACAGCTTCCGCGCTGAGAAAATCCTTATTAATCGCCTGATGGATAAGGTGAAGAACGGCAATATCGTCCTTCACACTAACCGCACTCTGGATGAAGTAACTGGCGATCAAATGGGTGTTAGTGGTTTGCGTCTGCGAGATGCGCATAATACTGACCAGACGGAAGAGCTAGAAGTTGCGGGTCTGTTTGTTGCTATCGGCCACAGCCCGAACACGGCGATTTTTGACGGTCAGCTAGAGTTAGAGAATGGGTACATCAAAGTGCAGTCCGGTATCCACGGTAATGCCACGCAAACCAGCATCCCTGGTGTATTTGCAGCTGGTGATGTTATGGACCATATCTACCGCCAGGCAATTACCTCTGCTGGCACAGGATGTATGGCTGCATTAGATGCGGAGCGTTACCTGGACGGACTCGCCGAACAGAATAAGTAACTCTCGTAACCCATAGCGACAGTTTGAAGATACGTAAAGGCGACTGAATAAGTCGCCTTTCTTTTGCCTGCGTTGTAACATTGCCCGCAAATTTTGCCTGATAATTCATCATTTACCTGCACTGGCAACCATGAATAAAACCCGTCAACAAGAACTTAGCCGCTGGCTAAAAACACAAAGCATTATCTCGCGCCGCTGGCTGGGGCTTTCCCGTTTTTTGGGTTTGGTCAGTGGGCTGCTGATCGTTGCTCAAGCCTGGATTTTAGCCAGGATGTTGCAGCATATGATTATGGAAAACATACCGCGTGAAGCTTTGCTTCTGCTGTTCGTTATCCTGATTCTGATTTTTGTATTACGAGCCTGGGTCGTATGGCTGCGTGAAAAGGTCGGTTTCTATGCCGGGCTGCACATTCGCCAGGAAATACGCCGTAAAGTGCTCGATCGCGTTCATGAAGCAGGCCCTGCATGGATTCAGGGTAAGCCTGTAGGTAGCTGGGCGACGCTGGTGCTGGAACAAATTGAAGACATGCACGATTACTACGCTCGTTATCTGCCGCAAATGTCGCTTGCGGTGATGGTCCCGGTACTGATTTTAATCGTGATTTTCCCATTTAACTGGGTCGCCGCATTGATTTTGCTATGCACCGCACCGCTAATCCCGCTGTTTATGGCGATGGTAGGTATGGGCGCTGCTGATGCGAACCGCCGTAACTTCCAGGCGCTGGCTCGCCTTAGCGGCCATTTCCTTGACCGCCTGCGCGGTATGGAAACACTTCGCTTGTTTAACCGTGGTAACGCTGAAACCGAGAATATCCGTGTCGCTTCGCAGGATTTCCGCCAGCGGACAATGGAAGTATTACGCCTTGCGTTCCTCTCCTCCGGCGTGCTGGAGTTTTTCGCCTCGCTGTCTATTGCAGTGGTCGCGGTTTACTTTGGATTCTCCTATCTTGGCGAACTTAACTTTGGCCACTACAGCACCGGCGTGACTCTGTTTGCAGGTTTCCTGGCGCTAATTCTGGCACCTGAATTTTTCCAGCCGCTACGTGACTTAGGCACTTTCTATCACGCTAAAGCACAAGCCGTGGGTGCAGCTGACAGTCTGATGACATTCCTCGATGCGCCATTGCAGGAACGTAAAAAAGGCAGTGCACAATTTAATTGCAACGAGCCAATCTGCATTGAAGCGCGTGATTTAGTTATCCTGTCAACCGAAGAAAAAGTTCTCGCGGGGCCTCTGAATTTCACCCTTTCAGCCAACCAACGCGTCGTTTTGGTTGGGCAAAGTGGTGCGGGTAAAAGCTCATTACTCAATGTGTTATCTGGTTTTTTACCTTATCAAGGGCACTTGCTCATTAACGGTGTTGAGCTTTCAGAGCTTGACCCTAAATGGTGGCGAGAACAACTCAGTTGGGTTGGGCAAAACCCACAACTCCCGGCTCCAACCATCCGTGAAAACGTGCTATTGAGTGCTCCCGATGCGAGCTCTGAACAATTAGCTACCGCACTGGAAAAAGCCTCTGTCAGCGAATTCTTGCCGTTGTTACCGCACGGTATTGATACACCGCTTGGCGAAGCCGCAGCGCGCTTATCGGTCGGCCAGGCACAACGTGTTGCCGTAGCACGAGCCTTGCTGATGCCATGCGGATTGTTACTGCTGGATGAACCAGCCGCAAGCCTGGACGCTCACAGCGAGCAGCGAGTGATGGATGCTTTGAGTGACGCTTCCCGCCAACAAACGACGTTAATGGTAACGCACCAATTGGACTACATCAGCGACTGGGATGAGGTGTGGGTGATGCGTGATGGTCGTATCGTGCAACAAGGGAATTACGTCACGCTTGCTTCTCAGGAAGGTCCGTTTGCTACGTTACTGGCTCATCGCCAGGAGGAGATTTAATGCGCGCTTTACTGCCCTATCTGGCGCTTTATTGCCGTCATAAATGGCTACTGACACTTGGCGTTGTGCTGGCGATTATCACACTGCTGGCAAGCATTGGGCTGCTCACGCTTTCTGGCTGGTTCCTCTCCGCGTCGGCTGTGGTCGGCGTGGCAGGTATTTATAGTTTTAACTATATGTTGCCTGCCGCTGGTGTGCGTGGTGGCGCAATTACGCGTACCGCAGGGCGCTATTTTGAACGCTTAGTCAGCCATGATGCGACTTTCCGCGTGCTTCAGCATCTGCGCGTTTCCACTTTCAGCAAACTGCTTCCGCTCTCCCCTGCTGGGCTTGCTCGTTTTCGCCAGGGTGAATTACTGAATCGCCTGGTTGCAGATGTCGACACCCTTGATCACCTTTACCTGCGCGTGATTTCCCCGATGGTCGGTGCATTTGTCGTCATTGCCGTTGTCACGTTTGGTTTGAGCTTCCTCGATGTGCAGTTAGCTCTAACGCTCGGCGGTGTTTTGCTGGCGACATTACTCATATTACCGCCCTTATTTTATTACGCGGGAAAATCAACCGGTGAGGCGATTACCGTCCAGCGTGGACAATACCGTCAGCAACTCACAGCCTGGCTACAGGGCCACGCAGAATTAACCATTTTTGGTGCTACCCAGCGTTATCGCCAGCAACTCGAAGCCACCGAAGATCGCTGGCAAGAAGCACAGCGCCGCCAGGCGGAGCTTACAGCTCTTTCACAAGCCGTTATGCTGCTTATCAGCGGTGTTGCCGTCATATTGATGCTTTGGATGGCTGCGGCTGGTGTAGGTGGAAATACAACACCTGGTGCGCTTATTGCGTTGTTTGTGTTCTGTGCCCTGGCCTCCTTTGAGGCACTGGCTCCGGTGACCGGAGCGTTTCAACATTTAGGTCAGGTTATCGCATCAGCATTACGCGTAACTGAAATCACCAGTCAAAAACCGGAAGTCGTTTTCACCGAACAACCTCACTCCATCCCTGAAAGGGTAGCTTTGGATATTAACAACCTTAGCTTTGCCTATCCTGAACAGTCTCAAATGGCGTTACGGGACATTTCTCTCAGAATCGAGGCTGGGCAACATGTCGCGATTCTCGGGCGTACAGGCTGTGGTAAATCAACGCTGCTTCAGTTGCTTACCCGGGCTTGGGAACCGCAACAAGGTGAGATCAATCTTAATGGCGAAGCGTTAAGCCAGTTTGATGAAACGGCTTTGCGTGCGGCTACGAGTGTCGTGTCTCAGCGCGTCCATCTGTTTAGTGCCACGCTGCGCGACAACCTTTTGCTCGCAGCCCCCCAGGCAAGCGATGAACAACTGAGTCATGCCCTGACGCGTGTTGGTCTTGAGAAGTTGTTAGACGACGCGGGCCTTAATAGTTGGCTTGGCGAAGGTGGCAGGCAGTTATCAGGCGGCGAATTGCGCCGTCTGGCGATTGCCCGTGCCTTGCTGCATGATGCCCCGCTGTTTTTACTCGACGAACCGACCGAAGGTTTAGATGCGGAAACTGAACGCCAGATACTTGATTTGCTGACTGAAGTGACTAAAGAAAAAACCGTGCTGATGGTTACGCATCGCCTGCGCGGGCTGGCCAATTTCGACAGCATAATTGTGATGGACAACGGGCAAATTATTGAGCAAGGTAATCACCCGGATTTGATGGCCAGCGGTGGGCGTTATTATCATTTCCATCAGCGTTTATAGGCCCGGTAGTTAGTCTATTATCAATAATTATTGCTGTACTGCGGAGTTCACAAGTCATGCGCCTTATTCAGCTTTCCCGTGACTCAATCGCCTTCCCTTCACCAGAAGGCGCGTTGCGTGAACCTAATGGGTTACTGGCGCTCGGGGGCGATTTAAGCCCGGCTCGTTTGTTGATGGCCTATCAGCGCGGCATCTTTCCTTGGTTCTCCCCCGGCGACCCCATTTTATGGTGGTCGCCAGACCCGCGCGCGGTGCTTTTCCCGGATCAGTTTCACCTGAGCCGCAGCATGAAACGTTTCCACCGCAACTCCCCGTACCGCGTGACGCTCAACCACGCATTCGAGCGTGTTATTGCCGAGTGTGCAGACGATCGTGACGAAGGAACCTGGATTACACCTGAGATCATCGACGCCTATAAACGACTCCATGAACTGGGCCATGCTCATTCGATAGAAGTCTGGGAAGATAAAGTATTGGTGGGTGGAGTATATGGTGTGGCGCAAGGCTCTCTATTTTGTGGAGAGTCAATGTTCAGTCGCCGGGAAAACGCCTCAAAAACGGCGCTGATGGTGTTCTGCCAACACTTTCTAAGTTATGGCGGGAAGCTAATAGATTGCCAGGTACTTAATGCCCACACCGCATCGCTAGGAGCAATTGAAATTCCTCGCCGTGAATATCTGGAACATCTGTCCATATTTCGTCCACAACAACTTGCGTCTTATTGCTGGGTGCCACAAATCCTGTCGTAACGATAATGTTTACGGCACATTACTGTTAAGAGTGTTATAATTAGCCCCGCAGAGTGAGCTCTGCTCATTACCCCGCCGCCGTTTGGGATTAGCTTTAACAGGGACAACCCATCGTTTATCTCTTCGCAGCCCTCATCCTAAGCGCCATTAGTGCAGCTTTTGAGTGGGTTTTGGGTAATGCGCAAATTGCACTTTCGCTGGTGATTTCACCAACAATTCTTTACATGATACGTGAACTTGGGCATTATCTTGCCGGTTCAAAACTATGGTAGTGATACCCTCGAGGATTAGATGGCCAAAGAAGACAATATTGAAATGCAGGGTACCGTACTTGATACGTTACCTAACACCATGTTCCGCGTTGAGCTGGAAAACGGGCACGTGGTTACCGCTCATATCTCCGGTAAAATGCGTAAAAACTATATCCGCATCCTGACGGGTGACAAAGTCACTGTAGAGCTGACCCCGTACGACCTGAGCAAAGGCCGCATTGTCTTCCGTAGTCGCTGATAGTTTTATTTAGCGCTGCGGCAACAACAGGCGGCGTGAACAATTAAGTACAAATTAGTAATAGAAAGGCCAGGTCGATGACCTGGCCTTTTTTTATTCCATCATACTGATAAATTAATGAGCCGCTTCCGGTTTATGTTTCTGCGCACTATGGAAATTATAAATCAGTTTCTGATTCTCTTTATCCAGCGCTACCGTCACCTGGCCCCCATCCACCAGTGAACCAAATAACAGTTCGTTAGCGAGTGGTTTTTTCAGGTTGTCCTGAATAACACGCGTCATTGGACGAGCGCCCATTGCACGGTCGTAGCCTTTTTCTGCCAGCCAATCGCGCGCTTCCTGACTCACTTCCAGAGAGACACCTTTCTGATCCAACTGCACCTGTAGCTCAACAATAAACTTGTCGACGACCTGGTGGATCACATCGGTAGACAGATGGTTGAACCAAATAATGTTGTCCAGACGGTTGCGGAATTCCGGGGTAAAGATCTTTTTGATCTCTTCCATTGCGTCGGTGCTGTTGTCCTGACGAATCAGGCCAATAGACTTACGCTCGGTTTCACGCACACCGGCGTTGGTGGTCATTACCAGAATCACATTACGGAAATCAGCTTTGCGCCCGTTGTTATCGGTCAACGTACCGTTATCCATCACCTGCAATAACAGGTTAAAGACATCCGGGTGCGCTTTTTCGATTTCATCAAGCAACAACACAGAGTGAGGATGTTTAATGACCGCATCCGTCAGCAGGCCGCCTTGGTCGAAACCAACGTAACCCGGAGGTGCACCAATCAAACGGCTCACCGTGTGGCGTTCCATGTATTCCGACATATCGAAGCGTAACAGCTCAATGCCCAGTGATTTCGCCAATTGCACGGTGACTTCTGTTTTACCAACACCCGTAGGGCCGGCAAACAAGAATGAGCCCACTGGCTTATGATCATGCCCTAAACCGGCACGGCTCATTTTGATGGCTTCGGTTAACGCCTCAATGGCTTTATCCTGGCCAAACACCAGCATTTTCAGGCGGTCATCCAAGCTGCGCAGCGTATCGCGGTCGCTTGCTGAAACACTTTTCTCCGGGATACGCGCAATACGCGCAACCACGGTTTCGATGTCTGAGACATTGACCGTTTTCTTACGCTTGCTCACCGGCATCAGGCGGCTACGAGCACCCGCTTCGTCGATAACGTCAATGGCTTTATCTGGCAAATGACGATCGTTGATATATTTCACCGCCAGCTCCACCGCTGCACGAATCGCTTTCGCGGTATAACGCACGTCATGGTGCGCTTCGTACTTCGGTTTCAGGCCATTAATAATCTGAACGGTTTCTTCAACGCTTGGCTCAGTAATATCAATTTTCTGGAAGCGACGCGCCAAGGCACGATCTTTCTCAAAGATATTGCTGAACTCCTGGTAAGTGGTTGAACCGATAACGCGGATCTTGCCACTCGACAGCAGCGGCTTGATCAGGTTTGCGGCATCAACTTGCCCACCGGACGCGGCACCCGCACCGATAATAGTATGAATTTCATCAATAAACAGGATGCTGTTCTGATCCTGCTCAAGCTGTTTAAGCAGCGCTTTGAAACGTTTTTCAAAGTCACCACGGTATTTAGTACCTGCCAGCAGCGAACCGATATCCAGCGAGTAAATGGTGCAATCGGCAATCACTTCCGGAACATCGCCCTGCACAATACGCCAGGCAAGCCCTTCGGCAATCGCGGTTTTACCGACACCCGATTCACCCACTAACAGCGGGTTGTTTTTACGGCGACGGCACAGAACCTGAATGGCACGCTCAAGCTCTTTCTCGCGGCCAATCAGCGGATCGATCCCTCCCACACGTGCAAGCTGGTTGAGATTGGTGGTGAAGTTTTCCATACGTTCCTCCCCGCCTGCTTGCTCTTCATTGACCGGATTTTCTGCACCCGGTGCCTGATTAGGTTCGTCTTTACGTGTACCGTGAGAGATGAAGTTCACCACATCAAGTCGGCTGACTTCATGTTTACGCAGCAGGTACGCTGCCTGGGATTCCTGCTCGCTAAAGATAGCCACCAGCACATTTGCACCTGTGACTTCACTGCGACCAGAAGACTGGACGTGGAACACCGCACGTTGCAGCACGCGCTGGAAGCTGAGCGTAGGTTGAGTGTCACGCTCTTCTTCACTGGCTGGCAGAACCGGTGTGGTTTGTTCGATGAAGGCCTCGAGTTCCTGTCGCAGCGCCACCAGATCTACGCTACACGCTTCCAGCGCTTCACGAGCCGATGGGTTACTGAGCAAAGCCAGTAACAGATGCTCGACAGTCATAAACTCATGTCGGTGCTCGCGCGCTCTGGCGAAAGCCATGTTTAAACTGAGTTCCAGTTCTTGATTGAGCATAGGCACCTCCCCCAAATTTTGCCTTCTTCAGGCTTTTTCTAGCGTACACAGCAGCGGATGCTCATGCTCCCTTGCATACTGGTTCACTAACGCGACTTTGGTTTCCGCTACTTCTGCAGTAAAAATGCCACAGATAGCTTTACCCTGATAGTGCACAGTGAGCATCAATTGCGTCGCACGTTCTACATCATAAGAAAAGAACTTTTGCAGCACGTCAATAACAAATTCCATCGGCGTGTAGTCATCGTTCATTAACATAACTTTATACATCGACGGTGGTTTTAGCGCTTCGCGCAATTTATCACCCACCAGCTGGTCGAAATCCAACCAATCGTTCGTCTTACCCATTGCAAATCGTCATCATGTTAAATCGCCCGTTATCATTAAGGCGAAGCCCATAGGTTGAGTGTAATACGCTTTTAGTTAACGTGACTCATCGTGTTCAAACGGGACAGTAATTCGCAATAGAGAGCTCTGTCACATTAATCACAATAGCGTTAACTGCTTCAAATTTTTGATTCATTTTCAATCGATCACCCCCGTGCAACGCTTGACGACATGGTTAAATTATCTACATTGTACAAGCGTGAGTTGGCGAGGTTTTGAACAGCCCGCCCTCACCCACCGGTTCATTCCATCTCACTTATAAGATTTTCGAAGGATGTAGAAGCATGGAGACGGGTACAGTTAAATGGTTCAATAACGCCAAAGGGTTCGGTTTTATCTGCCCTGAAGGCGGCGGCGAAGATATCTTCGCTCATTACTCCACCATTAAGATGGATGGTTACAGAACGCTTAAAGCCGGGCAAACAGTCAGGTTTGATGTACATCAGGGGCCAAAAGGCAATCACGCTAGCTTGATTGTACCTCTGGAGCTCGAAGCGGCGGTCGCCTGACCTTTTGTTTCATTGTGTACATCCCTAAATCAAAATGCCAGCTTGTACGCTGGCATTTTTATATCCAAACGTAATACCTCAGATTAAAATCATTCACGCGCCAGCGCATCAATCGGGTTCAATCTTGCGGCATTTCTCGCTGGCAGCCAGCCAAAAATAATTCCTGTCGCAGTCGAACAGGCAAATGCGGTTAACAATGCCATCGGCGAGAAACCAATTTCCCAGCCCGGTAAAACCAGTTGCAGCGTGAAGGCAATCAGCAGAGATAACGAAATCCCCAACGCGCCTCCCACCAGACACACCAGCACAGCCTCAATCAAAAACTGCTGCAATACATCACTGGCTCGTGCGCCGACCGCCATGCGAATACCAATTTCTTTGGTGCGCTCGGTTACCGACACCAGCATGATATTCATCACGCCAATACCGCCTACCAACAACGAAATGACCGCCACCAAAGTCAGGAACATCTGAAGAGTACGTGTGGTCTTTTCCGCCGTTTTCAACAGTCCGTCCATATTGTAGGTGAAGAAATCTTTCTTACCGTGACGTAACTGCAACAAACGGTTGAGCTGCTGCTCTGCCTCGTGACTGTTGTAGCCTTCGTTGACGCGCACAGTGATGGAGTTCAGCCAGCTTTGCCCCATCACTCGCCCAGCCATGGTGTTATACGGCAGCCAGACTCGCAAAATTTTACTGCTGCCGAACATCGACTGCTTCTCTTGCGCCACACCGATTACTGTCGCAGGCATATTCCCCACCAGCACAATCTCACCCACTACATTGGCTTTATTCGGAAACAATTGCCGTTTGGTGTTGCTGTCCAGCACCACTACCTGTGCGCGCCCGGTAAGCTGTTCTTCGTTAAAGGTGTTACCTTCGCTGAAGGTCATGCCGTAGACGTTAAAATACTGGCTGCTGACACCGTTCACGCTGGCGGCAGCATCAACGTTGCCATAGCGCAAACGTAAATTACTCGAAAGTGCAGGCGTGGCTGAACTGACCCATGGTTGTTGGCTGATGGCTGCCAGGTCATCGTATTTCAGCGCTTGCTGATACTGAGGATCATCATCGCCAAAATCTTTACCGGGATAGATATCAATCGTATTGGTACCGATCGAGCGAATATCCTGCAACACCATCTGTTTTGCCGCATCACCGACAATGACAATCGATACCACCGAAGCAATACCGATAATGATCCCAAGCATGGTTAACAGCGTGCGCATTTTGTTCGCCGCCAGCGCAAGCCAGGCCATGGTAAATGCTTCACGGAAACTACTTAGCGTTTGCTGGAATGCCGAGTTTACAGGCTGAGGTTTCACCTCTTTCGGCGCGCCTGCCTGCTGAACCACAGATGGCGGATTGCTAATAATCTCCCCGTCATGAATCTCGATAACACGCTGTGCCTGTGCTGCAATGCTCGGGTCGTGAGTCACAATGATTACAGTATGACCCAGTTCACGCAGTTGCTTGAGTGTCGCCATCACCTCTTCGCCAGAGTGGCTATCCAGCGCGCCGGTTGGCTCATCAGCAAGAATGACCTGCCCACCATTCATCAGAGCGCGAGCGATACTGACGCGCTGCTGCTGCCCGCCGGAAAGCTGTGAAGGCAAGTAGTCGACGCGCTCAGCGAGCCCCAGCCGCATCAACAACGCTCGTGCACGTTGCTGGCGGTAAACACGCGCCGTACCGGCATACACCGCGGGTACTTCAACGTTTTGCGTAGCATTAAGATGCGAGAGCAAATGGTAGCGCTGGAAGATAAAACCAAAGTGCTCACGACGTAATGTGGCAAGTGCGTCGCTGTCCAACAGCGCGACATCTTGCCCGGCCACTTTGTAACTGCCACTGCTGGGTTTATCAAGACAACCAAGAATATTCATCAGCGTGGATTTGCCAGAGCCTGACGCCCCGACAATCGCCACCATCTCACCGGCTTCAATCGTGATATTGATGCCTTTAAGCACTTCAACTTGTTCGTCTCCCGACGGATAGCTACGGCGAATATCCCGTAGCTCAAGCAGTGCTGTCATGGCGCACTCCCGGCGGTGCTTTTGCCAATCACCACTTCTTCACCTTCGGTGAGGCCTGTGGCAACTTGCGCCTGGGTGTCATTACGCATACCGATGGTAATTTCTCGGTCACGGGTTTCGCCATTACGTAAAACCGAAACTTTATAGCGGTTATCGCCAACAGGCTCGCCCAGAGCGGCAAGCGGAATGGTTAACACGTCTTTCACGCCACCAAGTTGAATATGTACCTGCGCTGTCATTTCCAGACGCAACACGCCTTTAGGGTTCGGGACTTCGAAACGGGCGTTATAGAAGATCGCGTCGTTGACCTTAACCGGCGTCGGCAGAATATCAATGAGCACACCTTCATAACGCGTCAATGGATCACCGAGCACCGTGAACCAGGCTTTTTGACCAGGTTTTAGGTGAATCACGTCAGCTTCAGAAACCTGAGCTTTCACCAGCATCGTGCCGAGATCGGCAAGTGTCAGAATGTTCGGTGCTTGCTGAGCCGCAATCACCGTCTGGCCTTGTTTGGTGGTGATTTCCGTCACTTCACCTGCCATCGGTGCCACAATCTGCGTGTAATCAAGGTTGGTTTTTGCCGTATCTAATGAGGCCTGATTACGTTTAATTTGCGCATCAATAGTGCCGATTTGCGCCTGCCTAACTTCCAGATCGGTCACTGCGGTATCCAGATCTTGCTGTGATATTGCCTGCGTTTTGGCCAGCGCCCGCTGGCGGTTTAACGTCACTTGCGCAAGTTTGGACTGTGCCACAGCCTGGCGCCGCTGAGCACGCAACTCCATTAATGTCGCTTCCACTTCTTTAATCTGGTTTTGTGCTTGTTCGGGATCGATAACCCCCAACAGCTGATCTTTCTTCACTTTATCGCCGATGTTTACCGACAACGTTTTTAGCTGCCCGCTGACCTGGGCACCCACGTCAACTTTACGCAAAGCATCGAGTTTACCCGTCGCTAGCACCGTTTGTTGCAGCTCGCCTTTACGCACAATCATGGTCTGATAAACCGGCGCTGGCGCATTCAGAAACTTCCAGAGCCAAATGACGAACAGCAATACCAACAGGCCCAGAAGCCAATAACGTTTTTTTATTTTTCCCTTGAATCTCATAGGTATCCTGCAAACAGACTGGCTAATTAAATGAAGTCTCAACAAAAACCGCGAGTCTACCGCTCTGTGGCTACTGATTGAACATTCATTGAACTTAAGAGTGGTGAAATTACACCATTCTTTATCAACCAGGTTTCAATCATGTCGCCAATTACCGTAGACGAACTTATTTCAACACCGCAACTTAGTGGATGGCAGCTATTTCTTTGTCTGGCAAAGGGACAGTGGACGCCTGGTAGCGCGTGGAAAAATCCGGCTTACCGCCGCAAGTTTGTCCTGCGGTCACTGGCAAATCCATGGGCTACGGCACGTTTACTGAGCGATTTATCTCATCAGCCCTGGCTTGAAAAACTGCTTAACGTGCAGCCTGGTTTACCCTGCCGAACCCATCGCCCTTATTTAACAACGAATTTTAACCGCAAGGCTGTGGCGAATGCATTGTCTTTCCACTACAACGAGCTGACCAATGCTCTGCCTGTAACCCTACTACAGCAGCACTTTTCAGAAAAAGGTGCACGCCTGGCAACCATAACGGGTAAAGATGAATGCTTCTACTACCTGAATTTTTGCGCCATCGCCAATCTCGACAAAGAAGGTGAAGCGACGTTGACCTTCACCCGCCAGGATGGAATTACGCTTGCTGGATTAACCTTCACTTTGTGCCAGCATCAGGGCCAAAAGACACTGTTTATCGGCGGATTGCAGGGAGCTCAAAGCGACGTACCCCATGAATATATCCAGGTCGCCACGAAAGCCTGTCACGGATTGTTCCCAAAACGCCTGGTTCTTGAAGCTGCCTGCCAACTGGCTCGCCATTTAGGAGCGAAAAAAATCCTTGCGGTCAGCAACAGCTCGCATATCTATCGCTCATGGCGCTATGCGAAAAAGAAGAAAGACAAAATCCATGCTGATTACGATAGCTTCTGGCAATCAATGAGCGGTGAGTTATTGCCAGAAGGTTTCTTTAGCATGCCTTTAAGCGTGGCTCGCAAACCCCTTGAGGATATCGCCAGCAAAAAACGCGCTGAGTATCGCCGCCGCTACAATTTGCTCGATGAGATGACAACGCATATTGAGCAGCAGTTTTAAGCAACTGCCGGGCTAATCAGCACGGCCACGCGCCAGCCATAAGACACGTGAGAACATTTTTCGCAACAGCGAAGGCACAGCATCAACACCACGCCTGCCAGCCTCCATCGCCACTTCAATAGCCAGGTCAGGCTTAGAAGAACGGTGGATGGCTTTTACAATAATGCGCCGCATATTCATCGGCACATTTTCGGGAAGCTGTGCCACACGGTGGAAAACATCTGCAAACCCCTGACGATACATGAAATGCTCCATGTCCATCGCAGGCAATGTCGTCAGATGGTCGCGTTCCTGATCGCGGTCATTTTCCAGAATGCCGCGCACCACAGACGCATATTTTTTGCCCGCTTCATCGCCATCAACCAGCACATGCCATTCAATACCCATGCGCCTCGCAAATTTTATCAAGGGGCGTAGACCAGATTGTGCAAACTCTATGACCTTCACCCCTTCGGCGTCAAAATGGTGCCCACACTGGCGCGCCAGTTCGTTCATCACCCACACCTCTGTTTCCCCTTCGACTAACAACCAGCAGCGAGCAAACAGTGATGAGGCCCGATTAAAGCGGATGTGAAACGCAATGCGACGGCTATCTTCAGCATTCATTCCGCCGGGACCGAGCCGCCATGCAGCCACTTTTGAAGATTCACGCACCAGGCGACAGACATTCTCAACCGGTGTGAGTGATAACAATTCACCAGAATTGGTAGTGGTGATTTTTTGCAGCGGCAGCAGGTTTAATAAATGCCAGGCCACCGACAACATAATCGGGTGCAGCCGCGTTTCGGGGTCTTCCACCAGCAGCAGGGGGCGTGCGTCTTTATCCAGCGCTACGGTTCCTTTTGCTTGCAGAAGTGTTGAAAACATTCCCAATAAGATCATGCGATGAGCACGACTATTGGGTTTATCTATCATGCGGTTGATGACATCCAGATAACGCCAGCTTCGTTGCTCATCGTGCGAGCGACGTCGTAACAGGCGCTGATGTGCAGCAGCGCCCTGCTCGGAAAAATAGTGTTCAAGCAATTGCACCATGGCCGACAGCCCCTGGCGCAACTGTGCATCTGTGAGATTTTGCGGGCGAGACACCAGTTCACGAGCAAGGAAATCAAGCTGACGGGCCGTCATCTCAGTGTCTGGCATTACCGGGATGTTATCGTTGCGCAGACGGCGCATAAATCGCGCATCACGCAAGCGTAACACGGGGTTAAGACGGATAATTTGCCTGGCGAGCGTATCAATATCATCAAGCTCAACGGAGTGGCCGTTGTTATCAAGGAAGCTGCGTAGCGTCAGAATCGAGCCATCTTCTGCAAGCTCACCGACCAGACGGTACATGATGCGATGGAAGCCATCATTCCCTTCCACCCATACAGGCGCCAGTGAGCGGTAACGCCGCCCGAGATGATGGCCAGGTGCTGTTTCCCGAAAGGTCAGCACGATATGTAAATGGTGTTCCCGGCCTTGTAAATCGCCCGGAGGGAAATAGAAATCGTCACGACCGAAGTGATAGAGAGTTTCGTGCGGTGACAACAACAAAGTGAGCGCATCCAGCAAGCTGGATTTACCCCATGCGTTTTCGCCAATCAAAACATTATTTTGCTCAAGCATTAACGATAGACGGTTAATACCCCTGAATCCGACAATTTCTACACGCTCGAGAAACATAATCCCTCCAGATTGGTTAATGCTTTCCTTTAGCTACACGCCACAGCCTGCATAGCTCGAGTATATACCCTTCCCCCTCTGGCGGCAGGTTAGCCCGTCGAGTTATTTGTGGCGTAGCAGGGTACTATTAATTTTTCCATTTTTATTCGATCCAAAAATAAACAAATAATTTTATTGTTAACACTTGTAATTCCGCCAACTGATAAAAAGTGCGTTTAATACAAGACAATTCTTACTTTATTAAAAACTCTTCTATACTTCCAACGTGTTTATTCTTGAAAGGAATGCCATCTCATTGCCCTAAATCAATTTTTTAGGATTTTATAGTGTGGCTCTAACTAAGTGAACTCATTAACATTGCTGCTCTTTTATTATTTACGTTACGTCTTAAACGGTTGTAACAAACAATAATCGGGTAGATGCCTTTATTTACATCACCCGAGATTCACTGTTTTTGAAATGCAGAGGTGGTTATGTTTAGGAAATTAGCGGCAGAATTCTTTGGCACATTCTGGTTAGTATTCGGTGGCTGTGGGAGTGCTGTGCTGGCAGCGGCATATCCTGAGTTAGGGATTGGTTTTGCAGGGGTGGCATTAGCATTTGGTTTAACCGTATTAACTATGGCTTATGCAGTTGGCCATATTTCTGGCGGCCACTTTAACCCAGCAGTCACTCTGGGCTTGTGGGCTGGCGGTCGTTTCCCAGCTAAAGATGTTATTGGTTATATTGTGGCGCAAGTGATTGGCGGTATTGTTGCAGCCGGTATTCTTTATTTAGTTGCCAGCGGCAAAAGTGGCTTTGATGCAGCGGCAAGCGGTTTTGCTTCTAATGGTTATGGTGAACATTCTCCAGACCATTATTCCATGCTGTCAGCAATCATTATTGAAATCGTCTTGACCTGCGGCTTCTTGATTGTGATCCATGGCGCAACTGATAAGTTTGCACCAGCGGGCTTTGCACCTATTGCTATTGGCCTTGCGTTAACTTTGATTCACCTGATTAGCATCCCAGTCACCAATACCTCTGTGAACCCAGCACGTAGTACTGCCGTTGCTATCTTCCAGGGCGGTTGGGCATTACAGCAATTGTGGCTGTTCTGGGTGATGCCAATCATTGGCGGTATCCTGGGTGGCGTTATCTACCGGACATTGCTGGAAAAACGTAACTAATTTGATTCAAGCGTCACCGGCTTCAATTTGGCTGGTGGCGCTGTATTTACTTGCCCTACACCAAATCCTCAACCTGCATAAAAATCCTTTTTTTTCGTAGCTTTACTCATTCTCTTTCTTTGGGTAGTGTGACATACGTCGTTACTTCTATCGCAAGGATTGTCCGCACCATGTTTTCGGGATTGTTAATTATCTTAGTGCCGCTGATTATCGGTTATCTGATTCCTCTGAAACAAACCAGTCTGTTAAAGCTCATTAATCGCCTATTGAGCTGGATTGTGTATGTGATTTTATTTTTCATGGGCATCAGCCTCGCATTTCTCGATAACCTGGCAAGTAACCTGCTTGCAATCCTTCATTACGCTGCGGTCACCGTTGTGGTGTTATTGCTCTGCAATGCTGCTGCATTGCTTTGGCTTGAGCGTTCCATGCCATGGCGACACAATCACGAGCAAGAAAAACTCCCTTCACGAATTGCGATGGCGCTGGAATCATTAAAATTATGCTTCGTGGTGATAGCTGGTTTTCTGCTTGGCCTGACTGGCTGGCCAATTCTGCATCACGCGACCGACGCCAGCGAATACACACTTATATTCCTGTTGTTGCTGGTGGGTATCCAACTGCGTAATAGCGGTATGACGTTAAAACAGATTGTGCTTAATCGGCGCGGTATGATTGTGGCAGTAGTCGTGGCACTGAGTTCACTTGCCGGTGGTGTTATCAACGCCTTTATTCTTGACCTGCCGATTAAGACTGGTTTAGCGATGGCATCGGGATTCGGCTGGTATTCACTGTCGGGTATTTTGATGACGGAATCCTACGGGCCAGTAATTGGTAGTGCGGCATTCTTTAATGACTTGGCGCGAGAGCTAATTGCCATCATGTTGATTCCCGGACTAGTACGCCGTAGCCGTTCAACCGCACTTGGGTTGTCTGGCGCAACATCGATGGACTTCACCCTGCCTGTTTTACAGCGCAGCGGAGGGCTGGAAATTGTTCCAGCGGCGATTGTTCACGGATTCATCCTCAGCTTACTCACCCCGCTTCTCATGGCATTTTTCGCCTCCTGATACCTCATTGGCGGTAGGTTTCTGCCGCCAAATTTGCGCTAAATCAATCTCCTTTTAAGTTGTATACGAAATACCTTTTCCCTGTGCAGCACTGAGCATAACCTTAAACATGTATATCAAATATAACTTTAAAAGGTACGATCATGTTTTGTGTGCAATGTGAACAAACAATCCGCACCCCTGCGGGCAACGGCTGCTCTTATGCTCAGGGCATGTGCGGGAAAACGGCTGAAACATCAGACCTACAAGATTTGTTGATCGCAACACTGCAGGGATTATCTGCATGGGCACTGGCCGCACGTGAAGTCGGCATCATCGATCATGAAGTTGATCACTTTGCACCGCGTGCCTTTTTCTCAACGCTGACCAACGTGAACTTCGACTCTCCGCGCATCGTTGGCTACGCCCGCGAAGCCATTAATCTGCGCGAAAGCCTGAAGGCACGTGCCCTAGCCGTTAATCCAATTATTACTGTCACCAATCCAATGGCTGAACTGCAACTGGTCAGCAACGATTTGGGCGACCTGCAACGCCAGGCGGCTGAGTTCGCACCAAACCGCGACAAAGCAGAAATTGGTGACGATATTCTCGGCCTGCGCTTGCTGTGCCTGTACGGCCTGAAAGGTGCTGCGGCCTATATGGAACACGCCCACGTTCTTGGCCAGTACGACAACGATATCTATGCGCAGTACCACAAAATTATGGCGTGGCTCGGCACCTGGCCTGCGGACATGGGCGCACTGCTTGAGTGCTCCATGGAAATCGGCCAGATGAACTTCAAAGTGATGAGTATTCTGGACCAGGGTGAAACCGAGAAATACGGTCACCCAACACCTACGCAAGTGAATGTGCGCCCAGTCGCTGGCAAATGTGTTTTGATTTCCGGCCACGATCTTAAAGATCTCTACAATCTGCTGGAACAAACTGAAGGCACAGGCGTAAACGTCTATACCCATGGCGAAATGCTGCCAGCGCATGGCTACCCGGAACTGCGTAAATTCAAACATTTGGTTGGTAACTACGGCAGCGGCTGGCAGAACCAGCAAAGCGAGTTCGCCCGCTTCCCTGGCCCAATCGTGATGACCTCAAACTGCATCATCAACCCGGAAGTCGGCTCATATACTGACCGTATCTGGACGCGTAGCATTGTCGGCTGGCCGGGCGTTAGCCACCTCGAAGGCGATGATTTCACTTCAGTCATCACCCAGGCTACGCAAATGGCAGGCTTCCCATATAGCGAAATCGAACACCTGATTACTGTCGGCTTTGGCCGTCAGACGCTGCTGGGTGCGGCTGATACCCTGATTGACCTGGTTAGCCGTGAAAAACTGCGCCACATCTTCCTGGTGGGCGGCTGTGACGGTGAACGCGGCGAGCGTAGCTACTTTACTGATTTCGCCACCAGCGTGCCGAAAGACTGCCTGATCCTGACGCTTGCCTGCGGTAAATATCGCTTCAACAAGCTCGACTTCGGCGATATCG
>Ga0105251_10001193_pt1 | contig 22519 bp, 23 predicted proteins | sample KBSS64metaG_FD_80424 | JGI IMG/M metagenome (GOLD analysis project Ga0105251, IMG submission 80424) | Switchgrass rhizosphere microbial communities from Kellogg Biological Station, Michigan, USA - KBS S6-4 metaG | ecosystem: Host-associated > Plants > Roots > Rhizosphere > Soil | place...
GGTCGAGTAGACCCAACTGGTGCGCAGAATCAGGTGTTCACCGCCGACTGCGGCGATCGCCTGTTCACCGGCCAGCTTGCTTGCGCCGTAGACGCCCAGCGGGTGGGTGGCGTCGTCTTCGTTGTAGGGCGCGGCCTTGCTGCCGTCGAACACGTAGTCGGTGGAGTAGTGGATCAGCGGAATGCCCAGTGCCTTGGCTTCCTCAGCGAAAACGCCGGGCGCGGTGGCGTTGATGGCGAAGGCCACGTCCGGCTCGCTCTCGGCTTGATCCACCGCCGTGTGGGCGGCGGCATTGATGATCAGGCCGGGGCGATGGGCGCGCACTTGCTGGCGGATCTGCTCGGGGTGGTTCAGGTCCAGCTGGTCGCGGCCCAGCACGATCAACTCGCCCAGGCCCTGGAGGCGCTGTTGCAGCTCCCGGGAGACCTGGCCGTGTTGGCCGCTGATGAGGATTTTCAACGGTGCGTTCATGGAAAGAGGTCGGCCTCTTGCAAGCTTTTACCGGCCTGGTCTTTGGCGGACAGTTGCGGCGCCTCGGTCAGTTCCCAGTCGATGGCCAGCGTCGGGTCGTTCCAGAGGATGCAGCGCTCGGCACTCGGCTGGTAATAATCAGTGGTTTTATAGAGGAACTCGGCGTAGTCGCTCAGCACCACAAAGCCATGGGCAAAACCTTCCGGTACCCACAGCTGGCGATGGTTGTCGGCTGAAAGCCGCACGCCCACCCACTGTCCGAAATTGGGCGAGCTGCGGCGAATGTCGACGGCCACATCCAGCACTTCGCCGGCAGTGACGCGCACCAGTTTGCCTTGGGTGTGTTCGAGTTGGTAATGCAGACCGCGCAGCACGCCTTTTTGCGATCGGGAGTGGTTGTCCTGCACGAAATCACGCTTGAGCCCGGTGGCCTCTTCAAAGGCCCGGGCGTTGAAGCTCTCGTAGAAAAAGCCGCGCTCGTCGCCGAACACTTTCGGTTCGATGATCAGTACGCCTGGCAACGAGGTGTCGGTGACTTTCATTTACGCTCCCCGACCAGTGAGTACAGGTATTGACCATAGCCGGTCTTGCCAAAGTATTTAGCTCGCTCCAGCAGGTGGTCGCGGTCGATCCAGCCGTTCTCGTAAGCTATTTCTTCCAGGCACGCCACTTTCAAGCCTTGGCGGTGCTCGATGGTCTGTACGTACTGGGAGGCTTCCAGCAGGCTGTCATGGGTGCCGGTGTCGAGCCAGGCGAAACCACGGCCGAAGCGTTCGACATGCAGGTCGCCGCGCTTGAGATAGGCGTTGTTGACGTCGGTGATCTCCAGTTCGCCGCGCGGCGATGGCTTGACCGCCTTGGCGATCTCAATCACGTCGTTGTCGTAGAAGTACAGGCCGGTCACCGCATAGCTGGATTTTGGCTTGGCCGGTTTTTCTTCGATGGACAGGGCTCGGCCTTGTGCGTCGAAATCGATTACGCCGAAACGCTCCGGGTCGTTGACCCAGTAACCAAACACGGTCGCACCGGACGGGCGCTCAGCAGCCGTGCGCAGTTGGTCGCCGAAGTGTTGGCCGTGGAAGATGTTGTCGCCCAGGATCAGGCACACCGGATCATCACCGATAAACTCTTCGCCAATCAAAAACGCCTGGGCCAGGCCGTCCGGGGACGGCTGCTCTGCATAGGTGAAGCGCACGCCAAACTGGCTGCCGTCGCCCAACAGATTGCGGTATTGCGGCAAGTCCACCGGGGTGGAAATCAGCAGGATGTCCTTGATCCCGGCCAGCATCAGCACCGAGATCGGGTAGTAGATCATCGGCTTGTCATACACCGGCAACAGCTGTTTCGAGACGCCCAGGGTAATGGGGTGCAAACGAGTGCCGGAGCCACCGGCCAATACGATTCCCTTCATCATGCGATCAAATCCTTAACGTCAGTGTTGCCCAATCGTTCGCCCTGATAACTGCCGTCCTGGACCCTGCGGCACCATTCCAGGTTATCGAGGTACCACTGCACGGTTTTGCGCAGGCCGGTTTCAAAGGTTTCTTCAGGCACCCAGCCCAGTTCGCGTTCGATCTTGCTGGCATCGATCGCGTAGCGCTGGTCGTGGCCTGGACGATCCTTGACGAAGGTGATCAGGTCGGTAAATTTTTCAACGCCGGCCGGCCGCTGAGGGGCCAGCTCTTCCAGCAGGCCGCAGATGCTGCGCACCACGTCGATATTCTTCTGCTCGTTATGGCCGCCGATGTTGTAGGTCTCGCCTACCACACCTTCAGTCACCACTTTGAACAGCGCGCGGGCGTGGTCTTCGACGAACAACCAGTCGCGCACTTGCAGGCCATCGCCATATACCGGCAACGGTTTACCGGCCAGGGCATTGAGGATCACCAGCGGGATCAGCTTCTCGGGGAAGTGGAACGGCCCGTAGTTGTTCGAGCAGTTGGTCAGCAATACCGGCAGGCCATACGTGCGCTGCCAGGCGCGGACCAGGTGATCGGACGCGGCCTTGCTGGCCGAGTAAGGCGAACTTGGCGCATAAGGCGTGGTTTCGGTGAACAGGTCATCGACGCCGTGCAGGTCGCCATACACTTCATCCGTGGAAATGTGGTGGAAGCGGAAGGCGCTTTTGGCCGGCTCTTCCAGCTTCTGCCAATAGGCGCGGGCGGCCTCCAGCAGGCTGTAAGTGCCGACGATATTCGTCTGGATAAAATCCGACGGGCCGTCGATGGAACGGTCCACATGGGACTCGGCCGCCAGGTGCATGATCGCGTCTGGCTCAAAGCGCGCGAGCACGGCGCTGACGGTAGCCTGGTCGATGATGTCGGCCTGGACGAACTCATAGCGGCTGTTGCTCGCGACGCTGGTCAGCGACTCGAGGTTGCCTGCATAGGTCAGTTTGTCCAGGTTGAGCACTTCGTGCTCGGTGTGTTGAATCAGGTGCCGGATCAGAGCGGAACCGATGAATCCGGCGCCGCCGGTGATGAGAATGCGCATGTCGGAAGCCCTTTTCCTTAGACGGACATTAAGCGAATGGAGCATAGCTTGAGTTGTGGCGCGAGACGGTGCAAGGGGTGATGGCAATTTGCGTGCCGAAACACCGCATTTGCAGGGGTTGCATAACCCCCGTCAACAATGGCGATATAGGCGCCTGATACAGACACCAGGGGTCGTCATATGTTGCTCGCCACGTTGATTCATCGCGCCAGCCTGTCCTGCCCGCAAGTCGGGCCGGAGCCTGCGGCGCAGCTACTGGAGCAGCATTACGGCCTCGGCGGGGCGATGCAGTCCCTCGGCAGCCAGCAAGACCTCAACTACCGCATCGACAGCGACCGTGGTCGTTTTGTGCTGAAAATCTGCCGGGGCGACTATGCCGCTGTCGAGTTGCAGGCCCAGCACGCCGCCCTCAGGCATCTGCAGGAACATTCGGACGTACGGGTGCCGAGGGTGATTTCGGCTCTTAATGGTGAAGAACTGCTGACCGAGACGGTCGCCGGTCAAACCGTACACCTGCGGCTGCTGGATTACATCGACGGCCAACCGCTGACTCACTTGCCTCATTTAGGCCGTGAAGTGATCGCAGGCTTCGGCGAACTCTGCGGCCGGATGAGTCAGGCGCTGGCCGCTTTCGAGCATCCGGGCCTGGAGCGGACCCTGCAATGGGACCCGCGCCACGCCCTTGAGCTGATCACCCATCTGCTGTCGACCCTCGAAAACCTCCCGCATCGTGCCGAGCTTGAGCACGTGGTGGAGCAGGTCGAGCGCCGCGTGCGGCCTTTGGCCGACCACTTGCCGTGGCAAGCCGTGCACATGGATATCACCGATGACAACGTGGTCTGGCAGCGCGATGCCCAGCGGCATTGGCAGGTCCAGGGTGTGATCGACTTCGGCGACCTGGTACGCACCTGGCGCATTGCCGACCTGTCTGTGACCTGCGCGGCGCTGCTGCACCATGCCGAGGGCGATCCGTTCGCCATTCTGCCGGCAGTTCAGGCATGCCACGCGATCACCCCGTTGCAGCACGAAGAGTTGCAGGTGCTATGGCCGCTGATTGTCGCGCGGGCAGCGGTGTTGGTGCTGAGCAGTGAACAGCAGCAAAGCCTGGACCCGGATAACGCGTACCTGTTGAAGAACGCCGAGCATGAGTGGGAAATTTTCCGCGTGGCCACCTCGGTGCCTTTTGAGCTGATGGAGGCGGCGATTCTTGGCTGTGTCGGTGTCGAGTTGTCACCCATTGCCGGCGAGGGCTTTGCGCCATTGTTACCGGGTTTGGTCGGACGTGAATTTGCGTTGATCGACCTGGGCGTACTCAGCCCGCATTTCGAGGCGGGGAACTGGGAGCAGGAAGGCATTGATCGGCGGCTTTTAGAGGAGGCGGCCTTGGTGCATGGGCTGGCAGCCAGTCGTTATGGTCAATATCGACTTTCCCGCACCCAACCCGACAGCGCCGTGGAACCGGACACTTTCCCGCTTCACGTAGAACTGCATATGCCCCTGGGCGCTACGGTGGAAGCACCGTTCGCCGGCACCTTGCGCTACGCGGCCGATGGTCTGCTGTGCCTGCACAGCGCGCAGTTGAGCGTTCGGTTGTGGGGCGTGAACGCCTTGTTGCAGCACGGTGCCGCAGTGGTAAAAGGCCAGGTACTCGGTGAAGTTGTCGCGCCGCTGATCGTGCAACTGTGCCGCGCCGAGCTTGAACCGCCGCTGTTCTGCACGCCTTCCCGGGCTGCGGCCTGGCAGGTGTTGTGCCCGTCCCCGGCCACTTTGCTCGGACTGGCGTGCGATGCCGAGCCGGAGTTGGACCCCGACGTACTGCTGGCCCGGCGCGACGCCAGTTTCGCCCGCTCGCAGAAGCACTACTACGTCGACCCGCCGCGCATCGAGCGCGGCTGGCGCAATCACCTGATCGACATGCAGGGCCGCTCCTACCTAGACATGCTCAACAACGTCGCGGTGCTCGGCCATGGTCACCCACGCATGGCCCAGGTGGCGGCGCGGCAATGGTCGCTGCTGAACACCAACTCGCGCTTCCACTATGCAGCGATTGCCGAATTCTCCGAGCGTCTGCTGGCGCTGGCGCCGGATTCCATGGACCGGGTGTTCCTGGTCAACAGCGGCACCGAAGCCAATGACCTGGCGATTCGCCTGGCCTGGGCCTACAGCGGCGGGCGCGACATGCTGAGTGTGCTGGAGGCGTACCACGGCTGGTCGGTGGCGGCGGACGCGGTGTCGACCTCAATTGCCGACAACCCCCAGGCCTTGAGCAGCCGCCCGGACTGGGTGCACCCGGTGACCGCGCCGAATACTTATCGCGGCGAATTTCGCGGGCAAGACAGTGCCCCGGACTATGTGCGTAGCGTGGAACATAACCTGGCGAAAATCGCCGCGCAGAACCGCCAGCTGGCGGGCTTCATCTGTGAACCGGTGTATGGCAATGCCGGCGGGATTTCCCTGCCGCCCGGCTATTTGCAACAGGTGTACGCCCTTGTCCGGGAACAGGGCGGCGTGTGCATCGCCGATGAAGTGCAGGTGGGTTACGGCCGCATGGGCCATTTCTTTTGGGGCTTTGAAGAGCAGGGCGTGGTGCCGGACATCATCACCATGGCCAAGGGCATGGGCAACGGCCAGCCATTGGGCGCGGTAATCACCCGCCGGGAAATCGCCGAGGCGCTGGAGGCCGAGGGTTACTTCTTCTCGTCCTCGGGAGGCAGCCCGGTGAGTTGCCGGATCGGCATGGCAGTGCTGGACGTGATGGAGGAGGAAAAGCTCTGGGAAAACGCTCAAGTTGTGGGCGGACATTTCAAGGCGCGTCTAGAGGCGTTGGTCCAACAGTATCCATTGGTGGGCGCCGTGCATGGTTCCGGGTTTTACCTCGGGCTGGAACTGGTCCGCGACCGGCAAACCCTGGAACCGGCCACCGAAGAGACCGCCGTGCTGTGCGACCGGCTGCGGGAGCTGGGGATCTTCATGCAGCCCACTGGTGACTATCTGAACATCCTCAAGATCAAGCCGCCGATGGTCACTTCACGACAGAGCGTGGATTTCTTCGTCGACATGCTGGCAAAGGTGTTGGACGAGTCGCTTTAACCATTTGTTGGGGTAATTCGATTGTTATCGGTAATCTTTCGGTAATTTATGAGTAGTAGATGTAAATCGTCTTTTAAGGTCGATTTTTATCCGATATAAAGGCGCCATGCTCACGCAGCCGTCCCAGGAGATTTTTCATGACCACTTTGCACAGCACACCCCGCGCCGACGGCTTCTACATGCCTGCCGAATGGGCGCCACAAACCCAAACCTGGATGATCTGGCCCGAGCGCCCGGACAACTGGCGCCTGGGCGGCAAGCCGGCGCAAGCCGCCCACGTGGCGGTGGCCAAGGCCATTGCACGCTTTGAACCGGTGACCGTGGCCGTCTCGGCCGGCCAGTACGAAAACGCCCGTGCGCGCCTGGACGTGCCGAATATTCGCCTGGTGGAAATGTCCAGCGACGACGCCTGGGTACGCGATACCGGGCCGACCTTCGTGATCAACAATACCGGCGAAGTGCGTGGCGTGAACTGGGACTTCAACGCCTGGGGTGGTTTTGACGGCGGCCTGTATTCGCCGTGGAACCGCGATGCCCAGGTGGGTGGCAAGATCCTCGAGATCGAGCGCAGCCCGCGTTATCGCACCGAAGGTTTTGTGCTGGAAGGCGGTTCGATCCATGTCGACGGCGAAGGCACCCTGATCACCACCGAAGAATGCCTGCTCAACCGCAATCGCAATCCGCACCTTCAGCGTGAGGAAATCGAAGCGGTGCTCAGCGCCAACCTGGCTGTGGATAAGATCATCTGGCTGCCGGATGGCCTGTTCAACGATGAAACCGACGGGCATGTGGATAACTTCTGCTGCTACGTGCGCCCGGGTGAGGTGTTGCTGGCCTGGACCGACGACCCGCAAGACCCTAACTACGCACGCTGCCACGCCGCCATGGACGTGCTGCAAAGCAGCACTGACGCCCAGGGGCGCCCGTTCACAGTGCATAAAATGCCGATCCCGGGGCCGCTGTATGCCACCGAGGAAGAATGTGCAGGCGTTGATCCGGTAGACGGCAGCCAGGAGCGCAATCCTAGCGTGCGGCTGGCCGGTTCCTACGTCAATTTCCTGATCGTCAACGGCGGCATCATCGCGCCGAGCTTCGACGACCCGCTGGACGGCCGCGCCAAGGAGATTCTGCAGAACCTGTTCCCGCAGCACGAAGTGGTGATGGTGCCTGGCCGCGAACTGTTACTGGGGGGTGGCAACATCCACTGTCTGACCCAGCAGCAGCCGGCTCCGCACAAAAACTGAGTGCACTTGTAACAGCTTGATGCCGGATTGAACGGTAATCGGGCGTGTTGCAGTTTGCGCGCTTACAGCAAGCCCACGGCCCTTCAGGTTCGTGGGCTTTTTTGTGTCCATGTGCCTATAAACCGGGCACATTGGCATAGCTCTTGTATCGTTGTTGGGACATAGAACACGGTGTATGACTAAGCGGTTCTGTCATAAACCTTGAGTAAGTTAGCCGCTCATGCAGTTGGAGAGAGCGCTGAAATGAATGCCGATATCAACCTGATGTACACGCGCACGTTCCACCCTTTGCGGGTGAACGGTGACGCGATCCATGCGCTGGCGCTCTGGTTGAAGGAAAACGGTTCAAGGCAGATCAGGACGCCCGACCCGCGCCGGGTGATGAGCGAACGGTACCCGGTGGGGCTGTTCAGCGAGGATGAGGTGCAGGCGTTGTGTGAGTTGATGGGCACCTTGTAGGAGCGAGCTTGCTCGCGAAGGGCGTTAACGATGATGCGGGGAGCCTGACTCCCCGCAGCGACCTCAGGTTTTTCGCGAGCAAGCTCGCTCCTACAGGAACTGTTAGAAGTTGTAGGTACCGGTCACCACCAGACTGCGCGGGTCGCCGAGCTGAATCTGCGCCGCACTGGTCGCTGACGCGTAGTACGTCTTGTCGCTGATATTGTTCAGCGCCGCCCGCACATCCCATTCCTTCTGCCGGAACCCGGCCAGTGCGTCCCAGCGCCCATAACCCGGCAACACCACCGTGTTGGCGTTGTCCGCGTAACGATCACCCACCAATGTCAGCCCGGTTTCCGCATACCAACCCATCTCCGGTTTCCAGGTCACGAACAGGCTGGCATTACGCTTGGCCACATCGCTGATGCGCTTGCCTTCAAAGCCATTGTTGTCCTTCACCACCTTGGCGTCCTGCACGCCAACGCCACCACGTACGTACCAGTTGCCGACGATCTTCCCGGTCGCGGTCAACTCCACACCACGGGAGCGCTGCTCACCGCTGAGCAAGGTGATGGTCGGGTCCAGCGGGTCGCGGGTGCGGCGGTTGTAGAGTTCCAGTTCGTACACCGCCAGGGTGGTGCTCAGGCGGTCGTCGAGCCAGTCGCTCTTGACCCCGATTTCCTTCTGTTTGGTCAGCTCCGGGCTCAGGTCGTTGGCGTTGCCCGCCGCGTTGGGCGTGATGCCGATCAGGCCACCGCCGGTAGGCGAGAAGGTCTTGCTCCACGAGGCATAGAACGAATGGTGTTCCAGCGGCGTCCAGACCAGGCCTACGCGCGGGCTGGTGCTGTGGCTCACGACCTGTTCCGAGGCGTTGGTCAGTTTGTTGGTGGACTCCACATCAAAGCGGTCATAGCGCAAACCGGCGAGCAGTTGCCATTGGTCGTTCAGGCGCAGTTGGTCCTGCACATACAGGCCCTGGCTTTGCGCTTCGGTGTGACTGCTGCTGAAGGCGGGCAGGCGACCGTAGTGGCGCAGGTCCGGGTTGGGGTTGTACACATCCACGCTCGGCACAGCGGCGAGGGGCGCTCGATAGAGTTTCGGGTCGCGACGCTGGCTGCCCAACTCCACGCCGGTCAGCAAGCGATGCTCCAGGCCAAAGGTGGTGAAACCGCCTTCCAGCTCGACGTTGTTGAAGAGGTTGCGTGTGGTCAAGTCCTGCTGCCAGCGCTGGCGCCCGACCTTGTTGGTCTTTGGGTCGTAGCTGACGGCATAGGTGTTATCGAAGTCGCTGTCGAGGGTGAATACGCCCAACGTATGGCGCAGTTGCCAACTGTCGTTCAGCTCATAGGCAAGCCGGGAGCGCAGGGATTGGGACTTGTCGTCGATGTAATCGCGCTTGTCACCATAAGTAGTGCCGCGGCTGACATCCGCTGGGCGCCCGTTGGCTCCGGGAATGCCACGGTCCGGTGTGCGGTTGTAGCGGCTGTATTCGTACTGCACCAGCCAGTTCAGGTCCGGGGTCAGTTGCCAGCTCATGGACGGCGCAAACAGCTGGCGATTGCCGCTGACGCCATCGCGGAAACTGTTGTTGTCCTCGTTGCCCATGTTCAGGCGCAGACTGATGTTATCGGTGGCGTCGGTGCTGAGGTCGGCGTACAGGCTGCGCAAATCATTGCTGCCGCCCTGGGCCTCGATGCTGGAGGCGCGACCGGCCTGGGGCAGCTTGCTCACGCGGTTGACGATGCCGCCCTGGCCGCCACGGCCATACAACACCGCTGCCGGGCCCTTGAGCACTTCGATGCGCTCGATGTTGTGCAGGTCGCGCACGTATTGGCTGTCGTCGCGAATACCATCCAGATAGAAGTCGTTGCTGGCGTCGAAGCCACGGATGCGCAGGCTGTCGAAACGTGTGTCGGCGCCGCTGCTGACGTTGGGTACACCGCTCAACGCCTGCCCCAGGTCATTGGTCCTGTAAGAGCGCAGGTTGTCGGTTTTCACCGAGTCGATAGCCTGGGGTACATAACGCACGGGCGTAGCGGTGCGGGTGGCGGTGCTGGTTTCCTTGACGCGCGGGTCGTCCTCGTCGGCTTCGGCACTTACGGAGGTTTCCGGCAGGACGGTTGCAGCGCAGGCAAATCCGGCAGACAGCAGGACAGAGAGCCCAAGGGTAATGGGCGTCAGGCGGAAGGCAGGCATCGGGGTGTGTGTCCAAAAAAGGTTGGCAGGATAAAAGCGCGTTAATGGTAATGCTTACTATTTGCGCAGGTTATCTATTCCTAAACGTACCCTTCGGAAAAACTGTTACGGCGTATGTTTTCCAGGGTTATTCGACCGATTCTCGAAACAGTCTGAAAGCCAATCCAGGGTTTTTCCTAACTGTGCGTGAGACTAATCTGCCGGGCATCAACGTCCATCGGAGCCCTTCATGTCAGCTGCCACGCTTCACTATATTTACGACCCGCTGTGCGGCTGGTGTTACGGCGCCGAGCCGCTGCTGCACGCCGCCCATAGCGTGTTGCCGATCCAGTTGCACGGTGGCGGCATGATGACCGGCGCCAATCGCCAATCCGTATCGCCGCAATTACGTGACTACGTCATGCCCCACGATCGGCGTATCGCCGAGTACACCGGGCAACCCTTCGGAGAGGCATATTTCGAAGGCTTGCTGCGCGATCACGATGCGGTGTTCGATTCAGCCCCGCCGATTACTGCAGTACTGGCCGCCGAAAAAATCGCCGGTCGCGGCCTGGAGTTGCTGGCGCGTTTGCAGACTGCGCACTACGTCGAAGGCCGCCGAATTGCCGATCGCGACGTGCTGCGTGCTCTCGCCGAATCCATCGGTTTGGATCCTCAAGTCTTCAACGCCGCCTTCAGTGAAATCCTGGGCGCAGACACTCAAGCACACATCAAAAACAGCCGCCAATGGCTGGCAAAAATCGGCGGCCAGGGCTTTCCCACGTTGGCCCTGGAGCAGGATGAGCACCTGCACTTGATCGACATCAGCCCATGGCTGGGCAAGCCCGAGGCCTTTGCTGAGTGGCTGAGACAAAGAGTCGCAATTTCGATTCAACCCACGCAATCGAGTGCACCAATGTGTGGCCTGCAGGGGTGCGAAGATCCGAGAAGTGCTTGATAGAGCCTTGGAGGGTGATGGCCATTTAATCTCTCTTAGACTTTTTTAGCCTAAATACAGAAGATTCACGAAATTGACACACAGTAAAGGGCGCGGATAGGATTCGCCCCAACGCCTGTGGCTAACCGCCATGACTTCTCCAATAAAAAAAGGCCCGCGGCATATTCAGTCGTCCGCGGGCCTTTTTTTATCTGGAGAGTCGACACCAGAAAAGCAACACGGAGCCTGGTGTCACAGAGCGTACTCAACCAGTAATAAGGAATATAAGAAAATGTTGAAGCAACGGATGGGGCTGATCGCTCTGGGGATTTTGAGCGCTACGCAAGCAATGGCTGATGACCAATCCCAATCGAAGGGTTTTGTTGAAGACAGCCACCTGAACATCGCGGCACGCAACGCTTACATCAGCCGCGACTACAAAAACGGCAAGCAAGACAAAGCTGAATGGGGCCAGGGCTTCATCGGCAAGTTCGAATCCGGCTTCACCCAAGGCACCGTCGGTGTAGGTGTGGACGTGATCGGCCAATACGCCATTCGCTTGGATGGTGGTAAGGGTCGCAGCGGCGCGGGTGGTATCGACTTCTTCAAACAAGGCGACAGCGGCGCAGCTGCCGACGACCTGGCCAAGGGCGGCGCAGCCGTCAAGGCACGCATCTCCAACACCGTAATCAAATACGGTCAGCAGATGCCAGCCGTGCCGGTCCTGCAGTACGACAACTCCCGTCTGTTGTCGGAAACCTACGAAGGTACTTCGATCGTTTCCAAAGAAATCGCCGGCCTGCAACTGGACGCGGGTCACTTCACCAAGGAAGCTCGCAAGAGCGCCGAAGGTTCCGACAGTGGCGCGCTGAAAAGCATCGACTACATCGGCGGTAGCTACAAATTCACCGAAAGCCTGTCGGCAGCGCTCTACGCTTCCAACATGCAGGACGTGCTGAAGAAGCAATACGTCAACGTCAACTACGTGCTGGCCCTGCCAGAGAAGCAATCGTTGACCTTTGACTTCAACGGCTACAAAACCAAGCTGGACCGTAGCTTCGCCCTGGAAAACCAAGGTGACGCCGACGCTCGCGACAACAAAATCTGGAGCCTGGGCGCCACATGGGCCGTTGGCCCGCACAGCTTCACCGTGGCTCACCAGCGCAGCACCGGTGACACCGGTTACCTGTACGGCGGCTACCGCAACGCAGGCGGCATCGGCGACGGTGGCAACACCATCCTGCTGGCCAACTCCTACTGGTCTGACTTCAACGGCAAGGACGAGCGCTCCTGGCAAGCAGGCTACGGCCTGGACTTCAGTGCCTTCGGCGTGCCTGGCCTGACCTACAACATCGCTTACGTGCGCGGCACCAACATTGACGACGGTTCCAACCGCGGCAGTGGCACCGAGCGTGAGATCTTCAACCAGTTCAAATACGTGGTACAGAGCGGTCCGGCTAAAGACCTGAGCCTGCGTGCCCGTGCGTCGTGGTTGCGCGTTTCCAACAACGCCAGCAACTACAACGTGGGTGGTAACGAGATCCGCCTGTTCGCCGACTACCCAATCAACGTTTTCTAATTGATTCGGCGTCGCGCCTGATTCAAGGCGATAAAAAACCCCGACTGGTTCGGGGTTTTTTTATGCCTGCGATCCGGGCTATTGATTACACCGCATCACTAATGAAGTGCTCCGCCCCACCTTTATCCACCTCCAGCAACCTCATAAATTGGCCTCACTGCCTGCCCACCACACCGATGGGCAAGTCACTGGAGCCTTGTCATGCCATTTGTCAGCGTACGTATCACCCGCGACGGCGTCACCTCGGAGCAGAAAGCCCAGGTCATTGCCGAAATCACCGAAACCCTCGAGCGCGTCCTTAACAAACGCCCCGACCTGACCCACATCGTCATCGAAGAAGTCGACACCGATAACTGGGGCTACGCCGGCATCACCACCACCCAGTACCGCAAGCAGCTCGCGGAAAATCCGTCATGAGCACGCCCGTCACCATCGACTTCATCTCCGACGTGGTCTGCCCATGGTGCGCCCTGGGCGCCACTGCCTTGGAACAAGCCATCGCCAACCTGGCGGGCGAAGTGAAGGTTGAACTGACCTTCAAACCCTTCGAACTCAACCCCGACATGCCGGCCGAAGGTGAAAACGCCGTCGCCCACATGATGCGCAAATACGGGCGCAGCGCTGAAGAAGTCGCCAGCGGGAAAAGAATGCTGATGGAGCGCGGCGATGCCATCGGCTTCACCTTCGACCTGGAAAAACGCAGCCACTTCTACAACACCTTCGACGCTCATCGGTTGCTGTTTTGGGCGTTGCAGCAAGGGCGACAGATCGAGCTGAAAAAGGCGCTGCTGCATGGGTATTTCACCGATGGCCAAAACGTCAGCGACCACGAAACCCTGGCCCGTTTAGCCGCCGAAGCCGGGCTGGAAATCGAAGGCGCACGACGGGTGCTGGGCTCTGCCGCCTACGGCAATGAAGTGCGCGAGCTTGAAGCGTTCTACCGCGAGCACGGCATCAACTCCGTACCGGCCATGGTCCTCAACGGCCGCCAGTGGGTCTCCGGATCGCAATCCGTCAGTGACTACGAACAGATGCTGCGGGAAATGTCCGCCGCGGCTGCTTGAACCATCCCCTTTTCTATATAGAGGTTTCATCATGAGCAATTCGAAAAAAGTCGTTGTGATTACCGGCGCATCCCAAGGCCTCGGCGCGGCTGCGGTCAAGGCTTACCGCGAGCTGGATTACCGCGTGGTTGCCACCTCCCGGTCAATCAAACCGTCGACGGATCCAGACATCCTCACCGTGGCGGGCGACATCGCCGCCCCGGCCACCGCCGAGCGCGTGATCCGCGAAGGCCTGGCGCATTTTGGCCGCATCGACAGCCTGATCAACAACGCCGGGATCTTCGTCGCCAAACCCTTCACCAGCTACACCCACGAAGACTACGTGAACGTGCTGGCCGTGAACCTCAACGGGTTCTTCTATATCACCCAATTGGCGATTACCGAGATGCTGAAACAGGGCGCCGGGCACATCGTCAACATCACCACCAGCCTGGTGGACCACGCGATTGATGGCGTGCCATCGGTGCTGGCGTCGCTGACCAAAGGCGGACTGAACTCGGCGACCAAATCCCTGGCGATTGAATACGCCAAGCGCGGGATTCGGGTGAATGCGGTGAGCCCCGGGATTATCAAGACGCCGATGCATGGTGAAGAGACGCATGCGGCGTTGGGTAGCCTGCATCCGGTTGGGCATATGGGAGAGGCGCGGGATATTGCGCAGGCGATTGTGTATTTGGAGTCGGCTGGGTTTGTGACGGGTGAGATTTTGCATGTGGACGGTGGGCAGAGTGCTGGGCACTAAGCGTCGCGATTGAACGAAAAACGCCCCGGACCGTGATGGTTCGGGGCGTTTTTTTGGGTGGAGTGTAATGCGGTCAACCGACTGTTGTAGGGGCAACCTGCTCCAATGCCCGATCTGCCAGCAGTGAACTCAACTCGATCAATTGCTGAATTCCCAATGCCACTGCCCTTTGTGATCCTTCCAGCTCAAATGCCAGGTTCGAAACCATTTCGTTAGCCGACGAGAGGGTTTCTGCTGCATTGGCCAGCAGCGTTTCGGTGTCCACATCGGGACAACTCCCCGGTGTGGATCGGCTACGACCCCAGCCGCACCCGCGACGATGCGACCTGTGTGGTGGTGGCCCCGCCGCTGGAGCAAGGCGGAAAGTTCAGGATCCTGGAAAAGCACTCCTGGCGCGGGCACTCGTTCACCTTCCAGGCGGCCCAGGTCAAGAAACTGTGCGAGCGCTTCAACGTGCAATACATCGGGATCGATATCACCGGTGTGGGGTACGGTGTGTTCGACCTGGTGCGCGACTTCTTCCCGCGGGCCACGCCGATTCACTACAGCCTGGAAACCCAAAACACGCTGGTGCTCAAGGCGCAGGACACAATCCAGAGCCGCCGCATCGAATGGGATGCCGGCTGGAACGAAATCGCCGCCGCCTTCCTGACCATCAAGCGCGGCGCGACCACCAGCGGCCAGATCACCTACAGCGCATCGCGCACCGACGCCACCGGCCATGCCGACATCGCCTGGGCGGTGATGCACGCGCTGGCCCACGAACCCCTCAACGTCCACAAGAAGCGGCGTAGCCGCTGGTCCACCCTCGAAGGCAGCCATGAACGATCCCAAGCCACACAGCCCGGCAGCAGCTCCGGGAAGCCCCATGCGGCGCAAAGTACAGGCATTCAGCTTCGGCGCGCCCGAGTCGGTGCTGACCGGCAACATGAGCGAGTACCTGGGCGTGTTCGCCAGCGACGACGGGCAAATCTACACACCGCCCGTGTCCCGAACCGGGCTGGCGAAAATGCTGCGCGCCAACGCTCACCACGGCACCATTCCGCGCTTCAAACGCAACCTGCTGCTGCGTGACTTTATACCGTCGGCGGGGTGCAGTGCGCAGACCATGGGGCGGGCGGCGCTGGATTTTATGGTGTTCGGCGAGGGGTATTTTCAGCGCAAGGCCAACGTCCTGGGCCAGGTGCTGGAGCTGGAGCATCTGCCGGCGCTGAACATGCGCAGAAAGGTTGGCGGTGGGTTTGTAATGCTGCTGCCCGGCGGCAAGCACCTGCACTTCGAGGAGGACCAAGTGGAACACGTCATGGATTACGACGTGGAGCAGAGCATCTACGGTGTGCCCGACTATCTGGGCGGCATGCACGCGCTGTTGCTCAACGAGTCCGCCACGTTGTTCCGGCGCCGGTATTACAACAACGGCGCCCATGCCGGGTTCATCTTCTACACGAACGACCCGAACCTCTCGGAGGAGGATGAAGAGCGGATGCAAAGCCAGATCGGGGCGAGTAAGGGTGTGGGAAATTTTCGGTCGTTGTTCGTCAACATCCCGGGGGGCGGTGACAAGGCGATTCAGATCATTCCGGTGGGGGATATAGCAACCAAGGACGAATTTGAGCGGGTGAAGAACATCACGCGCAATGACGTAATTGCAGCCTGGCGGATGAATCCGGCGCTCGCGGGGTGCATGCCGGAGAATGCGGCGGGGTTTGGGGATATAGAGAAGATCGATCGGGTTTATACCAATAATGAAATTAGCCCCATTCGGCAACTGTTTATGCAGCTGAATGAACGTTTGAGGCTAGATCGCAAAGTTGATTGGCGATAGTGAAATTGTAAGGCGTAAATGTGGCCGCGATTGATGCGATAGAGTAGGGCGATACTAACTTGATAGTTCACCCCGCTCTAATATATTAGATATAACTATTCATCGAAATATAAATTGCCGGACGGTCCGGTAGTGATTCCGTATTTAATAGTTGCACCCACCTCTACTCTTCGCCCTTGTTTTAAGTCGAATTCAACATCCGCCCCACCGTCGTCAGGTGTAACAGTGACCGTTTGGGTAGGTAGGGTCCTGGGATCTGGAGTGTATGTAGATATGGCTTTAACTGTCCCAGTATAGTGGGTGGTGGTGATGGGGGTAGGCATGTTGTCACCTCATAACAAAAGATTGGTTTTTTGAAGCGGTGAACTGTTTATATAAGCTCATTTTTTCTGTTTTCTACTGTCAGAATTAACAGGTAGGCGTAGAGAAACGGGAAATAGAGCTACCATCTGTCGGAGCGGGATCCCTGGTTACCTGACCAGGCGTAGATGCATAGAGCTCTACAGCTCTTGCCTGAGGGGTTGTGTGATGGGAGTCGTGATTAGCAGGCATTCGATACAGTGATCGAGAGTGTCTCTAGTAAATCCCCATACAGATCGTTGAAACTTCACCTGCATCGTGCCACTAACATCCACGCGCAGAACGCCCGACACGTAGCATCGGGCGGGGTAGGGCGTTGATTAGTGAGCGTCGGGCCCATCGGGCAATAACGCTTGGGATATGTCGTCAACGATCGCCTTGCCCATTTCGCCCAGGTAGTGCGAGGCGAAGGCGTAGTGCTCACCGCCTTTATCCATGGCGGCTTCGAGCGAAAGCACTTTGGCGTAGTAGAGCAAATGGGAGGCGTGTTCCAGCGCTTCTCGCAGCGGCACCCCTGCATTGACTCGCAACACTTTCATGTCGTGTTTGTTTTCTCCGCAGTCCGCGAAGGTGACCACGCCGAGGGTGGTTACTGAGTGGGGGTCGTTCATTGCTGACCTCCCGACATCGGACGATGCAGGGTGATGCCAGCGGTGGGGGGTAAGATCTTCTCGTACGGCATAAGCTTGCTCCTTTGGTACAACCAAAAAGAGCTGCCATTTACGATTCCAAGCGTAAAGGTGGCAGCTGTACGCAGGTTGGAATCCGAGAAGAAGCGACTCGGCAGGCACAAGGCCTCCCACGCACAGCCGCCAAAAAGCACAAAAAGCAGGCATAAAAAAAGCGCCTGTTTTTTGCTAACGACGCTGTTGCGTCTTCTTCACGGGATTCCACGCCCGGTCGCTGATGAGCAGCGACGGGGAAAGGGTAACGCGCTGGCCTCTGGGCTGCAACTCGCTACGCGTGTAGGATGAATCTGATTAATGATAGAAACTCATGTAGTTTAGCTCCGTTGTTGGATACTGTTTTAATTTAAAGGGACTTATATAAAATGGCAAAGATTAAGAAGAAAGCTGCTAAGCGTGAACGCGAAAAAGTTAGATCGAAGCGTGAGTGTGAACAGAGGATGCGTAGCTTCTATGCCCATCTTAGTGATATGCACAAAGACCCAATCATAAAAAGCATAAGAGCGGGAGTTGATTATTTTTTATCCTTTATGTCAATTGATGTATGGGAACGTCGAAAGGCCGGGGTTGAAGAATATTTTTTAGGTGTTACTGCTTCCATGTATGCAGCTAATACAACTGACTCAGTACAATACAATAACCGAATGGCCTATTACGCCAAGTGGATTGATTGGTATTTGTATCTGGCAGATGTATGCTCCACGAAGGCTTTCGGGCACGATCAGTCTCAATGGTCGCGAATAAAACATTTTTTTATAAAGATTGGTAGTTCATTAGAGTTGTTAAAAGGCGTGGTGGGTGTTGAGAAACGTGTGATAGATATGCTCTACAGCAAAGATAATAACGCTGATTCTGTGCTGTTTGAACTGATTGTAGCAATTGCATATGCTGAAAAAGGGTGGGCAGTAGAGTTTATTCCAGAAATAAAGGGAGGCGCAAAAACTCCCGATTTAAAGGTGGTCAAAGGCGGTGACACGTTTTTTGTTGAGTGTAAGCGTCTTCAAAAGGTAACTGACTATTCCGAGCAAGAACGACAAGCTTGGTTAGTACAGTGGGGTGTTTTGCTACAAGAGATTATGAAATATGGATACCCCGTCCTTGCGAAAGTGAATTTCAAAACAGAGGTGCATTTACTGGCCCCTGGGTTCGTTGCTGGTCTTTTTCGTTCTGCTGTAGAGAGTAAAGTTCCATTTATAAAAACTCCAGAGTGTGAGCTGATTCTCCAGAGGGTTGATTTTAAGCGAATGTATGATCATCTTTCAAAGTTCTCAGTTAAATATCCGTCTGCTGATTTGAATAACCTTATCGATCCTCAATGGGAGCCCCAAGCTTCCTACACGATGGCTATGGAGGCTAAGTTTGTGAAGATGCCCGGTGGGGACGCCGCGCTTAATAGGTATGTCGAGCTTATCCGTACCGTCTATTGTGGTAGGTGGGAGTGTACAGCTGAGGCGTCGATCGATAAAAAAGCTAGGGATGTCAGAAGTTTATTGCAAAAAGCGGTTGAGCAAGCACCTGCTGATGGAAGAACGATTATTCATATTGGTTACGAAACTTTGCATGGTCCGGAAATTGAATTTGTAAGAGACAGAAAAATCTTCGAGCTTGTAAATACGTACGATTATAGTGGTAAGGATATCGCGTGTGTTTTTTGCCATGCGATGCAGCCGTCTGTGCTTCTCGATGGCTATATAGAGTTTGCAGAAACTACCAGGTTCTTCAATCACTCCGTTTCAGCAGAAAATATCTTGCCAGGACACCAATTGCTGTTCTCGGGTGAGACTGCACAAATTTCATTTAACGATACGCATTGGTTACAAGACGCAAGGAGAATTCTTGATGAGGTCTGAGCCGGAATTACCGCTACTTATCACGGCAAAACAGATACTTGAAGATCTCAGTAGTATTATTGTTAACTCACGTGCTCCTCAAATAGGAGCAGACCGTTTGCGGGCGAGTTTGTTTCTCACGATTGCGGAGCAGTTTGAGGCAGCATTTCGGCTTGCGGAAGCTCAGATGGTTACGCATTCTGCTTCCCATGTTCGATCGATGATCGAAGCACTGGTGGCTATGAGAATGCTTGAGTCTAATAGTAACTATGTGGAGCAGATGCAATACGAAAAGCTAAGAGGGGAGAAACGCGTCTATGACGGAATATTTGCGGATCCTAATATTCCCGAGGTCCTTAAAGAACCGCTCAAAGAAAATTATGAGGCTTGTAAGTCTGGATGTGACACTTTTCGTGCGTTAGGTCTTAGGCCGAAAAAAATTAGCGAAGATCTTGGTTCGGAAAAATTCTTTCATTTGGTAGGGCCATATTCAATGTTGTGTGCTTTTTCTCATAATGATTTGGCTGTTTTGAAGTTTAGGCATGAGGGTCAAAGTGGTATGGCCTATAAACAGGCTAACGATCCATCACTTGTAATTGCAATTATCTCAGCTGCCATAATGGTCCTCATGGATGCGACTGAGCAGTTCGGAAAAATTGCCCAATTTCCGGGCGGCCATTTTCAATATTATTTTGAAGCAATGAATGAAAAATGGGGAGAGATGCTGGACAAGTCTCCAGAGCATTAACAAAAGAAGAAGCTTTTTTATGATCTAACTGTCATCTGCCAGTATTTAGTTATTAGGGGGCGCTCAGTGAGCAGGGAAGGGATGAAACTTTCATACGCGTCGGGTGCATTAAGCACGATGTTGAAGATGTTCCGGCCTAAGGGGGATCAGTCTCTCGACTTTAGGGTCAGTTTGCCTTCTCCGGAGGAGTTGTCGCGCATGCTATCGGGGCTCGCTAATTCGGAAGGGGGAATGATAGTTGTTGGGGCTAAAAATTCAGATGTTGTCGTAGGTATCAATAATGATCACTTCGAAAGGAATATTAAGTCTGCAAAGGAGTTGCTCTATGGTCAGATAGAAATTGATTGTTCTACAATGTTTGTTGAGGGAAAAACTGTCGGGATTATAAAGGTTAAGGCTTCTGAGATTCCAGTCTCGACTATGAAGGGGTATTTTAAGCGGGTCGGTGATGAGTATGTGCTGTTAGACGCTTCCCAGTTGTTTGCGAAATCTATCTCAGCACCAGACCATACCGCTGTTATAAGTTCTTTGAGTGAAACGATTACCAGCCAGTCCAGTCAATTCGAAAAGCTACGTGAGTCATTTGAGAAGGCGAATTCGTGGAAAAAAAAGGTATTTTACTTCTTTGTAGGTGCAGTTATTACCGCGATAGCTAAATGGGCAATGCCAGGAGTACTTGATTCAGTTTACCACTTTTTATTGGTCCGATTATAAACGGTAGACGTATTCATAAGGGTGCATCTAAGTTTTTCTTAGCGTCTTCGATGTGCGGCTATAAAGTGGTAAATTGCACTTAGTAGGCGCCGATATGGGGTGGACATGCGGATTTATTGCAAGGTATGTGGAGAGAAGGGACGAATTGCTTCCCGCGATGAGTTATCGCTGGAGTTTGCGCGCCTTTATTGCCAATGCAGTTCAGCTCAATGCGGACACACTTGGGTAGCCAACCTGACCTTCTCCCACACCCTGAGCCCTTCCGCCCAGGCGGTCGACCGGTTGTTGTTCGACCGCCTGCGCAGTTTGTCCAAGGGCCAGCAGCGGGATTTGTTCGATCAACTGGGCGTGGCATCCTCCACGTAGTCATGCAGTCGCTCTTCTGCTTGTTCAAAGCGTTTCAGCTGGGCGATGCCGTACTCCAGCAACGCCAGCTTGGCGCGTGGCGTGAGGAATAGGTCAGCGGTGAGTACGTCGATCAGTAGCGCGAAGCTGTGGCCGCATTCTTCGAATTCTTCCCTTAATTTCAAAGTGCAGACTTTGGAGTGGTTCACAACGATTCTTCCTTTTTCGATGTCGTTGAGACGGTAGTTTATTGAAGGTTTTTTACCTTTCCAGTCCCCTGCCAATGCACAAATGTAAGTAGGTAATATCCCCAGCAAACCGTCGGAAGCACGCACTGGATTGAGCGCATTCGCCTCTGTCACCATTGATTCAAATTGTGTTTTGCTGACAAGTTTTGTTTTGAAATCGGAAGTTCTGAAGGCTCTATATCGGGGGATGTAGCGGGTGGTGAGAGGGGAAGTAGGTCGGGAAAGGGCGCGATCGAAGTTCATCGGTTGTTTTATCTGATTACAAAAACAAGGGCGCTCGGCGCCCTTGTTTTGCTTGGGGGTTGCGGGTTCTACGTCATACCCATAGCAGTTGGTAGCTCAATGCGTCCAGGGTCACTACGCCGTAGAAGCGTTCACCGCAGGGGCTTTCGAAGGCGGTGACGACTTGTTTGCCTGGCAGCGGGAAACGCACCACTCCGTAGCCGGTGTCGAACTCCAGTAGCCGGGTAGCGCCCAGCAGTTGAGCGTCCGGCCTTAGCCCCAATTGTTTGCGGGCTTGTTTGAGTTGGTCATCCGACAAGACATGTATTTCGCCATCGATGTACACGCGCTTATCCATAGTGATGCCCTCGGTTAACCTGGTTCCGCGTGGTAGCCTGGCCAGTCATTACATGATGAATGGGGAGACATCCTGACGTTGCAGCGGGTTTTACGTCATGCCTCATTGGCAATGACGATGAAGTACGCACATTTCAGCCCGGGGCATTTGGCTGAGGTGATCCATTTAAATCCCCTATCGAAAGTGAAAGCTACTGAGGCTGAGGACCATGTTTGAAGGGATTGAATGGACGACGGTGTATGTGTCGCTTGCCTCGGGCTTGGCAGGAGCGAGCGGTCCTGTCGTGCTTTGGTATATGCAGGCCCGGAAAGAGCGTGCAAGTGTAAGGGCATCCCTTCTCGCGGAAGTTTCAGCGCTGCTCGAAATGGTCGAGCGACGGCATTACCTGCGAGAACTTAGGCTGTTTGAAAAACAACTGGCCGATCTCCCCCAAGCACGGTTGGATTCGTTGGACGAAAAAGAGGTGAGTTTCGCCCTGCCGAATGGAGAGAACTACAACCGGGTTTATCAGGCGAACTTGTCTCGCCTAGGCGCATTGTCTTCGACTGAGGCCGCCCAAATAGTGCGTTTCTATCAGTTGGCAGATAGCGTACGAGCGGATCTCTCGAATGGCGGAATTCTGGCCAAAGGTTCGACGAACCATGCTGACTGGGGAGAGACAGCGGAAATTCTTGAGGTCGCGATTGGGATTGGAGAAGAGCTTACCAAGCCTTCTCGCTCTCTATGGCAGCGCTTGAAATCCCGTAGAAAAATTTGAGTGTGAACGGTTTGTGGACGTTTTCCCAAAAACGGCACCCAAAACTTTCGAAGTTTCTAAACCCCAGAAACCACAAAGCCCCGCATTGCGGGGCTTCGAGATATGGTGCCGGCACCAGGAGTCGAACCCGGGACCTACTGATTACAAGTCAGTTGCTCTACCAACTGAGCTATACCGGCGTGTTAGGGCGACGA
>Ga0105251_10001196_pt1 | contig 22461 bp, 20 predicted proteins | sample KBSS64metaG_FD_80424 | JGI IMG/M metagenome (GOLD analysis project Ga0105251, IMG submission 80424) | Switchgrass rhizosphere microbial communities from Kellogg Biological Station, Michigan, USA - KBS S6-4 metaG | ecosystem: Host-associated > Plants > Roots > Rhizosphere > Soil | place...
CGCACCTCACTGAACCGTTGCCGGAACTGCCGATCCAGCATGGTCGCTACCAGCACATCCTGCAGCGGTTGCTGGCGAAGGACCCGGCCGAGCGTTTTCCCGACGCGGCGGCATTGCAGGCAGCACTGGACAACCTGCCGAGCGAGGCGTTGGAGTCGACCCTGATCCAGCCCCTGGCCCTGCCCACGGCCGCCGTCGAGAAACCGGCGGCCCCTGATCTGGGCGGGCTGACCCCGGTATCGATCGAGATCCCCAGCCAGGCACCGGCGCAACCGGCGTCGCGGCCGAGCCCACAGCCTACGCCTACGCCGAGCCCGCAACCGGTACTGCGTGACAACGCCGACTCGCAGCAACGCCGTGGCCCGGTGCTGGCCTTGCTGGCCGTCGCGGTGGCGGCCGCCATCGGGGTCGCCGGTGCCGGCTATTGGTGGCTGGGCAGTGATAAACCGGTGAAAGCGCCAGCGACCGCCAGTGCCACGCCGTCGGCCTCTACCACGCCCGTGGCCGGTACAGCCCCCACCTCCACCACGTCGTCTGCCTCGAACAGGCCGGCGGACCCGGTGAACACGACCGCAACCGTCCAGGCTTCGCCTGGCGAAGCTGACGGCGGCAACCGGCCGCTGCTGATGGTCGGCAAGAAGACCTTGTTCCAGCGCGTGTTGAGCCAGCCCGGCGCGCAGTTGTATAGCTCGCCTGGCGGTCAGGCCGACAAGGCCCTGCCGGCGTTTTCGGTGCTGTACGTCTACCAGCGCAAGACCGTCGATGGCGCTTCCTGGCTACGGGTCGGGGCCGCCAGTGACGGACGCAGCGAAGGCTGGTTACCCAGCGCGAAAGTCAGCGAATGGAAACAGAGCCTGGTCCTGAAGTTCACCGAGCGCTCCGGTCGTGAACCGGTGATGTTCCTGCGTGACGCTGCCGATATCGACAAGTTGCTGGCCAATCCGGCGGCGGCGAAGAACCTGTTGCTCAGCGCGCAGAAGAACCCGGCTGACAACCAGCGGGTGCTGGCCCTGGAGCCGGCGGCCAGCGCCGTGCCGCAGAACCAGTTCTATCTGCTGCCGATTTTCGATTCGCGCGAAAGCATCGACGAAAACGGCCAGCCGGTGCAGTTGCTCAATGTCGCTTCGATCGACCCGGGCAGCGCCGCGCAAAAAAGCGTCAGCGGCGCGGCACCCGTGGCCGCGGTGGACAAGTTCCGCACCGCGATCGTGCTGGTGGTCGACACCACGGTGTCGATGCAGCCTTACATCGACCAGGTTCGCGACGTGGTCCATGAGCTGCAGAGCCAGATCGCCCAGCGCGGCGAGTTGGACAGCGTCAGTTTTGGCCTGGTGGGCTTTCGCAACAACATCCAGAAGACCCCGGGCCTTGAGTATTTGACCAAGACCCTGATCAGCCTCGACCAGGGCCGTGATCCCGAGCGTTTCCTGGAGTTGGCACGGCAGGTCAAGGCGTCGACGGTGTCGAGCCATTCGTTCAACGAGGATTCCTTCGCCGGCATCATGCAGGCGGTCGATGGCATGGACTGGTCCGGCTATGGCGGGCGGCTGATTCTGTTGGTCACTGATGCCGGATCGTTGCGCAAGAACGACCCCTACAGCAGCACCCGGATGAACGAGGCGGAGATTCGCCAGGCGGCACTGAGCAAGCAGATCAAGATTTACGCACTGCACCTGCGCAGTGCGGCCGGCAATAAGAACCACGCCTTTGCCGAGCAGCAGTACCGCACCCTGACCGCCGACGCCAACCCGAAGATCGGCGACCTCTACATTCCGGTCCAGGGCGGCGACGTGCGCAAGCTCGGCGAGCGGGTCGAGGAAATCGGCTCGGTGTTCGCCAACCTGGTGCACCAGGTGCGCAGCAACCAGACCCAGGCGGCGCCGCTGCTGGCATCGGCACCGACCCTGGCGGACAAGTCGGCGGCGATCGGTTATGCCATGCACATGGATTTCCTCGGGCGCAAGGGCGCCAGCCAGGCGCCGCAACTGGTCAGTGCCTGGACCGCCGACCGCGACCTGACCAACCCGGCGCTGCCGGCGTTCCAGGTCTGCGTGATGCTGACCAAGCTGCAGCTCAACGAGTTGCAGCAGTCGCTGAAACTGATCGTCGATGCCGCGCGTAAGACCCAGAGTTCGCCCAAGGACTTCTTCCAGGAAATCGCCAGCGCCAGTGCCTACATGAGCCGTGACCCGGCGGCCCTGCGCAAGGGCGGCAACCTCGCCGATGGCGGGGTGCTCGGTGAGTACCTGGAAGGCCTGCCGTATCGCAGCAAGTCGCTGAGCATGACCCAGGACCTGTGGCTGTCGCTCAGCGTTGCCGAACAGGAGGACTTCATCGACGAACTGGAGTCGAAGATCCGTCTCTACGAGACCTTCCACAACGATGTGGCGAACTGGGTCCGGTTCGGCGATGCCGAGCCGGGTGACGCGTTGTACCGCGTACCGCTGTCGACGCTGCCGTGATGTTCAGTCTGCGCGAGGTGTGCAAGACGCGGGGCGAGGGCGCCCAGCGCTACAGCCTGGTGATTCCGCGCCTGGACCTGGCGCCCGGTCAGCAATGGGCGCTGGTGGGCCCGAGCGGTTGCGGCAAGAGTACCTTGCTCGACCTGCTGGCGCTGGTTTTGGCGCCCGATCGGGCCGGCGTGTTCGCCTTCGACGGGCCCGCTGGCGTGCAGGATATCGCCGCGCTCTGGCGTGAAGGACGCCATGACCCGCTGGCGCAACTGCGCAGCCGCTATTTCGGTTATGTGCTGCAGACCGGCGGGCTGCTGGGGTTTCTCGACGTGCGCGGGAACATCGAACTGTCGCGCAAGCTGCTGGGTCTGGCGGACGACGGCAGCGTGCGGCGCCTGGCCGAACAACTGGAAATCGCCGACCAGTTGGACAAGAAGCCCCAGGCCTTGTCCGTCGGGCAACGCCAGCGGGTCAGTTGTGCCCGGGCGCTGGCCCATGGTCCGCGGCTGTTGCTGGCCGACGAACCGACCGCCGCACTCGACCCGCTGAATGCCGGTCGGGTCATGCAGTTGCTGCTCAGGCAGGCCGGCGAGCAGGGCGCCTGCTGTGTGGTCGCCAGTCATGACGAGACGCTGGTGCGCGATTTGGGCATGCGCGTGTTGCGCATTACCTGTCGGCGTGATGCCGATGGTGGCGTGACTGCGACTCTGGGGAGCGACGCTTGATGCGCGGTGCTCTGGTGGCGGCCCTGGCCTGGCAGGATTATCGCGCCGACGCACGCCTGTCGGCCTGCACGGTGTTGGCGCTGGTGGCGGTGATCGCGCCCTTGCTGGTGCTGTTCGGCCTCAAGTTCGGGCTGGTCAGCAGCCTGACCGAACGGCTGGAGCGAGACCCGCTGGTACGCGAGATCATTCCTCTGGGCGGCGGTCGCTTCGGTGCTGCCTACATCGCCGAACTGGGCCGGCGTGACGATGTGGCGTTCGCCCTGCCACGGACCCGACAGATCGCCGCCACCGCCGATCTGTCCATCAGTCGCCAGGGGCCTGCGTTGAACGTCGAGATGCTGCCGACCGCCGAGGGCGACCCGCTGCTCGGCGGCCTGCCGGCACCGACCGGCCTGGCGGCGATGCTGCTGAGCCACACCGCTGCGGAAAAGCTCGGGGTGAAGGCCGGTGACTGGCTTGAGGTGGCCTTTGGTCGACAGGTGGCTGGCCGGGTGGAAAGCCAGCACACGCAGATCCAGGTGCAGGCGGTGCTGCCGCTGGAGGCCTTCGGGCGTGATGCGTTGTTCGCTCCGCTGGCGTTGCTGGAGGCCGCCGAGGATTATCGCGACGGTCGTGGTGTGCCATTGCTGGGCTGGAGCGGCGAGCCGCCGGGCTCCGCTGCGCAGCGGGTGTACCCGGCTTTCCGGCTGTATGCCCGTGAACTCAACGATGTCGAGCCGCTGCGCCGCTATTTCGCCGAGCGTGGCCTGCTGGTTTCGACCCAGGCGCAGACCATCGCCCAGGTCCAGTCGCTGAGTCGCAACCTGTCCATCGTATTCTGGATCATCGCCACCCTGGCCCTGGCCGGGGCGTTCGCGGCGATCTTCGCCGGAGCGCTGGCGGCGGTCGAGCGCAAGCGGCGCGAGTTGTCGGTGTTGCGCCTGCTCGGCCTCGGCACCGGTGCCTTGCTGCTGTTCGTGGTGCTGCAGGCGTTGTACAGCGGGATGTTGGCTGCGGTGTTGAGCGCCGTGTTGTACCGCGTCGCGGAAGAGGGCCTGAATCATCTTTTTGTGCAGTCGACGGGCGAATATGCGAGCCAGTTACTGTTGGGCCATTACGTGCTGGCACTTTTTTCGGTGTTGGTGGTCTGTGCTCTGGCTGCAGCCCTCGGTGGCTGGCGGGTGGCGCGGATAGAAGCTTCGGAAGGAATCAGAGATGTTTAAGCTGCGCAGCGCGACCCACATGGTCTTGATCGGTTGCCTGGGCCTGGGTTCTTTGGGCCTGGGCGCTTTGGCGCGGGCCGACGACGACAGCAACAAGCTGGACAATCCCAAGCCGCTGAGCGGCGACATCAGCCTGCCGTTGCCCTGCGATGGCGAGATGGTCTTCCGCTACGTCTATATCCTCGCCCAGGGCAGCCTCGATGACCGCGAGATCAGCCTGGGCTACCCCTTCAGCGAGGACGAGCCGGGCTACAAGCAGTCGTTCATTTCCGGCTATCGTCGGGACTTCATCAACGGCCAGTTCACCCTCAAGGACCTGCCCAGCGATTGGCAGAAGGCGATTGCCCCGGCCCTGCCGAAAACCGATGCCGGTTCGCCGTTGAAGCCGATGTTCTATTTCATGGGCAAGTACCCGGTGACGGCGCGCCAGTACGCGTTGGTCATGGCCCAGGCGCAATCGTTGTCCAGTGGTGAGCCGGCACCGGCCTGCGAGGCACCGGAAGGCCTTGCCGGGCGCTTGCCCAAGGTCAAGGTGTCGCGTTTCGATGCCGAGCGCTTTTCGGCGGTCTACAGCGCCTGGCTGATGAAGTATCACCGCGATCGGCTGCCGGTCAGTGGTCGTGGCAGTTCGGCCGAGGATGGCGGTACCGGCTTCGTCCGCCTGCCGACCGAGGTCGAGTGGGAGTATGCCGCCCGTGGTGCCCAGGCAGTGGGCCGCCAGGAGCTGGAAGGCCGGCTGTTTCCGCGGCGCCAGCCGGGCAGCGACAGCGACGGGCCGCTGTCCGACTACGCGGTATTCAACCAGGTGGCCGGTGGTACCGGGCAGGCGCCACGGCTGATGCCGGTGGGCACCAAGTTGCCCAACCCGATCGGCCTGTTCGACGTGATCGGCAATGCCGCGCAAATGGTCCAGGAGTCCTTCCAGTTGGTGCATGCCGGCCGGCGCCAGGGCGCCTATGGCGGCTTCGTGGTCAAGGGCGGCAACTACCTCGAAGGCGAAGGCACGCTGTTTACCGGCATGCGTCGCGAGTATCCGCTGTTCGCCGCCGATGGCACCGAGCAGAGCAACGAGACCACCGGCTTTCGGGTTGCCATCGGCGCGCTGTCAGCGCCGCGCTCGCGCTACAAGGAACTGTTCGAGCAGTGGCAGAAGGAAGGTCGCCTGGCCGCCCTGACCGACGCCATCGACGATGCCCAGGACCCGACCAAGCGCCTGGACAGTATCATTTCCGGCACCACCGACACGCGTCTGCAGGCCGAGCTGGGGCTGGTCAACGAAGAGCTCAAACGCAACGTTTCGCTGATCGCCCGCCAGCGTGAAGAGGCCGCCGGCAACCTGATCCAGTCGGCCGCGTTGGTGGCCGAGACCGTCAACAACTACAACATCCGCCTGACCAACCTGAAGAAGAGTCGCCAGCAGGCCGTCGATGCCAAGGACGAGGCCAGCGCCGCGCTGTTCGCCACGGCCATCGAAAACGGCACCAGCGCGCTGGATGGCGCCGTGGCGATCTACATCGACAACCTGGCAACGGCCACGCGCTACACCGATGCGGTGATCCAGGCGCAGTTCCAGCGGGTCAAGGAAGAACTCAGTCGCAAACCCGTGCTCGGCAACAGCCTGGTGGCACGGGCAACCTTGTTCGTTCGTCATGTCGGGGATTACCGCAAGCAACAGCGGGCCGATCCGGCGACGATCTTGAAAGCGTTACTCGCATCGACCGCGCAGAAGCCTTGAGCGGTCGGAGTCCGGCGAGTGTAGAGGGGATCCGGGCGGTAGGTGCCGCATCGGCCAAGTCAAACCAAGAAAGGAAACATGAACATGATTTTCTCCAGTAAACCCCTTGTTTCAACCTCCAAGTGCCGTGCCGCGCTGTGGGTTGCCGCCGGATTCAGCACCGTGCTGATGGGCGGTTGCGCCACGTCGCCGACCTCCAAGGTCGGCCAGAGCACCAAGGTCGAGTACTACCCGACCTGCTACGAGCCGGTGCAGCACCTGCGTGACACGGACTCGAGCATGACCCGTTCCATCGCTACCGGCGCGGTGATCGGTGCCCTGGGCGGTGCCGCACTCGGCGCGTTGACTGGCGACGATTCGAGCAAGCGCGGTCGCAACGCCGCCATCGGTGCCGCCGGTGGCGCACTGGCCGGTGGTGCAGCGGGCTACTACACCGAGAAGCAGAAGCAGATCGCCGATGACAATCAGCGCATTGGTTCCTACGCCGCTGACGTCAGCAAGCGCTCCGCCGATATCGATCGCAGCACCGCTTATGCCCAGGCCTCGCAGAGCTGCTACCAGCGTGAGTTCACCAACCTGGTCAGCGCCCGCAAGGCCAAGACCATCGGTGATGCCGAAGGTCGCAAGCGCCTGGCGGAAATCGTTGCCGGCCTGAAAGAGTCCAACGACCTGATCGTCGCGGTGAATGGCAAGGCCGCTGAAGACCTGAACAACTACACCCAGGCGTACGAAAAGGACCTGCAGACCGTTGGTGTACAACGGACTGACGTGGTGACCGTTGCCACGGCCGATAGCGCTCCGGCGATCGCCCCGACGGGTAAAGGCAAGAAGCAGAAGGTCATCAAGAAGCCAGCGCTGCCGACCGTGCCGAAAGAGGCTGTAGCGACTGAAAAAACCATCCAGGATGCCAACGCCAAGAAAGCGGCCAGCCAGCAAGTGGCGGCCACCGGTCAATCGCAGGTCAACAGCATGTGCAAAAACCCGGACCTGGGCGACTGGGCACCGGTACCTTGCCCGAATGCCTGAGTGACCGCCTGGTCATGAAAATGCTGACATAAGCGGCAAACGCCAGCCGATCTTCTTGCAAAGAAGGAGATCGGTGGCGTTCCTCGAACAAACCGCTACACTGCGCCGGCGATTCCATTTTTCTGCCGAGGCGTTGTGCATGAAATTCCGTTTTCTTCTCTGGGCAATGGGCCTGCTGATGGCCCGCGCCAGCCGCAATAACCCCGCGTTCCAGCAGCAACTGGCCGACAAGGCACTGGTGTTCCAGCTGCAGACGCTGGACGGCAAGATCGCCCGTCACTTCATCGTCAAGGATCAACGTATCACCAGCCAGTCCGGAACCTATCCGGAGCCGGCGTTCGCCATCGGCTTCAAGGATGCCGCGTACGGCTTCGCCACGCTGCAGGCGAAGAACAAGCAGTTGGCGTTCATGACGGGGATTCAGGACAAGTCGATCCAGATCAAGGGCAATCCGGCCCTGGTGATCTGGTTCCAGGGGCTGACCAAGTACCTCAAGCCGAAGAAAAAGAAGGCCTGAGTCGTTGCTGAAGGTTTGATATCCGGGGTGACTGCTCCGCCGCTATCGCCAGCAAGCCGGCTCCCACGCCGGCTTGTGGCGATAGCGGTCTGATGACCGCTGTTATCAGTGCTGACCGAACTGCGAAGCCAGTTCGCGCAGCAGCACTTCGGCTTCCAGCACCTTGCTCACCACGTCCTCGGCCTTGTCGCGGCTCAGGCCCAGACGGTCGAGCAGGGCGTCGGGGATTGCCTCGTCCGGCCCGGAGCCGATGTTGCGGCTGCGCAGCAGGCGCACCGCCAGGCACACCAGGTTCGGGTACGCGGCATAGTCGCCGTCGTAGTGCGGGTCGTGCTGGAACCGCAGCGCGGTGGCCAACTCGTCCGGCATGTCCCAGTAGCGCATCAGCCAGGCGCCGATCTGCTCGCGGCTGATGCCCAGCAGGTGCTGCTCGACGTAGCTGTGGCACAGGTGCGGGTTGACTTCCAGATGCCGACAGATCAGCGAGAAATGCGGCGGGAACACATGGGCCAGCAGCAGGTAACCGAAGTTGTGCAGCAGGCCGGCCAGGTAGGTCAGGCCGGCTTCGGGGCGCTGCGCACGGGGCATGGCGCGGGTCAGGCCTTCGATCACCGCAGCGGTGTAGATCGATTGCTGCCAGTACGGCGTGCTGTGCTGCGGATGGTCCTTGGGCAGGCTCAGGGTCTTGCCCAGGGCCAGGCCGAGCGCCAGGTTGATCACCAGGTCGAAACCCAGCACCCGCACGATGGCATCTTCCACCGAGCGGATCTTGCCCGGCGAGGCGTAATACGGCGAAGCCGCCCAGCTCACCACTTGCGCGGCCAGGGCCGGATCGGTCTCGACCACACCGGTGATGTCGTCGATGGTCGCATCGGGGTCGACCCGCAGCTTGATGATCTTCTGCGCGGTTTCCGCCAGCGGTGGAATCTCGATGGTCGCTTCCAGGCGTTGCTGGATGCGCCGGGCAGTGAAGACCTGGACCGCCTGGGTGATTTCCTTGCGATCGTCATCGGGGCGATCGAGGTTCGGACGGATATTGCTCAGGGCTTCGCCGAAGCTGGCGGCACTGGCCTTGGTGAGCATGCTCTTGAAGTCGTCGCTGGAGATTTCCAGCAACAGACCGAGTTCGCCGGAGTTGATCAACAGGCTCGGTTCACGCAGCAACTGTTCTTCGTACAGGCACGGCGAGCTGGTCAGTGCCGGCAGGCCGGGCAACAGGTGCAGGCTGTGTTTGCCGAGCATGCGCTCCAGACGTTCGGTGGAAACGGCCGTCAGGCTGCGGCCGGTGAGTTCGGTCAGGCGGTTGAGGTCGAGCAACTGGTTCTGCGCGAACAGGACCATGAGCGCACCGACAGCGTCATCGAGCAGCACCGCCTGAACCTTGCGTGAAGCCGGCAGGCCAGGTTCGTCAGTGACTTCGCGATAGCGGATGGCAAGCTTGTCGAGCAGCATTCGAACCACAGACGGGGTGTGCGGGGTTGCATCAATGAGGGCAACTTCTGTCATGGTCTGTATCCGTGTACCTACAATCTCAGCAGTATAACCAGCTTGTACCAGTGGATGGTCCACGAATTGTGAGGTCTATCACACTTGGCCGTATTGCTGACCGTGACGCAGCCAGCGTTCCAGCAGCGGGCTGACATGTTGTGGCCAATGTGCCAGCAGCGCTTGGGCCGCATCGCGGACGGCCGGTAGCAGGTCGGCATCGCGCATCAGGTCGGCGACCTTGAACTGCAGCAGGCCGGTCTGGCGGGTGCCGAGCATTTCACCAGGGCCGCGCAGTTCCAGGTCCTTTTCGGCGATGACAAAGCCGTCGTTGGTCTCGCGCATGATGCCCAGGCGCTGGCGGCCGATCTGGGACAGCGGCGGGTGGTAGAGCAGCACGCAGTGGCTGACGGCGCTGCCCCGGCCGACCCTGCCACGCAACTGGTGCAGTTGCGCCAGGCCCAGGCGTTCGGGGTTTTCGATGATCATCAGGCTGGCATTGGGTACATCGACGCCGACTTCGATCACCGTGGTAGCGACCAGCAGTTGCAGGTTGCCCACCTTGAATTCGGCCATCACTGCGGCTTTTTCCGCCGGTTTCATGCGCCCATGGATCAGGCCGACCCGCAGCTCGCCCAGAGCGGCGGTCAATTCTTCGAAGGTGGTCTCGGCGGCCTGGCAGGTCAGTTCTTCGGATTCCTCGATCAGCGTGCACACCCAGTAGGCCTGGCGGCCTTCGGCACAGGCGGCGCGGACCCGCTCGACCACCTCGAAGCGCCGGCTGTCGGTGACCAGCACGGTATTGACCGGTGTACGGCCAGGCGGCAGTTCGTCGAGGATCGAGGTGTCGAGATCGGCATAGGCGCTCATTGCCAGAGTGCGCGGGATCGGCGTGGCGGTCATGATCAGTTGGTGCGGACACATGCGCCCGCCCACGCCCTTCTGGCGCAGGGCCAGACGTTGCTGGACGCCGAAGCGGTGTTGTTCGTCGATGATCACCAGGGCGAGGTTCTTGAACCGGACTTCGTCCTGGAACAGCGCGTGGGTGCCGACCACCATCGGCGTGCCGCTGGCGATCTGTTCCAGGGCGCTGGCGCGGGCCTTGCCCTTGAGCTTGCCGGCCAGCCAGGCGGTTTCGATGCCCAAGGGGGTCAGCCAGCGCTGGAAATTGATGAAGTGCTGTTCGGCGAGGATCTCGGTCGGTGCCATCAGTGCCACCTGATAGCCCGCTTCCAGCGCCTGCAGGGCGGCCAGGGCGGCGACCACGGTCTTGCCCGCGCCAACATCGCCCTGGATCAGCCGCAGCATCGGTTCGGGCTGGCTGAGGTCGTAGGCGACTTCGTTGCCGACCCGCTGCTGGGCGCCAGTCGGCGGGAAGCCGAGGTTGGCGAGAAACTGCGCCGGCAGCTTGCGCGCTTTCGGCAGGGCCGGCGCCCGCAGGGCCCGCAGGCTTTCGCGCAGGCGTTGTTGGGACAACTGATGCGTGAGCAGCTCTTCGAAGGCCAGGCGGTGCTGGGCCCAGTGATGGCCGAGGGCGAGTTCTTCGACATCGGCATCGGCCGGTGGCTGGTGCAGGTAGCGGATCGCATCGTCCAGGGGGGCCAACTGGTAGTCGCTGGCCAGTTCCCGTGGCAACCAGTCCGGCAGGCTGCGCGGCCCGAGCATGGCCAGGCTCTGCTGGCTCAGCAGGCGCAGGCGTTGCTGGGTCAGGCCTTCGGTCAGCGGGTAGATCGGGGTCAGGGTCTGGTCGACCGGCGGCGGCTCGTCACCGGTCAGGGCACGGTATTCCGGGTGATAGATTTCCAGTCCCGAGGCGCCGGGCCGGGCCTCGCCGTAGCAGCGCACATGGGTGCCGCGCTTGAGACCTTCTTTCTGGGAGTTGCTGAAATGATAGAAGCGCAGGCTCAGACCGCCGGTGCCGTCATTGAGCCTTACCAGCAGGCTGCGACGCTTGCCCATGACCACATCGGCACCGCTGACCACGCCTTCGATCACCGCGTCCTGGCCGGGGCGCAGGGCTCCGATGGGGACGACACGGGTACGGTCCTGGTAGCGCAGGGGCAGGTGAAACAGTACATCCTGGATGGTTTCCAGGCCGACCTTGGCCAGCTTTTCGGCCATGGCTTCGCCGACACCCTTGAGTGCCGTGACTGGCACCTGCGACAGCTCAGTCACGGCATTCAGCTCGCAGCGGGCGGCTTGGCCACCGAGCACAGGCGGATCGAGTCGGCGAGGATCTCGATCGCCTTGGGCCGAGGGAAACTGGCCCGCCAGGCGATGGCCACCGTGCGGAATGGCGTGGGTGGCGTCAGCGGACGCACCTCGATGACACCGGGGGCGTAGTGATGGCTATCCACCGCCGACAGCGGCAGCACCGACACGCCCAGGCCGGAGGCGACCATGTGGCGGATGGTTTCCAGGGAGCTGGATTCGACCGTGGTGTGCTTGGCCGCGTCGCTGCCCTTGGCCAGCGTCGGGCAGGCCTCGAGAACCTGGTCGCGGAAGCAGTGGCCTTCGCCGAGCAGCAGCAGGCTCTTGTCGTTGAGCAGGGCGCTGTCGATGGTTTCCTTGCGGGTCCAGGGGTGCGAGGCCGGCATCAGCACGTAGAACGGCTCGTCGTACAGCGGCAGGGTCAGCACATCGGCCTCGTTGAACGGCAGGGCGATGATCACGGCGTCCAATTCACCGTTACGCAGCTTGTCGCGCAGGACGTGGGTGAAGTTTTCCTCGATGTACAACGGCATCTGCGGGGCGACCCGGTGCAGTTGCGGGATCAGGTGCGGGAACAGGTAGGGGCCAACGGTGTAGATCGCACCGACTTTCAGCGGCGCGGTCAGCTGGTTTTTCCCGGCCTGGGCCAGTTCACGGATGCCCTGGGCCTGTTCCAGGACCTTTTGGGCCTGGGCGACGATGCTTTCGCCAACCGGCGTCAGGCGCACGGCGCTCTTGCTGCGCTCGAAGATCAGCACGCCGAGTTCGTCTTCCAGCTTTTTCACGCCCACTGACAGGGTCGGCTGGCTGACATGGCAGCGCTCGGCCGCATGACCGAAGTGTTGTTCTTGGGCGAGGGTAACGATGTAGCGTAATTCGGTCAGGGTCATCGTGGGCGTCCATGAGGTTGCCGCCCAAGCATAACGGCTGCCATCGATAGACGCACGTTATCAGGTGAAGGTTTGGGTGAAGATTGTCGTTAATGTTGGCGCAGGGAGAAGAATCCCACGGGTTGCGTGGGATTCTGGCAGGGCTAGCGGTTGCGCTTGTCGATGGAGTAGACGAAGGGCGCGACGATCTCGATGCTGCCGTTGGTCAGCATCTCTGCCGGTGGCTTGGGCAGCGGCTGGGCGCTGCGGATCATTTCCAGGGTCGCCCGGTCCAGATCGGCGTTCCCCGAACGGCCCACCAGTTCGTACGAGAGCACCTTGCCTTCGGCGTCGACGACAAAACGCAGACGGTTCAGGCCTTCCTTGTTTCGCAGTCGCGCGGCCTGCGGGTACTTCTTGTACTTGCCCAAATGTGCCAGCAAGGTGCCTTCCCAACTGGCCTTGGCGGCGAGCTGCTGGGGCGACGGACCTGGTGCCGGCGCTGCGGATTTCTCCGGCGGACGGGTGGTCGGGGGCTCCTCGGAAGGCTTTTCTTCCTCCTTGGGTTTTTCCTTTTCCGGTTCCTTCTTCACTTCCGGCTTGGGCGGCTGTGGCTTGGGTTTGGGCTTGACCGGCTTGGGTACCGAGATGGTCGGCTTTGGCGCTTCGGCCAGCTTGGGCAGCGGCAATTCCTCTTCCGGTGCCGGCGGCGTGGGCGGCGTCACCACCTTGGGCGGTGCCGGCGGTGGTGGTGCGGGTGGCAGCGGTGCCAGCTCGACCATCATGGCCTGCTGCGGTAGCTCGATCGGCTTGGACACCGACCAGTTCAGGGCGGCGAGGATCGCCACCGCATGAACGCCCAGGACCAGGGCCAGGCTACCGCCGTAACGCGTCAGTTTGTGGCGCGTCGTGATCATTTCTTGGCTGCCGTCTCAAGTCCGACCAGGCCGACCTTCAGGTAACCGGCTGCGCGCAGCGAGTCCATGACACGCATCAGGTCGCCGTAGTCCACGCCCTTGTCGGCCTGGAAGAAGATGGTGGTGTCTTTCTTGCCGTGGGTCTTGGCGTCCAGGGCCGGGCCCAGCGACTCGGCCTTGACCTCTTCTTCACCGAGGAACAGCTTCTGGTCGGCCTTGACGCTGAGGAACACCGGCTTCTCCGGGCGCGGAGACGGCTTGGCCGTCGAGGCGGGCAGATCGACCTTGATGTCCACGGTGGCCAGGGGCGCCGCGACCATGAAGATGATCAGCAGCACCAGCATCACGTCGATGAACGGCGTGACGTTGATTTCATGATTCTCGGCCAGATCGTCGTCTGCGCCTTCTTTCAAATGCAGGCCCATGGTCGCTTACCCCACTTTGACCATTTGCGGTTGGCTGGCACGCTCTGGTGGCAGGTGGTCGAGGTCGCGGCTGACCAGCAGCAGAACCTGTGCCGAAGCGTCCGAGACCTGCGCCTTGTAGCCAGCGATGGAGCGGGCGAAGACGTTGTAGATCACCACGGCCGGGATGGCTGCGACCAGGCCCAGGGCGGTCGCCAGCAGGGCTTCGGCGATACCTGGGGCAACCACCGCGAGGTTGGTGGTCTGGGTCTTGGCGATACCGATGAAGCTGTTCATGATGCCCCATACGGTACCGAACAGACCGACGAACGGTGCTGTGGAGCCGATGGTAGCCAGTACGCCGGTGCCGCTGCTCATGTTGCGGCCGCAGGCTGCAACCAGGCGCTCCAGGCGGAAGCTGACGCGCTCCTTGATGCCTTCCTTCTCGCGGCTGTTGGCCGACAGACGCATCTCTTCGAGGGCGTCGTGCACCAGCAGGTTGGCCAGGGTGCCTTCTTTGGCGGCGCTGGCGCTGGCTTCCTTGAGGGTGATGGCTTTCTTCAGGTTGGCGATTTCACCGCGCAGGCGGCGTTTGGCGCCCAGCAGTTCGAAACCCTTGGCGATCCAGATGGTCCAGGTAATGATCGAAGCGATAGCCAGGCCGATCATTACCAGTTTTACGACGATGTCGGCATTCTGGTACATGCCCCATGGCGACAGGTCGTGGGACATGCCCAGGCTGTTGGCTTCGGCGGGTTGCACATCGGCTTCGGAGCCTTCGGCACCTGCGGCGTTTTGCGCTGGGGCCTGGTCGGCAGCGACGGGCGTCACGACAGGCGCGGCGGCTGGAGCTGTGGCGGCAGGTGCGGCGTGGTTGGCTGGCTCATCAGCAAAAGCGGCAGTCGGGGCCAGCAACAGGCTGAACAGTACCGCCGCTAACGAGCGCCAGGCGCGTGACGGGCGGTGGGGCTGGGTTGGCGAGGCGGAAGAGTGATTGCGTGTCATGCTGGCCGGACCTGAGAGAAGTAGAAGTGGGTCTTGTCCTTCCAGGCCTCGTGGGGGCCGAGAACAAATGGTCGGGTATTATTGCAAGTAATTCTTGTTAGCAGAAGTAATAGCGTCTCTTTTTTTCTTCGATTGCTAGCCGCTCGTCCATTCCTGAGGCTAGTCTGTGCCCCTTTGTATGGAGATTTCCGATGTCCGCTCCTTCTGTTCTGATCGCTGGTTGCGGCGATGTCGGTGGCCGGCTGGCCAGCCAGTTGCTGGGCCAGGGCTGGCAGGTGCAGGGTTTGCGCCGGTCGATTTCCCGTCTGCCCGAAGGCGTGCGCGGGGTAGCGGGCGATCTGTTCGACGCTCAGCGACCTGCGACCTGGCCGACGGGCTCTCTGGATTACGTGGTGTATTGCGCGGCTGCGACCGATCACGACGAGGCCGGTTATCGAGCTGCCTATGTCGACGGTCTGCGGCATGTCCTGAGTTGGCTCAAGGAGTCCGGGCAGCAGCCGCGGCGGCTATTGTTCGTCTCCAGCAGCAGTGTCTATGTGCAGCAGCATGGCGAGTGGGTGGATGAAACTTCGGCGACCGAGGCCGAGAGTTATTCCGGGCGTCTGATGCTTGAGGCCGAGCAACTGGCGCTCGACAGCGGCATCGCGGCGAGCAGGGTACGCCTGACCGGCATTTACGGGCCTGGTCGCGAGTGGCTGCTGACGCAGGTGCGCCGTGGCTATCAGGTGGCGGTCGAGCCGCCCCTGTATGGCAATCGCATTCATGCCGATGACGCCGCCGGGCTGCTGGCGTTCCTGCTGGAGGCCGATCGGGCGGGCAAGGTGCTGGAGGACTGTTACATCGGCGTCGACGATGCGCCGGCGCCTTTGGCCGAGGTGGTGGGCTGGTTGCGCGATTATCTGGGCGTGACCGATTGGGATGCCGAGGCCAGCGTGCGCCGTACCGGCAGCAAGCGTTGCAGCAATGCCCGTGCGCGGGCTCTCGGCTGGGTGCCGCGTTATCCCAGTTATCGTGAAGGATACGCGGCGATTCTCGAAGGGCGTTGCTGACACGTACCCTGTAGGCGGTGGCGTCTACAGGGTATCGGCTATTTCTCCAACAGCCACTGGCGATTGCCGGGATAGAGCTGCGGCTGTTCGTCGGCCTGGGCGGAGTTCAGGGCCTGGAAAATCTCCAGTTGCTTGCCCTTGCGCACGAAAATCCAGGCATTGCCCTTGTCGCCCTGCTGCAGCCAGATGCTGTCGTTGTTGCCGCTCATGTTCGCGCAGTCACCCGCCAGGCAAAGGGCGTAGCGGTCGGCGCCGGGCAGGCCCTCCAGGCGGCCGTCCGGCAGAAACTTCACCTGCGCACCTTCGCCGGGACCGCTGACGATCTTCCAGTCGCCACCCATGTAGTCGGTATACAGCGTCTGTTCGAAGCTGGCGCCGACGGGCGCACCGGCCGGCAGTTCATTCTGGGCGCGCGCGAAGGTTTGCTCGGGTTCGGACTCGCTGGCGCCTTGAATCAGTTCCTTGCCGTCGCGCACCAGTGGGGTGCCGGTGCTGCCGTAGAAGTCAGCGTGCCACTTCTGCTTGCCGTCCGCCCGCACATGTCCTTCGGGGCGTTCGAAGCCGTTGCTGTACTTGGCCTGGCCGTTGCGCGTGTCGATGTTCCATTCCAGGTTCGGCCCGTAGGTATCCAGGGCTTCGCGCAGGCTGCCTTTTTTCACGGCAGCGTCAATGGCCGCCTGGTTGATCCAGGTGCCGCTGATGTCATATTTGGCGGGATCGCTGGCGCAACCGCCAAGCAGGAGGGCGAACAGCGGGAGGGCGAGCGCTTTGCGCATGGTGGAGTCCTTGCAGGCAGTGCGGGTGGTTCTGGAAAGGCTTATTCGATGACCAGAGTCGTGTCCATTTCGACTTGTGCGCCGCGTGGCAGCGCCGCGACACCGATGGCGGCGGGGGCCTTGTCGATGCTGAAAACGCTCTGGGTCATGAATGATTCCTTGTAGTGTCCGGGCGCTGGCGAGCTAGGCACGCATGCGGGTGATACGGATCACGCCGGTGAGGGCGCGCAGCTTCTTGATCACGCGGGCCAGGTGCACGCGGTCGTGCACGCTGACGACCAGTTGGACCACACTGATGCGGCCATCGCGCTCGTCCATGCTGATTTTCTCGATATTGCCGTCGGCCGCGTTGACGCTGCTGGCCAGCAGGGCAATCAGGCCGCGCTGGTGTTCCAGCTCGACGCGCAGTTCGACATTGAATTCGCCGGTGACATCCTTGGCCCAGGAGAGCTGGATGCATTTTTCCGGATTGTGGCGGATTTCGCTGATATTGCGGCAGTTTTCCAGGTGCACGACCATCCCCTTGCCGGCCGACAGATGGCCGACGATCGGATCGCCCGGAATCGGTGTGCAGCACTTGGCGTAGCTGAGCACCAGGCCCTCGGTGCCGCGAATCGCCAACGGGCCTTCGGGGCTCGGCAACTGTTCGCCTTCGCCCATCATGCGTCGGGCGACCACGTAGGCCATGCGATTGCCCAGGCCGATGTCCTCGAGCAGGTCCTCGATCAGTTCCAGGCGGTACTCGTGCAGAATCGACTGCACGCGTTCGAGCGGAATCTTGTCCAGGGCACTGTCGAAGCCATTGAGCACCTTGTTCAGCAGGCGTTCGCCGAGGCTGATGGACTCGGAGCGGCGTTGCAGCTTCAGGGCGTGGCGGATATGGGTACGGGCCTTGCCGGTCACCACGAAATTGAGCCATGCCGGGTTCGGCCGGGCACCGGGTGCGCTGACGATCTCGACCGTGGAGCCGCTTTGCAGCGGTTCGGACAGCGGTGCGAGACGGCGATTGATCCGACAGGCAATACAGCTGTTGCCCACGTCGGTATGCACCGCGTAGGCGAAGTCGACCGCCGTGGAGCCCTTGGGCAGCTCCATGATCCGGCCTTTGGGCGTGAACACATAGACCTCGTCCGGGAACAGGTCGATCTTCACGCTCTCGATGAACTCCAGGGAGTTGCCGGCGCGCTGCTGCATTTCCAGTACGCCCTTGACCCATTGGCGGGCGCGGGCATGGGTGCCCTTGGGTTGTTCGTCACCACTGGACTTGTACAGCCAGTGGGCGGCGATGCCGTTGTTGGCCATCTCTTCCATTTCGCGGGTACGGATCTGGATCTCGATCGGTACGCCGTGCATGCCGAACAGGGTGGTATGCAGCGACTGGTAGCCGTTGGCCTTGGGAATCGCGATGTAGTCCTTGAACCGGCCGGGCAATGGCTTGTACAGGTTGTGCACGGCGCCGAGCACGCGATAGCAGGTGTCGACCTTGTCGACGATGACCCGGAACGCATAGACGTCCATGATCTCGTTGAAGGCCCGACGTTTGCCGCGCATCTTCTTGTAGATGCCGTAGAGGTGTTTCTGCCGGCCGCTGACTTCGCCCTCGATACCGTCCACCGCCAGGCAGTGGCTGAGGGATTCCTAGATCTTGTTGACGATTTCCTTGCGGTTGCCCCGGGCGCGCTTGACCGCCTGGTAGATGCGCGCGGAGCGCATCGGGTGCATGGCCTTGAAACCCAGGTCCTCGAACTCGATGCGTACCGCGTGCATGCCCAGCCGGTTGGCGATGGGCGCATAGATCTCGAGGGTTTCCTTGGCGATGCGCCGGCGTTTTTCCCCCGAGAGCACTTCCAGGGTGCGCATGTTGTGCAGGCGGTCGGCGAGCTTGACCAGGATCACGCGGATATCGCGGGCCATGGCCATCGCCATCTTCTGAAAGTTTTCCGCCTGGGCCTCGGCCTTGGTCTCGAAGTTCATCTGAGTCAGTTTGCTGACTCCGTCGACCAGTTCGGCCACGGTCTCGCCGAACTGCGCCTGTAGCGCTTCCTTGGCGATTCCGGTGTCTTCGATCACGTCATGCAGCATCGCGGCCATCAGGCTCTGATGGTCCATGTGCATGTCGGCAAGAATATTGGCTACCGCCAGCGGGTGCGTGACGTAGGCTTCGCCGCTGCGGCGGCGTTGGCCGTCGTGGGCTTGTTCGGCGTAGAAGTACGCCCGGCGGACCAGGTTGACCTGGTCGGCACCGAGGTAGGCCGATAAGCGATTGGCGAGGGCGTCTATGCTCGGCATGAGGTTTCCCCCGACCGAAGCCTTGTACCCTGCGCCGTGCTACGTCGACCAGGCATAGGCTTAGACGGCCTCGTTGGACTCGTCCTCGAAAGCCGCGAACAGAGGTTCGTCTTCGACGATCTCCTCGTTGGCGATCATTTCGTAGCTCACCAGGCCTTCAGCGATTTCACGCAGGGCAACGACGGTAGGCTTGTCGTTTTCCCATGCCACTTTCGGCTCTTTACCGCCGGTCGCCAGTTGACGAGCACGCTTGGTGGAGAGCATGACCAGCTCGAAACGGTTATCCACGTGTTCTAGGCAGTCTTCAACGGTTACGCGGGCCATGGTGTTCCTCGTAGCAAATGCGGTAGGCGGGCTGCCCTGATGGGCGAGCGGACTCGACAGTTTAAAAAAACACCAGCGATTAGGGAAGCGCTGATTTTTTCAGCAGCCTCTCCAACGCGCTACAAGGTGCAATGTAAAGCCCTTGCCGCGCGTTTGGAAAGTCTTTGTTTCAGGCCAGCAATTCGCTCAAGAGGGCCGCGTGTTGCTGCTGTTGTGGCTGTTGCTGCAGGCGGTTGGCGCGGAAAATCGCCTTGAGATCGTCCAGCGCGTGGGCGAAATCGTCGTTGATGATCAGGAAATCGTATTCGACGTAGTGGCTCATTTCGCTGACCGCTTCGCGCATCCGCCCTTCGATGATCTCGTCGCTGTCCTGGCCGCGATTGGTCAGGCGCTGGCGCAGAGCCTGCTGGCTCGGCGGCAGGATGAAGATCGACCTGGCGTGAGGCATCTGCCGGCGGACCTGTTCGGCGCCCTGCCAGTCGATCTCCAGGATCAGGTCGTGGCCCGCGTCCAGGGTCTGTTGCAGGCTGCTCTGCGAGGTGCCGTAGAGATTGCCGAAGACTTCAGCCTGTTCGAGGAAGTCACCCTGTTCGGTCAGGCGCACGAATTCGGCGCGGTCGACGAAGTGGTAATTCACCCCGTTGGCCTCGCCCGGGCGCATGGCGCGGGTGGTGTGCGAAACCGAGACGCGGATCTGTGGCTGGGCGTCGATCAGGGCCTTGACCAGGCTGGTCTTGCCTGCGCCCGACGGTGCGGAAATGATGTAGAGGGTGCCAGTGCTTTGGGTCATGTCGGGGTAGCCTTACTCGATATTCTGTACTTGTTCGCGCATCTGCTCGATCAACACCTTGAGGTTGACCGCAGCGGCGGTGCTGCGCGTGTCGAAGGCCTTGGAGCCCAGGGTGTTGGCTTCGCGGTTGAGTTCCTGCATCAGGAAGTCCAGGCGCCGACCGGCGGCTCCGCCGGACTTGAGCACCCGGCGCACTTCGATGATGTGGGTACTCAGGCGGTCGAGTTCTTCGGCCACGTCGCTTTTCTGGGCGAGCAGGACCATTTCCTGTTCCAGGCGCTGCGGGTCCAGTTCGGCCCGCATGTCGGCAAACCGGTCGAGGACCTTCTGGCGCTGGGTAGCGAGCATCTGCGGCACCTGTTCGCGCAGGGTCGCGACATCTTCCTCGATCGAGGTCAGGCGCTCGTTGATCAGGCGGGCCAGTTCCGCGCCTTCGCGCTCGCGACCGTGCTTGAGTTCCTTCAGGCCTTCGGCGAACAGGGCCAGGGCCTGGTTGTTCAGGGCTTGCGGGTCGCTCGCGTCGGCTACCAGCACGCCGGGCCATGCCAGCACTTCCAGTGGGTTGAGGGCGGCCGGCTGCTTGATCAGGCTGGCGACGGTTTCGGCGGCGGCGATCAGTTGGGTGGCGCGTTCGCGGTCGATCTGCAACGGCTGGCCGCTGGTTTCCTCGGTGAATCGCAGAGTGCATTCCAGCTTGCCGCGGGACAACCCCTGGCGCAGGGCTTCGCGCACGGCGCCCTCGAGGTCGCGGAACGACTCCGGCAGGCGCAGGTGCGGTTCCAGGTAGCGGCTGTTGACCGAGCGCAGTTCCCAGCTCAGGGTGCCCCGGGAGCCGGCACTTTCGACACGGGCGAAGGCGGTCATGCTATGGACCATGGAAGTACCTCGCTGTTCGGGCCTGCCAGTGTTGCCGGGCGGGCCTGATGGGTAGATTGACGCTGATGGGCAGCAAAGGCGCAGGATTGTAGCGCAGTGTGGCGAATGCCCCAATGCCGGTGGGCAGAAGGGCACTGATACACAGTCGGATTTATTAGAAGTGCCCAGCGCCGTCCATGACCTCTATAATGCCGGGTAGATTTCCGTCCCAGTACAGGTATTCCCAGATGAAACGTCCAAGTGGTCGCGCCGCCGATCAGCTTCGCTCGATCCGCATTACCCGCAACTACACCAAACACGCCGAGGGGTCTGTGCTGGTTGAGTTTGGTGACACCAAAGTGATCTGCACGGTCAGTGTCGAGAACGGTGTGCCGCGTTTCCTCAAGGGGCAGGGCCAGGGTTGGTTGACTGCCGAATACGGCATGCTGCCGCGGGCGACTGGCGAGCGTACCCAGCGCGAAGCCAGCCGTGGCAAGCAGGGTGGCCGGACCCTGGAAATCCAGCGCCTGATCGGCCGTTCGCTGCGTGCCGCGCTGGACATGTCCAAGCTCGGCGACATCACCCTGTATGTCGACTGCGATGTGATCCAGGCCGATGGCGGTACCCGCACTGCGTCGATCACCGGCTCCATGGTGGCGCTGGCCGATGCGTTGAAAGTGATCAAGAAGCGCGGTGGCCTCAAGGCCGGCAACCCGCTCAAGCAGATGATCGCCGCCGTGTCGGTGGGTATGTACCAGGGCGAGCCGGTACTGGACCTCGACTACCTGGAAGACTCCGCTGCCGAGACCGACCTCAACGTGGTGATGACCAGCACGGGCGGTTTCATCGAAGTCCAGGGCACCGCCGAAGGTGCGCCGTTCCAGCCCGAAGAGCTGAACGCGATGCTGGAGCTGGCGAAGAAGGGCATGGGCGAGATTTTCGACCTGCAGAACGCAGCCCTGGCTGACTGATCAGTCCAGGCAGATGCAAAAAAGCCGACATGATGTCGGCTTTTTTGTGGCTGTTGCCGGCTCAGATGGTCAGCGTCCAGTCGTAGTCCACGATCAGCGGCGCGTGCTGCGAGAAGCGCGGCTGGCGTGGCAGGCGGGCGCTACGCACGAAACGGCGCAGACCCGGGGTCAGGATCTGGTAGTCGAAACGCCAGCCGAGGTTGAGCATCTCGGCCTGTTCGTTGTCCGGCCACCAACTGTACTGGTCGGCTTCGCGGCTGACTTCACGCAGCGCGTCGACATAACCCATGTTGCCGAGAATCTCGTCCATCCAGGCCCGTTCCGGTGCGAGGAAGCCCGGGGACTGCTGGCTGTCGCGCCAATTCTTGATGTCGAGCTTCTGTTGCGCCACATAGAGTGAGCCACAATAGATGTACTCACGACGTTTGCGCCGCTGTTTATCCAGATAGCGGGCGAAGTCGTCCATAAGCTTGAACTTCTGGTTCAAATCTTCATCGCCGTTCTGCCCGGAAGGAAGCAGCAAGGTCGCGATGCTGACCTTGTCGAAATCGGCTTGCAGGTAGCGCCCGTAGCGGTCCGCTGTCTCGAAACCGAGACCGCTGATGACAGCCTTCGGTTGCAGCCGCGAGTACAGAGCCACGCCACCCTGGGCGGGGACTTCGGCATCGCAGGCATAAAGGAAGTAGCCATCCAGTTGGAAGGCTGGGTCATCCAGTTCAAAGGCGGAGGCGCGGGTGTCCTGCAGGCAGATGACGTCGGCATTCTGGGCTTGCAGCCAACTGAGCAAACCACGCTCGACTGCAGCCTGAATACCATTGACGTTCACACTGATGATCCGCATAAATGGCCCCAAAAATC
>Ga0105251_10001198_pt1 | contig 22424 bp, 29 predicted proteins | sample KBSS64metaG_FD_80424 | JGI IMG/M metagenome (GOLD analysis project Ga0105251, IMG submission 80424) | Switchgrass rhizosphere microbial communities from Kellogg Biological Station, Michigan, USA - KBS S6-4 metaG | ecosystem: Host-associated > Plants > Roots > Rhizosphere > Soil | place...
ATGAACAGCGAGCCGTGAGCCCAGTACACCATGCCACGGTAAATCGCCGACAGGTCGCGCAGCAGCGTCCAGGCCTCGGCACGGCCCTGCAGGTTCATGTCGCAAAGGAATCGCGGCTCTTGGCCGCCTTGCCCATTCGGCACCTGCTGGTCGCAGTACTGGGCGATTCGATACATCTCCCACTTGTCGACCATCCACGACTTGATGCGCTTACCCAGGCCGAAACGATCCTCGACACATAGGCCATAGGTCACAAAAGCCGGGTTGTTGGTCCAAGCCTGCTTGAAGGTACCGTCCCACACACCGGTGTACGTGCGTGTCACCGGGTCGTAGTTGGTCGGCACAGGCCAACGCTTGGCCTTACACTTCACGGTGACCGCTGGAATGTTCTGGAACTGCTGGGCGTCGAACTCAATGTACAGCAGCGCGGTGTTCGGATAGCGCAACTTCTCGTCGATAATTTCCGTGTAGCCCGCAATGGTCATCGTGTCAGCAATGGTGCCTTTGTTGGCGTTCGGCGTGATACGGCGGACGCGAAGCATCCAACCAGAAGTGGCCTTGGGCAGGTTGATACGCACGGACCGCTGGTAACCGTTGGTAGTCTTGCCATCCACCGCGCCAAGGTGGGCCTCGGAGTAGGCGCCGCCATCAGTGGCAATGTCGATGGCGTACTCAATGCGGTACCCGTTGGTGTTGCCGTTTTCATCTTGGCTGACAAGGCGCGGCCACGACATCCGGACACGCACAGCGGAAAGCTTGGTGTCGCTAAGGGCACGACTGAACGGGTTATCGCTGCGCAACTCGACACCGACGGTGGTCTCGTTCTCGACTGCCGGAATGCCTTGAATGTAGTCCTGCTCAATCGTGCCGCGGCGCCACTCCCACTTCACACCCGGGAAGTTCACGTTGCCGCTGGCATCCATGATCGGCGTGTTGTCCAAGTAGATATCGCGGTCGGTTGGAGTACCTTCGAATTCACCTTCACCCACGGCCAGCAGAAGCTTGGCAACGTTGGTCGACTGCAAGCTATCCGGGGCCTCGACGGGCGATTTTGGCTTGCTCTCACCGCCCTTGGCGCCGGTGATGTCGAAGTGAGCTGCTGAGCCCATACTTTCCTCCAGGCAATAAAAAACCGCCCGGAGGCGGCTGTTCGCTGAGTTGGCCCTAGGCCTTGTCTTGCGCCTCGATCGAGGCAGAGATAATCGCCCCGCCCCAGCGGCGTTCGCCGATGCAGATCGGGACAGGGTTGCCGCTGGCTGTGGTGTTCTTGGCACTGCCGAAGGCGTAACTCGGTAAGTTCTCAGGTGCGGCACTCTGAGACAGGCCTTTGGCCTGAGGGCTGAGCATCTGGATGACGCCGCTGGCGGCCATTGCTACACCTACGGGAAGAAGGGCTTGGAACCCAGGAACGGGTATGAAGGAAGCGGCAATCAAAATCGCGCCAATGACTGTCTGCAGCATCCCCCCACGCTTACTGCCAGCTATAACCGGAACGATTTTCACCACTTTCGCTCCGCCCCGACTGAATTCGGTTTCACCTACATTTTTACCGTTGCGGTAGATTGCGAAATTCATTCCCAAGCGAGACAGCCGATCAACCTCTTCCTTGAATCCTGGCAGCGTGATCGTCAGGGCTTTCAGCAACTCGCGCACGCTGCCGGTATCCAACAGCCGTCGATGCCGCTGTCCAAGCGCTTTGCGCAAGGTGCCTGAAAACTCGATAACGGTCATGTCTTGGGTCATGCATTTCTCCGGACGAAAAAAAGCCGCCAAGTGGCGGCTCATGGCTTGAAACAGCGTTCAAAGGCAGTTTTTCACGGACGAAGTAATCTTTGACCTGCCAATGGTTATTCCTGGCATCCGCTGATACAGCCGCACCTCGCTGCCGTGGGCCGTTTTTTTGATTTCCAGAAGCTCGTTGGTCTGACCGATCGATTCAGCTGAGGAAACCAATCGGTAGCCCGTAAGGGTCTCATTCATGGTTGCCCCGGCCTGGTGCTCTTGCCATTCAGGCAAAACGCAAAGCGCGTATGCCTTTGGTGACTTCGAGGTTTCTGCAACGATCGTAGGGCTCCCCTTGAGTAAATCACCGGGCGTTGTGCACCCCGCCAGCAATCCCAGCCCCATCGCTAGAAGAAGCGCCTTCATACGGCACCTCCAGCAGTTCCAGCCAAGTCGCTTCCACAATGCTTGCACTTGATAGCAACCGCCAAGACTTCTTCGCCGCAGAATGGGCAGTCTTTTTTCGGCTTGGAATCAGCGACGGTGCGCATATCCGCAACAGGTGTAGGCGAGGCGGATACCGGTACGTCCGCGACTATGACGGGAGAAGGCTTCTTAAATGCCCATACCAAGGCAGCTACCCAGCCAAGCAGGCTCCAACCCAGGAAGAAGTTAACAGCAGCGATGGCTCCCAGGTTGTTGTTCTTTCGCAGCCACGCCTCGATCGTTGGAAGCATGTAGAAAGCGGGGATGAACACGACACCACTGAATGCCACTAGGGTGCCAAACGCATTCAGCCCGCCCCGCTCTGCCCCCATCGCGTAGCTGTAGAAGGCGAGAAAGCCCAGGACGAGTAGACGGACGACGAACATTTGAACTCCTTGCTCACTGGCCATGGCCAATCCAATGGCTAATGACAGGATGCTATCACCATCCGCGCTGCTCGTGAAAAGCCAGCACCAAAACCCCGCGAGAGCGGGGTGCGATTGGATTTGGCGATTCACGCTTCGTTGAGACCTAGAGTCAGTTGGAGTTGTTCGCGCCAGTAATCCACACGATTTTCCAAGGAAGGCTTTTGCCACCGCCAAGCTGAGAGCCCCTTCCCCTGCTGGCTCGCCAGGTCTTTGCGATGCTCAAGCGCTTTGCAGGCATTTTCGAGCTGCTGTCGAGCTCCCAAATCCCCATGAAGGATTGAATCGATCTGGAGATCGCACCACACAGCAAATCTGACATCCAGCCACTGCGCAAATCGAACGCCCAGCTTCGGGTGAAGCCAAGTCCCTCCGTGGTGTCTGCCACGGCGCGTTTCTAAAAGTGATTCAGGATCACAATTAAGAACCTCACCCAGGACCTTCAGATATTGCCTAGTTTCATCCTGCTTGAGCCAGTCTACCGGGCGCTTTCCGAAGGGACGTGCGATTTCGGTTGCGTTGATCCACCCGTCGGTATTGAAACTAATTTCGTTGCCATCGTAGTCAAACGGGATGATTGTCGGATTCATGCGACAGCTCTCCCCTCAGACACCTCTACCGCGTAGCGCGTCGGCTGCTGCATCGCAGCCCCCAGGCCGGTCAAGAACGAATTCATCTGATGCAATCGGTTTCGCAGGCTGCGAACTTCGTACCAGGCTCCATCGATCTCATAACCGGCCTCACGCAGCTCGCACAGGATCTTCTCGCACAGTGACAGATCCTGAGGACGCGAGCAGAGGTCGTTCATGCTCACATCAAGCCAGGCATGGCCCATGCCGCGATGCTCAAGCATTTCCATGCGGCGCTGGGTTAGCGCCTCAAGCGGGTAATGAATGGCCAGCGGTGGCTTGGCTTGCTGCGGGCCGAGGTATTCACCCTCAAGCGCGTAAGACGCGACGAAAGTGGCAGCGGCTTCAAACTGCGAGCTTGGAATCAGCTCAATGCGCGGCACCCCGAAGCAGGCATGAAGCGCAGACGCAAGCTTTGCCGTAGCGCTGCGCTGGTGTTCCGAGCTCATCTTGGCTACCCGGCAACGCATGATGTTACTGAGTCGCAAGGCGCCAGGCTTACCGAGGATGTCATCGACCATCGGCACCATGACTCCTTTTAAGTCTTCGTAGCGACCATGCTTACGGATCGCTGGCAGCACGTCAGAAGTCACCCACTTTTTGAAGCGCTTGGCCTCCGCCTTGCGGCTCTTGAAGATCAAGGCATAGAGCCCGGATTCATTCACCACAAGCATTTCCTGGGCGCCTGAGGGGGTATTGACAGTGGCAATACCCTTCTCGTCCTCATCCAGACCGTCGGTTTCGCGGTCAGCGCGCCCGTTCACGGCGAGGGAGACGTTGCCGATCGCCAAGGACGCGCAAACATCTGCAGCCACAAACCACGGCTGATCATCAATCAGCAGCGTGCGCACCTGCTGCTTGCCAAAATTGAAAGGGATTACGTTTGTGCTATTATCGCCCATGACGTTGTTTTCCTGATCGATGACTGCGTTGATCTCCGAAGCCTCAGTGTTCCCGCACTGGGGCTTCTTCGTTTTTAGGCTTCCGCCTGTTGCCTCTGCATTGCCCGCCATTTCAGCCCCTCCTCGATTAAAAGGCCAAGCTCGGCATTGAGACTGCGACGGTTGATTCCCGCCTCCTCCTTTGCCTTCTCTTTTAATTCATTCGCAATCCGCAAGCTGTATGCGGGACATTGATGTGCGCCTTTCATGGCTCTCCTCCCTGGGCTTGTGGATTCATATTGACGTCACACAAATGTGACGTCAAGTGGATTCTTGAATCTTTTTGAATGCACGAACAGAATCGCTGTTTAATATCATTGCACCTAGGAAACCCATGACTGACCGCCACGTCCTGCCCCCATACTCATTACGGATGCCAGCCGATCTGCGGGAGAAACTGGAGACGTCCGCATCAGAGGGTAAGCGCAGTCTCAACGCTGAAATCGTTGCGAGGCTTGAGGCAAGCTACGACTTCATTCCTCAGTCCAGGGCCATATCAGCCGAAGACGGCGTTTCAGAGCTCAATGAGCTCTACAGTCAGCAAGCTGCCATTTCTGCATTGCAGATCGCCAAGATTAGAGCCTTGGTCGCCCTGAAAGCCGAGCTCAATGAATCACACTCCCCAGAAGAGAAAGCGGCCCTGCTTGCTGCATCAACTATTGCTCAGTCTGAAATCGATAGTCTTTCTACCCATAGAAGCGAACTCCTAAGCGAATATGAAAAGCTCAGGGCAGTACTGAAGCTGAACCAGCGCGCGCCGCGAGAGGAGCAATGACGTCCGAATCATGGGCCTGCGACTTCGCCCTCCGACACGGATAAACTCAAGCCCGGCCAAGCGCCGGATTCCCACATAAATGAGACATCAAGGAAGAACGATGCGAAAGCTGCGCAGCCGTGAAGTGATTGGTCTGAGCGTTGATGAAATCCTTCAAGAGTTCAACGAGCGAGCCTCGGAGCTCGACATCACCGAGGAGAACCTGGTATCGGTGAACGTGAATCCACCTCGTCACGCACTCCGCATTCTCGACGGAGGTAAGATCAAGGAAGCCAACGTCCAGGTAACCTTCATCTACTGGAGTGAGCGATGAGCCACATCAAAGCCCGCGTCGAAGCGCTACGGGAGCTCATCGACGAACTCAAGAATGCTGAAAGTATTTTCGAGCGTGCTGCGCTATTCGCTGCCATTCGGGGCGTTGTAGAGGACCTCGAGAACGACGAGCAACTCAATGGCTATGCCAAAGAGAAGGCCTTGGGTGTGCGCTGGCACGCTGCCGCTGCACTCGGCTTCGACGAAAACAATGGCCACACTGCAGAAGCGCATCGAGTGTGGGCGTACGGGGAAATGAACACGCTCGAATCTGCATACGAATAAGCATAAGCCCGGCCAAGAGCCGGGCTTTTCAATCAAAACACTGTCAAACTAGCCCGAGGATCTATAAAAATGACGTTTAACGAAGAAATTTATTACAAGCTCATAGGCCGGGCAGACCTCAAAAAAGAACTAAACACCCTAATGAATAACACAAAGGACGATGTGCTCGTAATCTTACGAATCCATTTAATGTGTGAAAATCTGCTAGAAGCCTGGATATGTGCCTCCACTGACAGACCTGAATTTTTCAGCCACCCAGAAGATCTCCGACTAACGTTTAACAATAAACTAGGGATAGCTTACAACCTAGACCTTCCCAAAGCCGCACATGAATTCTTGGCACAGGTGAACAAAGCAAGAAACGAGTTCGCTCACAATCTTCACAAAAAGACAATCACAAATGGCCTCTCATCAAAACTAGAACGCATCATAGCGAAGCTTGTGCCTCTCTCCCCCCCAGAAATGCAGATTATGGATGGAGACAGGGAAGTGGATAGCTTAAGGAGCGAATCTACCCCCGAGAGATTGAAACTCTGTATGATATTCTTCTTATTCCAAATTTACTTAACAATGAGCAGAACCCCTGCGACTGATAACAATGATTCTACCGAACGAAAAACCGCTAAAATAAGCTTTACACTATAGGCAAAAACCTAAACATCCATGGGGCGGTTAAGACACCTCCATAAAAAATCTAGTCGAGAAGTGCCAGGCGCAAAAAGCCCAGCGCGGGGCTGGGCTACAATCTAAATAACATAAACTTCCAGGGATCTAGGGAGACTTATGCTTCCACTCTCGCACATTTAGTAGAACCGCAGTATTATTAGATTCGCCGCCCCATATAGCATTTTTAAGCTGCCAATAATAAAAATGAACCACCCGGCCATCATCTAGTGTCTTTTTGCTTGATTTTCCTTGCTTACTGTAAACAACGACCAAGTCTCCAGCTTTAACAGTCACATCTGGCAGCCAATATGCCGTTTTTGATCCAGACTGAGGATTTCCTGATTTACCCTTTTTGGATCGCAGCAGTACATATTTGCCGATATCCAAATCCTCACTAGCCTTCATAACGACGCGTTCTTTTTGCAAGTTCCCCGCCTCAGGTATCCGGTCAATTTCGAGTTTCATTTGTTACTCCACTTTGACCAAACGCTTCCACCAACAAGCCCAGCTCCGCCAAAAAAAACTACGAAAGCCAAAGGCCAGTTCCCCCAAGCCGTTGGCAAATAGCCCAGTATCAAGCAACCGACACCTAGTGCCGCAGACTGCAAAGTATCAAGTGATGCAACTCTCTTTGAAGATGACTCAGCCACAGCAAGTTTACTTTTAACATCATAGTAAGCAGTTCGGAACCTCTCCAAGGCAGAAATATTTATTTCAGCCACATGAAGACGATCCAAGATCATCTTCTGTACACCTGGATGTTTAAGTTCGTCATCATTGAGCTGTCGCTCTACCCGGGAAAGCGCTCTCTTTTCCGTTTGGGCATTATCTTTAAGTTCTATTGCATCACTATCATCTGAGGCCTGATCAACCTGTGCCATATTCCATTACCTAATTAGAGTGTCTAGTAGCCCGCACGCTAGTTCCTCTTCTTGAAAACGGCACTCACATGCAACTTGACAAAATACAACGAACCACTCGAATTTCCAACTGGATGGAAAGCCAGTAACCTACCCAGGAGCTGCCATAGTAGCTTTGCACCTCCAATGAACCGCCTCGGTCCATTGCGGGCAAACCCATGGATTGGGGCAGCATCAACCAGGAGTTACCGAATGTCTTTCACGCTCTACACCCTGGTGACAAGTACTGATGGCCGCATCAGTGTCACCCTAAGGAATTTGTCTGCCGACAGCACCACCACCGTCTGGGTTACGCCAGGGCAACCAATCGAGAACCTGACAATCGCTCAGATCGAAAAGCTTGCGCGCCAAGAAGCAGCCAAGCAGCACTCCTGCTAACGCTGACAAATCGCTTCAAGCAAGCTAACCCGCTGCGCAAGATCACTATCAGCAGCAAATCGCTGGCTCGCTTCACCTCCGAGGCGAGCCTCAAGACTAATCAATGCTTTGAGCGCTTGATCCAGCCCTTTTTCCAGTTCCTCGATTCGTTTAGCCTTACTCATCGCGTCCTCTCTTGCGGCTTGGCCGCTTCATTCGCGTCCCGATGACGCAACACAAGGCGCGTCCGGTCGAGCCATGGCCCGCCGAACACGATGATTTCTGATGGCCTGCCGAGCAGGTGGTGCAGCATGAAGGGCCCAGGGCCGAAGACCTCGGCATGCTCCTCCTGCAACTGAGCGGCGGCGCCCAGGTAAATGCCGGCATGATTTGGGTGAGCCGTACGACCTACGGCCATGACGATCATGTCGCCGCGCTGAGGCTGGCTTACCTGGTAGAAGCCGGCAGCTTCATAGGCCTGCTCGTAAAGGCTCGGTCCGTCTGCCTGCTCCCACCATCCCTCCTCTCTGGCGTAAGCCGGGAACTCCAGGCCCCACTCGCGCTGGTACCAATCCGCGCAGACCTGCCAACAGTCCCAGGCCCCGTGCACAAAAGGCCGCCCCAACAGCGCGGTGTAACCTGTGGGTGTGACGGTGCGAAAGTCGCCCTCCGGCCACGACAAGATGTACCAAGGCAATCCTGTGGCCTCGCACATGGCGAGGTCGCGGGACGAAGGCCTACTGGTGGCGTCCGGGTGCGAGTGCACGATACCGATTACCTGGCCTTGGTCCTCGGCGGCCGCATACTGCTCCGGTGAGATGCGGAACTCCTCGGCCGGGTCGGTCGCGGTGTTGTCGCATGGCACGTACTTATGGGAGCGGCCTGCGGCGATGATCAGCCCGCAGCACTCCCGCGGGTACTCTGCCACAGCGTGCGATTGCACGGCGGCGAGGATGTGTTTGCGCATTGTCAGCTCCGTGAGATCAGAGAAACGGCAGGGAAGCCGCCGAAGGGCAACTGGTTGCCCCGGCCAAAGCGAACTGTGCAGCCAGTGTCCAGGCAGCCATTGCACTGGTCCCTGGCAGGATCGTCCGTGGCTTTTCCGTCGAGGTCGAAGTAGGGGCCGGTGTATCCGCAGTTCGGGCCGCGGTAGCCGGCAGTCATCGCCCAGTGGCACAACTGGGTCATCTGCCGGCCAATCGTCTCGCCTCCTACATCGCCAGGGCTGGCCAGCTCCCAGGCGACCGTGGTACCGCTCTCCGACACCTTCTGGTCGATGTACCAGACCTCGATCGCTTCCTCGGTAGGGTCGGCCTCCGGGTTGCCGGCGGGGAAGTTTGCCGCGTCCAAGTAGCGCGCCATGGTGTGACGCATGGTCAGCTTGAACTCGAGAAGGTTATCGAACGCGAGGCACAACGCGGTGATCCTGCCGTTGACGTTACCAATGGTCAGTGTGGGTCGCACAGCCGTGCCGTCCGAGTTCGCCTCAATGCCATCGATCTGCATTGGCCAGGCACCGTACTCGTTGCCCTGCCACCAGATGGACTTGGCCGGCAGTTGGTCCGCGTCAATGCCGGCGGCAGCCAGTTCCTCTGGGGTGTGCGGGATCGCATGCCCATGGAAACGCAGCGTGTCGGCGCCAAAGTCTGAGCCATCCAGCTCAAACAACAGCACCTCGCTGCCAGGCTCCAGGCTCTGGATGTCCTTGATCAGTGACATGGTGAATCCTTACGGGTGGAATGCCCGCTCAAAGGTGGCCGTGACTTTGAATCGACCACCGCCGACGGGCGTGGGCTTGGGGTCAGTGCAAGTGAAGAGCCCGAGATCCCCGAGCGGCGTCGACCAGAGAAAAGACTTCGCGCCGCCGTGCCGGTCGAAGAACTCCATGACCTTGCGGACCTGGGCCTTCGTTCCCGTCACGGTGATTGGGTAGCTGTCTTCCTTGTTGTTGGGGCCATCACCCACCGTTTGCCGGTATCCTCCGCCGAAGCGGGACTCGCGGACCCGGTAGTTGATATCCGGCGTTTCACCGCGCTGCGTCGGCCAGCTGAACTTCTCGATCGCCATCAGCGCCTCCCTTGAGTGTTTCGATGGCTAATCCCGCCAGGGCGCCAAGAGTCAGCGACCGCCTTTTCGGCAGCCATTTGCACCTGTTTCTGCATGTTCTGCTGCAGCAGTGCCTGATCGAGCTGCAAGCCTTCGCTGCTCCTGTCCTCCATAACCAGGCTGACAGGGGCCGAGAGGCTGATTGAGGTTCCACCGTTTCCACCCACTGCCCTCACGCCTAGCTGGCCGCCAGCTGTTCGAGTCAATGGCATCACCGCCTCGTCTCCAGCCTCGCCCATGACCCCCATCCTGCCGCCGGCCATGCCGAAGGCCGTGGGTGTGCTGACGATGGAGTTGGTAAATGCCCCCCCATTGGCGAACAACTGAACGCCGTTCGACCAAGCACCGCCAAGCGCTTGGGGAAAGTAGGCGCTGCCGTAGCCTGCCTGAGATGCGCCGAGGTTAGAGGAAACAGCACCTGCTGACCCGGCCTGCATACCATTGCCGCTGCCCCCGCCAAAGTAAGCCGAGGCCGCAGTGGTCCCCCAGCTCACCAAGCCGCCTAGCAACCCTGACGCGGCACGCTGGATCTCGATCCGTACCATGTCAGCGAGAATCGACTTGGTGAAGTCCGCGAAGGAGAACTTGCCGGTCATGGCAAAATTGACGATCGCATCCTCCATCGAGCTAAACGCGTTTGTGAACAGCGCTTTCGTCTGCCCGGCAACATCACGTGCCTGTTCCAGGTAATTCTGAAAGGCAGATGACGCTCCTTTGCGCCAATCACCCTGCGCGACCGTCATCTGGTCGTAGTTGGTGATAGTTGTTTCCTGCAGCTCTCGCTCGGTTTTGCTCAGCGCGGCCAGCTTCTGGTTGTACTCATCAAGACTCATGCCGCGGGAGCCGTCGCCATATTGGTTGGCCAGGTCGAGGCGCTGCTGGTTCATCCGATCGGTGATGTCGTTCTGCTGATCCTGTAAGCCGCGCTGGCGATCACCGAGTCCAAGGCTATTGGCGGAGCGCTGCCCCTGCTGCCTCAGCGCCAGGACTTGCTGGTCGAGGGCGTCGGTATAGGTCTGCACAGCCCTGGCTTGCTTGGCCAAGCGTCCTTGCTCATTTGTCGCCAGCACCGAAAGCTCGGTATCGGCGTCCTTTTGCGCCTTCACCATGGCGGCCTGGGCATCGGCGATCTTCTGGTCCAGTTGGATACGCTGCTGCGCGCTGGTACTGCTCCGCCCTTTGGCTTCAGCCAGCGCCTTGATCTCCGCCTCGTAGGCGTTTGTGACCTCGACCTTCTGCTGCTCGATGATTGCGGACCGCTGGGCTGCATAAGACTCCTGTGAGATCAGGCCGGCCTTCTGCGCCGCGTCCAGCTCCTTCTGGTAGTTCTTGTACTCAGCCAGGATGACGCTCAGCGCGTTCTTCTGGTCGTTGAACCCGGAGAGGTCGACCGAACCAGTCCGTCCAGCTGGATCCTTAAACTGCTTGGCAATGTCGGATTCAACCCGGGCGACTCGTTCAGGTTTCAAACGGTCATCGTTCGGATTCTTTTCGCGGATAGCGTCGAGAGACTTCCGGTACTCCTTAAGCGCGTCCGCCCGCTTCTCGGCGTTGGTTCTGGCAGATTTTTCCAGCGCGTCAACCTTGCCTATAGCGATGATTGCTGCCTGCTGCTGTTGGGCATTCAATGCGCGCGCCTTGGCGATTGCGTCGAGGGTGTCCCGCTGCTGGATGAGCCCTTTGAGCTCAAGGCTAGCGTTGGTCAGCTTCTTCTGCGCATCACTGTCGTCCTTGTCAGCATTCACAGCGCTCTGCGCTGCGGCCACCTGCTGCTGTAAGTCGACGATGCGGCTTGCGATATCCTGGTCCCGGCCAATGTTCTTGACCGAATCCACTGTTGCAGCAACCTCGCCACGCAGCGATTTCCATCCGCGCTCCCAGATGGATAAGTTCTCGGTGACCTCCTTGCTGCGGTTTTTGATGGTATCGACGTACGTGTCGGTCAGCAGCTTGGCAGCCCCGATGGTGTCGCCCTGCTCCTTCAACGCGACGATCTGCGAGTACGTTGTTGCTGTCAGGAAGTTGTACTGCTCGTTGAGTTCCTTGGCGGCGGTCACCGGGTCCTTGCCGATCTTCACGAACTCGGCAACGGTCTCCTCTATTGCCCTTCCGGTCGCAGACCGCCATTCCAGGGCTGCCTCGGTGATCTCGACGAAGCTGTCTGATGCGATTTTGCCGCTGCCGGCCAGCTGGGTGAGCACCTCAGCCGCGGCGCCGGTGGTGCCGACGGTCGCCGCGACCTGGCGTGCCATCCCGGACATTTGGTCCGCCGTTGTGCCAGCGGCATTACCGATCTTAATCAGCTCCTTCTGGAATCCGACCGCCTCCTCGCTGCCCGAATAGTAGGCATAGCCGAGCACGGCCATCGCGGCAGCCGCAACAGTGAAGGGATTCACCAGGCCCAGGACGTAGCCGCCGAGCGCTTGTACGGCAGGACCTATCCCACCGAACATGTCCTTGAGCTGGCCGCCCTGCTGGAGCAATACGGTCAGTGGCGCCTGGCCGCCTTGCAGGGATACCACGATGTCGGTGAACTGCGCGGGTACTCCGCGCAGCGCAGCGGCGGTAGCCTTGGCGGTCATCCCCGTCTTGTTGAGCGCGTTATCGGCGGCGCCCAAGGCGGTGCGCGCCTGCTCAATCTTCGTTTGGTACTCGCCGAATGTCTCGGCGTCGAGCACGCCGTTGGCGCGGAAGCCCTTGAGCCTCTGCTCCATCTGGTCCAGCCGGCTCATAGCCGCGACGGTTGGGTCGATCTTGCCCAGCAGCTCTTCCAGCGCCTGGCCTTCTTCCCGATGTGCGCCGGCGGCCTTCTTTGCCGCCTCCGCCTGGCGCTCCTCCGTGGCGATAAGGGCCTGGGCCCGACTATTGATGGACGCCTGACGGCTGGCACTGTCCGACAGCACGGCGTTCGCCTGGGCGGTGACCTCGGCGCTCTGCTCAGTCGCCCGGTTCAGCGACTGCACGTACTGGCTGGCCTCCAGTGAGGCCTTGGCCACGGCCAGAATCCTAGCCTGCTGCTCGTCGGCGGATTCAGCGGCTCGCCGACCGGCTTGAGCACCGGCATCCGTGGCACTGGTGAGCGCTTCCTGCACCTTGCCCGCCTGCGCGGTCTCAGTCCGAAACGCGCCAATATTCGCCGCGGCGCTGCTGAATGCCGTGGAAGCGCTGGTAACGGCACGCCCCACAGTGGCCATCTGCTGCGCTAGCTCGGCCTGCTTGGCGTTGAGCGACTGCAGCTCTTGAACGATCTGCCGGGTATCACCCTGCAGGCTGCCTAGGGCGGCCTCCCAAGCGCGTCCGGTTCGCCCCGCCGACTCCTCGCTGCGCTTGCCGGCGTCCGTCAACAGGTCGAGGTTGTACTTGGCCTCGACAGCGTCACCGGAGTCGATCTGCAGGCCCAGGGATGCAATGGTTGTCATGCTTTTCTCCGGGCAACAAAAAACCGCCGATGGGCGGTTTTTTGAGACCTGCGATCGTTATTTAGAATCTGGGACCAATAGGTCCCATGACTGATCGGAAATCAAGAATGGCGCCTGGTAATCGCCTTTTTTAGATGTCATATATGCAGCAGTTCTAATGTTTCTGCTGATTCGAAGATCCTTGTCATCTGGCCAGTGCGGGTAGACACCGTCTGGATCTGGCTTACCAAATGCTTTCATCATCAGGCTGTAGCCTGCTTGGTAGGAGCTTTTGTTCCCCGGCGTGATAATCGCCTGATAAAACACTCCTTTGTAAAAACACATCGAGACATTTCCGACCGTCGTTCCCCTGAACACGTCTTGGGTATTCTCGCCCCAGAAGCACTCCTGATCACCATTGACCTTGCTTTTCTCAAGAGATGGCCTTTCTTTTTCATACCTCGATCCAATTTTAAATCCTAGAATCTCAATCTCGGGCCTCTGGTCGTACTTAATCGGCAGGCTATCTAGGGTGTATCTGAACTGATAGGGATATCCATCAACATGCATTTCTACGAAAAGCTTGTCCCCATGATAGACGGCACCGAAAAACGCCCCCATTTCCGTGGGGATGAACCGTTTACCGTCCTCAGTTGAAAACAGGGTTTTCTTCACAGCGCCATCACCAAACCTGACCTCAAGCTCGCAAGTCGCTTCGCCCTGCTCGGGGCAGCCGTCGACCCGGGCGCCTGAAAGGTCAAGCATTGCAGAAGGGGCGCCATCTCCCTTATCAAAAACTCGAATCGTAAGTTTCGGCCCAGACCCATTAAGAGGGCTGGACTCTTGTGTATACATCTGGATGCTCGACGAGCGCATCTCATCCTTAATTTCGCTGCTTACCCATGATGCGTGGCAAACAGCTGGCAACATCGACAGAACCGCTATCGAAAAACGAACCACCATTGTGTTCCCTCCCCATTGAAGGAGAGAAATCTATCACGTAGCGCCCAGACGCAGAGGTCAATCGAGGGCCTCAGCCATGACGGACAAAGCCTCGACTTCCATGACGCGGAGATCTGGAAAAATGTCGGTGAGGTCGCGGCGCTTGATGCCGAGCATTGAGGCCGTTGCAGGAATGGCGGTGTAGTCCAGTCCGGACGGGCCGTCTGACGCCACCCGCCACTGCGTGCCCAAAGCATCGAACAGTCGGAAGGCTGGCCATGCATCAGGCCAGACCTCCAGTACCTCCTCCTCGATGTCATCAAGGGTCAGCCCGAGCGCCGCTAGTTGCTCGGCGGACGGGCCTCGCTCGTAACAGGCCCGGGCCGCCGCTCTCAGTTTCCCAAGCGGGCCGGGCTGTAAGCAGCCTGGAAAGCATCGACGACCGCCTTCGGTGCACCGGTGCAGGTGCGCACCAGGTCTACAATAGCCTCGCCGCCGAACTCGTCTTCAAGGTCCCAGGCGGTGACGATCTCGCCCAACTGCTCAGCCTGCAGGGTGATCTCGCCGGCGGTGACCTCCTCCCAAGTTGCGCCGTCATTCTTGGCCTTCTCCGCCCAGGCGTCGCGCGCCTTATTCCAACGGTCAAACATCCCGGCAAGGGTCATGCGGTCCATGTAGCGAAACTGGAATTCCACGGGCACTGACTCGCCGCCAATTCGCGGCACCTGCACTACGGCGGTGAATGTGGGGTTCTGCGCAATTTTGATCTTCGCCATGAGGAGTCCTTAAGCACCGGCCAGGTAACGGGTGGGTCGGCCCGAGAGTGCGATGCTGATGGTGCGGGTCATGAGGTTGTTCCGCTCCATCGTCGGGGTGGACGTGATACTCACGTACCCTGGATAGACGATCTGGTCGCCACCTGGCAGCTTCAGCCGCACCACTGTCAGCTCTTTACTGTCGCCATAGCCTTCCACCAGAGGCACATAGGCGGCGCTCGGCTGGTCTTCAACAGTGATCGAAAGGGTGATCGGGTTGCGGTTTGTCGGGAATTGACGATCGTCGTCATCTTCCAGATAGCCCACGGTCAGATACTGCTGCTCCCCACCCGAGGAGGTGAAGGCCGTAACCTTGGAGATCTGGGCCCAGTTGGTTACCGGGACTACGGAGCCAATACCCGCGCCAGCGGTGAATTTCTCGACGTTGCTGGTGTTCATGCCGCCAAGCGAAAACTTGTCGGCCGCTACACTCGCAGCGCGCACAGCACGGTCGGTGATGAGCGCCCAACCTGAGTTGACCAGCAGAACGTCTCCGTTCTTGATGGTGTGGCCTGCGGCGGTGGCCACCGGTGGCGCCGCGTTGGTCAGGGCGGTGAAGGCGATTGAGGCGCCGAGTACGCTGGCAATTTCCAGCACGGAGCCGTTCGGCAGCGGGAAGCGTGCGGCCATGGTTTTATTCCTCTTGATAGCCCGCCGGGCGGCGGTTGGTCATGCCCCAGCGGGCGGTTGGTCCGCGACACCGCGGTAAGTGAAGCTGGCCGGCACCGTGTAGGTCGCCGACTCGGTGATGGTTGGGCCCTGGTCAACTGGTTCGGCGACCAGGCCCTCAAAGCCGTTCCTGCTGAGTTCCGAATCCACCCGGAAGAGGCTTGAAAGCTCGTCGACCAAGGCCTCGGCTGTAGCCAACGGCTGGCCCGCCGGGCACACGATGCTCACCTGGTAGACGCCGGTGTACTCGTAGGCCTCCCCGCCCAGGTAACGGCAGGTAGTTGCTCCCGGCAGCTGAAAGGCCTGTAGGTAGATCTCACCCGGCTGAGCCTCGAAGGCTTGCTCAAAATTCGCGACGCGGATTGGGCGCGCCGAGGCCCAGGCCATCAGTTTGATCTCGATAGCCTGTCGGGCCTTTGCTTGGCTCATACGCTGTTGTTCCTGATGGCTTCGTCGACGATGCGTTGGAAGTTGGTCAGGGTCACCCTGACCATGCCGGCCGGGGCCTGTGTTGAATGTCCGTACTCGAGCGGAATCGCATACGGCAGGTTGTTCACGATGTACGCCGTCTGGCCGATGGTTAGCGCCTGCACTTGGCTGATGAGCGCGGTAATAGCCTCGCTACCCGACGGGTCTATGCGCTCGAGCTCCTCAGTTGCCGGAGAGTCGATGGAGAACTGCCAGTTGCCTCGGAACCGCCCGCCGACGTAGCCCTGGCCTGCAACCAACCCGTTCACAGCGAAGTTCTGCACGCGCTCGGTCTTGGTCAGGGGCTGCGCATACTTCACGCCCTTGCGCAGCTTGCCGGCCTTGGTGAAGTTGTCCTGGTTCAGGTTGATCAGGGTGTTGCGGACCGCGACCTTGAAGTCGTAGTCATCAGCGGCCTTGTTGGCCTTGGCTCGGTGGGCCACGTTGGCCGCCCATAGCTCCGGATTACCTACCGGCGACATGAGGATGACGCTGCTACCTATCTCGATCACAATTGACCTAAAGGTCGAATCCAAGGCCTGCAGGGCTTGCTCAGTGAATGCCTGAATGCTGTTGGCAAAACTCCCTTCAAGCCCCCCATATCGTTGAGCCATATGTGAGCCGCGTGGCATATCATTTCCTCAGCTGGATGGTCCAGGTTGCCTGAGCCGGGTCCTCCGAGACATTAAGAACCCTGAAACCACTGATTTGATCGCCGATGTTGGGTACTGCCGGCGTTCCAGTGACTACCCCGGCCTGGACCTCGAAAACTTCGCTCTGAAGCACCAACAGTTTCACGTCCTCCGTCTGGATTCGTGACCCGTCGATTTCCTGCACCTGATAGCTATCAAAGACCCCTCTGCCCGTGTACTGAATGGAGGCGGCCGAACCTGCGCCGCCCAGGTTCGGATCGTAGCTCCCTTTTACCGTGCGGCTGCCGGCAACTGGCCGAACCACATCAGCTAATCCATTAGGGTCATCGAATGCCTCTGCCAGGTCAGCCTGTATTTCATCACGTAAGGCCATGGCTATCCCCTGCGTACAGCGAAAGCAAATGGATTGCTGCGCCAGGACGTGAGCAGGGCCAGCGCCAACTGCACACAGGCTGGCTGAGCGGCTGTGCTGGTCTTGTCGATCGAGCCGAAGGTCTTGCTGGTCGATACCAAGCCGGCTTTGACAGTCTTCGCCTCGAGCGATCCCTCGGTTTGCTGCTGGTAAAGCTTGCCTTGGGAGGCGCATTTGGCCAGCCTGGCGCCCGCCTCCTTCACATCATCAGGGATGTTGCCCATGTCGATGCCGACCAGTTTGAGCGAGGTTAGGTAGGCGTTCGCCTCGAAGACCGCCTCTTCCTTCAGCCCTGTAGCTGCCCAGTCAGGCCCGAGGATGGTGTCCACGTCGGCCACGGTGATGTAGGTAGCCATCCAGCCTCCGCTTAAATGAGTGGGGCCAAGGCCCCGGGATTACTGCTGGCCAAGTTCAGCGACCTGCTTCTGCAGCGCCTCTTTCGAGGCGTTGGCGCGGTAGGTGACGTTCGCAGCGTCCAACGTGGCCTTGAGCTCGGCGACCTCTTTGGCCTCGCGGCTTTCGTCGGTCTCGAGCTCCCGCTTGGCTGCTTGGGCCAGCAGATCGTCCACTTGCTTCTGCAGCACTCTGGCCTTCTCGACTTCACCGTCGCGCTCGCGCTGAAGGCTGGCGATACCGGCGTTGACCGCTTCCAACACCTGGAACAGGTGGCCAGCAGTTTCGCCAAGCTCGCCTTCGGGGCGCTCCAGGCGCTGCGCTGCGAAGGAGTCGACGATCACGTCGATGGATGCAAGCTCGGTGACCAAGCGATCGAGCTCCGCATGATCGGGACCTTCGACAAGAGCCACACGTGTAGGTACCTCAACCACTGACACATCAGCGCCAGCGGCTTCGTAAGCATCGACCACCTTGGGCCAATCGCCGATCACCACAACCGATTCAACGCCAGGTTCGGCCTGATCAAAATGTCGTGGGTTGCGATAGGTCCGGCCTTGCTCGAAGCCGTCACGCTGGGTGGTGTAAATCAGTTCCATGGATTATCTCCAAGGCAGGCCCGCTGGACCCGCCTTTGCTGTGGCCGATTAAGGCGCGGACAGGTCGATCAGGACGCCGGCAGTAGCCTTGTCGCTGGTCGCATGCTTACGCCAGTTCGCGCCGGCGCCGAGAGCTGCGAGGTTCGGGTTTACGCCTGCGGTGTCCTTCCAGGAGTAACCCATGATGTCGACGTTGAAAGCGCCTTCCGCGCGATAGCCGATCGCCAAGTTTTCCTGAGTGTTTACCGGATACGAGCGCACACCCGGGGCTTGGGATTCAGTTACCGAAACAGCGCCCACCTGCAGGCCGAAGATGCGCTCTTCGGTGACCTTGTCGGATACGAGGACCGGTTTGCCCATGGTGCCAGGCGAACCGCCGTAGATGACCACGCCCGCCTCTTCGTAAATCTTCTGGTCGATTGCGTCGTCAACCAGGTCGAAGTAGGTGGCGGAGTCCATGGCGAAGAGCGCGATTCGGTTGAAGCGATCACCGAACTTGCGCATGCCCTTAGTCAGCACCTTCTTGTGATCGACCGCGAAGGAGCCACTGGCAACCATGTTGGCGTTTGCACCAATGGCAGCACCCAAGGACGCAAAGGCAGTCTGGATGTAGTAGTCCAAGGCTGCGTCGGCCATGTCCTGGCCAACCAGCATGGAGAACTCTTCCGGGCTTCGTGCGCGACGTTTGAACGCTTCTTCCGTGGTTTCGTACGGGCCGTATTTCCACGGAGTCTTGACACCGACCGCTTCGTCAGCGCCGATCTTGATGCCAGCTACAGCTGCATCGGAGTTGACGTTGCGGTGACCCAGGCTGCCACCAATCTTGTAGAACGAACGCTTACGGAGGTCGCCCTCGATCAGTTCGTTGCGCAGGATAAGCGCGCCGCCGGACGACGCATTGAATACTTCCAGTACGTCCTGCAGACGCTCCAGGTAGGCGGTTTGGGCAAGATCGTTATAGATGATCATGTCCGAGTTGAGGGTAGTGGCCATCTGTTACTTCCTATTTTGGCAATTTGAGGTATGCCTCCTGCCCATGCGCTTCGATGTATTCGCGCTTCTGGACAGAGGTCATTTCGGAGCGTTTCTGCGCGGCCCCGCCGCCCTTTTGGTGTCCGCCGGCCCCGCCGCCAGATGCCTTGCTACCAGCGATCAGCGGACCGAAGGCCGGATCGTTGGTGAATTCTGCTTTCAGCTCGTCCAGCGTTGCCGCCGAGAGCTTGCCGGCGGCGTCGAGCACGACGACGGTGGGTTTACCGTCGCGCTGCTCGACGCTCAGCCGGCGTTCGATGTGGGGAAGCAATGCCTTGGCGCTGCCTGGGACGGCCAGCGTGGTCGCGATCTCGGTAGCGGTGCGACCCACGGTCAGATCCCGGATCTGGCCTTGCAGGATGCTATTGGTGCTTTCGAGTTGGCCGGTCAGCTCGGCCTCGCGGCGCGCGTACTTCTCGGACCAGGACTTCTCGAGTTCCTCGACGTTGCCCGACTTGCGGGCCGCCTCTTCGCGCTCGAGGCGAGCGGTTTCCTCGGCCTCCTTGCGCGCCTTCTCGGCCGCCTTCTTCTCGCCGAGTAGTTCGTCAACCTTGGCCTTCAGGCCGGTGACGTCCTCCTGCTGCGGGAGCCCGTCGATGCCGAGGACAAACTTGCCGTCCTTCTCGACGTACAGGGCTGCTACCGATTCATCTACGCCTTCGAGGCTGTCCAGTTGGAATTTCAAGGTCATTGCTGTCTCCCAGAGACGTTGAGCAGGCCCTGCCTGCGGGCATAAAAAAGCCCCGCATTGCGGGGCTTTTTGGGTATTTACGAATGCTTATGGTTGAGGTGTTCGAATTGCTGCCTGGAGGCGCTCCGCAAATTTTTGGTTTACTCCAACTTTAAACTCTGCGATTCCCGTATCTACGACAAGCTGTAAGCCAGTGAACCCATCAGCTCCAAGCTCGTTCTTAATATATAGACCAAAATCAAAAAAACTGCCGCCTATAGAAATCTGTCTTTTCTCACCATATTCATATCGGCCTACTATTTTCTTATAACCTTCTACTTGATGGTGATCGAATAGGACCTGCTTTTTATGCGATGACGACCTAATGTAGACACCTACGACAATGGCTGCCCTTTCCCCCGTAGATACAATATCAACAGTAAAATGGTCCTTATCGAAAGACTGAGCAATCTCAATTTTAGCAGTATTATTTCTGCGTTGTATAAACGCCAAATAGAGGGCTACAACAGCTGCAGATACTGATCCTAACCCTGAGACCCAATCTGCAAAACTTCCCCAATTCGGCACAAATTGGACTGTAGAAAGTGGATTGATGTTAACCCCAACGGTCAGCCCTAAAAGCCCACAAATCACGCACGCGGTTAGAGAAACAATAAAAAAAACAAATTTCATGCAAGCATCCGTAGCCCGAGGTGATGGCAATTGACCACTCTAAAGCCCTAGACGCTCAAACGCCATTGGCTCCCGCTGCTTAAGCTGCTCCAGCGTCAGCGTCTTGCCTTCGTCATCCACGAACCGATCAATGGGCAGCTTGCCTTTGCTGAACAGTTTGTAGCGTGATGGCCCGAGAACGTCACTCTGGAAAGCTGCAGGCTGCCTGGACAGCCACTCGCCGTAGCTGGTCTTGCTGCTCACCTGCTCGACGCCATCTGGACCGACTGAAGGCCGGGTAGACCCTGGGATCTCCCGGGCGAACTCGTCTTTCAGCACCGGGATGAGCGTGGTCCGGCATCGCCAGTGATACGGAGGCTTTGGCCCATACAGAGGGATGATCGTCTGGTCGATGCTCATGCAGAACAGCGTCGTCCGGCTGTCCAGGGTGGCAATCCGGCGCATCCCCTTGAGGATGTCATCATTGTCCTTGAGGACTTCGACGCGCGCCGTGGTGGCGATGTGATTGGTCATGGTGTTGACCAGGGCCTGCGCCTGATCACGCTGCTGGACGCCCAGCGAGGTAAGCCTGCGACTGATCTGCCCGGACGTCTCGCCCAGTGCCGACCCCATGCGAATCTCGCTGATGATCTCAGCGCTCTTCTTGGTGCCGTACTGGTCGAGCGCGCCGTTGATGCTGATGCGCTGGCGACCCTTACCGACCTCGAGGTCGAGCGGATCGGCCAGAGCTGCGGCGGCGACCTGCTCAATGCTCGGCCTGTTCAGCTGAACGACCGTCTTCACGACTTTGCCCAGCAGGTTCATGTTGAACTCAGCCTCATAGCCACCGAATTCGGCAAGGTCGAGCACGGCCTGCTGCTTCATCTCGCCGTACACGCCCGCCAGCTCGCCCTGTAGCTCTTGAATCTGCTTCTCGTACCGTTGGGTGCCGTACCGGCTCAATCCTTCTGATACGCGCGATTTGGCGGTGCTGATGGCCTTGGTGATGAACTTGGCCAGCCGCTTGAGACTGCCCCCGGCGTAGCGCTGCACGTGCACCTGGTGGCGAGTCGCTGCGTCGGACAGGTAGCCGTCACCGCTCATCGCCGCCATCTCCGGTGTCGTTGCCGGTCACCGGCGGCTGCTGGGCGATCTCTTCGTCAATCTTCTCGTCGCTGCGGTCTGCCTCGAGCACACCGCCCTGGCGCAGATTGGTGCGCACGTCGGACTTGGCGATCAGGCCCTGCTGCCAGAGCTGAACCTGGGCCAGGATGTCCTGGGCGGTCATCGTCTCGTCGAAGAACGATTGGTTGAGCCAGAAGACCGTGCCTTCATCATCCGGCTCGCCCATCATGAAGCGCTCGGCGTCGAGGATGGCCCGCTTCAGGGCCTCAGACACGTTGCCGGCGATGGTTCCCAGCACACTGTTGTCAGAGCTGTAGCGAATGCGAACGGCCTCAGCCGTCTCGGCGCCGCCCGCCTTCTGCACGATGCGGGCGCCGATCATGAGCATCTGCTCTTCCTTGTCCTTCATCAGCGTGCGGGCCAGTTGGCTCTCGGTTGCCTGAACAAGCTTTGCGTCACCTGACTTACCCAGGTTGTAGCCCCGGGTCGAGCCAATGTGCATGCCGTTCGGGTTTACCTTGGCAAACTCGTCAGCACTGATGTCGGTCGTGATGAACAGCGTGGGCTGGCTGCTGATGAAGCCGCTCTCCTCTACCGTGGCGCTGTTGCCGTAATGAAGGATGTTCACGTCGGCCAAGTCTTCCAGCGGCGACTTGTCGATGCTGCCGTCGTTGTTCTGGGCGCCGTAGAAGCTGAACAGGATGTGGTCGAAGGGGCGGCCATTCTTATCGAGCGGCGCGACCTCGGTGTAGGTGTTGCCGTCTTCGGCGTAGACGCGCTGGACGTAGCGGCCATCAACCAGCAGCAGCACGCGATATTGGGTGCTATTTGTGCGCTCCAGGCTGTCCGGGCTGAACACCGACACGCACTCCAGCAGGCAGACATAGACCAGGCGCTTCACGCCATCGACCACCTGCTCGTCCCAGTCGATGATCGACTCGGCGCCGTAGTG
>Ga0105251_10001205_pt1 | contig 22361 bp, 15 predicted proteins | sample KBSS64metaG_FD_80424 | JGI IMG/M metagenome (GOLD analysis project Ga0105251, IMG submission 80424) | Switchgrass rhizosphere microbial communities from Kellogg Biological Station, Michigan, USA - KBS S6-4 metaG | ecosystem: Host-associated > Plants > Roots > Rhizosphere > Soil | place...
AAGGAAGGCGCGCGCGTGCTGATAGTGCGCGCGGGGGACTTTTTCGGGCCAAGAGCGGGCAATAACTGGCTCGCGCAAGGACTCGTGAAGCCCGGAAAGCCGGTCACGAAGATCAGCAATCCGGGTGCGCGCGGCATCGGACATCAATGGGCGTATCTGCCCGATGTGGCTCGCACGATGGTAAAACTGCTTGCGCACCGCCATTCGCTTGATGCGTTCGCGCGCTTCCACATGAGCGGTCATTGGGACGAGGACGGCACCGGCTTGGCCGACGCGATTCGTCGTGTAGTCGCGCGCCGCATCGGACGCGAGCCCTCTGTCGGCGGCTTTCCGTGGTGGCTGCTTGCGCTCGCCGCGCCGTTCAATGTGACGTTCAGGGAGCTTCGGGAAATGCGCTATCTATGGACGACGCCCGTGCATCTGAATAACGCGCGGCTCGTCCACACACTCGGGCACGAGCCGCATACGCCGCTGGACGTGGCCGTCGAAAAGACGCTCATCGGCCTCGGATGTCTCACGACTGACCTTCACGCTTCGATATCGAGGCTCACATCGTAGAGCGAGCGGCCGTTCAGATGGCGCGGCGAGACGGGCCTCGCGCAGCTCGCGGGATCAATCTTCGAGCGACCTGAATACTGCTGAAGTGCGCGCTGGCGAGCGGCTCCGCGAATTGCAGGACGCCAGGCTCACGTAGCGCAGATTCGGCAAAAAGTCAGATTCAGTTCGGTCGGGCCGAACCTTCCCCCATTGGGTGCGACTGCACCTCCCGCCGTACCCCCATGCGTGACAATTCGTATTATCAGGAATCGCGCTGAAAATAATTTCGAAAACGTCGAGGCGGCTTTTTGCTTTCCGTTGGTGGTTCGGGGTGGTGTTGACGCCGATGACGGGAAGCTATCACCGTAAAACAATCCGACGACCGTTTCGAATCGCAACGTTAAGAATCTTTCCACCATGCCGACCCGCGGCATCCGCAAACCCGCAAAGCCCCGCCAGCCGGGGCCTTGACGCATTTGGCCCGGCCCTTGCATTAATTGCGCTCCAGACAACCCGGAGCTGCACATGATCGAACGAGGCCGAGCCACCACGCTCACCCATACCGTCACGACCGCGGATCTCGCGTCTGCTCACGCGCAACGCACGGGCGAGCGCTACCCCGACGTGCTGTCCACGCCCGCGCTGCTGTCGCTGATCGAGCGCGCGTGCGCCGAAACACTGCGCGATGCTGTCGGCGAAGGGCAACTGTCCGTCGGCGTGACGACGCATCTTAATCATTTCGCGCCCACGCCGCTCGGCGCCGAAGTCTTCGCGACCGCGACTTTCCGCGACCTCGAAGGCTCGCTGTACTGGTTCGACATCGTCGCTTCCGATGCCGGCGGCCCGGTCGGCACGGCGAGCCACGCGCGCGCCATCGTCGAGCGATGCGCGATCGAAGCGCGCGCCGCGATGACCCGCTCACACGACGAGAGAAGGCACATGGCTGATCATTCCCCGACGCACGGCGTCTTTTTCGACGAAGCGTTCGAAACGCTTCCGCCCGCCGACGTGCGCCGCCAGCAGGACGCGCTCTGGGCATCGCACTGGCCGTATCTGCGCTCGATGTCCGCGTTCTACCGGACCAAGCTCGCGCACTGGACCGGCCGCGACGACATCACGCTCGATACGCTCCAGGACATGCCTTTCACCGAGAAGGACGAGCTGCGCGTGAGCCAGGAAGGCGCGTCGCCGTACGGCAATTACGCCGCGTGCGCGGAAGCCGGCATCGCGCGGCTGCATCGCACGTCGGGCACGACCGGCCGGCCGCTGATTCTCGCCAACAGCGCTCGCGACGCTGCGGACATCGCCCGCGTCGGCGCGCGCTCGATGTGGGCGGCGGGCCTCCGTCCGGACGATCGCGTCGTGCATTGCCTGAACTACTGCATGTGGACGGGCGGCTTCACCGATCACACGATTCTCGAAGCCACCGGTGCGACGGTCGTGCCGTTCGGCGTCGGCAACACGCGGCTCCTGATCGATTCGATCCTCAATCTCGGCATCAACGCGATTTCCTGCACGCCGTCCTATCCCGCGCTGATCGAACAGGTGTTGCGCGAGACCCGCGGCCCCGCGCCGCGCGATCTCCGGCTGAAGCTCGGTCTCTTCGGCGGCGAAGCGGGTCTCGACAATCCCGAACTGCGCGCCGCGATGGAAGAGAAGTGGGGCTTCAAGGTGCGCAATGCGAACTTCGGCCTATCGGAAGTGCTGAGCATTCTTGGCGGACAGACCGACTGGACCCACGATCTGCTTTATCACGCGGCGGACGTGGTGTTCGCCGAGATCGTTGACCCCGAGACGCTCGCGCGTGTGCCGATCGAAGCGGGCACGACAGGCGAGCTCGTTTGCACGCACTTGCGCAAGCAATGTCAGCCGCTCGTGCGCTATCGGACGCGCGACGTCGTCACGGTGACCGCCACCGATCCTGGTCCGGACGGCCGCAGCGCGTGGCGCTTTCGTGTGACGGGCCGCACCGACGACATGTTCAACGTGCGCGGGGTGAACGTGTTTCCGGGCGCGGTGCGGCTCGCGGTCGAGGCGCTGCCGCAATGGGCGTCGGGCATGTTCCGCATCGTGCTGAAAGGGCCGGGTCCGTACGACCGCATCGCGATGACCGTTGAGGCCGCGAACGGCTTGCCCGTCGAGCGCTGGCCGGATGCGGCGCTGCGCATCGAGACGACCGTGCGCGAGCGCATCGGCGCGAGCGCGGCCGTGACCATGGTCCCGTTCGAACACTTTCCGCGCACCGAAGGCAAGACACGCTGGATCGACAAGGAGCCCGCATGAGCTACGTGAAGACAAGCATGGATGGGCCCGTTTGCATCGTGACGCTCGCGCGCCCCGAGCGCATGAACGCGATCGGCGGGCCGCTGCTCGACGATCTGCACGACGCGTTGCAACGCGCGAACGACGACGCGTCGTGCCGCGTGATCGTGCTGACGGGCGAAGGCCGCGCGTTCTGCGCGGGCGACGATCTCAAGGAATTCGGCGAGCAGAGCGCGAGCGATGCGAACATTCGTAGTCACATCGAGCGCATCCAGCGCATCACGCGCGATTTGATGTTCAACGCGAAGCCGGTCGTCGGTGCGGTGCATGGCTTCGCGGTCGGCGGCGGTTTCGAGTGGATGCTCAATTGCGACATCGTCGTGGCGTCGGACGATCTCGTCGCGTTCTTTCCGGAAATGGAGTGGGGCCAGTTCGTGACGGGCGGCGTCACGCATCTGCTGCCGCAATCGGTCGGCCATCAACGCGCGATGGAACTGTGGCTGCTCGGCGAACGGCAAAGCGCGCAGTCGCTGTTGTCGATGGGGCTCGTCAATCGCGTCGTGCCGCGCGCTGCGATGCTCGCCACGGCGATGACGCTGGCGGCGCGCATCGCGCGGAAGTCGCACACGTCGATTGCGCGTCTCAAGCGGACCGTCACCACGGCACTAACGGACACGCTTTCGCGCAGCCTCGAACTCGAATTCGCGGCGACCATCGAGGCCTTCGCGGACCCCGACGCCGCCGAGCGCGTGAAGGCCTTCGCGACGCGCAAGGAGAATGCACGATGAACCCGAAAGCCCTGACCTTCGATTACTTCGGCACGCTCGTCGATGTCGATCGCGGCGGCACGCTCGGCATGACGGAAGTGCTGCGGCGGCTGTCCGTCGAAACCAATGACGCACCGTTCGACATCTATCTCGACTGGGACATCCGCAACGTGCGGCTCTACCGCGGCCAGGCGTACGCGCGTTATCGCGATGTCGCGCAGCAGGCGCTCGCGGCCGTGCTGGATGCGCGCTGGCCCGGCGCGCGCCGTGGCCACACGATGGATGCGCTGACCGATGTGTTCCTCACGCATCTCGTCGAGGCATCGCCCGCGCACGAGGACGCGGCGCCGTTTCTGGACTGGGCCGCGTCGCGCTATCCGCTCATGCCGATCACGAACATGGATAGCGACCTGTGGCGCCGCACGCAGCTCACGCGCTACTTCGAGCACGTGACGACCGCGGAGATGGCGCAGGCGTACAAGCCGTCGCAGGCGATCTTCTCGCTCGCGCTCGACCGCCTCGCGCTGCCCGCGCAGGAGGTGCTGCATTGCTCGCTCGCGAGCTGGGCCGATATCGACGGCGCGAAGCCGCTCGGCATGGCGGTGGCGTGGATCAATCGCGGCGGCGATACGCTCGGCGCGTGGCAGCCGCGTCCGGATTTCGAGTTCGACACGTTGTCGCCGGTACGGGACGTTCTGGATAGTCTGTCATTCACAGCGACTGGGGAAACGATATGAAACCGATGAACATGGCGATTGCGTGCGTCGTATCCGCTGCGATGCTGTGCAGCGTTGTACACGCGCAGCAAGTGGTCAAGATCGGCGTGGCGGGACCGCTCACCGGCAGCGCGGCGCAAAGCGGCAAGGACGACGAGCGCGGCGTGCGCCTCGCCATCGACGAGCTGAACGCGACGGACTTTACGATCGCCGGCAAGCCCGTGAAATTCGAGCTGATCTCGATGGACGATCAGGGCGATCCGAAAGTCGGCGTGAACGTCGCGCAGAAGCTCGTCGACGATGGCGTTTCGGCGGTGATCGGCCATTACAACTCGGGCGTGAGCATTCCGGCGGCGCGTATCTATAACGATGCGCATGTCGTGATGATTACGGGCGCATCGTCGAATCCGGATCTCACGCATCTCGGTTATCCCTACGTGTTTCGCCTCGCCACCAACGACAACGTGATGGGAGGTCGCATGGCGGTCTATGCATCGAAGGTGCTCGGCGCGCAGCGCGCCGCCGTGATCGATGACCGGACCGCATACGGCACGGGCGTCGCCGACGTGTTCATCAAGACCGCGCAGAAGGAGGGCATGCAGGTCGTCGCGCGGGAATACAGCACCGACAAGTCAACCGATTTCAAGGCGATCCTCACGCAGATCAAGTCGCGCAATCCGCAGGTCGTGTTCTACGGCGGCTACTACGCGCAAGCCGCGACGCTCGCGCGGCAGATGGGCGAGCTCGGCGTGAACGCGACGCTCGTCGGCGGCGACGGCATCTGTTCGCCCGAGTTCGACAAGCTCTCGGCGGGCGTCGCCGACAAGCGCATGTTCTGCGCGCAGGGCGGTGCGCCGCTCGACACGCTGCCCGACGGCAAGACGTTCCGCGCGAAGTTCAAGAGCGCGTTCGGCGCCGATGTCGATACTTACGCGCCCGCGTTCTACGCAGCGACGCTCGTGGTCGCCGACGCGATGCAAAAGGCGGGATCAGCGAAACCCGAAGTATTCGTGAAGACGTTGCGCGTTCAGTCGTTCGCGAGCATCCTCGGCCCCGTGAAGTTCGATGCGAACGGTGACTGGATCGATGCGCCGGTCACGGTGTATCGGCTGAACGGCGGCGCGCTGACCGCGATCGCGCAGAAGGACTGATGCGCCACGCGACGCCGGGCGGCGGGATTTTGTCCTGATATATTCGAAGCCGTTGCCCGACCGTTCGCAGGCAGACATGGCCACCGTTGCGCTCGATCCCGACATCGCCACGCTGGAGAGCGCGCTCGCGTCTCCCCGCTGGCGCTTGGCGCGCCGTCTCGCGGCGCGCGAAGCGAAGGCATGCATCTGCACGCTGGATCGCGGCGGCCATGTGCTCGAAGGCGCCGCGCATATCGCCGATGCCACGCTCGATGCGTTCCTCGCGCAGTGTCCGTCGGATCGGCTCGCCGCCCTCGCGGAAGCGGCGACGGCGACATCGGATGGACGGTGCGTGATGCTCTCGTTGCAAGGCGCGGCTGCATCGGTTGCGCAGGCGTTCGCGCTGCGCGTCGATGCGCACGGGCGGCGGGTCTTTCTCGTCGCGTTGCGTTCGCCTTCATCAGATGATCCGACGCCCGCTCCGTGGATCGCGCTGCTCGGCGCGACGCTCGACGTCCTGCTTCACAGCGCCTTTGATCTCGCCGCCTATGACACGCTCGTCGAGGAACAGCGCGCGATCATCGATCATATCGGCGACGGTCTGATGGTCATCGGGCAAGGCCACGTGCTGCGGCACGTCAATTCGGTCGCGGGGCGCATCCTCGGCATCGATCCGAAGACGAGCATCGGCAAGACGCTCAACGAAGTGATCGATTTCGAGCCGATCGTCGGACCGATTTATCGCACGGGCGTGGGCTATGTCGATCGCGAACTGATCATCGATTCGCCGGCGCGGCATCTGCATCTGCTCGACACCGCCATTCCGATCAAGAACCGTTGCGGCGAAGTGGTGTCGGTCGTCAACACGTTTCGCGAGATGCGGCGCGTGCGCAAGATGGCCGGGCGCTACGCGGGCAATCACGCCCGCTTCACGTTCGGTAGCGTGATCGGATCGAGCGCGGGTCTGAAGCGCGCCGTCGATGCCGCGAAGAAGGCGGCGCGCGGCGCATCGAACGTGTTGTTGTCGGGCGAGAGCGGGGTCGGCAAGGAAGTCTTCGCTCAGGCGATCCACAATGCGAGCGCGCGCGCCGCGCAGCCGTTCATCGCGATCAACTGCGCGGCGTTGCCGCATGCGCTGATCGAAAGCGAGCTGTTCGGCCACGCGCCCGGCAGCTTCACCGGAGCGGCGCGCGACGGCCGTCCGGGCAAGTTCGAATCGGCCGATGGCGGCACGGTGTTTCTCGACGAGATATCGGAGCTGCCCATCGACGTGCAGGCGAAGCTGCTGCGCGTGCTGCAAGAGCGCGAAGTCACGCGCATCGGCGATACGCGCGGCATTCCCGTCGATGTGCGCATCATCTGCGCGAGCAATCGTGATCTCGCGTCGATGGTGATCGCGAAGACCTTCCGCGAAGACTTGTACTACCGCTGCAACGTGATCGAAATCACGATTCCGCCGCTTCGCGAGCGTCGCGAGGATATCCGTGCAATGGCGGCATTCTTTCTCGATCGATACTGCACGCGCATGCACAAGCCGACGCCGGAGATCGCGGAAGAGGCATTGCGGCAACTCGAAGCGCACGACTGGCCGGGCAATGTGCGCGAGATCGAAAATCTCGTCGAGAAGATCGTCAATTTCAATGAGGGCGAGCGTATCGCGGATGTGTCGTCGCTTCTCGGCAGTGCGCCTGTCGCGCAGACGGGCCGCGCGTCGCCGGACAATCTTGGCGCGCCGGTTTCGCTGAAGGAAGCGGAACGCATCGCGATACAGGCCGCGCTCGAAGCGTGCGGCTTCAATGTGACGAACTGCGCGAAGCTGCTGCAGGTGTCGAAGCCCGCACTCTACGCGAAGATGAAGCGGCATGGGATTCGTATTGAGAGGGCGATACGTGCGCCGGATTGAGGATCGCCAGTCGCCGTCTTTCGTCAGCAGCGACCAGACGGCGAGAAAGGGCACGGAACCGGCTCGCATCGCATGCGGATTATTGCGAACGTTATGAATGCCGCCGCCCATGCCCGGATCGATCCATTCGCCGTCGTCCTGCCGGAGTTCACCGGGCGTGAAGAGCACGTAGGCGGTGTCGTCGTCGATGAAGGGCGCAAGCGTGGCGTCGAGCCACTCGCATGCGGGATAGCGCGTCTGGGGCCGAACGCCATCGTCGGATGGTGTCTGCAGCCGCTCGAACACGCGCGCGGCGACGCGGCATTCGCCTTCCGGCAGTTTCTCCGACTGAAACAGCTTTTCCGCAATGGCGATGAAAGCCGCCACGTTCTCCGCACGGCGATTCATAAGAGCTTCCCCGCGACCAGGTGCTTCGGAAGACCATGCTGATTTTTTGCCGTTCGGATCGGTCTCGCCAAGAACATGTTGCAGTTCAGCTTGCGGAGCTAGACGTCGACGGTCTTGCGAGCGTCGAGGAGCCTGTTCGCCGCGCGCCGCGCCCATTTCCCCGAAAAGCCGCTGCTTTTCGAGTCTGATCGCAGGATCGGCTTTCATACGCTTCCCTTACGCTGGCGACGTCGATGCAAGGCTTTGCGAAGCCGCATCCGTATGTCACACGCCGTGCCTGCGGCGCGCAAATTCCAACGAAAAGGTCATCGTGAAGCCCATTCTTTCCACCGTCGCGGCGGGTGCGGCGTTTTCCCTGTTTCTTTCCGCGTGCGGCGGCTCGACGCCGTCCACGTCGGGCGGCGTGTATATGGGTCCGGTTGCGAACGCATCCGTGACCGCGCACGAGATCTCCGCCGACGGCACGGTGTCCGACAAACCCGCCGCCGTCGCCACCACCGATAGCGACGGCACGTTCAGCCTGCGCGGCACGCTGCGCTATCCGCTGCTCGTGCGCGTGACGGGCGGCAGCTTCGAGGAGGAAGCGAATGGAACGGCCACGAGCCTCTCCGGCGAACTCGACGCGGTCTATCTCAGCGCGCCGTCGCAGATGGTCGTATCCGCGTACTCGAACGCGGTCGTCGCCGATGCGCGCGCCGCGGGCGGCCTCGTCGCGGGCCATATCGCCGCGGCGATGGCGCGCGTGAACGCGTTCGCCGGCGATATCGACGTGCAGCAGACGACGCCGACGCTCGTCGCGATGGGCACGGCGTCGGCGGTCACGGACGGCGCGAAGATGGCGCTCGCCCTCGGCGCGGAATCCGAAAGCCGCACTACCGACGGCAGTTCCATCGATGCGAGCACGCAGGACATCGTCGCGCAGGCCGCCAACGGCGACACGCTGACTTCGTGCCACGCGGGCGCGGGCAATGTCGCCGCCGACGGCACGCTCGGCGCGCCCGACGGCGGCAACTGCTCGATCACGGCGGGCGCGTCGATGCACATGTCGAACCCGCGCAACCGCTCGGGCATCACGTCGGTCGCGCAACTGGAGCCGGTGATGCCGGGCGCGATCCAGACGGCGAAGGGCAGCGCGTCGACGTGCGGCGACCGCATCGCCTTGCTGAACGACAACCTCGCGCTCTTCGAAGGCCGCAGGAACGACGTGCAGGCGAAGCTCACCGGCAATATGACGAAGACCAACTGGTCGACCTTCCAGACGACGAGCAGCTGGGGCCCGCTCGCCGGCCAGTACGGCGCGATCGAGCCGCCCGCCGGATGCACGGACATCGCCATGTTCCAGCGCGAACTCGTGATCGCAGTCGAAAATTACTGGGTCGATCAGAATGTCAACTATTGCCATCACCACGTTCCGGGCTGGCTGCCGCCGGACGATTCGTCGTCGGCCGATCCGAGGTATCGCAATTCGTCGAAGGGCAGCACGTCGGGCGAGAAGAGCAGTTCGACGCAGAAGTACGGCATGACCTGCACCGCGCAGCGCAGCGGCATCGACGGCTCGCAGATCGTTCAGCACCAGGGCGAAGCGAGCGCGCAGGCCTTGCCGCCCGCGCAGATTCAATGGCACGGCGTGGACTGCTCCGACTTCACCGCGTGGGTCTACAACTTCGCGGGACTGACCACGGACAACCGCGAAGTCGAAACCGGCATCACCACGCAGGCGTGCATGACGCCCGCCGGCGCGGCGAGCACGCCCAAATGGGCCGGTCCGCAACAGACGGGCGTGCTGCTCGACATCAATCACGGCAACTTCGACGACACGTCGAAGCACCTGCTGCCGGGCGATCTGCTGTACATCACGGTCGCGCCGCCGAAGGTCAACAACGTGACGGTTCCGGAGACGGCAACCTCCACCATCGCGCTGTCGCATGTCGTGACCTGGACGGGGAAGAAGTGGTCCGAGCTGCGCAACGGGCCGGAAGGCTGGCGCTACGATCCGGCGCACATCGGCGAGCCGGGTTCGCGTCTCGGCGGCGATCTCGCCTACATCCTCAACGATAACGACGTGCTGCACGCGCTGAAGACGCTCGATCCGTACATGATCATCGACAGCCATTACGCGGGGCCGGCGTATCGGCCGTTCTACGGGTGGTACCGCGGCAGCGTGTCGAACGTGCGGCGCATCATCGGCGCGGACGAAGCGCGCGCGAATCCGCAACTCGCGGATCTGATCATCGAGCAACAGCCGTCGATGGCGCGTCCCGCCGCCAGGGGCACGCTCGGTCAGATCGTACTGGCGTCGAAGCACGGTCTCGCGAACGGCGGATACCGCCTCGCCTACACGCAAGGCAGCAACGGCGCGCTCGCGAGCTGCCAGCGGGTCGGTGTCGCGAAATAAGCGCGAGGTTAGCGAACAGCCGGCGCCGAGCAAGCGCGATGCAACGCGCGATGCAAAACACGCGGCGCGGCAAAGCCACGAATAGTCGCCTCTTTGGCGCTCTGCTCGGAGCTTTGGCCGCGCCGCGCATGGCTACACTGCGACGTACTCGAACCGGCGCGACACAACAACAAGGAACGGCGATGGCCGACGCTGTGGATCATTATTTCGTGGGCTTGACACAGCAGATTTCGGCTGGCGGACTCGCGCGACTGCGCGGTCATGGCGCGCCCACGATGCCGGCGTCGGTCGTCTATCCGGTCGGCGCGCGTTTCAGGCATTTCGTCGGGCCGCTGGTCACGCTGCTGACGAGCGACGCGCGCGTGCGCGAAGTCGTGCTGCGCCCCGTGCTCGGGCGGTATGGATCGAGTCAGGAACTTTCCGTCGGTCTCGAAGTGAAAGCCGAAGCGGGCTTCGACGCCGCAAGGCTCGCCGCGAGCGTGTTCTCGCTCGCGAACGGCGCGGCGCAGACCGATGCTTTCGTCGGCCGCGTGCTGCCGCCGGGCGAGTGGACCGACAACGCGCGTCCCGGCCTCACGGTCATGTTCAAGGTGCCCACGCGCATCGCGGATACGGTCGAACTCGTGCGCCAGATCGTCGGCTTTCCCGGCGAAGGCTGGGCGATCGACGGTTTCACGATGATTCCCTCGGCCGATAGCCGCATCGGCATCGTGCAGGGTTTGCGCTACATCTTCCTTCCCGAAATCAGCGTCCGATGGGACGCCGGCCTGCGCGAGCGCCTCGGCGCGAACGAAAGCGAGATCGACGTGATCCTGCTCGATCAGGCGACGCGCATCGGACGTCTGTGCAAGCTGCTCGTGCAGGACGAGACCATCGAGGCCGCGTGGCTGAGCTGGTTCGACATCATGGTGGCGGGCATCGAGGACTACCGCGAGGTCATCGCCACGCTGATGGCGGAGCAGGGCGCGCGCACGGCCGATCCCAAATCCATGACGCGCATGGCCTTTTCCGAAATCCTGGAACTGACGAGCGCGAGCGTGCTGCAAAAGCGCCTGGCGTTTCTCGGCCACGGCGGCGCACGGCAGGACGAGACGGCACGCGCGGACATCGTGCCGGGCGTCGCCGCGTGAACGGCTCCGGTTACATCCGTAACGCAGCCGCCGGACATTGCAACACGGCGGTAGCACCGTCGCGCGAGACTCACGCAGAAGCAACAACGACGGAGCAAGCGATGAAAGCAACAGGCAGGCAAGGCAAAGCGCGCCGCACGCGGAGAAAGGCAGCATGACGCCGGAGCAGCTCAGGAACGCGCTCGCCCGCGACCGGCAGATCGCCGATATCGATCTGAGCGGCATTGATCTGTCCGGTCAGGACTTGTCCGGAAGCCGCTTCACGAATGTCTCGCTAGCGGGCGCGAATCTGTCGGGCGCGATGCTCGCCGGCGCGGAATTCCAAAAGGTCGCACTGTCCGGCGCGAATCTGACGCGCGCGCAGGCCGCGGGCGCGACATTCACGCGCGTCGATCTGCGCGCAGCGAATGCGCAGGACGCGGACTTTTCCGGCGCACATTTCAACGCCTGCGATTGCAGCGCGAGCTCGTTCGCCGGGGCGCGGCTCATTCGCGCCGATGCCTACGGCAGCGTATTCGCCGGAACGGACTTCTCGCGCGCGACGCTCGTTCGCTGGACCGCGATGAACACCGATCTCGCGAGCGCCAAGCTGGCGGGCGCGTCGTTGCGCAATGCTTATCTAAAGGGCGCGAACCTTCGCGGCCATGATCTGCGGACGTGCGACCTGACCATGACGATTCTCGACGCCGCGCAACTGCAAGGCGCGAATCTCGGCGGGCTCGCGCTGGACCGCACGAGTTTCATCGATGCGCAACTCGACGGCGCAATGCTGGCCGGCGTGAAAGGCCAGTACACGGCGCTGCTCGGCGCGCGGCTCGCGCAGGCCGACTTGCAGGGCGCGCGCTTCGATTTATCGGATGCGAGCGGGGCGGATTTTTCCGACGCACGCGCCGATGGCGTGCACTGGGACCGCTCGGTATTGAAGAAGGCGACGTGGCGGCGCGCATCGCTGAAAGCCGCGCGGTTCGTGAACTGCGAGCTGTCTCATGCGGATTTTTCCGAGGCGGACGGCTCCCGCGCGGATTTGAGCGGCTCCAACGCACACGCGCTGAAACAGAAACGCACGCGCTGGGACGGCGCGAACCTGAGCAACGTGCGTCCCACGGACGACCTGCTGTTGCAGGCCGAAGAGTGGCGCGCCCGATGACACGCCCGGCAGAACGGACGCGGCAAACACGACTCGACACACGACTCGACAGGCGGAACGAACCATGAAGCAAACCAATCTGGTCCCGATGATGCGGGCGAGCAACGACGAAGCGGCCAGTCTCGTCTACGCGACCGTGACCGGGCGCGCGGGACAGTGGTACTTCCTGAGCGCAGCCGATGGCTCTCTGGAGCGCGCGCTGCGCGCGGATAGCTGCCTCGTCGAGCCGGATTGCGGCGATTCCGTGCTGGTCTGCCGCGCCGGCGCAAACGTCGCGGCTTACGTGCTGGCGGTGCTGGCGCGCGCGGTCCCGGACAGCGCCGATCTGCTGCTGCCGGGCGGCGTCGCGCTGCACGCGGCGCAAGGCGGGCTGCGGATCGACGCCGCGCGCATCCGCATGAACGCGACGTCGGAGGTGGCCATCGGTGCGCCGCGCGTGGCCGTGGAGGGCGTGATCGGCGATCTCGCCTTCGACCGGATGAACGCGTCGATTCGCGAGACGCAGGCGCGCTTCGGCATCGTGCGGACGGTCGCGCGGGAGATGACATCGACGGTGGAGCGGCTGGTGCAAAAGGCGCGCACGAGTTTCCGCTGGACCGAAGACGTCGACGAAACGCGCGCCGGCCGCGTGCGGATGCAGGTCGAGGAGCGGCTGCACATCACCGCGCAGCACGCGAGCGTGCTGGCCGAGGGCCATGTGCGTATCGACGGCGAAAAAATCGATCTCGGCTAAGGGGAACACCATGTTCGCAGTCACCAAACAGGCCGGGCAGTGCATGGGCGCGCCCGACGTCTGCAAGACGCCCGCGCCGCCCGCACCGCCCGTGCCGATTCCCTATCCGAACATCGGGATGCCGATGCTCGGCAATCCGGCGACGACCAAGGTGATGATCGGCGGGATGCCGGCGCTGACGACCGCATCGCAGATTTCCATGAGCGACGGCGATCAGGCCGGCGTGGCGGGCGGCGTCGTATCGAATCAGGTGATGGGGCCGGTCGCCTTCCCGCTCGGCAGCGTCTGCGTGATGCTCGAAGGCGCGCCCGCCGTGCGGCTCGGCGACATGACGCAGCACAACGACGGCAATATCGTCGGCTCGGTGGTGGCGCCGAGCCAGGCGATCGTCATGGTAATGAGCTGAGGCTCGCGCACACATGAAACGGCCATGCGAACGCCCGGAACCTGCGGCAGTGAAGGACGCGCGGCGCGACCAAGCGAGCGGCGCGCGACGCCGCGGGGCTGTTCGAACCCAAAAAAGCCTGTGAGGAAAGCATTGTGAATGCACCGTCTGACAACGTACTCGCGAATCGGCGCTTCGATTTCCGATCCGCCGCGCACGATGCCGGCAAGTTCGCCGTCGTCGAAATGGAAGGCTTCGAGGCGATCTCGCAGCCCTTCCGCTTCACGCTGACCCTCGTGTCGGAAGATGCGTCGATCGATTTCGACGCCATGCTCAGGCATCCCGCGACGTTCGTCATCTATCCGCCCGATGGCCGCGACAACGTGCCGTATCACGGCGTGCTGGCCGAATTCGACCAGTTGCATCGTGCGGACGGCTACGTGTTCTATCGCGCCGTGCTGGTGCCGCGTCTATGGCGGCTGTCGCTGTATCGCATCTCCGAGGTGTATCTCGACGAACAGCCGATTCCCGCCACGCTCGAGCGCGTGCTGAAGGACAGCCAGTTCACCGACAGCGATTACGCTTTCCGCCTGAGCGGCAATTTCGAGCGCAACGGCGCGTACCGGCCGCGCAGCTTCGTCTGTCAGTACGAGGAGACGCATCTTGATTTCGTGTCGCGCTGGCTCGAAAACGAAGGCATGTATTACTACTTCGATCACGACGCGGGCGGGCAACTGATCGTCGTCGATGACCGCATCATGCACGACGCGAACGCGGTGCAAGTCGACTATCGTCCCGACGACGAGATGGACACCGGCGTCTCCGGGCGCTCCGTGCGCGACTTCGTGAGCCGCCAGAAGCCCTTGCCCAAGGAAGTGATCCTGCAGGAGTTCAATCATCGCAAGGCGGCGGTGCCGCTGAAGATCGTCGAAACCGTATCGGACGACGGGCTCGGCCAGGTCATGCTCTACGGCGAGAATTTTCGCGGCGAGACCGAAGGCCGGCGCTACGCGAAACTGCGCGCGCAGGCGCTCGTCTGCCAGGGCCGCGTGTTTTCGGGCGAGGCGACGGCGGTCGGGCTGCGCAGCGGCTACTTCGCGCGGCTCGCGGGCCATTACCGGCAGGATTTCAACGACACCTATCTCATCACGGAGATTCATCACCGGGGCACGCAGGCGGGCGCGCTGCTGGCCGGCGCCAGTGGCGCGCGCGGCGAGACGTCGTATCGCAACAGTTTTCGCGCGATTCCCGCGAACGTGCAGTTCCGGCCGCAGCGCGCGACGTCCAAGCCGCGCGTGGCCGGCACGATGACCGCGTTCATCGACAGCGAAGGTTCGGGCCAGTACGCGGAGCTCGACGAGTTCGGTCAGTACAAGGTGCAACTGCCGTTCGATCTGACCGACAAGAATCCCAACAAGGGCTCCGCGCGCGTGCGCATGGCGACGCCCTATGCGGGCAGCGACCACGGCATGCACTTTCCGCTGCACAAGGGCGCCGAGGTGCTGCTGTCCTTCACCGACGGCGATCCGGACCGGCCCGTGATCGTCGGCGCGGTGCCGAATTCGGAGAATCCAAGCGTCGTCGAACAGGCGAGCGCGCACGAGAACCGCATCAGCACGGCGGGCGGCAACATGCTGCATATGGGCGACAGCGAAGGCAAGGAAGTCATGTGGCTGCATTCGCCGTTCCATAACAGCACGATCGGCATAGGCTCGATCGATCCGAAAGGCGGCGGCAGCATCTGGAGCAGCACGGCGGGCAACAGCGAAACCGTCACGCTCGGCACGACCAACGCGACGAGCGTCGGCGGCAAGAACACGTTGACGGTCGGCGCGGCGACGACGCTGTCGGCGGCCGTCAACAACAATGCGACGCTCGGCGCGACGCTTGCGATGTCGGCGGGCATGAGCGTCACGTGGAACGGCGTGTTCGCCGGGCTGCCCAACGCGGCGGCGGTGGGCGGGATCGCCGGGGCGGCGGCGGGCGGCGCGGGACTCGGGGCGCTCGCCGCGACATCGGGCGGCGGGGCATCGTCGATTGCGGGCAATACCGTCGCCGGCGCGGCGATCGGCGGTCTCATGGGCGCGGCGGCGGGCGCGTCGGGCGCGGGCTCGTGGCTGTCGCCATCGGTGCAGTCGCTGACCATCGACGATTCGACCGGCATCACGCTCAATCAGAAGCAGAACCAGCGCGCGGTGGAGAAAGTGACGCTGTCCGGCGGCCAGTTGCCGCTCGTCACGGCGACCGTGAACACGGTGAAGACGGGCGTCAAGATCGCGGCCAGCACCGCGCTCGCCGCGCAGGCGGCGCTCGCGATCGCCTCGACCTACAAGGCGTATCAGAGCGACGGCGCGAAAGCCGGCGCGTGGACGCCCAACACGACCGGGCTGCTGGACGCGCAGTACGCGCTCGCCGGGGCCGAGGCGCTCGGCGTCTATGGCTTCATGCAGTACGCGGCGCGATCGCTCGCCACGACGCTCAACACCGAAGCCGCCTACGTGAGCAACGTCACGCTCGACGACAAGGGCGTCAATCTCGGCGTCGGTCTCGCGGGCGTGGGCGCGAAGCTCGCGATGTCGACGCCCGATCTCGGCGCGAACGCGAGCGTCGCCATGACCGTGGGGCCGGCGGGCTCGCTCGCGAAGCTGTCGATGTCCGCGGCGGGCATCGCGATGACCACGCCGGCGAAATTCGGCGCCACCGGCAGCGATGTCGCGATCACCGGAGTCGCCACGACGACGATCAAGGCGCCGGCCGTCACCGTCGAGGCGGCGGCAGACCTGGCGCTCAAGGCTATCGGCAAGGCGAACCTGAGCGGCGCTTCCGTGTCGGCGCAGGCAACCGCCGATGTCGAGATCAACGCCGCGGGCAAGGCCGTGCTGCGCGGCCTCGGATCGACGACCGTGAGCGGCGCCACGGTGCTCCTGTACGCCGATTCCTGGGTGGCCTGCACCGGCAAACTGATCCAGTTGGGCTGAACGATGAAAGTCCTGAAATCGCTCGATATGGCGCTGCTCTACCGCGCCTTCCGTTTCGCGCGGCGCGACTCGCTTGCGCTGAGCCTGATGGCGTGTTTCCGCTTCGACGCGCCCGGCGGGATCGACGGTCTCGTGCCGGAAAACGAAGTCTGGGCGCTGGTCGAGCAGGCGCTCGGCAACGACGGAATGCTCGATCAGGGCTATCCGAAACCGGCGGGCGAATATCTCGTCTACGGCGCGGCCTGCGCGCCGCTCGGCAGCGAGGTCGAGCAGATGCGCGTGAGCGTGCGTGTGGGCGAGCTCGCGAAAACGCTCGTCGTCAGCGGCGAGCGGCACTTCGGCGTCGGCGGATTGCCCTCGCGGCCAGCGCCGTATGCGCGCATTCCGATCGTCCCGGCGACGGCGTTCGGCGGGGCGGGCTGGACGGCGAATCCGTCCGGCAAGGGATGGGTATCGCCCGGGCAGGACGGCGGCGCGCGTCTGGCGCTGCCGAACGTCGAATACGAAACGCGGCGGATGCTCGGCCGCGCCGATTGTCCCGACCCGGCGGGCTTCTGGGCGTTCGATCCGATGTCGCCGCAGCGCCAGCAGTATCTCGGCGCGTGCGATGAACGCTGGCTCGCGACCGACTGGCCGCATCTGCCCGCCGACACGCGCGAGCAGTTCTTCATGAGCGCGCCGTCCGATCAATGGCGCGCGTCCGGCTATTTCGCCGGCGACGAGACGTTCGAGATTCAGGGCATGGATGCGCGTCGTCCGCTGTTGCGCGGCCAGTTGCCGGGCTTGCGCGCGCGCTGCTTCGTGTACGGCCGGGCGTCCGATGCGGCGTCCGATTCAGCGGTCGTGCGCGAACTCGACGCGCGGGCGGACACGGTCTGGCTGTTTCCCGAGCTCGGATGCGGGATCGTTCTGTATCGCGCGCTCGCCGCCGTCACCGATTCCGACGCGAGCGACGTCACGCACATGCTGGCCGCGTGGGAACCGATGGCATCGGCGCCGTTGCCGTTCGAGCATTATCGCGACGAGTTGCTGGCCAGCCTGACCAAAGCCGCCGACGCGACGCCCGCCGAACCGGCCGCGCCGATCGCCGCAAGCACGGCGGCGGCAACGGCGCCCGCCGCGCTGTCCGTCCCGGCGATGCCCGCGCCGATCACAGAGGAAGCGGCGCAAGAACTGGCTCAGGTCCAGACGATGACCGCGGACCTGAACCGTCAGACCGACGCCTTCATGAACAGGCACGGACTGACCGCGAAGGATCTCGAACCGTTCCTGAAGGTCGAGGAGCCGCCGGCTCCGGTGAGCCTCGCCGAAATCGAGCGCATGACCGCGGCGCAGAACGCGCGCACGCGTGCGTTCATGCAGACGCACGGCCTGAGCGACGCGGACCTCGCGCCGCTTCTGAAGGCCGCCGATCCGGGACCGGAGCCGAACCTCGCCGACTTGCCGTCGATGGCGGCGAAGATGCAGGACGCCACGCGCGAAATGCTGAAGCAGGCCGGCATGAGCGAGGGCGAGGTGAACGGCTGGCTGGCGTCGAATCCGGCAACCGCGGATCTCGCCGCGCTGCCGCAGCCCGGCACGCCGCTGCCTTCCGTCGATCCGTCCGCGCTCGCGGCGCTGGCGGCGCTGCCGGCAACACCCGCCATGCCGGACGCGCCCGACTTGTCCGCGCCGCCGTTGCCGCAGCCGCCGACGGCGCAACTGACGCGCGAGCAGGTGATCGCGCGGCACGCGGCGCGCGAGAGCCTCGCCGGCTACGATCTGTCCGGCCTCGATCTGTCCGCGCTCGATTTGTCCGGCGCGGATTTTTCGGCGGCGCTGCTCGAAAAGACCTCGTTCGCGAAGAGCGCGCTGCAACGCGCGAAGTTCAGCCAGGCGCTGCTCCGGGAGACGGATTTCAGCGGCGCGGATTTGCAGGATGCCGAACTGATGGACACGAGCGGCGGCGGCGCAAAGTTCACCGACGCCGATCTGCGCGCCGCGAACCTGACGGGCGGCGATTTCTCGATGGCCGATTTCAGCGCCGCGCGGCTCGGCGCGGCACGGCTCGGCCGCGCGCTCTTCAACAAGGCGAAGATGGCGGGCGCGGATGCATCGGCATGTCATGCGCAGGAAACCCACTTCGATGCCGGCGATCTGACCGGCGCGAACTTCCGTGGCGCGGCACTGGATCGTGCGACATTCCGCGAAAGCGTGCTGAACGGCGGCAACTTCGAAGGCGCGCGCTGCGAGCAGACGGTCTTCCACGGCGCACAGGCGCGGCAGGCAACGTTCGCCGGCGCGAACCTGGGCGCATCGCGCGCGCAGTCGGCGTGCTTCGACGGCGCGCAACTGGCGGGCGCGAACCTCGTCCGCGCGAACTGGCAGGGCGCGCAACTGCGCGGCGCGAATCTGGAGCGCGCGTTGCTGGACGATGCCGATTTCAGCAACGCGCAAGCCGCGACGGCGATCTTCCGGCGCGCGCTGGCGCCAGGCGCGAAGTTCGCGAAGGCCGATCTCAGCGGCGCCGATCTGACCGCGATCAACCTGTTCAAAGGTTCGCTGCGCAAGGCGAGGCTCGACGGCGCGCTGCTCCGGCACGCGAATCTGTACGGCGTCAATTTCGACGAGACGCAACCGACCCTCGCGATGGTCGAAGGCTCGAACATCGAGCGGACGATCCTCAAGTACCGGCCGCCGGCCGTCTGATGCGAAGCCCCGAACACTCGCCTCTTTGGCGCTTATTTCGAGGCATCGGACGCGCGGCGGCTCGCTACACTCTTGCCGATGTTTCCGATCGGCCGGAAGCACGAGAACAACCGAAGGGCGATGGCCGACGCCAGCCCGATAACCCAAGCAACGTATGTCCGATCTGACGGCGGCACTGTTCGCCCGCTATAACCGCGTCATGCGTATCGCGCTCGTCGGCGTGCTCGTCGTGGCGTGCGCGCTCGTCTATCTGCAATACCGGATGACGCTTCAAGCGCAGACTTCCGGCGTGAGCCAGCGGATGCAGGAGCAGGCGATCGCGCTCGACGCGCTCGTGCGCAGCAGCACCGACGCCGTCAACGCCATGCGCATTCAGGGCGAGACGTGGCTGCGGCTGCATCCGCAGGGCGCCCCCGATACGGCACTGCTCGACGCGCTCCGGCCCGGCAGGGAGCCGGACAGCATTCAGCTCGATGCGCTGCCCGCGCCGTGGACGCCCGCCGACGCGGGCAACTTGACAGGCCTCGTCGGGCCGCGCACGCGGGCGCTCGATCGCGAACTCGAGATGGCGCTGAGCCTGAACGGCCCGTTCAAGACGATCATGGCGAATCTGCCGGGCGCGACGTGGGTCTACTACACGTCGGCGCGGCGCTTCATCAATATTTATCCGTGGGTGGCGTCGAAGGATTACTTTTACGCCGACAGCCTCAGGAAGCAGGAGTTCTTTACGGAAGTGCAGCGCGCGCCGGGGCCCGAGCGTTCGGTGTTCTGGACGCCCGTTTATGTCGATGAAGCCGGCAAGGGTTTGATGGTGACCGCATCGGCGGGCGTGTTCGACGGCAGCGCGTTTCGCGGCTCGGTGTCGCTCGATCTGACGCTGGGCTGGCTCAACCAGTTCGTGCGTACGTGGCCGCCGGGACTCGGGCGGATGTTCATCGTGAACGACCGCGGACAGTTGCTCGCCGATCCCGAACTGGTGCACGCGGGCGCGCAGGAAGTGCGGATGGCCGCCGACGCCTTTCCGCCCGCGCTGCGCCGCGACGTCGAGCGCGTGCTGCGCGACGCCGACGGCCGTCTCACGATCTTCGACGACTATTACATCGAAGCGGTCGGCATCGGCCATGCGCCTTTCCGTCTCGTGCTGCTGCTGCCGCGCTGGAACCTGCAGCGCGTGGCGCTCGAAACCGGCGTGCCGAGCGTGCTCGTGCTGGTGCTGAGCCTCACGCTCATGCTGATGATCGCGAGCCGCATGACGTACAACGACGCGATTCTTCCCGCGCAGAAGCTCGTGCGCTACATCCAGGACGAAGACCGCGGCTCGGTCAAGTCGATTCCCGATATTCCGCAGGCGTGGCGGCCCTGGTTCCTGACGATCCAGAACGTCTTCAACGCGCATACGAAGCTCGTGTCGATCCAGCAGGAACTCGACGTCGCGCGGCGTATGCAGCAGTCGATCGTGCCGACGCGCTTTCCGTCGCGTCCCGACTTGCAGATGTTCGCGCGCATGGTTCCGGCGCGCGAAGTCGGCGGCGACTTCTACGATTACTTCTGGCTGTCCGATCAGAAGATCGGCGTGGTGATCGCGGACGTGTCGGGCAAAGGCGTGCCCGCCGCGCTTTTCATGGCGGTGGCGCGCACGCTGCTGCGCGCGATCGCGCCGAGCGCGGCGAGTCCGGGCGCGTGCCTCGCGCTCGCTAACGACCTGCTCGCGCAGGACAACGAGGCGACGATGTTCGTCACGCTGTTCTACGGCATTCTCGACACGGCGACCGGCGAACTCGAATACGCGAATGGCGGCCATAATCCGCCTTACGTGATCGCGCCCGACGGCTCGATATCGCAATTGCCGGGCACGGGCGGCATGGCGCTGGGCGTGATCGAAGGCACGCCGTTCGCGGAAGGACACATGCGTCTCGACGCCGGCACGACGCTTTTGCTGTACACCGATGGCGTGACCGAAGCGTTCAATCCCGCCGACGAGGAATACGGCGAACTGCGTCTCGCGCAGCATCTGGCCGACGCGAAGGGCGTGGAAGTCGAAGTGCTGCTGAAGCGCCTTTTCGACAGCGTGCATCGTTTCGCCGATGGCGCGCCGCAATCCGACGACATCACTTGCCTCGCGATTCGTTACGGGGCTTCCGGACCGACGACATCATGAGCGCAACCGGCACGCTCGACACGCAACTGGACGCACGGACGCCGGATATCGGCGACCTGGTGGATCGCTTGGAGGCGCTCTTCGACGCGCACGGCCTGCCGCCGCCGCTCTTCCAGAGCTTCGCGATGGCTTTCGACGAAGTGATCTCGAACATCGCCGCGTACGGCTCCGCGCACGATCCGATTCGCGTGCGCGTGACGATCGCGGCCGACGCGGTGCGCGCCGAGGTCAGCGACGACGGCGTCGCCTTCGATCCGCTCCAGTTGCCGGACCCTGACGTGACAAGCGATGTCGATGATCGCGCGATCGGCGGTCTGGGCGTCTTTCTGGTCAGAAAGGTCATGGATGCGGTGACCTACGAGCGCCGCGACGATCGCAATTGCCTGCACTTCAGCAAGCGCATCGCCGCGCAGCCGGCTGCGTGATGCGCGTTATGAATTACCGAGGAACCCGATGAATATCAATGAAACCCGCGAAGGCGACGTGCTGGTGGTCGCCGTGGAAGGACGCATCGACAGCACGACGTCGAAACAGCTCGAGGACGTGTTGCCGGAGCGCGTGCAGGCGAGCCGCCGCGTGCTGCTCGACATGAGCGACGTGCAGTATGTGAGCTCCGCCGGCTTGCGCGTCTTGCTGAAGGCGGCGAAGGCGGCCCGCGGCACGGGACACGATCTGGTGCTGGCCGGCTTGCTGCCACAGGTGCACGAGGTGTTTCAGGTGATCGGCTTCGATTCGCTGTTTCGCATAGTGCACGATCGCGCGGCGGCGATGGCAGCGCTTACCGCCTGATCGCTCTTCCTTTTCTCGTGCAAACAAAAAAGACCGCCTCATGTGAGGCGGCCTGCACGTCGGGTCATTCGATCAAGCCTTCGGCGCGAGCCAGGAATCCTCGGCTTCGATGCCGTCGGGTTCGTACGTCCAGGTGATCTTCTCGTACGTGAACGAGATGTCTTCCATGTGGCCCATCTGCTTGTTCTCCGGCGACAGGCAGTTCGGCGTCCACGACTTCATGTTCGTCAGGATCGCGTTCGAGAGCTTCACGGTG
>Ga0105251_10001207_pt1 | contig 22328 bp, 18 predicted proteins | sample KBSS64metaG_FD_80424 | JGI IMG/M metagenome (GOLD analysis project Ga0105251, IMG submission 80424) | Switchgrass rhizosphere microbial communities from Kellogg Biological Station, Michigan, USA - KBS S6-4 metaG | ecosystem: Host-associated > Plants > Roots > Rhizosphere > Soil | place...
CTGATTGGAGGGTGGACCCTGGCAGGTCTTCCGAGCATTCGATACGCAGATCGCCGTTGGCCATGATCCACTGGGTAAACTCGGCAATCGGCACGCGGTGGATGTATTCCACCCAGTTGCTGGTGGTCGGGCTGTAGCGCTCGAAATAGCGGCGCAGCACGACGTGGGTCCGATCGTCGGTCAGTCCCAGGCACGATTGCTGAAATAGAATCGGCTCGTCTTGCCCTGGCGCACTGGTGCGCTGGTTGAGGATCACCGTGTGAGCGCTGTCGGTTGTCTCGGTGGCGTAGGTGCTGTTCGAACCCTGCATGGAAGACCTCATGAGTTGGAATTCGCGCAGGGTGCCGCAAGGGGGTTGCGACCGTATGTCCGATTGATGTCATGCAAGTAGAAATGTTGCTGGATTGAAATATATGACCCTGGCACCGGAATGGTTTTAGATACGCTCTTTTTTGGCCGTGGATCCCCGAACGTGAGCAGACTGCTGATCGTCGACGACGATGTGGAAATCCTGTCCCTGCTGAAACAGTTTTTTGTTCAGCATGCCTATGAGGTGGACTTGGCCACCCATGGTGAGGCCATGTGGGCGATGATCGAAAAGAACCGCCCGGACATCATCATCCTGGACCTGATGCTACCCGGCGAAGGTGGCCTGAGCCTCTGCCAGAAACTGCGGGCACGGACGGATATTGCGATCGTCATGTTGACCGCGATGGGTGAACTGAGCGACCGCATTGTCGGCCTGGAACTGGGCGCCGACGATTACCTGACCAAGCCATTCGATCCTCGGGAGCTGCTTGCCAGGCTGCGTGCCGTGCAACGTCGCGCCGGCGAGAAAAGCCCGGGGCTCGAGCCCTCGCGTCCGATCATCACATTCGCCGATTGGCACCTGGACATCACTTGTCGTGAATTGCGTTCGCCCGAGGGCGTGATGATTCCGTTGTCCGCGGGCGAGTTCGATCTGCTGCGGGTTTTTCTCGAGCATCCACAGCGCATTCTTACCCGGGAACAGCTGATCGACCTGGCGCGTGGCCAGGGGCACGATGCCTATGACCGCAGCATCGATGTGCAGGTCAGTCGGCTGCGACGCAAGATCGAGCCGGACAGCAAGCGCCCGGATCTGATTCGCACAGTACGTAACGGCGGGTATATGTTCTGCGCCAAGGTGACCCGCTCATGATCCGCCGCCTGGTCGCTCGAATGGTCCCTCGAATAGTCCCTCGCGATACCCTCAGGTCGCGCATTGCGCTGACAATCGTCGCGGCGATGCTCGCGTCCCTGGCCCTCAACGGCTTGTTCGTACAGCTCGCCGGCACCTGGGGCCGTCCGCCCATTGAGCGCACCGGCCTGCTCGAGCAAATGGCCGCGAATGTTCGGGTGATCGAGGCAGCGCCTGTGCCGTTGCGCTCGTCGTTGGCCTCTGCCGCCAGCCATCCGATGCTTGAGGTGGTTTGGCACGAACGGCGGGCCGACTTCCATCTGCCCCCGGGCGGTATGCAGGTGGGGCACGAGCATTCGCCGCTGCAGCAATTGCTGGGGGATGTTCCTCGCGATATTCGAGTCTTCAACCCCGGCGACTGGCCGGACGAAAGCCCCCAGGCGCACTACGTGGCACTGGTTGAGCTGCGCGATGGCAGCTGGCTGTCGTTCACCCCGCCGGAACGCAGCTGGGGGCTCGACTCCAGCGTACGGATTGCGATCATCATCGCCCTGGGGCTGGTGGCTACCCTGCTGGTCGCCTGGATTGCCACGCGACAACTGGCCAGTCCGCTGCAACGTTTTGCCAGCGCTGCACGGCGCTTTGGCGATGACCTGCGCGCGCCGTCGATCAAGATCGAAGGCCCCCATGAAATACGCCAGGCCACCATTGCCTTCAACACCATGCAGGCGCAGATCCGGCACTTTCTCAGCGAGCGTACGCAGATGCTCGCGGCCATCTCCCACGACTTGCGCGCGCCCCTGACCCGGATGCGTCTGCGCAGCGAATTCATGGACGACCTGGAGCAGCAGCGCAAAATGGTGCGCGACATCGAAGAAATGCAAACGATGATCAACGCGGCGCTGGGTTTTTTCCGTGATGAAAGCCAAGGGGAGCACGCCACGGCATTCGACCTTTCGGAATTGCTGCAAACGATCGTCGATGACTTTCGCGACCAGGACATCGTGGTCCACTTCACGGGTCCCGCTCACCTGGTGTACGACGGCCGCCCGCTCGGGATCAAACGCGTGATCGTCAACCTGCTGGAAAACGCCGTGAAATATGCACATGAACCGGCAATCGAGCTAAGGCATGAAGGGCGAATGGTCTGCATCGAAGTGAGTGACGAGGGCCCCGGCATACCCGACTCCGCCCTCGAACAGGTGTTCGATCCCTTCTACCGGCTGGAGACCTCACGCAACCGGGATACCGGTGGCGTGGGGCTGGGATTGTCTGCTGCGCGGGCGATCGTTCGAGAGCAGGGTGGGGAGCTGACACTGCGCAATCGCAAAGGCGCAGGGCTGGTGGCGCGTGTGGAACTGCCGGGTACTGGCAGCGCAAAGGCGATCGGGCGTTAGTCGGCGATTTTCAACGTGTTCTAAACATCTCGCGGATCAGGTTGGGTGTGCTGCCGGTCCAGCGCTTGAAGGCGCGACGAAAGTTCGCCGCGTCGTTGAATCTCCGGTAATCCGCCACTTCTTCTTTACTGAATCCCTTGAACTGATACAGGTCGAACGCCACGTGCTTGCGGGCCAAATCCACCTGTTGTTGAAATCCGGTGTCGTGTTTTTGCAGTTTGCGCTTGAAGGTGGCGGGGCTCATCGCGAAGTCCTGGGCAACCTGGCCAGCGATGGCTGAAACGTCGGGCCTGCGCAGTCACCGGCGCCATTCACACCCCATGAATATCCCCTTACCCGACAGACATCCGAGACTCAGTGGTCGTCGACGCTCTAGGGCTTGAGGTTTTCTCATGCGTCGTCAACCTGTGCCGAAAATTCAAAGCAGGTGTGCTTTTCTAGCTATATCCATCAAATCTTGTCGAGCCGTAATCTTAGGCACGGCGGTTTTCCAACGCTTTTTGTGTCTGGCAACCACCTGCAAACCCGACGATACGCGTGCTCTGCTCTGATCATCAGTCGGGACAATAAAAATAATACTCAGCGGGAGATAATCCTATGGGACTCGCTCAAGATAAAGTTGGTGCCGTTGCGTCGTTCACACGGGTTTCCAAAGGCGCTGGAGCCGCCTCGTGGGGAGCAATGGCGTTGCTCTGGCTTGTCTATGCCATGGACGCTAACTCACGTCAGATGTTCTTCATGGTGTTGCCCTCGATCACGAGCGAATTCAAAACCAGCGCAGAACTGACGGGGCTGCTCGCGGCGTTCATCACCATCGCAACGTCCTTGATCGCCGTGCCTTGCATGATCTGGGCGGATAAAGGCGGGCAGGGCTGGATGCGCAAGTATCGTCACCTGCCGATCGTAATTGCCTACACGCTGTTCACCTTTTTGACTGGCTTGAATTTTCTGACTGCATCGCTGGGCATGCTCGTGGCCTTGCAGGTGATTTCCCACGCCTTCGGTGGCGCCGGTGAAGCGATCGAAGTCACTTCGTTGTCCGAGTGGTGGTCTCGCGAGCGGCGCGGATTTGCATTGGGTCTGCATCACACGGGCTATCCGTGGGGCACGCTGATCGGAGGCCTGGCGATCAGTGCATTGCTAAATGCATACGGTCCTGAAAATTGGCGCCTGGCTTTCCTCCTGTTCCCAGTACCGATGATCATCATCTTCTCCATCTATTGGTGGTTCTGCACCAAAAAGCGCTACGAATCCTTCGTTGATCATGTGCGTGATGCAGGTGAAACCGTTCCGGCACTGAGCGCGGCACAAGGGACTGTCGTTGCTCCCGAAGGTGCTTTTCGCTCCGCAATCCGCAATCCGAATATCAGCACCATCGCGCTGGTCTCGATGCTCGCTATCGTCGGTTATTTCGGGATCAGTTTTTGGTTGCCGCAATACTTGGCGTTCGTGGCCCATTACAACTTCGCTGAGGCGGCAGCCTATTCGGTGCTGTTCACCATCACCGGAGGGCTCGGGCAAATAGCATGGGGCTGGATCTCGGATCGGCTGGGTCGCAAGTTGTGCCTGATCGTCGTGTTCGCCTGGCTGGCAATCGGTATGTACCTCTTCAAGTTCTCGTCAGTGAGCCTGACCTGGCTGATCTGCATTCAACTGTTCGCCGGGTTCGCGATGAATGCGCCCTACACGCTGCTGTATGCAATTGCTTTTGACTCGGCGAAGCCCGGCACCAGCGGAATCGCGGGTTCCATTGTTAACGTGGGCATTTACGCAGGCGGCTTCGGCCCCTTTGTGATTGGCATGTTCATTGGTGCCGGTGGTGGCTTCGATCAAGTGTCAGGCTACAACTACGCGCTGTACTTCATCTCCGGACTGATGATCGTTGCGGCGTTCGTCACGGCCTTCTTTACCCGCGAAACCACGGGCTGGTTCCTCAAGCACGATAAGGCCCTGGTTTCCAAAGCGTCTTGCAACATGGCGACCTGAGGTCGTTATCAAACTCAGAAAGGCACACCTGCACCCTATAAAAAATTCCCTCGCGGGGATGTCCAATGTCAGGAGAAAGCACCATGTCACTTATCAAAGACAGTCAGTGGTTGAATCAATTTGCCGAAGAGCTCAACAGCGACGCTGACTGGACAGCAGCGGCGCGCTATTTCGATGGCCGGATTCAGTTCAAGCACGACAGTGGTTTTTCCACTCTGGCCGTTCTATCTGGCAAGGTTGTCGCGGTTTTTCCTGAAGGGAGTCCACTGGGCGCCGATATCGTAGTTTCGGGCCCCGATGAAGAGTGGCAGCGCGTTCTAGATGGCAAGATTGACTGGTTCGAGGCTCTGTCGCCAGGATTGGGCAAGCTCGAGTTGGAAGGGAATGTTGTCGCTGCCTGGCAGTACGTAGATGTCATGGCTCGGGCATTTGATGCCATGAAGCGTGTAGGCAAGCCAAAAGGAGAAAGCACCGTCTCCTGGTCCCCCGGCCCTAAACCGTCGGGCAAGGAGACCACCGGGCACTACATTACAGTTGATGGTATCCGCGTTTATTACGAGGAGGCGGGGGAGGGTCACCCCATCGTTTGCTTCCATGCCGCGTCCCAGGACTCGCTCATGTATCGCCATGTACTTGACGGCCTTTCCGATGAGTTTCGGGTGATCGCAATCGATGCACCCGGACATTCAAAATCGGAGCTACCGGCTTCCGGTCCGTTTCATAGCCTGACACGTCACGCCGAGTTCAACGAGCGGTTGATGCAGGCCCTGGGTCTGGAGCGTCCGGCGATCATCGGGTGTTCCATGGGGGGCAACCTTGTGTTGGAGCTGGGCGCCCGTAAACCTGACGCCTACGGCGCGATCATTTCAGCCGAAGGTGCTGATTACACGCCAACAGTTTCGGATTTCTTTCTCGACATGCTGCTCATGAACGGTACGGAAATCATTGGTGCTTGGTCGCGTTCGATGACGGGCTATCGAACTCCGCCCGACCGCGCTCAGGAAGTTGTCTGGCAGATTTCGCGCACGACGCCGCAAGTCATGCTTGGAGACCTGACTGGCTACGCCAATTTTGACCAACGCTCCCAGGTAGGCAAAATCAAGGCGCCGGTGATGCTGCTCCGCGGTGATGCTGATTGGTTGGTCTACCAGGAAAAAGTCGAAGAAACGGCATCAAGAATTCCCGGCAGCAAGATTGCAGTGCTTGCAGGCACTGGTCACTACCCAATGACTGAGAACCCTCTTGAGTTCTGTGACACCGTCCGAAGCTTCCTGCATGAAGCAGGGCTTGGAAATGCTGACTGACACGCTCGACGTCGAAAGATAACCAAGGTGGCTGCAACGATATGCAGCCCCCTCACTTTAAAAAAATAGATGAGCGTGGTGCGCGCACTACTTTGTTCGCTCATTTGAAAGCTTGTCTTTGAGGAGAATCAACATGCTGCCGAGCGCCAATTCGAAGGGTAAAAATATTAAAGTCAATGGCACGACGCTTTGGGTCGAAGATACCGGTGAGGCCCATCTTCCCGTCGTTCTTTGTCTTCACTCCTGCTTTCTCGATGGAACTATGTTTGACGGCCTGGTTCAGGCTGCAGCGGGAAAGTTTCGGGTCATACGACCTGACTTCAGAGGGCAGGGTAAAAGCGCACTGGATGATGTCGACATCATCACCATGGACCAGTGTGCTGACGACATGGCCGCGTTGATTGAAGAGCTGCAGCTCAAGGACATCAACGTCATGGCGCAGTCGATGGGCGGCGATGTAGCCTTCCGACTGATCGCCAAACGACAGAATCTGTTTCGGTCTCTGGTGGTGGCTGGGTCATCGGCCTGCGGTGAGCCGCCGGAACAAGGGGCGCGATTTGCACAATGGGTTATCGACGCGGGTGAGCAAGGATTCACAGGTGACATCCTCGACATGACCATGGAGGTGATGTTCGGCAAAACCACACGCAATAACCCTGAAAAACAAGAGCTGCTGGCGTACTGGCGCAAGCGTATTGAGGCACTGCCAAAAGCGCTGCGCCCTGCCATGAAGGGCGTTATGCACCGTGAAAGCTCTGTCGCGCTGTTGTCATCGATCAACATCCCAGTACTGATTATCAACGGAGAGGAAGACATGCCACGACCTCCGGCGTGGTCCGATGAAATGAAGCGAGAGTTGCCCAATTCGAAATTGATCCGCCTCAGCAAGATAGGGCACAGCCCGACCCTGGAAGCGCCCGAACAGGTACTCCCCGCGATCATCGAGTTCTACTCAAACCCACGCGTATGAGGGCAACATTTTTCGTTCACAGCGTTTAAGTCCTGATGCTTTCACGAGCACCTATTGTCTCTATCAGTCTCATTTTTGGAGCGCCTGCATACCGCGGGCGCTTCAGGTTTTTTCATGCCCGTGGGCTACGAAAATTTGAATCGTTTTCAGATCGGCGATCCTAACTGAGCGCTTGACACTAATAAATTTTTTACAATAAATATGAAGCGCTTCATAAATTAACTTGGTTAATAACAAATTTAAAACAGGACTCTTTATATCCACGTGCGCGATGGTTTTCATGAGCGTCGATCAAAAGATATGAAGCGGTTCAAATGGTGCCCGAATACGCTGGCGCCAAACCAGGAGATAACAACAATGAGTACAAAAAACTGGGTTAAAACCGCCTGCGTCGTACTTTCCGTGACTACCTCAATTGCCGCACATGCGGACATCAAAATCGGTGCCCTTTATCCCCTCAGTGGATCTCTGGCTCTGCTAGGGGATGAGAGCTATCGCGGCCTCGAACTCGCGGTTGCAGAACGTAACGCTGCCGGAGGCTTGAAAGGTGAGCAGATCAAATTGCTGAAAGCCGATGCGGTTGATGCAGGCCAGGCTGTAAGTGCCGCCCGTAAACTGACTTCTGTTGAAAATGTCACCGCCGTGTTCGGCAGCTATTCCTCAGCGCTGTCATTTGCTGCCACGCAAGTCACGGAAATGGCCGGTGTGCCATATTTCGAGCTCGGTGCCGTCTCCGACAACATTACCGAGCGTGACCTCAAATACATCATGCGCAGCAATCCAACCGCCAGGAATTTCGCTGAAGGGACTATTGCCGCGATTACGCACATCGTGGGGCCGTCGCTGAAGGTCGACCCCAAGCAACTCAAGATCGCCATCATCCATGAGGATGCGTTGTACGGTACGACCATCGCCGGGTTCCAGAAGCAGCTGGCGCAAGAGCAAGGGCTGAACGTGGTCGAGGTGCTTCCGTATTCGGCCAAAGCCGTGGACCTCTCGTCGCTGATTCTTCGCTTGAAAGGTGCACAAGCGGACGTGGTATTGCAGACCAGTTATCAGAACGATACGACACTGTTTTTCCGTCAGATCCGTGAAGCCGGTTTCAAACCTAAAGCCGTAGTCGGTGCGGGTGGCGGATATTCCATGCAGGACACCGTGAAGGTCGTCGGCGCTGAAAACATGGAAAGTGTTCTGGACGTGGATTTTCCTCAGTTTCAAACCAATGAAAATGGAGCTCCAGGCATCAGTGCGTTCGCCAAAGCCTACAAAGATCGCTTTGGCAGTGAGCCGCGATCAGGTCATAGCCTGATCAACTATGTTGGTGCGAAAGTCTTTCTTGATGCTATGGAAAAAAGTGCGTCCCTGGACGCCGATGCGATCCGTGCATCGGTCGCGAGTGTGGATATTCCTGTCGGCGGTACGGCCGCAGGTATCGGAGCCAAGTTCGCTGAAAATGGCCAAAACCAACGAGCCAATACGGCAATCATGCAATGGCAGGACGGGGTACTGAAAACCGTTTACCCCGAAGCTGCGGCCGTGACAAAAGCGCGTTTTTCCGACCAACCCTGAAGCCCGTAATCCTGTTGAAGCTTGATCTTTGAGCTTCACGGATTCGCTCGCTCGAAAAGAGGGCGCAAACCATGGAAATTTTCATCCAGCTGCTTCTGAACGGCTTATTGCTCGGTGGCACGTTAGCCATTATCAGCATAGGCCTGACCCTTATCTTCGGCATCGTCAGGGTGGTCAACTTCGCCCACGGCGAGTTTTTGATGATAGGTCTGTACGCGGTGTATTTGATGAACGCTCATTTTGGCATTCATCCCTATGTCGCGATCATTCCCACCACGATCATTCTGTTTGCCGCTGGCGCTGCCATGCAACGGTTCATCATTCAGCCGTTGCTCAGCGCCGAAGGGCACATCCAGATTTTTGCGACCGTGGGCGTCTCGATTGCCCTCATGAACGGCGCGCTGTTGATCTTCGGTGCCGACGTCATGACTGTGCAGAACATTAGTTTTGGCACCAGTACCGTCACCATGGGCGCATTTCGCGTAAGCAGTGGTCAGTTGATCACCTTCGCAATGTCACTCGCCCTGGTCGCGGGCCTTCACTGGTTTTTGCAAAACACCTTCCTGGGTCGAGCCGTTCGGGCCACTGCGCAGCATCGCAACGCGGCGCAGTTGATGGGCGTCAACGTAAAGAAAATCTACATATTCGCATTCGGTTTGGGCTGCGCCTGCCTGGGCGTTGCATCTGGTCTCATCGCACCTCAATACCCGGTTTTTCCTACGGTAGGCACGTTCTTTGTCCTGACCGCATTTGTGATCGTTGTACTCGGCGGTCTGGGCAGTCTTTCTGGCGCTCTCATCGGCTCGATGCTGATTGGCATCGTCGACAGTCTTGCCGGTTACTACATTGCGCCAGATCTGAAGGAGGTCGTTTATTTCTCGATCTTCCTTGGCATTTTGGTGTTCCGTCCGACAGGGCTTTTTGGCGCCGGTCGCGGGTCTGAATAAGGAGAATGGTCATGAATATTCTGCATCCGCGTGTCTATGTCAGCGTATTGGTATTGGCTCTACTGCTGATCATTCCGCTCACCGCTGGATCTCCTTTCGTTTATCACTTGTTCATTCTGATTTGCAGTTATGCAGCGCTCGCTAGTGCCTGGAACATCGTCGGAGGTTTCGCCGGTCAACTCTCGCTCGGTCATGCAGTGTTTTATGGTGTGGGCGCTTATACAACCACGCTGCTGATGATCAACCTCGGCATCAGTCCCTGGATTGGGATGTTTGTCGGCGCGATCTTGTCGTCTGTTGTCGCGGTGTTGATCAGTTGGCCGTGCTTCAGATTGCGTGGGCCGTTTTTTGCCCTGGCAACGATTGCGGTGCTGGAAGTCGTGCGTTTGATGGCGATCAATCAACATGACGTGACGGGCGGCGCTGCAGGTTTGGGCGTACCCCTCAAATTGGGTGTCGAGTGGATGTTGTTTCGCCCTCGCTGGCCCTATCTGTTGATCGCCTTTGGCTTTCTCATCATTACCCTGGCTGTGTCCTGGAAGATCAAAAATTCTCGATTGGGTTATTACCTGATTGCTGTTCGTGAGCGTGAGGACGCTGCGCACGCGGTGGGTGTGAACTCGGTCAAGGTCAAACTGATCGCGGTGGTGTTGTCGGCATTTCTAACCAGCCTGGTGGGCAGTTTCCATGCGATGTACCTGACCTTTATCGAGCCCGGCTCCATGTTTTCCCTGGAAATGTCGATTCAGATCGCCATGTTTGCCCTGATAGGCGGACTGGGTACTGTCTCGGGTCCCTTGATTGGTACGTTGCTGGTGTTGCCATTGGCAGAATTGGCGCGCGGCTGGTTGGGCGATCTGGGCAGCGGTGTGCATGGTCTGGTCTACGGCATAGTGCTGGTCGTTGTGGTACTGACGATTCCTCAAGGCTTGGTGGGGCGATTCGGGGCGCGCGTATTCGGCTGGATCGATAACCTCCCGGGTGGGCGCAGGCCGCTCGTGGTTGCCAATGGATCGACAACACCATCATCGCCCGAACCACAATCGGCCACACGTGGCGAACCGATTCTGATTGCGGAAAACCTACACAAATTCTTTGGTGGGCTTCATGCCACCAATGACGTTTCGCTGAGTTTGGCTGAAGGTGAAATCGTCGGCGTAATCGGCCCGAATGGCGCCGGCAAAACCACCGTCTTCAACCAGCTTTCCGGTTTTCTTCTGCCTTCCAAAGGGCAGGTCAAAGTTCGCTTGCCCAATGGAGAATGGGTGACCCCTAGCAGCCCGGCCGAGTTCGCCAAAGCGGGTATCGGACGCACCTTTCAGATCGTCCAGCCGTTCGCTGACCTGAGTGTCTGCGAAAACATCATGCTCGGTGCATTCATGCATACGGCTGATACGAAGGTGGCGAGGGCGATCGCCGAGCAAGTCGCAGAACTGACCGAACTCACTGCTCTACTGGACACGCGGGCGCGCAACCTGACTGTCGGTGGTATGAAGCGACTTGAAATGGCGCGCGCTCTGGCAACGCGTCCGCGGATCTTGTTACTGGACGAAGTGATGGCCGGACTCAATCCAACGGATGTGGTCAAGGCGATAGCTGTTATTCGCAGGGTCCGCGATTCAGGTGTCAGCGTTTTGATGATCGAACACCTCATGCAAGCAACGATGAGCTTGTCGGACCGCATCATCGTGATCAGTTCGGGCACGCTTCTCATGCAGGGCGCCCCCCACGATGTGATCAACGATCCTCAGGTTATCGAAGCTTATCTCGGTAAGGAGTACAGCCATGCTTAAACTCAATAACGTCCATAGCGGGTATGGCGGTACTGAAATCCTTCGTGGCGTTTCCTTTGAGGTCAATGCCGGTGAGGTCGTCACCATCGTTGGTGCGAACGGTGCCGGTAAAACCACGACCCTGCGCAGCTTGTGCGGCATTGTCACGCCTTCTCAGGGCACGATTGAATTCGAAGGGCAGCGCATCGAGGGGAGTCGCCCAGACCAGATCGTCGATGCGGGCCTGACGTTGATACCGGAAGGGCGGCAGTTGTTTCCCTTCATCAGCGTGCGCGACAACCTGTTGATGGGCGCCTACAAACGCAGCGCGCGTGCCGGTTACAAGAAGCGCCTCGACGATGTCCTCGATCTCTTCCCGAGAGTGCGTGAGCGCCTGGATCAGAACGCTGGAACGCTTTCGGGCGGTGAGCAACAGATGGTTGCCATCGCTCGCGGCCTGATGGCCGAACCAAAGCTATTGATGTTCGACGAGCCGTCGTTGGGCTTGTCGCCGCTGCTGGTCTCACAGGTTTTCGAGATCATCAACAAGATCCTGGAGCTGGGAACAACCGTGCTGATCGTCGAGCAAAACATCGTCCATACCCTGCGTATCGCGCATCGAGGCTACGTACTTGAAAACGGCGAGGTAGTGCTGAGCGGCACGGGCCAGGAGCTTCTCGATAACCCTCATGTCAAGCGTGCCTACCTGGGGCTCTGATCGAGTTGACCTGTGGCTGTGCACTTTTTAACTCCGCAACAAAGATGAGAACAGGCTATGACAAATTCTAGACACTCCGGGCGCGTCGTATTGGTCACTGGTGCCGGTGGCGGCATTGGTGCTGCGATCGCTGAGTTGTATTGCCAGGAAGGCGCTGTTGTGGCCCTGGTCGATGCTGACGCCGCGAAGGTGCAGCAGCAGGCCGAGGCACTGCGTGAGGCAGGTTTTACGGTCGGCTGGGCGCAGGCCGATGTCGCGGATTATCAAGCGTGCGCTGACGCCTGTGAGCGCTTGGTCCATGAGTTGGGCCCAATCGACACTTTGATCAATAACGCCGGTATATCACCCAAACACGACGGCGCTCCCGCGCCGATCTGGACGATGGCGCCCGAGGAATGGCAGCGGGTGGTCAATATCAACCTCAATGGTTCCTTTAACCTCGTCCGGGTGCTGACACCCGGCATGGTAGAGCGCGGATTTGGGCGCATCGTCAATATGTCTTCAGTCGCCGGCAGCGCTTTTTTGCCAATTGTCGCGGCTCACTACAGCGCGACGAAGGCGGCGGTCATCGGTTTTACCCGCCACTTGGCCGGCGAGCTGGGGCCGTTCGGAATCACGGCCAATGCGCTGGCGCCAGGGCGGATCGAAACCCCTTTGCTCAAGACCGTTTCAGCGCAGGCCAATCAGGCCGTGGTCGACGAGACGCCGTTGCGCCGGCTGGGCACACCGCTTGAAGTGGCCAGGGCGGCGTGTTTCCTCACATCAAATGAAAGCGATTTTATTACTGGCCAAGTCGTTGACGTCGCGGGCGGATGGTTAATGCGGTGACGAGCGAAGTAACGTTTTTGGCGTTTTAAAAAGCGCTTTGACAACTCGGTGTTAAGCGGCAGCGATTTTTTTGGAGGACGTTGGCCATGGTTAAAACGATGGGTTTCCCGGGACGGTACGAGCAGGGACCTGGAGCATTGAAACAGCTGGGCAGGATACTGATCGACATGGGGCGATCACGCCCGCTGGTACTCTGCGATGAGTTCGTCGCCAGGCATCTGTGGCCGGAGGTGGGCACGGCCTTGCAAGCGCACGGCTTCGAGCCTCTGCACATTGAGTTCCCGGGGGAATGCACACATGCGGCCATTGCCCGGTTATCGGAACAAGCCTTGGTGCACTCGCCAGACACCATCATCGCGCTGGGTGGCGGCAAGACCATTGATACGGCGAAGGGACTGGCAGTCAATCTCAACGTCCCTATCATCGTTTGCCCGACCATTGCGTCGAGTGATGCACCCACCAGTCGACTGATCGTTCTCTACGATGATGATCATAAAGTGGTAGGAGTGGAGTTCCTGAAGATGAACCCCTCAGCGGTCATCGTTGATACCCATGTCATCGCTCAGGCGCCGGCGCGGTTTTTTGCTGCGGGCATTGGTGATGCGATCAGTAAAAAATTCGAAGCCCATCAGTGCTACTCCTCGGGCGGCAATAACTCCTTCGGAACACCGGCGCTGCATACTGCATTGAAGCTGACCGATATAGTTTTCGAAACGCTGATGCAGTATGGCGTGTCGGCTTACCAGGCTGTCTGTCGTAATGAGGTTAATGATGACGTTGAGCGTGTCATCGAGGGCACCGTCTTGATCAGTGGTGTGGGTTTTGAAAGTGGTGGACTGTCTCTGTCCCATGCATTGGTACGGGGGCTGACGGCCATACCTGCGATGGCATCGATGCTGCACGGTGAGCTGGTGGCTTTCGGCACGTTGGTGCAGATGGCTGTAGAGGGGCGTCCCGTCGAGGAGATCGATAAGGTTGCGCGCCTGCTGCATGACGTGAAGCTGCCCGTCACATTCGCTGAACTGGGTCAGAATACCCCGTTCACTACGGCGCAAATCAACACCATGGTGGAAGCCACTTTATCGGCTGCCTACGCCAAAAATATGAATCCAGCCTTGAATTACGAGCGCCTCGTTAATGGGTTGGCAGCGGCTGACAACATCGGTTCGCGCCTGACAAACGTGACGTCATCCGCTTTGTGATTCGGCGTTAATCGACTGACACCGTGCTGCCTTACAACTATAAAAAGTGAGATCAAAAAAATGAACGAAAAAACTGTACCTCATGTTCACGAACTGCTGAAAGACTCACCTAAAAACTGGGGCAAGTGGGGTCCGGACGACGAAGTAGGTGCCCTCAACTATCTGACTGGCGTTGAAGTGCTCAAGGGTATTGCCGAGGTCAAACAAGGCAAAACCTTCACCTTGCAGGTCCGAATGGCCGATCCTAAAGGCGACCCGATCTGGCCCGGGCGCTCGCAGGCGAAGCGGATGAATATCATGGACAGAGGCCATTACAACTGCGGCAAGGGCCCGCACTTTCCGGGCTCTTATGAATATGCCGATGATGTGATGTTTTTCCATCTGCAGGGGTCGACCCAATACGATGCGCTGGGTCACGTCTGGTATGACGATCAAATCTGGAACGGCTACAACGCCGATACCACCATCGGCTCGCTGGCAAAGGCCAGCGTTGCGCCGATCGGCGAGCGAGGCGTGGTCGGGCGAGGCATTCTGATCGACATGGCGCGGTATCGCGGCAAAGACGTTCTTGACCCAGGAGAGACGTTCAATCACTTGGACTTGATGAACGCCGCGCAAGCGCAAGGCGTGACGATTCAGAAGCGTGACATCCTGATTATCAGAACCGGTTGGATTGGCTCTTTTTACTACCGGGATCCAGAAGAGTTTTATAAAGATTTCATCGAGCCAGGCCTCACCTACAGCCCAGAGTTGGTTAATTGGTTTCACGAGATGGAAATTCCCAACCTTGTGACTGACACCATCGCCAATGAAGTGACCGTTGATCCTGTGTCGGGAGTGGCGTTGCCTCTTCACAACGCGCTGATGCGTAACCTGGGCGTCACGTTAACCGAGATCGCGCAACTGGATCCTCTGGCGGCGGATTGCGCCGAGGACAATCAATGGACATTTCTCTATACCGCAGCGCCTTTGAAAGTGGTGGGTGGTACCGGTGCGCCGGTCAACCCGATCGTGATCAAATAGTTACGACGCTTTAGGGGATTTGCGAATCCCCTCTTTTTAGCGTATTCAAATCATCTCTTCGAATTTGAATAATTGTTAGCATGACGACTGATCCTGTCTCGAAGAACCGAGGCTTGGACGCTGATTGGCGGCGATCGTCAGTCACTGTGCCGATCAAGGAATGCTGACCCTCCGATGAAAAACAACGAAAAGCCCAAACTAAAAGACGTTGCCGAATTAGCGGGAGTCTCCATCGGCAGTGCGTCCCGTGCGCTCTCAACCCCACATCTGGTAAAACCTGCGACGCTGGAAAAAGTGGCGGCGGCGGTGCTCAAGCTCGGCTATGTACGAGATGGAGCCGCAAGGGCACTTGCTTCGCGCCGAACTCATAGCATCGGTGCCGTTTTCCCCACCTTCAATAACCCCGTTTTCGCCGAAGCCGTGCAGGCGCTTCAGCAGCGTCTGAATGAATTGGGTTACCACCTGATTATTTCCTCCCATGAGTATGATCAGGAGCGTGAACTGATCAGTGTGCGCAATATGATTGAGCGGGGGGTCGAGGGCTTGCTGCTGGTAGGGACCGAGCACCGTCCCGCGGTTTATGACGCACTGAATGCCTCGCATTGTCCCTTCATCCTGATGTGGTCATTGGACGGTTCTCATCCTCACCCTTGCGTCGGTTTCAGCAACGAGGAGGGGGGACGCATGGTGGCCAAACATCTTGTGGACCTGGGCCACAAGAACATTGCAATGATCAGTGGCGTTATGGCCTACAACGAGCGGGCTAAGTACCGGCTCAAGGGGGTTGCCGATACGTTGAAGGAGGCGGGCATCGAGCTGGCGCCCACTCAGATCATTCAACAGCCTTTTACGCTGGAAGGTGGCCGGGCGGGTCTCAGAATAGCGATGGAGCTGACGCCAAGGCCAACTGCAATTGTCTGTAGTACGGACGTAACCTGCATGGGGGCAATAGCAGAAGCACGCTTACAAGGCATTCATGTGCCCACAGAGTTGTCCATTACCGGTTTTGATGACATCGACTTCGCGGCGGTTTCAGTACCAGCGCTCACGACTGTTTGTGTACCCACAACCGATATTGGCATCAGTAGCGCTAATAACATTATTGCGATGATAGAAGGCCGCCCGGTTGCCAGGCGTGAGCGCGTTCAAATTGACCTTGTAGTAAGGCAAAGCACCGCCCCTGTGAAGTCCTGATTCCGACGGCTAAATGCCCGACGGAGGGCTCTCGTCCCCTATGACTCTAAGTCACAGGTGGTTTGAAAATGTAGCTATTTTCATCGAGGGATCACTGCCATAACCTTTCAGTCAGCGGAAATCAGAGCGCAATCATCGTGCTGTGAATTCGTTAATAAAAACTGAGAGGTCCAGTAATGAATACTCCTGTCAAACCTGATGAACTCGCGATTCCGTATCAGTTGCCCCAAGTTCCTTACATGACGCCAGACATGGTTCATCCGGGTGTAATGACCCAATGGCTGGAAGATGACGAGTTGTGGGTTCCGGTCACCAAATCTGTTTCGTTCAAGCCTCTTCTGCTCAACACCAGTGGCGGGTACTACATCAATCTTCTGCGTGTGCGTCAGGCCGGCGTGCTTTCTCGTCACCGGCACACCGGCGGCGTACATGCGATCGTTCTGAAGGGTCGCTGGTATTACCTCGAACACGATTGGGTAGCCGAAGAGGGCTCCTTTGCGTATGAGCCTCCAGGTGAAACCCACACCCTGTTCGTTCCTGAAGACGTCGAAGAAATGATCACCTGGTTCCACGTTCAAGGTGGCTACACTTACGTCGATCCTCAGGGTGTTGCAGTGGGCTATGAAGACGTTTTCACCAAGCTTGAATCTGCCCGCGCTCACTATAAAACGCTGGGTTTGCCAGACGACTACATTGAGCAGTTCATCCGGTAACTCCGACCGTATGAAAAAAACGCGCTTCGGCGCGTTTTTTCATGGTAGCTGAGGGAGCATGAGTTTGAACAATTTACGTTAGGATAGGGCATGGACAATTATTCACAGCTACTCGCCTTTATCTGGTCTACCGAGTGTGGAAGCTTTTCGGCTGCTGCTCGCGCACATAACATTACTCCATCGGCAGTCAGTAAATTGATCACTCGATTGGAGGACCGACTGCAAGTTCGGCTTTTCCAGAGAGGGTCACGCATTCTGACGCTGACCGAGGAGGGAGCCGCTTACCTGCGTAGCGCCAAGGCGGTTGTTGAAGCCATGAACGAGGCGGACTCCCTGGCCGAGGCGTTACCGTCCAGGGTCAGTGGCACGCTTCGGCTCCACACGATGACTTCTTTCGCCAAACACCAGATCGTGCCCTGGTTGCCAGAATTCCTGGATTTGTATCCGGCCCTGGATGTTGAAATTCAACTGGGCGCGCAGTTTGTCGATCACTTTGAGCAAGGGCTCGATATCGCCATTCACAGTGGGGTGTTGCCCAGCTCCTCACGTATCGCCAAGCGCATCGGTGAGTGCGAATGGTTGATCTGTGCGTCGCCGCAGTACTTGGCCGAGCACGGGATTCCCAAGGTTCCGGCGGATTTATTGGACCACCGATGCTTTAACTTCAGCTTTGTCAGCCCATGGAACAAGTGGTCGTTTCTTCAGGAGGGCGAGGGCGTCTCGGTACCGGTTACCGCCAGCGCGTCTTTCACTCAGGGAGATTTGCTGCGGGACATGGCACTGTCAGGTGCGGGCATTGTGAAGCTTGCCGATTTCCATATCGGGATGGACATCAAAGCTGGAACGTTGGTGCCGATACTCGAAGAGTTCAGGTCTGGCGTCGTTGAACCGGTTTATCTGCTGTATTCAGACAGAAAACACCTCAGTCCGCGCATCCGAGTGTTTATCGAGTTTTTCCAGAACAAGTGGCGGCAGAATCCCTGGAAGGTAACTTGAGCGCGGGTTCAGAGCCAAGGCAACCGGTTTAATCACGCAAGGCGTGATACCTGGACGCTACGAATTCATGCGGAAGCAGCTTCAGCGCGTTTTGCGTGTGGTAATACCGTTGTTGCAAAACCGTCAGAAGAGTCTCCGTCGTCGGCAACTTTGCTGGCTGGGGGTATGCATGATGCCGGCGCCGATAGGAGCAGCTCCTATGATACCAAAAAACCCGCTGGCAATTACTTTCTTAGTAGACGGTTGATTTTTGTTTTTATCTAAGAGTTTTTATAAGTACGTGTTTTCTATTTGCCATTGTGTTTTTTCAAGAAGTGAAAGTGCAAGGCGTAGTGCGCACTGCAAAGTGGGCATTGCGCATACGTAGTTGCCGTTAATTTAGGTTTCGCGTTACACAGCAACGAGATATTTAGGAGATGTTGAGCAGTGCTAAAACTTTCCCTATCGACAGAGGGTAGGAGGGGGCGTTCGCGTGATTAAAACCTACAGTTGCGCCGCTCGGCGCATGCCATTGCGCTGAGTTAATAGGAAGCATTACTATTCACGTCCTCGTCTTCACAGCACACCGCAATGACCCCCAAGCTGCCCCGCAGACACGGCTTTTTCGAGCATTACGAAGAGTTGATTGGTACCTGGACCCGTCGCCTGAGAAACCGTCAGCAGGCCGAGGACCTGGCCCACGATACCTTTGTGCGCGTGCTCGAGTCGAATTCGGCGGCGGTGCAGCAACCCCGGGCCTATCTGCACCAGACTGCGCGCAACATCGCGGTGGACGGTTATCGACGTGAGGATCGACGGAGTGCCATGGAGTCAGGGGCAATTGATCTCAGTGTGTCGTCGTCCGGCGACCCGGAGCATTTCATGCAGGCGATCCAGTTGGCCGATTCCATCGAGCGGGCACTCACCGAACTGCCGGTCAACTGCCGCAAGGTGTTTGTCTGGCAGAAGATCGAGGGCTTGACCCAGGCTGAAATCGCCGAACGCCTGGGGCTGTCCAGGAACATGGTGGAAAAGTATATGATCCGCACCCTGCGGCATCTGCGCGACCGCCTGGACGGGTTGCAGTCATGATGCGGTGTGGTTATTCATCCCCGGCCCAACAGGAACTTCCATGATGGATACTCGTGATTGTGCGTGCGGGCAAACAACGGTTCGCGATGAAGCGGCGCGCTGGTTTGTGCGTTTACAGGAACCTGCCGTGGATGTCGATGCTCATCGCCAATTCGAACGCTGGCTGAATGAACACCCTCAACACCGGGACGAATTCGCGTTGCTCCAGGGCCTGTGGACAGCCGCCGACCTGGTGCCGGTGGCCCGTCTGCGGGCGTTGTGCGAAGAAACACCGTCACGCAGCAAACGTCGACCGATATTGCGCTATGCCGTGGCCGCCAGTGTGTTGGCGGTGGCAGTCGGCTTGGGCCTGTTCAACGGGTTGAAGCAACCGTCGCCTTACACGGCCGAGTTTTCTACAGCCCTGGGCGAGCGTCGCCAGGTAGCCTTGCCCGATGGTTCGATGGTCGACCTGGACAGCCGCAGCCGGATTCAGGTGCGCTTTGAGAAGAATCGTCGCGCCATTGAGCTGAGCGAAGGCGAGGCGATGTTCAGCGTCCAGCATGACAGCCTTCGTCCCTTTGTCGTTGAGGCGGGAAGTGGCAAGGTCACGGTCACCGGAACCCGCTTCGATGTACGCCGGGGCAGCGCCGAAACCCGGGTCGTGGTGGAGCAGGGCGCCGTCAAGGTGCAGGGGCGCGATGCCGCCGCCGATGATTTCATCAGCCTGACCGCGGGTCTCGGTACCCATGTCGATGCCGGGGGCAAGGTCGCTGTGGCCTACGCCGTCAACCCCGCGCAACTGACGGCGTGGCGCAACGGCAAGCTGGTATTCAACAACGCCAGCCTGGCCGATGTCGCCGAACAGGTCTCGCGTTATCGCGAGAAGCCACTCAAGGTTGGCAATGCCGCAATCGGCAATCTGCGCCTGACCAGCGTGTTCAAGTCCGACAACACCGACGCGTTGCTCAAGGCTTTGCCAAGCATCCTTCCGGTGGCCGTGCGCACGCTCGATGACGGCAGTCAGGAAATAATTTCAAAATAAAATTCAGGTTTTTTTCGAGTTCAGCGTCTTCCTGTTCAACTGCAACTGGTTTGCATTAACAAGCGCACACTTTTGCGATCTTCAGGACTACGTTCGACGTGAAAAAAACCATCGCTAAAAACAACAATTCCCCTTGGTTGCCGCTGGCCCTTGCACTGGCGGTCAACCTGGCGCTGCCCCAGGCATTCGCTGCCGAGGCTATCCATATCCCGGCGCAACCTTTGGGGCAGGCCCTGAGCCAGTTGGGCCAGCAGACTTCGCTGCAGGTTTTTTTCAGTCCGGAACTGGTGGCCGGCAAACAGGCCCCGGCAGTGGATGGCAATATCGCGCCGGAAGAAGCGCTGCGCCAGTTGCTGCAAGGCAGCGGCCTGCAATACCAGATCGATGAAGGCTCGGTAACGCTGCTACCGGCCCCTGCGGCAGACGGCCCGCTGGAGCTGGGCATGACTGACATCAAGGTGGTGGGCGACTGGCTCGGTGATGCCGATGCCGCGGTGGTGCAGAACCACCCCGGCGCCCGTACCGTGATTCGCCGCGAGGCCATGATCGAGCAAGGCGCGATGAACGTCGGCGACGTATTGAAGCGCGTGCCGGGTGTGCAAGTGCAGGAGGCCAACGGTACCGGTGGCAGTGATATCTCGCTGAACGTCGGCGTTCGCGGGCTGACTTCGCGCCTGTCGCCACGCTCGACCGTGTTGATCGATGGCGTGCCGGCGGCCTTCGCCCCCTATGGCCAGCCGCAGTTGTCCATGGCGCCGATTTCCTCCGGCAACCTCGACAGCATCGACGTGGTGCGCGGCGCCGGCTCCGTGCGTTACGGGCCACAGAACGTGGGCGGGGTGATCAACTTCGTGACCCGTGCGATCCCGGAACAAGCCTCGGCTGAAATCGGCAGCACCCTGGAGACCTCCCAACACGGTGGCTGGAAGCACATCGACACGCTGTTCGCCGGCGGCACCGCCGACAACGGCATGGGCGTGGCGCTGTTGTATTCCGGGGTGAACGGCAACGGTTATCGCAAAAGCAACAATGGCAATGACATCGACGACGTGATCCTCAAGACCCACTGGGCGCCGACCGATGTGGATGACTTCAGCCTCAACTTCCACTATTACGACGCCAGCGCCGACATGCCCGGCGGCCTGACCCAGGCCCAGTATGACGCCGACCCGTTCCAGTCCGACCGCGACCACGATAACTTCAGCGGCCGCCGCAAGGACGTGTCGTTCAAGTGGATTCGGCAACTCGACGACCGTACCCAGGCCGAAGTGCTGACCTACTACTCCGACAGTTTCCGTGGCAGCAACATCGCCGCTCGCGACCAGAAGACCCTGGGCTCGTTTCCGCGCACCTATTACACCTATGGCATCGAACCGCGTGTGTCCCACGTGTTCGACGTCGGCCAGACGACCCAGGAAGTGAGCGTCGGTTATCGCTACCTGAAAGAAGGCATGCACGAAGAAGCCAGCCGCCTGGCGCTGGTCAACAACGAGCCGGTCGCGCGTCCGGGTTCGGACGGCCATGTGTACCAGGACCGTACCGGGGGGACTGAAGCCCACGCGGTGTATGTCGACAACAAAATCGATGTCGGCAACTGGACCATCACTCCGGGTGTACGTTTCGAACATATCCAGACCGAGTGGCATGACCGCCCGGTGCTCGACACCGCAGGCAGGCCAGTGCAGGAAAAACGCCGCAGCATCGAGAGTAACGAACCGCTGCCGGCGCTGAGCGTGATGTATCACATGTCTGATGCCTGGAAACTGTTCGCCAACTACGAAACGTCATTCGGCTCCCTGCAGTATTTTCAGCTCGGCCAGGGTGGCGCAGGTGACGAAACGGCCAATGGCCTGGAACCGGAAAAGGCCAAGACCTACGAGCTCGGTACGCGCTACAACGATGAGGTGTGGGGCGGTGAAGTGACGCTGTTCTACATCGACTTCGATAAAGAGCTGCAATACATCAGCAACGATGCGGGCTGGACCAACCTCGGCGCCACCACGCACCGGGGCATCGAGGCATCGGTGCACTACGACATGGCGGCGCTGGACCCACGGCTGGCCGGTCTTACCGCCAATGCCGGCTACACCTACACCCGTGCCGTCTATGAAGGAGAGATTCCGGACTTCAAGGGGCGTGACCTGCCGTTCTACTCGCGCCAGGTAGCAACCGCCGGCCTGCGCTACGACATCAATCGCTGGACCTACAACCTGGATACCTTCGCCCAGTCCAAGCAACGCTCCCCCGGCGTGGCGGTGAATGCTGACGGCAGCTTCAGCAACAACTACATCACTGAAGGCACGGCGGATGGGCAGTATGGCGACATTCCGGGCTACGTCACCTGGAACGTGCGCGCCGGCTATGATTTCGGTCCGCAGGTGTCGAACCTGAAGCTGGGGGCCGGGGTGAAAAACATCTTCGACAAGCAGTACTTCACCCGCTCCAGCGACAACAA
>Ga0105251_10001210_pt1 | contig 22309 bp, 20 predicted proteins | sample KBSS64metaG_FD_80424 | JGI IMG/M metagenome (GOLD analysis project Ga0105251, IMG submission 80424) | Switchgrass rhizosphere microbial communities from Kellogg Biological Station, Michigan, USA - KBS S6-4 metaG | ecosystem: Host-associated > Plants > Roots > Rhizosphere > Soil | place...
GTTCGACCGCGCCGTTTTTTTTGAGCTGGGAAAGCTCAATGCTTGCCCGTGCTCCCGAAACCGCCCGCGCCGCGCTCGCTCTCCTCGAAGTCCTCGACGATATTGAACGCCGCCTGCACGACGGGCACGATCACCATCTGCGCAAGACGCTCCATCGGGTTGAGCGTGAACGCGGTGTCGCCGCGATTCCATGTCGAGACCATCAGTTGGCCTTGATAATCGGAATCGATCAGCCCGACGAGATTGCCGAGCACGATGCCATGCTTGTGGCCGAGGCCCGAGCGCGGCAGGATCATCGCGGCGTAGCCGGGATCGGCGAGATGAATGGCGAGGCCGGTCGGCACGAGCACGGTCTGGTGCGGCTCGATGACGAGCGGCGCATCGAGACACGCGCGCAGATCGAGACCCGCGCTGCCGGGCGTGGCGTAGGCGGGCATGAAGTCGCGCATGCGCGCGTCGAGAATCTTGACGTCGAGTTTCATGGATCGAGGCTTCAGCGGCCGAGTTCGAAGGCGTCGGCCAAAAGTTGATAGGACCGCGTGCGTGCGGCGTAGCTGCCGGAGACCGTCAGAACGATCAATTCGTCGGCGTTGAATTGTTCCTGCAGCGCGCGCAGTTTTTCCGTCACACGTTCCGGCGTGCCGATGATGCTGCGCGCTTTCTCATGCGCGATCACCGCGAGCTCGCGCTCTCCGTAGACCTGCGAGATGCCTTGTGCGATCGATGGAATCGGCTGATTGAGCCCGTACGCCATCTGCACCCGGCGCAGGTCGACCGCGCGCTCGAGCGCTTCGGCTTCGCGATCCGTATCGGCGCAAATCACGAACACGGCGGCGGCGAGATAAGGCTTCTCCTCGTGACCCGGCGTGAAGCGCTCGCGATACGCCTGCGCCACGCGATCGCCATATTGCGCGTTGATGAAATGCGCGAACGCGAACCGAACGCCGAGCTGCGCGGCAAGCAAGCCGCCGAAATCGCTCGAGCCGAGCATCCACAGTTCGGGACGCGTGTCGATCTGCGGTTGCAGCAGGACGCCTTTGGCGAGCGAATCGTCGGGAATCTTGCCGCTGAAGAGCGCGATCAGTTCGGCGACTTGCTGCGGAAAAATATCGCCGCGATTGTACGAACCCGCCGCGACCGCCTGCGCCGTTCGCATGTCGCCGCCGGGTGCGCGACCGACGCCGAGATCCACGCGATTCGGGAACAGCGCTTCGAGCATCAGGAATTGCTCGGCGATCTTGAACGACGAGTAATACGGCAGCATCACGCCGCCCGAACCAATGCGGATGCGCTTCGTGAGACTACCGATGCGCGCGAGCATCACTTCGGGACACGGATTCGACACGCCGTGCAGGCCGTGATGCTCCGCGCACCAGTAGCGCGTGTAGCCGAGATCGTCGGCGAGCTGCGCGAGATCGAGCGTCGCCGCGATGGCGTCGGCGGCGCTGTGGCCGTGGATGACCGGCGTCTGATCGAGAACGGAGAGCTTTGTCATCGTGTCAGGACAGCAGCTGGCCGCCGGTTTTCGGCGCGCGCTTTGCGATTTCCGCGATCAGCGTGCGCGCGAGTGCCTGCTTGCCGGCGCGCGGCAGCGGCGTCGTGCCGCGCTCTTCGAAAAGAACGACTTCGTTGTCGTCCTGACCGAACGTCAGCTGTCCGATATTTCCAATGAGCAGCGGCACGCCCTTGCGCTCGCGCTTCTGGGCGCCGTGGACCTCGAGATCGCCGCTTTCGGCCGCGAAGCCGACGCAGTAGGGCGGATTCGGCTGCTTTGCCACCGTCGCGAGAATGTCCGGATTCTCGACGAAGTTGAACGAGGGCATCGCGTCCGCAGTTTTCTTGATCTTTTGCTCGCTGACATGATCCACGCGCCAGTCCGCGACTGCCGCCACCGCGATGAAGATGTCCGCGTCAGGCGTCGCGGCCATGACGGCGTCGTGCATCTGTTGCGCGGTCTGGACGTCCTCGCGATACACGCCCCACGGCGTCGGCAACGACACCGGACCGGCGACGAGATGCACGTCCGCGCCTGCCTGCGCTGCCGCGCGCGCGAGCGCGAAGCCCATCTTGCCCGACGAACGATTGGTGATGCCGCGCACCGGATCGAGCGGCTCGAAAGTCGGGCCCGCCGTGATGAGCACGCGCTGGCCGCGCAGAATTTTCGGCTGGAAGAACGCGCAGATCGCTTCGAACGCGGCTTCCGGCTCGATCATGCGGCCGTCGCCGACTTCGCCGCACGCCTGCGAACCCGAATCCGGTCCGAGAACTTCGACGCCGTCAGCGCGAAGCTGCGCGACGTTGCGTTGGGTCGCCGGGTTCTGCCACATTTGCCGGTTCATCGCCGGAACCACGAGCAGTGGACAGTCGCGCGCGATGCATAGCGTCGAGAGCAGGTCGTCGCACATGCCGTGCGCGAGTTTTGCGAGAAAGTCGGTGGAGGCGGGCGCGATGACGATGGCATCCGCCTCGCGCGAGAGATCGATATGCGGCATGTTGTTCGGCATGCGCGCATCCCACTGCGACGTGTAGACGGGACGGCCCGAAAGCGCCTGCATCGTGACGGGTGTGATGAACTGCGTGGCCGCTTCCGTCATCACGATCTGCACGGTCGCGCCGGCCTTGATGAGCAAGCGCGTAAGTTCAGCGATCTTGTAACAGGCGATGCCGCCGGTCAGACCTAGAACGAGATGTTTGCCCGCGAGTTCCAATTTGCCTCCATCGCAAAAGAACACGGCTCCGAGGAAGGAGCCGCACGTGAACATCAACGCGAACCGCGCACGCGCCGCAGTTCGTCGAACACCAGCAACACCGCGCCGATGGTAATGGCGCTATCGGCGAGATTGAACGCCGGCCAGTGCCACGCTTTCACGTGAAAATCCAGAAAGTCGATGACGTGCCCGTACGCGATCCGGTCGATCACGTTGCCGATCGCGCCGCCCATGATGAGCGCGAGCGCCGTGCAGAAGAGCCGCTGCCCCGAATGCCTCTTGAGCAGATAGCAAATCACGATTGCCGCGACGACGCCCAGCGCCGTGAACGCCCAGCGCTGCCAGCCGCCCGCCATCGCGAGGAAGCTGAACGCCGCGCCGCGGTTGTAGACGAGCAGCAGGTTGAAGAAAGGCGTGAGCGCGTGAGGTTCGCCGTAGGCGAACACGCGCTGCACGGCGATCTTCGTCAACTGGTCGAACAGGATCACGATGAGCGCGACGCCGAGCCACGGCGCAAGCGATCCACTGCTGGAAGTTTGTTTCGCCATCGTTCGAGCCATTATGCTGCGCCTCGCGTTTCACCGGCGCCGAAGAGATTGGAGAAGCAGCGGCCGCACAGACCCGGATGGTCCGCGTGCGAGCCGACGTCCGCGCAGTAGTGCCAGCACCGCTCGCACTTCATGTAGCTCGATGCCGTGACATCGACGCCTTCTTCCGCTTCGCCCGCGACCTTTTCCAGTCGAGCCGATGACGTGATGAGCACGAAGCGCAGCGCATCGCCGAGGCTTGCAAGTGCGTCGTAACGCGCGCCGCTCGCGCGGACCGTCACTTCGGCTTGCAGCGACGAGCCGATCTGGTTCGCCGTGCGCGCTTCTTCCAGCGCCTTCGTCACGTCGCCGCGCGCATGGCGGATGAGCGTCCACTTGTCGAGCAGTTCGCCGCCGTTCGCGATGTCCGGATACGTCGCGAAGACTTCATTGAAGATCGTGTCCTGACCGGGCTTGAGCACCTTGTACGCTTCTTCCGCCGTGAACGAAAGATACGGCGCGACCAGGCGCAGCAGGCCATGCGCGACGTAATACAACGCCGTCTGCGCACTGCGGCGCTCGCGCGAATCGGCCTTCGTCGTGTAGAGACGGTCCTTCAACACGTCGAGATAGAAGCCGCCGAGGTCTTCCGAGCAGAACGTAGCGATCTTCGCGACGACTGGATGAAACTCGTACTTCTCGTAATGCGAGAGCGCGTCGTCCTGAAGGTTGTGCGTGAGTGCGACCGCATAGCGATCGATTTCGAGCCAGTTTTCCACCGGCACCGCGTCTTTCGCGAAGTCGAAGTCCGACAGGTTTGCGAGCAGGAAGCGCAACGTGTTGCGGATACGGCGATACGTTTCCGTTACGCGCTTCAGGATCTCTTCGGAGATCGCGAGTTCGCCGGAATAGTCCGTCGACGCGATCCACAAGCGGATGATTTCCGCGCCGAGGCGATTGGACACCTCATGCGGATCGATGCCGTTGCCGAGCGACTTCGACATCTTGCGGCCTTCGCCATCGACGGTGAAGCCGTGCGTGAGCAGCGCGTCGTAGGGCGGACGGCCGTCGAGCATCGAAGCCGTGAGCAGCGACGAATGGAACCAGCCGCGATGCTGATCCGAGCCTTCGAGATAGAGGTCGGCCGGGAATTGCAGCGAATCCTTATGCGAACCGCGCAGCACGTGCCAGTGCGTCGTGCCGGAGTCGAACCACACGTCGAGCGTGTCGCGGTTCTTCTCGTACATGTTGGCGTCGTCGCCGATCAGTTCTCGCGGATCGAGCGATTGCCACGTCTCGATGCCGCCTTCCTCGACGCGCTTCGCCACTTCCTCGAGTAGCTCCAGCGTGCGCGGATGCAGCTCGCCTGTCTCCTTGTGCACGAAGAACGCCATCGGCACGCCCCATTGGCGCTGGCGCGAGAGCGTCCAGTCCGGACGGTTCGCGATCATGCTGTACAGACGCTGCTTACCCCACGACGGGTAGAACGCGGTGTTCTCGACGCCTTCGAGCGCGGTCTCGCGCAGCGTCTTGCCGCCGTCCTTGGGCGTGACATCCATGCCCGCGAACCATTGCGATGTAGCGCGATAGATGATCGGCGTCTTGTGGCGCCAGCAGTGCATGTAGCTGTGCGTGTACTTCTCGCTCTTGAGCAGCGAGCCCGCGCCTTGGAGCGCTTCGACGATCTGCGGATTCGCTTTCCAGATCGACAGCCCGCCGAAAAGCGGCAGCGATTCGATATAGCGGCCATCGCCCATCACCGGGTTGATGATGTCGGCATCCGCCATGCCGTGCGCCTTGCACGACACGAAGTCTTCGACGCCATACGCCGGCGACGAGTGCACGATGCCCGTACCGCTTTCGGTCGTCACGTAGTCGCCGAGATAGACGGGCGCGGTGCGCTTGTAACCCGGGTGCGCGGCCGCGAGCGGATGATGGAAGCGCAGGTTGGCGAGCTGTTCGCCGGTCGCCGTCGCGATGATTTCGCCCGTCAGGCCGTAGTTCTCCAGGCACGCTTCGACGCGTTCTTGCGCGAGGATCAGCAAGCCGCGCGACGTATCGACGAGCGCGTAGACAATCTCCGGATGCACGTTCAACGCCTGGTTGGCGGGAATGGTCCAGGGCGTCGTCGTCCAGATGACGATGCCGCCTTCCGCTTTCGGCAGCGCGTTCAGGCCGAACGCTTGCGCGGTCTTCTCCGGCTCGGCGAAGGCGAACATGACGTCGATGGTCGGATCGGTCTTGTCCTTGTATTCGACTTCCGCCTCGGCGAGCGCGGAGCCGCAATCGAAGCACCAGTTCACCGGCTTCAGGCCGCGGAACACGAAGCCTTTCTCCATGATCTTGCCGAGCGCGCGGATTTCGCCCGCCTCGTTGGCGAAGTTCATCGTCTTGTACGGATTGTCCCAGTCGCCCAGAACGCCGAGACGCCGGAAGCCGGCCTTCTGCTTCTCGATCTGCTCGCCCGCATAGGCGCGCGCCTTTTGCATCACTTCAGCGGCGGGCAGCGACTTGCCGAACTGCTTTTCGATCTGGATTTCGATCGGCATGCCATGGCAATCCCAGCCCGGCACGTAGACCGCGTCGAAGCCGGCGAGATTGCGCGCCTTGACGATCATGTCCTTCAGGATCTTGTTGACCGCGTGCCCAAGGTGGATGTCGCCGTTCGCGTACGGCGGGCCGTCGTGCAGGATGAACTTCTTGCGGCCCTTGGAGGCGGCGCGGATCTTCTCGTAGATCTTGTTGTCCTGCCATTCCTTGACCCACGCGGGTTCGCGCTTGGGCAGGTCGCCGCGCATCGGGAAGGGCGTGTCGAGCAGGTTGACGGGATACTTCGAAGAGGCTTTCTCTTTCTTGTCGCTCATGAATGACTCGGTGAATTCGGTGAGACGGCGCTTGTCTTGGCGCGCGATGATTCGGAGGCGGGGCAGCGGGCGGCGCATGATGCGCCGCGCGCTCACCTAATTCGGTCGGTCGCCGAAATGGCAAAGCCCGTGGCACGGCTGCCGGCGTTGCTTGCGGGCGGAAGGCCGAAATACGCGCGCGCGTTGTCGACATCCTTCGCGATCGCGGCGGACAGCTTCTCTAGGTCGACGTATTTCTCTTCGTCGCGCAGCTTCTTCAGGAATTCGACCCGCACGAGCTTGCCGTACGCGTCGCCGTGCCAGTCGAGCACGAAGACTTCGAGCAGCACGCGGCCGGAGTCGTCGACGGTCGGACGCAGGCCGAGGCTCGCGACCGCGGGCAGCGGTTCATCGGCGAGGCCGTGCACGCGCACCACGAAAATGCCCGCGAGCGCCGGCCGTTTGTGCGCGATCGGCAGGTTCAGCGTCGGAAAGCCGAGATCGCGGCCGAGCTTCGCGCCGTGCACGACGTGCCCGCTGATGATGTACGGCCGCCCGAGGGCGACCTGCGCGGCGTCGAGATCGCCCGCGACGAGCGACGTGCGCACCGACGACGATGAAATGCGCGCGCCGTTCGGATGCGCGACCGTGGCCATCTGCTCGACTTCGAAGCCGTACTTGTCGCCGGCGGCTTTGAGTGAATCGAAATTGCCCGCGCGTTTGGCGCCGTAGCAGAAGTCGTCGCCGACCATGACCCAGCGCGCATGCAGGCCATCGACGATGACATTCTTCACGAACGTATCAGGCGATTGTCCGGCGAACGTCTTGTTGAAATGCTCGACCACCACGCGGTCGACGCCGTTGGTGCGCAATGCTTCGAGCTTGTCGCGCAGCATCGCGATGCGCGGCGGCGCGCCCGCCGGATTGAAGAACTCGCGCGGATGCGGCTCGAAGGTCATCACGCACACCGGCAGGCCGCGCGCATCGGCGGCCGCCCGCACGTGCGCGAGCAGCGCCTGGTGACCGCGATGGACACCGTCGAAATTGCCGATGGTCAGTGCGCAGGGCGCCCGGCTTTCGGCATTGGGGAGGCCGCGAAAGACTCTCACGATAGGCGATGGTCGATGGGAGGGGCTGATGCTGCAAAGCGTTAGATTATAAACGCTCGCACGGGACGACGGGCGCGAGCGGCCCGGCTCGACGCCTGACCGACCCAGTTTGGCACGATTCTCGCACCGTCCGAATGATAAAATCCGCGGATGAAAAAAATCGTCATTCTGATCTCCGGACGCGGGAGCAACATGGAGGCCGTCGTGCGTGCGTGCGCGCGCGAAGGCTGGCCGGCCCGCATCTGCGCGGTCATTTCCAACCGGCCCGATGCCGCCGGATTAGGCTTTGCGGCCGCGAACGGCATCGAAACAAAGGTGGTGGATCATCGTCGGTTCGACGCTCGCGAATCGTTCGATGCCGCGCTTGCGCATGAGATCGATCGCTTCGAGCCCGATCTCGTCGTGCTGGCGGGCTTCATGCGCGTGCTGACCGACGCCTTCGTCGCGAAATACGCGGGGCGCATGCTCAACATCCATCCATCGCTCCTGCCGAGTTTTCCGGGCTTGCGCACGCATCAGCAGGCGCTCGACGCCGGCGTGCGCGTGCACGGCGCGAGCGTGCATTTCGTGACGCCGACGCTCGATCACGGGCCGATCGTCGCGCAGGCGGCGGTGCCCGTCGTCGCCGGCGACGATGCCGCGGCGCTCGCCGCGCGCGTGCTGAAGGTCGAGCACGACATCTATCCGCGCGCGGTGCGCTGGTTTATCGAAGGGCGTCTTTCTATCGAAGGGGAGCGCCAGGATGGGCGTGTGGTGCTCACGCCGTCTGAGCCGCAATGGCTCTTTGCCGACATTGCCGGGGAGGGCGTATGAGGCTGCATGGATTTCTGATTGGTCAAACCGAAACGCTGCTCGCGGATGTGCTGCGCTTTTCCGGCCCCGCCGATGCCGCGACGAGCCGCTTCTTTCGCGCCCATCCGAAGCTCGGACACGGCGAGCGCGGCGTGATCGCCGAAGCTGTCTTCGCCGTGCTGCGCCGGAAGATGGAGTTTTCTCACCTGGCGGAAAGCGGCAGCGGCAACCAGGCGCGCCGCCTCGCGCTGCTCGGGCTGATGCAAACCGCCGGCCTGAATGCGCTGAAGCCGTTCGTATCGGCGGACGAGTATCAATGGCTCGCGCAAGTCTCGAAGATCGATCCGGCGAGCCTGCCGGTGCGCGTGCGCACGAACCTGCCGCAGTGGATCTTCGACGCGATGGCCAAGCGCTTCGCGCCCGAGGAACTCGCGCAGCTTGCCGCCGCGCTGAACTATCCCGCCCCGCTCGATCTGCGCGTGAATCCGATCAAGGCGAGCCGCGAAATCGCGCTGAAGGCGCTGACCGAGGCGGGCATCGACGCGGGCGAAATGCCATTCGCGCCGTTCGGCATCCGCGTGGACGGCAAGCCCGCGCTCACGCGTCTCGCACCGTTCCAGGAAGGCTGGATCGAGGTGCAGGACGAAGGCAGCCAGTTGCTCTGCTCGCTGATGGCCCCGCGCCGTGGCGAGATGATCGTCGACTTTTGCGCGGGCGCGGGCGGCAAGACGCTCGCGCTCGGGGCGATGATGCGTTCGACCGGCCGTCTCTACGCCTTTGACGTGTCCGATCGCCGGCTCGCCAAGCTTAAGCCGCGTCTCGCGCGCAGCGGTCTGTCGAACGTCAATCCGGTGTTGATCGACAGCGAGCATGACGCGAAGATCAAGCGTCTCGCGGGCAAGATCGATCGCGTGCTCGTCGATGCGCCGTGCTCCGGCCTCGGCACCTTGCGTCGCAATCCCGACCTGAAGTGGCGCCAGTCGCCCGCGACCGTCGCCGAGCTCATGCCCAAACAGCTCTCGATCCTGACGAGCGCGGCGCGCCTCGTGAAGACCGGCGGCCGTCTCGTCTACGCGACGTGCTCGATGCTCGAAGCTGAAAACGAAAGCGTCGTGAAGCAGTTCCTCGAAGCGCATCCGAACTTCCGCGTCGTGCCGGCGCGCGACGTGCTGGCGGAACAGCGCATCGATCTGGATACCGGCGAGTATTTGTCGCTCTGGCCGCACAAGCATGGCACGGACGGCTTCTTCGCGGCCGTGCTGGAGCGCGTGCCCGACGCCGCGAAGGCGCCGAAGGCGGCTGAAGAAACTGCCTAAGCAATGCAGAACCACTTCCTGAGCGAACTCTCCGCGCGGCTCTTCCGCGATTTCGGCGAGCCGGAAGTGATCTGGCAGGTGGCGGTTCTGCTCGGTCTGCTCGTAGTCGCCTGGTGGTGCGCGCGTCTGCTTCGCAAGAAGCTGGATGCGCGCCGCCAGTCGCGATTCGAAGCCGTTCGTTTCGGCGCGGAAAGTCTCAACAAGGCGCTGTTCCCGTTGCTTGGCACGGTTTTCGTGTCGATCGCCCAGGTCGTGCTGGCGCCGTTCATCCATACGTCGTTCCTGCGTCTCTCGCTCGTGCCGCTATGCGGCATCACCGTCATCTATACGATGTTCTATGTCGCGCGGCGCGTGTCCAGCCGCGGCCAGACGGAGCACGAGGCGAACGCGCTGCTCTATCTGTTCGAGAAGCTCGTGACGGTGATCGTCTGGATAGCGATGGTGCTCACCGTGATGGGCATCCAGGACGATGTCGTGCACTGGATGGCGAGCGTGCGCTTCAATTTCGCGAACGCGCACATGACGCTGCTCTCGCTCGCCTCCGGCGTGCTGTGGGTGTGCGTGACGCTGATCGTCGCGATGTGGGCGGGCGCGCTGCTCGACGATCGCCTGATGCGCGCGCGCTCGCTCGACGCGAATCTCAAAGTGGTGCTCGCGCGCGTCGGCCGGGCGCTGATGATTCTCGCTGCGATTCTGGTGAGCCTGTCCATCGTCGGAATCGACATCACGGTGCTCGGCGTGTTCGGCGGGGCGCTCGGCGTCGGGCTCGGTTTCGGCTTGCAGAAAATCGCGAGCAATTATGTGTCGGGCTTCATCATTCTGCTGGACCGTTCCTTGCGGCTAGGTGACATGATCAATGTGAGCGGAAATCAGGGCACGGTCACGCAGATTCGCACGCGCTACACAGTCGTGCGTGGGCTGGACGGCATCGAAACATTGATTCCGAACGAAAAGCTCATCACCGACGTGGTTCAGAACCATTCGTCGTTCCTTACACGCGGCAACGCGAAGATTGCGGTGCAGGTGAGCTACCGGTGCGATGTCGAGCGCGCGATGCAACTGCTCGTCGAGGCGACGCAGGGCGTGGAGCGCGTGCTGCAAGACCCGGCGCCCGCTGCGCTGCTGTCGAGTTTTGGCGCGGACGGGATTAATCTCGAACTGAGTTTCTGGATCGAGGAGGCCGCGAAGGGCACGGGCGGCGTCAAGTCGCAGGTCAATCGCGCTGTTTGGCGGTTATTCTGCGAGCATGGCATTGAAATCCCTTACGCGCAGCGCGACATAAGAATTCTCGGCGATGCCGGTACGGTGAGCAGCAGATCGGTATTAAATGCCGAACGAGGCGACCAAGGCGCTGCACCTGTCGCCTGAATGCCGATCGGCAGAGTTGCGATCCCTCGATTTGCCCGATGAATCAACACCAATTCGGGGCGTGAGTTTTCCCTTGTTTCGGTACGATTCAAAAAATTTCACCTTTAGGACAAAGACTTGGAACGCATGCAGTAAAATGCGATCGAACCTGCGCACGTTCCTTTCACGTGCACAACAAGTTGCTCGAAGTCAGTTTTGACTGGCCATTTTTCCCGAATTTCACAGCTATACAGGTAAACCGCCTTGCTGAATTCTTCTCTCGAATTTCTCGCCAACGGATTGCTGGACTTTTCCTGGTGGCAGATTCTGCTGTTCACGCTTGCGATGACGCACGTCACGATCGCCGGCGTCACGATCTATCTGCACCGTTGCCAGGCGCACCGCGCGCTGGATCTGCATCCCGTTGCGAGCCACTTCTTCCGCTTCTGGCTGTGGATGACCACGGGCATGCTGACCGGCCAGTGGGCGGCGATCCACCGCAAGCATCACGCGAAATGCGAGACCGAGGAAGATCCGCACAGCCCGCAGACGCGCGGCATCTGGAAGGTGCTGCTCGAGGGCGCGGAGCTTTATCGCACCGAAGCGAAAAATGAAGAAACCATGCGCAAGTTCAGTCACGGCACGCCGAACGACTGGATCGAACGCAACGTCTACACGCGTTATCCGATTCTCGGCATCAGCATCATGATGGTCATCGACGTCGCGCTGTTCGGCATCGTCGGTCTGTCGGTGTGGGCCGTGCAGATGATCTGGATTCCGTTCTGGGCGGCCGGCGTCGTCAACGGTCTCGCTCACTTCTGGGGCTATCGCAACTTCAACTCGGCGGATGCGTCGACGAACATCTTCCCGCTCGGCATTTTGATTGGCGGCGAAGAGCTGCATAACAATCACCACACGTTCGCGACCTCCGCGAAGCTGTCGAGCAAGTGGTACGAGTTCGACATCGGCTGGATGTATATCCGCCTGATGTCCATGGTCGGCCTCGCGAAGGTGAAGAAGGTCGCGCCCACCCCGAAGCTCGCGGCGAGCAAGGCAGTCGTTGATCAGGACACGTTGCAGGCCGTGCTGTCGAACCGTTATGAAGTGATGGCGCGTTACGGCAAGGCGCTCAAGCGCGCCTACGCGCAAGAACTGGCGAAGCTGAAGGAAGCCGGCGCGCGCGAGAAGTATCAGTTGATGCGCGGCGCGCGCAAGTGGTTCCACAAGGAAGAGGACGGCTTGGACGAGCCGCAGCTCAAGCAACTTCCGGAACTGACGTCGGATAACCAGAAACTGCGCACGTTCATCGAACTGCGCAAGGACTTGTCGGCCATGTGGGATCGCTCCAATGCGTCGCGCGAGCAACTGGTGACGCAGTTGCAGGACTGGTGCCATCGCGCGGAAGAGAGCGGCATCAAGGCGCTGCAGGACTTCGCTTTGCGTCTGCGCCGCTACGCCTGAGGCGCGATATCCGTTAAAATTTATGAACGTCACAAGACCCCGCTCTGGCGGGGTCTTTGTTTTTGGGCGGCCGATTTTCGCATTTCGTTTTGCTTGAGTTGCAAGTGGGGACAGGAGACATGGAAGCGATCAGAAGCGTCGAGTACGACCGGCCGCAAGGCCTGACGTGTGGGGTGGGCGAGGCGTGGGCGCGAGTGCCGGACGCACCATCGGCCGAAAAGCGGCGCGAGCTGAAGGAACGCATTCGCGCGCTGCTGCGGCGGGAAGAGGCGGTTCTGGTCGCGCATTATTATGTCGATGCCGAACTGCAGGAACTCGCCGACGAAACCGGCGGCTGCGTCGCCGATTCGCTCGAAATGGCGCGCTTCGGGCGTGACCATGCAGCGAAGACGCTGGTCGTCGCGGGAGTGCGCTTCATGGGCGAGACCGCCAAGATCCTCAGCCCGGGCAAACGCGTGTTGATGCCCGATCTCGACGCGACTTGCTCGCTCGATCTCGGCTGCCCCGCCGACGAGTTTTCCGCCCTCTGCGACGCGCATCCCGATCGAACCGTCGTTGTGTATGCGAACACGAGTGCGGCCGTGAAGGCGCGTGCGGACTGGATGGTGACGTCGTCGATCGGGCTCGAAATCGTCGGCGATCTTCACGCGCGCGGCCAAAAAATCCTGTGGGCGCCAGACCGTCACCTCGGCAGTTACATCCAGAAGAAGACCGGCGCGGACATGCTGTTGTGGCAAGGCTCGTGTCTCGTCCATGACGAGTTCAAAGGTATCGAGCTCGACCTGCTGCGTAATGAATACCCCGACGCGAAGATCCTCGTGCATCCGGAATCGCCGGAAGGCGTCGTGGCGCTTGCGGATGTCGTCGGCTCGACCACGCAATTGATCGACGCCGCCGTGAAGCTCGACGCGAAGCGCTTCATCGTCGCGACGGATCTCGGCATCCTGCACAAGATGCGGCTGGCCGCGCCGGGCAAGACGTTCATCGAAGCGCCGACCGCCGGCAACAGCGCGACCTGCAAGAGCTGCGCGCACTGCCCGTGGATGGCGATGAACGGCCTGGCAAACCTCGCCGATGTCCTGGAACGCGGTCACAACGAGATCCACGTCGATCCGGCTATCGGATTGCGCGCGCGCGTGCCGATCGACCGCATGCTCGACTTCGCCGCGCGTCATAAGCAGCGCGTGCAAGCGAGCGGCGATCTGGCGAAAGATACGTCCCTGTTCACGAATGTGGGAGCGGCGTGATGGCTTTTTCGCCCGTTTTTGACGAAGTCCGCGCCCAATACGGCGAAGCGTTCGACACGGCGCTCGCGCGCAATGTCGTCGATGCGCTCGACGAAGACGTCGGCGCCGGCGATCACACCGGCCGTCTCGTGCCCGCGGACGCGCGACGCACCGCGCGCATCATCGTGCGCGAGGAAGCGGTGTTGTGCGGCGTGCCGTGGTTCGATGAAGTGATGCGTCGCGTCGATCCGTCGATCGAAGTCGAATGGCAGTATCGCGAAGGCGATCGCATGACGGCGAATTCGCCCGTCGTGCTGCTGAACGGTCCCGCGCGCTCGCTGCTGACGGCGGAGCGCAACGGTCTCAATTTTCTGCAATTGCTGTCGGGCGTCGCGACCGCGACGCGCCGGTACGTCGAGGCGATCGAAGGCACGCACGCGCGCATCCTCGATACGCGCAAGACGTTGCCGGGCCTGCGGCTCGCGCAGAAGTATGCGGTGCGCGTGGGAGGCGGCGCGAACCAGCGCCTCGCGCTCTACGACGGCATTTTGATCAAGGAAAACCACATCGCGGCCGCTGGCGGCGTGGGCGCGGCGATGGACGCGGCGCTCGCGCTGAACGCGGGCGTGCCGATTCAAATCGAAGTGGAAACACTCGAGCAACTCGAAACGGCGCTGGCGCACCGGGCCGAATCGATTCTGCTCGACAACTTCACGCTGGACATGATGCGCGATGCCGTGCGCATCACCGCGGGCCGCGCGTTGCTCGAAGTGTCCGGCGGCGTGAACTTCGACACGGTTCGCGCGATCGCGGAAGCCGGCGTCGATCGCATCTCGATCGGCGCGCTCACGAAGGACGTGCGCGCGACCGATTTTTCGATGCGCCTGCTCTAAATACTCGTGCGGCGGGCGACCGGCGGCATCAGCACGGTCGGCAGCGCCTTCGGTAAAGTCTCGGGCCAGTCGCGGCTGTAGTGCAAGCCGCGGCTCTCGCGCCGGGAGCACGCGCTTTCGACGATCAGCGACGCCACATCAACGAGATTGCGCAATTCCAGCAGATCGCGGCTCACCTTGAAGTTCGCGTAATACTCGTGGATCTCGTCGCGCAGCATGGCAAGCCGATGTTGCGCGCGCGCGAGGCGCTTGTCCGTGCGCACGATGCCGACGTAGTTCCACATCAGGCGTCGCAGTTCATCCCAGTTATGCGCGACGACGACTTCCTCGTCCGGATCGGACACGCGGCTTTCGTCCCAGTCGGGCAATTCCGCGTGACAGCCGTTGGAGAATCCGTCAGCTTCGATCGCCTGCGCGGCCGCGCGACCGATCACGAGGCACTCGAGCAGGGAATTACTCGCGAGCCGGTTCGCGCCGTGCAGACCCGTGCACGACGTCTCGCCGACCGCATACAGCCCGAGACGATCCGTGCGCCCCGCGAGATCGGTGACGACGCCGCCGCACGTGTAATGCGCGGCGGGCACGACCGGAATCGGCTCCTTCGCGATATCGATGCCGAATTCGCGGCAGCGCGCGAGGATCGTCGGAAAGTGCTCTTCGAGAAACGCGCGCGGCTGGTGGCTGATATCGAGATACACGCAGTCGATGCCGCGCTTCTTGATTTCGAAATCGATCGCACGCGCGACGATATCCCGCGGCGCGAGTTCGGCGCGCTCGTCGTGCGCGGGCATGAAGCGCGTGCCATCGGGCAGGCGGAGGAGGCCGCCTTCGCCGCGCACCGCCTCGGAGATGAGGAACGACTTCGCGTAGGGGTGAAAAAGGCACGTCGGATGGAACTGGATGAATTCCATGTTCGCGACGCGGCAGCCCGCGCGCCACGCCATTGCGATACCGTCGCCGGTCGCGGTGTCGGGGTTCGTCGTGTAGAGATAGACTTTGCCCGCGCCGCCCGTCGCGAGGACGGTGTGCGGCGCCTGAATGGTGACAGTGCGGCCGGTATTCAGATCGAGCGCGTAAAGTCCGTGGCAGCGATGGCCGGGCAGCCCGAGACGATCCGACGTGATCAGATCGATCGCGTAATGATCTTCGAGAACGGTAATGTTGGGATGGTTGCGCACACGTTCGCCGAGCGTCGTGACGACCGCGTGGCCGGTCGCGTCCGCCGCGTGGATGATCCGGCGGTGACTATGACCGCCTTCCCGCGTCAGATGAAAGCCGAGTTCGGCTGAGACGTCGCGCGTGAAGGGCACGCCTTCCTCGATGAGCCATTCGATCGCCGCGCGCCCGTTTTCGACGATGAAGCGCGTCGCGGCTTCGTCGCACAGGCCGCCGCCGGCTACGAGCGTATCCTCGACGTGGTTGTCGACGCTGTCGGCGGAATCCAGTACGGCCGCGATGCCGCCCTGTGCCCAGTCGCTCGCGCCGACGCTCGCGCCGCGCTTTGCGAGGATCGCGACGCGACGCGTCTCAGCCAGATTCAGTGCGACGCTCAGACCTGCGAGTCCGCTCCCTACGATCGCTACATCGAAATTCATGCTGCCGGTTCTCCGTCCGTGTTCTCGTCGATAGCCGGAAAGCATAACCCGCATGAACATTCAGTGACAGCGAAAACCCCCGCACGGTCGTGTGTAAAGCGCGTGAGAAAGCGCGCGCCATAAAACAAAAAGCCCCGCATTTGCGGGGCTTTTTGCTGTCTTCGTTCAGGAATCTCGAATCAAGGGGTTACTTGATCTTGGTTTCCTTGTACTCAACGTGCTTGCGGACGACGGGATCGAACTTCTTGATCGCCATCTTTTCCGGCATGTTGCGCTTGTTCTTGGTCGTCGTGTAGAAGTGACCCGTGCCTGCGGTCGATTCCAGCTTGATCTTGTCGCGTGCGCCCTTGGCCATTTGCGTGCTCCTTAGATTTCACCGCGTGCGCGCAGGTCTGCGAGCACGGCGTCAATACCGTTCTTGTCGATCAGGCGCAGGCCGGCGTTCGAAACGCGCAGACGGACCCAGCGATTTTCACTTTCAACGAAGAAACGGCGGTTCTGCAGGTTCGGCAGGAAACGACGCTTGGTCTTGTTGTTTGCGTGGGAAACGTTGTTGCCCGACATCGGGCCTTTCCCAGTTACTTGGCATACGCGTGCCATGAGGACACTCCTAAATACACGTTAAGTCTGAGTCGAACGCTCGAAACGAAAGCACTCGCTTCCGTTCGATGCCTCTTATCGCCCAATTTGCCGATCGGGGACTTGGCAGCACGGTTATGCCAATGAGGGCTGCGCTCAGCGCACCTTGCGGTTCACACCGCAGTTCACACTTTACTCAGAACAGGCGGGTTGAGAAAAGCAAACGCGGATTGTAACAGGAAAAACGCTGAAATATCAAACCATTTATGGCCCTTTCGTTCACAGCCAACCGTGCCGCGCGAAGGAGAACACCTCGTTCGCGGCCACGACGATGTGATCGAGCAGCCGCACATCGATGAGCGTCAAGGCGTCCTGCAGCGTCTTGGTCAGCCGCCGGTCGTTCGCGCTCGGCTCGACGCCGTCCGACGGGTGATTATGCGCGACGATGAGCCCCGCCGCGTTCAAAGTGAGCGCGCGCCGAACGATCTCGCGCGGATAGACCGCGACGCGCGTGAGCGAGCCGCGCGCGGACTCCTCGGCGAGCAGCAACTGATGACGCGCGTCGAGATACAGGCAGATGAACACTTCGTAAGGCCGCGTGCCGATCAACAGCCGCAGATAGTCCTCGACCGCGCCCGGCGCGTTCAGGAGTTCGCGGTCGCGTGCTTTTTCCGCGAGCGCGCGCCGGCACAGTTCGGACACGGCGAGCAGCGTCGCCGCGCGAGCCGGCCCGATGCCATGCTGCTCGCGCAATTCCGTGGCCGACGCGTCCAGCACGCCGCGCAGCGATCCGAAGCGCCGCAGAAGCTGGCGCGCCACATCGACTGCCGTCACGCCGGACACCCCGGTGCGCAGGAACAATGCGAACAGTTCCGCGTCCGACAGCGACGCCGGGCCGCTATCGAGCAGGCGTTCGCGCGGACGGTCGGCGCGCGCCCACTTGCGGATCGACATGAAGGGCGCAATCGTCGCGATGTTTTCGTCGGGTGCCGCGGGCGGCTTCACGAGCCGCAGATCGGCGCTCATCGCGGCCCTCCGGGACGTCTTGTCGCGCGGCCGAGCGCACGCAGGACACCGCCGCGTGACGCGTCACGACACAACTCTGTCTTACAATAGCGGTTTTGGCGTCCGGTTCGCACCGGCGCCGCGCGGTTCGCTGCCTCGCGCGGAAGATCCGCCCCATGCCGGGCCCGCGCCCTGCCTTCAAACGAACGGCCACATCCAATACTCATGAGCATCATCGATATCTCCGAGGTGAAACCCGGTTCGCACGTCACGCTTCACTACCGGCTCGCGCTCGCCGACGGTGCTGACATCGTCAACACGTTCACGGACAAGCCCGCGACGCTCCTGCTCGGCGCAGGCCAGCTCGCGGAGCCGTTGGAAGAGATTTTGCTGGGCCTGAAGGTCGGCCACCACTCGACCTTTCAGCTAACGCCCGATCAGGCGTTCGGGCCGGGCAATCCGGAACTGGTCCAGTGGGTGTCGCTCGCGACGCTGCGCGAAAACAGCATGATCGGCGAGGATTTTTCCCCCGGCGATCTCGTCGAATTCAACGCGCCGGCCGGCGGGCGCTACGCGGGCGTGCTGAAGGAAGTCGGCGAGACCGCGGCGCTGTTCGACTTCAACCACCCGCTCGCGGGCCAGGCGCTCGTCTTCGAAGTGAAAATCATCGGAATTCTGTAACCATGATTGAAAGCCTCAACGAAGTTCAGACCGACGTCGAAATCCTGCTCGCGCAGCCGCGCGGGTTTTGTGCAGGCGTCGATCGCGCGATTGAAATCGTCGAGCGCGCGATCAAGCTCTTCGGCGCGCCCATCTACGTGCGTCATGAGATCGTCCATAACGCCTATGTCGTCGCGGATTTGCGCAAGAAGGGCGCGATCTTCATCGAAGAACTGTCCGATGTGCCGGAAGGCGCCACGCTGATCTTCAGCGCGCACGGCGTCTCGAAGGCGGTGCGCGGCGAGGCGGAGGCGCGCGGCCTGCGCGTGTTCGACGCAACTTGCCCGCTCGTGACCAAGGTGCACATGGAAGTCGCGAAGATGCGTCAGGAGGGCTTCGACATCGTGATGATCGGTCACAAGGGTCATCCGGAAGTCGAAGGCACGATGGGGCAGTCGGGCGAGGGCATGCATCTCGTCGAGGATATCGAGGATGTGCAGAAGCTCGATCTGCCCGACCCGCTGCGCATTGCGTATGTCACGCAGACGACGCTTTCGGTCGACGACGCCTCTGCGATCATCGACGCGCTCAAGACGAAATACCCGGACGTCAGGGAACCGAAGAAGCAGGACATCTGCTATGCGACGCAGAACCGCCAGGATGCGGTCAAGTTCCTGGCGCCCCAGTGCGATGTCGTGATCGTCGTCGGCAGCCCGAACAGCTCGAATTCGAGCCGCTTGCGCGAAGTCGCCGAGAAGCGCGGCATTCCCGCCTATATGGTGGATTCGCCGACGCAGATCGATCCGCGCTGGATCGAGGGCAGAAAGCGTATCGGCGTGACGGCGGGCGCATCGGCGCCGGAGGTGCTGGCTCAGGCCGTGATCGCACGCTTGCGCGAACTCGGTGTGCGCAACGTGCGCTCGCTCGAAGGCATTGAGGAGACGATCTCGTTTCCGTTGCCACGCGGACTGTCGCTGCCGCAGTAAATCAGGAAGAGTTATGAAGAAGCGCCTCCGGGCGCTTTTTTTTCGCCCGGAGAAGCAAGCGCGCAGGGCTAAAACTGAGCACCGCAACGGGGCGCGCGCTGTAGCGACATTTTCTCCTGAATAACTCAAGGGTTTTCCCGTAAATCCGATAACCAGACGTAGCCCTCGACATTCGGCCGATTAAACCTGTTTTCGTTATGGTGCAACTACTGCACAAAAACGGATCGCAACCCGGTTGCGCTTCTGCCGGAAAATCGGCTGAAAATGAGGGTTGCAATGCTGGAAAACCCCGCCACGCAAGAATATTGCTCGTCTCATATTTAGCGTTACAATGCGCGCGTCTTGAGGCCAGAAGGGTTCACGACGACAGTTTTTAGAGGCGCAGGAGACCTATTTGATGCGATTCAAGTTTGCTCACGCCGTGTCCATCGCGGCTGCGGTTGCAATGGCAAGCGCATGCGGCAAGAAGGACGAAGGCGGGGCGAGCACGGCAGCGCCGGCGGCAAGTTCCGCCGCAGTGTCCGCTGCGTCCTCGCCCGCGCCTGCGCCGGCGAGTGAGGCAACCGTCGTCAGGATCGGTCATGTCGCGCCCTTGACGGGCCTGCAGGCCCACCTCGGTAAAGACAATGAAAACGGCGCGCGTCTCGCACTGGAAGAGATCAGCGCCCAGGGTTTGACGATCGACGGACATTCCATCCGTCTCGTGCTCGACGGCCAGGATGATGCGGCCGATCCGCGCGTCGGCACGGAAGCCGCCCAGAAGCTCGTCGACGACCACGTGATCGCGGTGATCGGTCACATGAACTCGGGTGTATCGATCCCGGCGTCGAAAATCTACAGCGATGCGGGCATCGCCCAGATCTCTCCGTCGACGACGAACCCGGAGTACACGAAGCAAGGTTACAAGACGACGTTTCGCGTCGTGGCGACCGACGCGCTGCAGGGCCCCGTGCTGGCCGGCTACGCGATGAAGACGCTGCATGCGAAGAAGGTCGTCGTGGTGGACGATGCGAGCGCCTATGGCCGGGGATTGGCCGACGAGTTCGCGAAATCGGCGCAGGCCGGCGGCGTGAAGATCGCCGCGCGCGAGGCGACAACCGAGAAAGCCCGCGATTTCAAGGCGATTCTGACGAAGATCAGGCGCATTCAGCCGGACGTCGTGATGTACGGCGGCATGGACGTGACGGGCGGCCCGTTCGCCAAGGAAGCGGCGGCGCTCGGCATCAAGGCGAAGATCCTCGCGGGCGACGGCGTCTGTACCGACAAGGTAGCCGAGCTCGCGGGCGACGCCGTGCAAAACATCATCTGCTCGGAGGCGGGACCCGCGCTTTCGAAGATGGACAAGGGAGCGGACTTCGAGAAGAAGTACGAAGCGCGCTTCCACACGCCGGTGCAGATTTACGCGCCGTTCACGTATGACGCGATGTACGTGATCGTCGATGCAATGAAGCGTGCGAACTCCACCGAAGCGCCCAAAGTGCTCGCTGCGATTGCCACGACCGACTACAACGGTCTGACGGGGCATATCGCTTTCGACGACAAGGGCGATCTGAAGGCGGGGACCATCACGCTGTACGACTTCAAGGATAAGAAGAAGGACGTACTCGACGTCGTCAAGCAGTAGGCAGTCTGGCGGTGCCAGCTATCCGGCGGCGCCGTTTTCGTATCCGTCCGTGAAACGTTCGCAGCCTCATCCGGCGGCGGGCGGACGATCGGCGCTCAACCCTTACCGGTTTTTTAAAAGTACGCGCAGTGCCGCTTCAGATTTCGCTTCACACCGGTTTATCGGCCGGTCATAAAGGCGTTATCGAATCGCACGGGGCTAAGGAGCTTTAAATGGATATTTTCATCCAGCAGATCCTCAACGGTCTGGTGCTTGGCAGCGTCTACGCCATCATCGCGTTGGGTTACACGATGGTGTACGGCATTCTCGGCATCATCAACTTCGCGCACGGCGACGTGCTGATGGTGGGCGCGATGGTTGCGCTCTCGGCCATCGGCGTCATGCAGAATCACGCTCCAGGTTTGCCCGGGCCGATCATGCTCACGATCGCGCTCGTGATCGCCGCGGTCGTCTGCGCGCTCGTCGGCTACACGATCGAAAAAGTCGCGTACCGGCCGCTGCGCAAGGCGCCGCGTCTCGCGCCGCTGATCACCGCGATCGGCGTGTCGATCCTCTTGCAGACCATCGCGATGATGATCTGGGGCCGTAATCCGCTGGCGTTCCCGCAGCTCCTGCCGACCGACCCGATCAACGTGATCGCCGCCGACGAAACCCGTCCGGGCGCCGTGATCTCGATGACCGAAATCGTGATCATCGTCGTCGCGTTCCTCGTGATGGGCGGACTGCTCCTTCTCGTGCACAAGACCAAGCTCGGCCGCGCAATGCGCGCCATTGCCGAGAACCCGGGCGTCGCGTCCCTCATGGGCGTCAACCCGAACTTCGTGATTTCCGCGACCTTCATGATCGGCTCGGCGTTAGCTGCCTTGGCCGGCGTGATGATCGCGTCGGAATACGGCAACGCGCACTTCTACATGGGCTTCATTCCCGGCCTGAAGGCGTTCACGGCGGCGGTGCTGGGCGGTATCGGCAACCTCGGCGGCGCGATGGTCGGCGGCGTGCTCCTCGGCCTCATCGAACAGCTGGGCGCCGGCTACATCGGCAATCTGACGGGCGGCGTCTTCGGTTCCAACTACCAGGACGTGTTCGCCTTCGTCGTGCTGATCATCGTGCTCGTGTTCCGTCCGTCGGGTCTGCTCGGCGAACGCGTCGCGGACCGCGCTTAAAGACCGTGTGAGGAGCTCATAAAAATGACTTCGATTCAACCTATCGAGCCGTCCACGACGCTCATCCCCGAGAAGAACACGACAAAGACGCTCGTCGTCGGCGTCATCACCGCCATCTTGGTCATCGCCGCGCCTATGGTGATCGGCGCAGCAGGCGGCAACTACTGGGTCCGCGTGCTCGACTTCGCGATGCTCTACGTGATGCTCGCGCTCGGCCTGAACGTGGTGGTCGGCTTCGCCGGCCTGCTCGACCTGGGCTACATCGCGTTCTACGCGGTGGGCGCGTACGTTGCCGCGCTGCTGTCGTCGCCGCAACTGACCACGCAATTCGAATGGATCGCGCATCTCGCGCCCGGCGGATTGCACGTGCCGTTCCTCATCATCGTGCCGATCGCGATGGCGCTCGCGGCCACCTTCGGCGTGCTGCTCGGCGCACCGACCCTGCGCCTGCGCGGCGACTACCTCGCGATCGTGA
>Ga0105251_10001212_pt1 | contig 22289 bp, 18 predicted proteins | sample KBSS64metaG_FD_80424 | JGI IMG/M metagenome (GOLD analysis project Ga0105251, IMG submission 80424) | Switchgrass rhizosphere microbial communities from Kellogg Biological Station, Michigan, USA - KBS S6-4 metaG | ecosystem: Host-associated > Plants > Roots > Rhizosphere > Soil | place...
ACATGGCCTGGTGGGTGTGCTTGCTGCTCAATGCTTTTTTCGCTTCCCTGACCCACGAACTCGAGCACGACCTGATTCACAGCATGTACTTTCGCAAGCAGCGGGTGCCGCACAACCTGATGATGGGCCTGGTCTGGCTGGCGCGTCCGAGCACGATCAATCCGTGGATTCGTCGTCACCTGCACCTCAATCACCACAAGGTATCCGGCTCCGAGACCGACATGGAAGAGCGCGCCATCACCAACGGCGAGCCTTGGGGTTTCGCGCGGTTGTTGATGATTGGCGACAACATCATGTCGTCGTTCATCCGCATGCTGCGGGCCAAGACCTGGACGATGAAGCTCAGCATCATCCAGCGCACCCTGAAGGTCTATGCACCGCTGGCGCTGATGCATTGGGGCGCGTGGTATGTGTTTCTCGGCTTCCACGCCGCGAACGGCCTCGCCTACCTGATGGGCACGCCGATCGAGTGGTCGGCGACCACGGTGTCGGTGATGAGCGTGATTGATATCGCCGCGGTGGTGATCATCGGCCCGAATGTGCTGCGCACCTTTTGCCTGCACTTCATCAGTTCGAACATGCACTACTACGGTGACATCGAGCCAGGTAACGTCATGCAGCAATGCCAGGTGCTGAATGCCTGGTGGCTATGGCCGTTGCAGGCGTTCTGCTTCAACTTCGGCAGCAGCCACGGGATTCATCACTTTGTGGTGAAGGAACCGTTCTACATCCGCCAGATGACCGTGCCGGTGGCGCATAAGGTGATGCGTGAGATGGGGGTGCGGTTCAATGATTTCGGGACGTTTGCGCGGGCGAACCGGTTTGTGCGTGAGGAAGAAGCTCAGGGTGAAACCGTAGAGGGCGTGCGCGTCTGATGGCCTCATCGCTGGCAAGCCAGCTCCCACAGAAACCTCTGGTGCACACATGATTTTGTGTACGACGCCGATCCTGTAGGAGCTGGCTTGCCAGCGATAGCGACTTTTCAGGCAACATCAATCCGGCTGAAATGGCGGCTCGCCCAATATTCGGTCGCTGCAGCCCTTACAGAGCAAGGGCGCGGTAGATCACGCATTTTTAATATTCGTTTTTGGTCTATGTATAACGTTAAAAATTACTTTCGGAGATAAGCATTTGACTCGATGATTACGCCATCGGGTAGCGATTTTGCTCGACCTCGGGCAACCCATCGACTTCAGGATTCATTAAACCGACACCTATTTAGCGTGAAACGTTTATACGAGGCATTCACCATGACGTTATTGATCAAGCTGTCGGTGATCACCGCGCGCTGACCGTTTTTCAAGTTTCCTGGGGCCGTCTCCTTGGCAGGGTGCGGCCCCTTTTTTTTACCTGTAGGAGTTGGCTTGCCAGCGAAAGCGGTTTGTCAGGCGGTAGCTCTCTGACTGGAAGGACGCCTTCGCTGGCAAGCCAGCTCCTTCAATTCTTATATTCGATACGGGTCTTAATAAATAGCTTCTTATTCCTTAACGAATATAAATCCCGTCCCTATACTCGATCAGGAACAGACACGCAGCAGGAGAGCTCTCCATGCGCAACGAATCAATTCGCTACCTGATTGTGCCGGGCTGGCAAGGATCGCCAGAAGATCATTGGCAAAGCCATTGGCAAAACAGTTTGCCGAACAGCGCACGGGTGGAGCAGGCGGACTGGCTGACGCCGCGCCGTGAAGACTGGGTGGCGGCGCTGGCCGAAGCCATTGCAGCCGACAGCACTCCCGTCATCCTGATCGCCCACAGCCTTGGCTGCATTACCGTCGCGCACTGGGCGGCTACGGCGCCAGTGCAGTTTCTGCGTCAGGTACGTGGTGCCTTGCTGGTCGCGCCAGCGGACGTCGAACGTCCGGCTTGCGCGCCGGCGCTGCGCAATTTTGCACCGATTCCAACCGACCTTTTGCCGTTTCCCAGCCAGGTTGTCAGCTCTGACAACGACAGCGCCGTCAGCGCGCCGCGGGCTCTGGAGCTGGCGCGTAACTGGGGCGCGGAAGCGGGAATCCTGGCGGGTGCCGGGCACATCAATGTGAAGTCGGGTCATCAGCGTTGGGAGCAGGGTTTTGCCTATCTCTATCGTCTGCAAAACCGCATGGAACACCACGCCCTGCGTCGCGCCTGAACCTTTTGTTTTTTTCAACGCCCCCGTCCTCTGGCGGTTTTGGGCGGGAGTCTGCCATGAGCTTTGAAACCTTTGGCCAGCCACTGCTGACCTTTCCCGATGCTGAAAAAAGTCCCCTGAGCATTCGCGCCAAGGCGCTGGTATTCGTCGACCCGCGCTCGCGGCAATTACGCCAGGAGCTGGAACAGCTGGCACCGCGCTCGATCCCGGTACTGATCCGGGGTGAAACCGGCAGCGGCAAGGAACTGCTGGCCCGGCACATCCATCGCGCCAGTGATCGCGGCGGTTTGTTCGTCTCGGTCAATTGCGGAGCTATCAGCCCAACCTATGCCGATGCCGAATTGTTCGGCTATGCCGCCGGCAGCTACAGCGGTTCTGCCAGCAGCCGCGCCGGTTGGTTCGGTTCGGCCAACGGTGGCACGTTGTACCTGGATGAAATCGGCGACCTGCCGCTGCCGATACAAATCAAATTGCTCGCCGCCCTGGAAAACCACGAAGTGATCCGCGTCGGTGCGCATCAACCGAGCCCGGTGGACGTGCGCCTGGTCGCCGCTACCAGTATCGACCTGGCCCAGGCTGTCGCCGCCGGGAAATTCCACGAGCGGCTCTACCACTACCTCAGCGAAGGTCAGCTCGAACTACCGGCACTGCGCGACCGTGTGGGCGACATCCTGTCGCTGGCTGAATACTTCCTCGGCATCTACAGCCAGCGCCTGGACCTGCCGGTGCCGTTGATCAGCGAGGCCGCGCAAGCCGTGCTGGAGCGACATAGCTGGCCGGGCAATACCCGTGAGCTGGAAAACGTCATTCACTTTGCGCTGTTGGTGAGTACCGGCGACGAGATTTTGCCGGAGCATTTGAATTTGCCTGATGAAGGCCTGAAGCAGGTCGAACAGCAGCTCAAGCGGATACTCGGCAGCGGCTCCACCACTGAGAAAGAAGCCTTGAAACGCCTTCTACAAAACGCCGGCCTCCTGTAGGAGCTGTGGCGATGCATGAACAAAATGGAATATGAAAGTGAATAAAAGATATTGTTCGGGAATAAAAAATCCCGGTATTGTCCGCGTCACGCCAGCGATAGCACTTCGCTGGCACCTAAATATCTAGCCGTCGCCACAAGCGACTGTGATTTTCGATAAGGACACTGCATGAAAAAGGTTCTGTTGTTCACCGCACTGGCGGCTGCCCTGACTGCGGGCCTGGCACAGGCTGGCGAGAAACTGGTGGTTGCGGCGACCCCGGTTCCACACGCCGAGATTCTCGAACTGATCAAGCCAACCCTCGCCAAAGAAGGCGTGGACCTGGAAATCAAGGTTTTCACCGACTACGTTCAGCCGAACGTGCAGGTCGACCAGAAGCGTCTGGACGCCAACTACTTCCAGACCCTGCCGTACCTGAAGAGCTTCAACGAAGGCAAAGGCACTCACCTGGAAACCGTGATCGGCGTTCACGTCGAACCGTTCGGTGGCTACTCGAAGAAAGTCAAAACCCTGGCCGAGCTCAAAGACGGCGCGACCATTGCCATCCCTAACGAAGGCAGCAACAGCGGCCGTGCCTTGATCCTGCTGCAGAAGGCTGGCCTGATCGAGTTGAAAGACCCGAAGAACGCCCTGGCCACGCCTAAAGACATCGCCAAGAACCCGCACAACTTCAAGTTCAAGGAGCTTGAGTCCGCCATGCTGCCGCGTGTACTGGACCAGGTTGACCTGGACATGATCAACACCAACTACGCGCTGGAAGCGGGCCTGAATCCGGCCAAGGATGCACTGGTGATCGAAGGTGCCGATTCGCCTTACGTGAACTTCCTGGTGGCTCGTCCTGATAACAAGGACAGCGTCGCCATCCAGAAACTGGCCAAGGCCCTGACCAGCCCGGAAGTGAAAGCATTCATCGAGAAAAAGTACAGCGGCGCGGTTCTGCCAGCGTTCTGATTCGCGAGGTAAACCCGTTCCAGGTTTCCAACGCCGACGGCTGATACAGCGTCGGCGTTTTTTATTGGACCCATTCAAGAAATCGCTTCGTCTCCAAAACTAGCAGTTCTGCTAGGTGCCTTGATCCTTCTGGCAGTGCAAGCTAAATGCCTCCAATGGAGGTGCTCACAATGCTGACAAGCCTGTTGTGTCGCTATCGCTATGACGCTCTGGATCAGTTGATTTGGCGTGAGCCTGTCGGGAAAGAAAAGCTGCAACGATTTTACCGACGCGAGCATCTGGTCACCGAGCTGCAGGGGCAGGCCGGCCAGGGTGTGTTCCAGCACGACAGGCATTTGTTGGCGCTGCACTTACACCAGGGTGCTGCGTTCAATCGCCAGTTGCTGGGCACTGATCAGCAGCGATCTGTGTTACAGCTTGTCGATAGCGGTGGAACGGTGCATCAGGTTTATGCTCCCTATGGTCACCGACATGCCGATACGCGCCCTGGAAGTTTGCTGGGATACAACGGCGAGGCGCTCGATCCGGTCACCGGGCATTACTTGTTGGGCAATGGCCATCGGGCGTTCAATCCGGTGTTGATGCGGTTCAACAGCCCGGATTCCTTGAGTCCGTTCGGTCAAGGCGGGTTGAACGCCTATGCCTACTGTCAGGGGGACCCGCTGAACTTCAGGGATCCGACGGGCCAAGAGGCCGAGCCAAACTGGCAACCCTGGTTTTTCCTTGCAATGTCGGCCCTTAATTTTGTTTCGGCTGGAGTCGGGCTTTTCTCGGCAAGGCTCGCTGTCACCGGTTCAAAAATCAAGAGTGCTCCGTCTTCTGCATCGCTCTCGAAACAATCCAACCATGCCGGCATGGTCGGGGCTGTGACAGGATTTATCGGGGGCGGGGTGGGGGTGGTGAGGTCCGCGCTGAATGCCACGGATCCGGATAATTCCGCTCAGGATCCTCTGCTCATCACACTGGCCGCTTTTAGCGTGTTGTCCTTTACGGCTTCAGCTGCTTCGGTGTTTTACAGCATGCGTGCTGACAAGATGAACAGAATTGAAGGCGTGAAGGTTGCCTACAGTGGGCCAAAACCAGGGAACAATAAAAATCCTATGGCAGCTTCGCCGGTATCGCCAAAAACAGATCGTGTAAAAGACATTCGTCGTCATTCCATTTAGATCAGGCGCAACATCGATACATCAATCCGGCCAATACCACGCGGGCTCATCCAGCATGCGCTGTCCGACAATCCCGGTTTGCCCGAGGTTTTTCTCCAGCACGATGCAATTGCACGCCGGGTCTTCCTGTAACGCCGAAATCAGGCGCCGCGCATGGGACACCACCCACACCTGGCACTGCTCCGACGCCCGGATAATCAGGCGCGCCAACGCCGGCAGCAGATCCGGATGCAGGCTGGTTTCCGGCTCGTTCAGCACCATCAATGTCGGCGGCCGGGGCGTCAGCAGTGCCGCCACCAATAGCAAATAACGCAGCGTCCCGTCCGACAACTCCGCCGCGGACAACGGCCGCAACAAGCCTTCCTGATAAAACTCGATAGCAAAACGGCCGCCGGCCAGCGGTTCGATGTGTAGTCGTGCACCGGGAAATGCGTCGCTGATCGCGTTGCGCAATGCCTCGGGATCGCCGATTTCGATAATGGTCTGCAATGCCGCGGCCAGGTCCCGACCGTCGTGGTGCAGCACCGGCGTACGCGTACCCAGTTGCGGCTGACGCACCGGTGCGTCGGCGTCGCTGCGAAAGTGATCGTAGAAGCGCCAGCGGCGGATGAACTCGCGCATCTCCAGCACCTCTGGCGAGTTACGCAGGCACCCGACCTGATCGAACAGGCTGTCGAAATTCGGCGTGTGCTGAGCCAGCACGTCCCAACTGCGGTTGGCTCGAGTACGGACCATCGGGCCGTCGCGGTCCACCAGAAGACTTGCTGGACGATAGAACGGTCCCGCCCAGAGACACTCGCGCTTGATTTGCGGGTCGAGGCTGAAGCGTGAGGGGATGGGCGCGTCGTGCCCGGGTAGCATGAAATGGCCATTGGAGTCGGGCAATCCCAGGCTGATCGAGTATCCGAATTCTTCTCCGGTAAATCCCAATCGCAGACGCTTCACGCCCTGTCGCACCGTCGCCTCTACCGGCACTTCGCCATTGCGCATGCGCCGGGTGATGGTTTCCGGGCCGGCCCAGAAGGTCGAATGAAGTCCACCCTCGCGAGCCAATGCATTGACCACGCCACCCTGAGCCGTTTCCGCCAACAGGCGCAGTGCGCGGTAGAGATTGGATTTGCCACTGCCGTTGGGGCCAGTAATCAGGTTCAACCGACCCAGCGGAATGACCAGTTTGTTGATCGAGCGGTAATTGGCCACCGCAAGGGTCTTGAGCATGAAGGACGTTCTCTGTAGGCGCTGCCGGAGACTGCGATCTTTTGATCTTTATCATTTAAATGCAAAAGATCTCAGCCTTTCGCAGCTCCTGTGTAGGAAATGACGATTATTGCGTGGGCGAAGGTTAATCCCTGTTCTAAGCTCACATGCGAATCGCGCCCGTTAAACGCAAAGGAGTCTGCATGGTTGGTCCCGGAATGAAAATAGCGCTTGGCCTGAGCCTTTTGGCCTTGCTGAGCGCCTGCAGTGAAGAGGCGCCGGTCGAAAAGAACCGGCCCCGGGTTTTCGTGCAAGAGGTCAAGCTGGCCGACTACGCCGTCAACATCACGTTGACCGGTGATGTCCAGGCCCGGGTGCAGACCGAGTTGTCGTTCCGCGTCGGGGGCAAGATCATCCAGCGTATGGTGGATGTCGGTGACCGGGTCTCGGCCAGGCAGGTACTCGCCAGGCTCGATCCCAAGGACCTGCAGACCAACGTCGATTCGGCCCAGGCCCAGGTCGTCGCGGAGCAGGCCAAGGTCAAGCAGAACGCCGCGGCCTTTGTGCGCCAGCAGAAATTGTTGCCCAAGGGTTATACGAGCCAGAGCGAATACGATTCCGCCCAGGCGGCCTTACGCAGCACCCAAAGTTCGCTGGCGGCTGCCGAGGCACAACTGGCCAACGCCCGTGAACAATTGAGCTACACCGCGTTGATCGCCGACGCACCGGGCGTGATCACTGCGCGGCAGGCCGAGGTCGGCCAGGTGGTGCAGGCCACGGTACCGATTTTCAGCCTTGCCCGGGACGGGGATCGGGATGCGGTGTTCAACGTCTACGAGTCGCTGCTGGCCGAGCCACCGTCGGACAGGGCGGTGGTGGTCAGTCTGCTGGATAATCCGGCGGTCAAAACCACCGGGACCGTGCGGGAAGTCACTCCGGCCGTCTCCGAGCAAACGGGTACGGTGCAGGTCAAAGTCACCCTCGACAGCTTGCCGCCAGGGATGCAATTGGGCTCGGTGGTGAGTGCCACCGCCAATACCCGAGGTAAATCCGCCGTCGAGCTGCCGTGGTCGGCGCTGACCAAAAATGTCAGCGAGCCGGCGGTGTGGCTAGTGGATGGGGAGGGCAAGGCGCAATTGCACAACGTCAAGGTTGGCCGCTACCTGACCGGTAAAGTCATCATCAGCGCCGGTCTGACCGGCGGTGAAAAAGTCGTCATCGCGGGCGGTCAGTTGCTGCACCCCGGTGTGACGGTGGAAATCGCCGAAGACACCTACAAGGATTTGTCTGTGGGGGCTGCGCAATGAAGCGTCTGTTAGTGGTGCTCGCCGGTATGATGCTGCTGGCCTGCTCGAAAGAAGAACCCGCCCCGGAAATGGTGCGTCCAGTGTTGTCGATCACGGTCAAGGCCCTGGATGAGCAGAATCTCGGGCGTTTCGCGGGCAGCATCCAGGCCCGTTATGAAAGCAATATCGGTTTCCGAGTGCCGGGGCGCATTGCCAGTCGCAGCGTCGATGTCGGTGCCGAAGTCGACAAAGGGGCCTTGCTCGCCACGCTTGATCCCACCGATCAGCAGAACCAGTTGCGTTCGGCCGAGGGCGATCTGGCGAGTGTCCAGGCACAACTCATCAATGCCCAGGCCAGCGCCCGGCGACAGCAGCAATTGTTCGATCGCGGGGTGGGCTCCCAGGCGCAGCTCGACAGCGCACTCACCGACCTGAAAACCACCCAGGCCTCGCTTGACCAGGCCAAGGCCGCGGTCAGCCAGGCCAGGGACCAGCTCAACTACGTCGAGTTGCGCGCCGATCACAAGGCCGTGGTCACGGCGTGGAGTGCCGAAGCCGGGCAGGTCGTCACCGCGGGTCAGCAGGTGGTCACTTTGGCGCAGCCGGACATCAAGGAAGCGGTGATCGACCTGCCCGACACCTTGATCGACCAGTTGCCCGCCGACGTGGTGTTCCAGGTTGCCTCGCAACTGAACCCGAACATTGCCACCACGGCCATTGTGCGTGAAATCGAACCCCAGGCCGAAAGCGCGACCCGTACCCGGCGCGCACGCCTGACGCTGACCGAAACACCGCCGGCGTTTCGCCTCGGCACGGCGATCAGCGTGACCTTGAGTAGCGCAATCAAGCCGCGCATCGAGTTACCCCTGAGTGCCTTGCAGGAGGTCGACGGCAAAAACCGCGTCTGGGTCATTGATGCGCAGACGCAAACGGTTTCTCCAAGGGACGTCAGCATCGTCAGCCGTACGCAAAATACGGTGGTGCTGGCCAACGATATCAAGGCTGGCGAGCGAGTCGTCAGTGCCGGTGTGAACAGCCTCAAGCCGGGGCAGAAAGTGAAAGTCGATGAGGGCAACCCACAATGAAAGGGAGTTTCAACTTATCCGAATGGGCCCTCAAGCATCAGTCGTTCGTCTGGTATTTGATGTTTGTTTCTCTGCTGATGGGCGTCTTCTCGTACCTGAACCTGGGTCGCGAGGAAGACCCGTCGTTCACCATCAAGACCATGGTGATCCAGACCCGCTGGCCCGGTGCAACCCAGGAAGAAACCCTCAAGCAGATCACCGACCGTATCGAGAAAAAGCTCGAGGAGCTTGATTCCCTCGACTACGTGAAAAGTTATACCCGCCCGGGCGAGTCGACGGTCTACGTGTACTTGCGCGACACCACCAAGGCCAAGGACATCCCGGAAATCTGGTACCAGGTGCGCAAGAAAATCGGTGACATCCGCTACTCGTTTCCCCAGGGCATTCAGGGGCCGTCGTTCAACGACGAGTTCGGTGACGTGTTTGGTTCGATCTACGCCTTTACCGCCGATGGCCTGTCGTTGCGCCAGTTGCGCGACTACGTCGAGCAGGCGCGCGCCGATATCCGCGGTGTGCCGGGGCTGGGCAAGATCGAGATGGTCGGCCAGCAGGATGAAGTGCTCTACCTGAATTTCTCGACACGCAAACTGGCGGCGCTGGGCATCGACGAACAGCAAGTCGTACAAGCCCTGCAGACCCAGAACGCCGTGACGCCGTCCGGGGTGATCGAAGCCGGTCCGGAGCGGATTTCCGTGCGCACGTCCGGGCAGTTCATTTCCGAGAAGGATCTGGCCAACGTCAACTTGCGGCTCAATGACCGTTTCTATCGCCTGGCCGATATCGCCGATATTCGCCGTGGTTACGTCGACCCGTCGACCCCGGAATTTCGCTTCAATGGCCAACCCGCCATCGGTTTGGCCATTGCGATGCAAACGGGCGGCAACATCCAGGACTTCGGCAAGGCCCTGCACCAGCGCATCAATGAGCTGACGGCCAATCTGCCGGTGGGCGTCGGTGTGCACAACGTGTCCGATCAGTCTGTCGTCGTGGAAGCGGCCGTAGGCGGGTTCACCAGTGCGTTGTTCGAAGCCGTGGTGATCGTGTTGGTGGTCAGCTTCATCAGTCTCGGCGTACGCGCGGGGCTGGTGGTGGCGTGCTCGATCCCACTGGTGCTGGCGATGGTCTTTGTGTTCATGGAATACAGCGGCATCACTATGCAGCGGATTTCCCTCGGCGCATTGATCATCGCCCTCGGACTCCTGGTGGATGACGCGATGATCACCGTCGAGATGATGGTCTCGCGTTTGGAACTGGGCGAAACCAAGGAACAGGCCGCGACCTTTGCCTACACTTCGACCGCCTTCCCGATGCTCACCGGTACACTGGTAACAGTGGCGGGTTTCGTCCCCATTGGCCTCAATGGCAGCTCGGCCGGTGAATACACCTTCACCCTGTTTGCGGTCATTGCAGTGGCCATGTTGGTCTCGTGGGTTGTCGCGGTGTTGTTCGCCCCGGTGATTGGCGTGCACATCCTCAGTACCAATGTGAAGCCGCACTCGGCAGAGCCCGGGCGCCTCGGGCGGGCGTTCAATGGCGGCCTGCTGTGGAGCATGCGTAACCGCTGGTGGGCGATCGGCATAACGGTGCTGCTGTTCGGGTTGTCGGTGGTCGGCATGCGCTTTGTCCAGAACCAGTTCTTCCCGGCCTCTGATCGCCCGGAAATCCTGGTGGATCTGAACCTGCCGCAAAATGCCTCGATTGATGAAACCCGCAAAGCCGTGGATAAACTTGAAGCGACCCTCAAGGGCGACCCCGACATCGTGCGCTGGAGTACCTACATCGGCCAGGGCGCGATTCGTTTCTACCTGCCCCTCGACCAGCAACTGCAGAACCCTTACTACGCACAGCTGGTGATTGTGAGTAAAGACTTCGAGACGCGCGCAGCCCTCAGCGACCGCCTGCGCGAACGCCTGCGCAAAGACTTCGTCGGCATCGGCAGTTTCGTCCAGGCCCTGGAAATGGGCCCACCCGTGGGGCGGCCAATCCAGTACCGCGTCAGCGGCCCGGACATTGACCAGGTGCGCAAACATGCCATCGATCTGGCCAGCCAACTGGACAAAAACCCGCACATCGGCGAAATCATTTTCGACTGGAACGAGCCAGGCAAGGTACTGCGCATCGACATCGCCCAGGACAAGGCACGCCAGCTCGGCTTGTCGTCCGAGGACGTGGCGAACCTGATGAACAGCATCGTCAGCGGCTCGACGGTGACCCAGGTCGACGACGATATCTATCTGATCAACGTGGTCGGTCGCGCCGTGGACGCCGAGCGGGGCTCACCGGATACCCTGCAGAACCTGCAGATCCTCACACCGGGCGGCACCTCCATTCCACTGCTGGCGTTTGCCACCGTGCGCTACGAACTCGAGCAACCGCTGGTGTGGCGTCGCGACCGCAAACCGACGATCACCATCAAGACGGCGGTCATCGGTGATATCCAGCCAACCGATCTGGTGACCCAGCTCAAGCCGGATATCGAAAAATTCGCCGCCTCGTTGCCGGCTGGCTACAAGGTCGCCACGGGCGGTACGGTGGAGGAAAGCGCCAAGGCCCAGGGGCCGATCAACAAGGTGGTGCCGTTGATGGTGTTCCTGATGGCCACCTTCCTGATGATTCAGTTGCACAGCGTGCAGAAGATGTTCCTGGTGGCCAGCGTCGCGCCGCTGGGCTTGATTGGCGTGGTGCTGGCGCTGGTGCCGACCGGAACGCCGATGGGCTTCGTGGCGATCCTCGGCATCCTGGCGCTGATCGGTATCATCATCCGCAACTCGGTGATCCTGGTGACCCAGATCGATGAGTTCGTGGCACAAGGTTCGTCACCCTGGGATGCGGTGGTGGAAGCTACCGAGCATCGTCGTCGACCGATCCTGCTGACCGCGGCGGCGGCGAGCCTGGGCATGATCCCGATTGCCCGGGAAGTGTTCTGGGGGCCGATGGCCTACGCGATGATCGGCGGGATCATCGTCGCCACCTTGCTGACGCTGCTGTTTTTGCCGGCCTTGTATGTGGCCTGGTACAAGATTCGCGAGCCGAAGAAAGAAGTGCGCTAAGACGAGCGTTGCGCGCTCATCGCGGGCAAGCCCGCTCCCACAGTTGATCGCGTAGTTATGAACAACGCGATCCCTGTAGGAGCGGGCTTGCCCGCGATGGCGTCAGTACTGACTACGAAGACTTGCGCCAGACACTCGCCAACCAAGGCTGTTGCTCGCGCGGCAGCCCTGCCGGCCGGTAGTAATGCTCCAGCTCCACAAAGCCCGCTTCGGTCAGCAATTGCTGCCATGCCTTCAGGTCGTGATACGACCCATAGCGCGGCCCGTTCCAGCCTTCCTGGTTGTCGCCACGGGGATTGGAGCTGAACAACACACCACCGGGCTTCAATGCCGCGCGCAGTTCTTTCAATACCCGGGGCAGCTCCTGGCGCGGGATGTGAAACAACACCGCATTGGCAAAAATCCCATCGAAGCGTTCCTGAGGCAAATCCAGCTTCAGGAAGTCCTGCTGCCAGACCTCGCAACCGCTGTCTTCCCGTGCCATTTGCGCAAACTTCTGCGAGCCATCAAGGCCCACGGCCGTGTGGCCCATGCGCGTAAAGGTCTGCAGGTCGCGACCGGGACCGCAGCCGAAATCGAGAATGTCGAACGGCGGCTCACCCTGGATATGCCGCAACAGCGCGTCGATGTTCTGGCTGACATCGTGATCGCGGGTGCCTTCGCGGAAACTTTCGGCCACCGAGTTGTAATGGCCCAGAGTCGTGGACGTGATCTGCTCGAGGTCGGCGGGGGTCTGTTTCATGGTCGGCTGCGCAGGTAATTGGTATCTGCCGAATATACGCCATCAAGGCTGGGGCTGCTGCGCAGCCATTCGCCGAAGTGTATACATGCCCTGCGGTGCGATCTTTTGATCTTGATCTAACGTTTGTTCAATCCCCGAGCCAACCGATCCCCACCCAACTGAATCACCGCGACCAACGCCACCAGCAACACAATCACCGTCAGCATGATCTGGCTATCGAACCGCTGATACCCATACCGATACGCAATGTCCCCCAACCCACCGGCACCAATCGCCCCCGCCATGGCCGATGAGTTGATCATTGTCACCAGGGTGATGGTGAAGCCCCCGACAATCCCCGGCAACGCCTCAGGCAACAGCACATGCCAGACGATGTGCCCACGTCGGCAGCCCATGGCTTGCGCTGCTTCGATCAAGCCGTGATCGACCTCGCGCAAGCTGACTTCAGCGATGCGCGCAAAGAACGGCGTAGCGGCGATGGTCAATGGCACCACGGCTGCCCAAACGCCGTACGTGGTACCGACGATCAAGCGGGTGAACGGAATCAACGCCACCATCAGGATCAGGAACGGAATCGAGCGGAACAGGTTTACGAAGGCACCCAGTGCGCGGTTAAGCGCCGGGGCTTCGTAGATGCCGCCCTTGGAGCTGGTGACCAGGATCACCGCCAGCGGAATGCCCGCCAGCAGTGCAATCAACGACGACACGCCGACCATCAAGAACGTGTCGATGAATCCCTGCAGCAAGCGATCAAACCACATAGCCCAATACCTCTACCTGTTGCGCCCACTGGCCGGCGCATTGACGCAGTTCTTCGACGCCCAGGGACGAGCCCGTCACGGCCAGCAGCAGTTGCCCAAGCGCGTGTCCCTGAATCCGTTCCACGCCACCCTGCAGCAAGCGCACGCGGCCACCGAGTGCACTGAACAGTGCGGCAAGGTCCGGTTCGGCCTGGGCCGTTCCGGTGAACTGCAGGCGCAGTACCACCGCGTCTTCTGCGGTCTGCGGTTGCGGATGCAAGCGGCTTTGCAGTTCTGGCGGCAGGGCGTGTTGCAAGGGGGCGAGCAAGGTCTTGCTGACCTCATGCTGCGGGTTGCCGAAGACTTCCCAGACGGGCCCCTGTTCAACGATTCGACCGTGTTCCAGCACCACGACGCGATCACAGATCTCGCGGATCACCGCCATTTCATGGGTGATCAGAATGATCGTCAGGCCCAGGCGCTGATTGATCTCTCGCAGTAGGCCGAGGATCGATTGTGTGGTCTCTGGGTCCAGTGCCGAAGTGGCTTCGTCGCACAGCAGAATCGCCGGGTCGTGAACCAGGGCGCGGGCGATGCCGACGCGCTGTTTCTGGCCGCCGGACAGTTGCGCCGGGTAAGCCTTGTGCTTGGCTTGCAAGCCCACCAGTTCCAGCAGTTCACGAACCTTCTGCTCGCGCTTTTCCTTGGGTACACCGGCGACTTTCAGCGGCAGCTCGACGTTCTGCCAAACCGTCTTGGCGGACATCAGGTTGAAGTGCTGGAAGATCATGCCGATGCGCCGACGCAACGCCACCAGACGGTCTTCATCAAACTCGCCGATGTCCACATGATCGATCAGCACGCGCCCCGACGTCGGTTGTTCGAGGCGGTTGATGGTGCGGATCAGCGACGACTTGCCGGCGCCGCTACGACCGATGATGCCGAACACTTCACCGTGCTGGATCGCCAGGTCGATACCCTGCAACGCGGCCACCGGACCTTGCTTGCCGTCATAGGTTTTACCCAGGCCGATGAAGCGCACGTGAGCGCGGTTCAGGTCCGGGTGCAGTTCGGTCTGTTCAGCTTTCTGAGGCTCTGGAATATCCAGTCGCCGTTGGATCGCAGCTGTCATGCTCAGCTCTCCCAACCGGCTTGGTAGAGCTTGCCGTGGGCTTTATCCAAGGCTGCGCGAACGGCTGGCGAGTGCTGGTAGATGTCGACGAACTTGATCAGGCGCGGGTCGGTTTTGCTCTTCGGCTGGATCACGAACTGGATCACGTATTCCTTGTGGTCGAGGCCGTCGAACAGCAGGGCCGAACCGGCATCGAAGGTCTTCGCCAGGCGGATGTAAGCCGGGTAACCCTGGACGAGATCGGCGTCGTCATAGGCCCTTACCAGTTGCACGGCCTCGACTTGCAGGATCTTGATGTTCTTCGGGTTGGCGATGATGTCTTCTTCGGTGGCCTTGTAGCCGACCCCCGGTTTAAGCGTGATCAAGCCGGCCTTGGCCAACAGCTGCAAGCCACGTCCGCTGTTGATCGGGTCGTTGGCGATGGCCACGCTGGCGCCTTGCGGTAGCTCGTCGAAGCTTTTGTACTTCTTGGAGTAGAGACCGACGTTGTTGATGATTCCCGGTGCGAAGGGCACCAGGTCGAACCCGGAGGCATTCTTGGCGTTTTCCAGGAACGGGATGTGTTGGAAGTAGTTCACGTCGATGTCGCCGGCGGCGAGGCTGACGTTGGGTGCGATCCAGTCGGTGAACTCCACCAATTCGACTTTCAGGCCTTGTTTGCCAGCCTCTTCTACGGCCGCTTCCAGGGGAATGGCGAAGGCGGCGGTGGTGCCGATTTTCAAAGGCGCGTCGGCGGCGAACACCGTAGAGCTGAACAGGCCGAGGGCCAGGGCCAGTGCTTTGACTGGGTTAGAGAGGTGGTGCTTGGTCATGATATTTTTTCCAGTCAGTGCATAAGATTTTTGGTGTTTGGTCGGGCCTCTTCGCGAGCAGGCTCGCTCCCACAGGGGAGTACATTCGAAATGTGGGAGCGAGCCTGCTCGCGAAGCTTTTAGCGGCGAAACGCGGACCCGGTATGTTGCTCAGGCAAATGTGCGCCCTCGTTGAACAGCTTTTCGCGCAAGCTGCCATTGTCGTAAGCAGTCTTGTACGACCCACGCCGTTGCAACTCCGGAATCACCAGTTCAATGAAATCCACATAGCTTTCCGGTGTGACGATGCGCGTCAGGTTGAAGCCGTCCAGGCCGGTTTCGGCGATCCACGATTCCAGCTCATCGGCCACTTGCCCGGGCGAGCCGACCACGGTGATGTAGCGTCCGCCGAGGGCGTGTTGCTCCAGCAATTTGCGGCGGGTCCAGTCGTTGTTCTGCAGGTTCTTGGTCGCCGACTGGATCGCGTTGCTCTTGACGTACTGGATCGGTTCGTCGATGGCGTACTCGGAAAAATCGATGCCAGTGGAGGCCGAAAAATGCGCCACGCCGGCCTCGGCGCTGGCGTAGCTCAGGTATTCGGCGTGCTTGGCCCAAGCGAGTTCTTCAGTCGCGCCGACGATCACGTTCAAGCCCATGAACACTTTGATGTCCTCAGGGTTGCGCCCAGCCTCGACGGCGCTGGCGCGAACCTTGTCCACCTGGATTTTGGTCGACGGCTTGTTCGATCCGCTGATAAACACGCACTCGGCGTGGCGCCCGGCGAACAGCAAACCGCGATCGGAACTGCCCGCCTGGAACAGCACCGGCGTGCGCTGCGGTGACGGCTCGCACAGGTGGTAACCCTCGACCTGGTAGAACTCGCCCTTGTGTTCGACCTTGTGTACTTTTTCTGGCGCAGCGTAGATGCGTTGCTGCGGATCATTGAGTACCGCGCCGTTTTCCCAACTGCCTTCCCAGAGTTTGTAGAGCACCTCCAGGTATTCGTCGGCTTGGTCGTAGCGGCGGTCATGCTCGACTTGTTCGCTCAGGCCCATGGCCTTGGCCGCGCTGTCGAGGTAACCGGTGACGATGTTCCAACCGATTCGACCGCGACTCAGATGATCCAGCGTCGACATGCGCCGCGCGAACAGGTACGGCGGTTCGTAGGTGAGGTTGGCGGTGAGGCCGAAGCCAAGGTTTTTCGTCACCGCAGCCATCGCCGAAACCAGCAGCAACGGATCGTTGACCGGCAATTGGATCGATTCTTTGAGCGGCACGTCCACCGAGTTCTGGTACACGTCATAGACACCGACGATATCCGCGATGAACAAGCCGTCGAACAGTCCGCGCTCCAGCAACTGTGCCAGTTCGGTCCAGTATTCGATCGCCTTGTACTGGGTCGAGGTGTCCCGTGGATGCGTCCACAAGCCATGGTTGATGTGCCCGATGCAGTTCATGTTGAACGCGTTGAGCAGGATCTTCTTTTTCGCCTTGGCCATCAGATGGTCCCCCGCAGTGGCGGGTTTTCATCGTTGAGGTAGTAGTTGCCGACTGCGTGATATTTCCAGCGAACCGGGTCGTGCAGGGTATGCACCCGGGCGTTGCGCCAATGGCGATCCAGACCGTGCTCGACCAGGGTGGCCTGGCTGCCGGCCAGTTCGAACAGCGTAGTGCCGGCGGCGAGGGAAATTTCAGTGCTGATGGCACGGGCTTCGGCGACGGCGATCGACGCGGCGGCGACGGTCTCGGCGCGGGTGTCGGCCTGGGCCTTGTCGAGCAATTCACCAGCGCGCTCAAGCAAGGCTTCGGCAGCGTGCAGGCGAATGCTCAAGTGGCCGAAGCTCTTGAGGGTCAGTGGGTCGTCGCTGGCTTTTTCATGGGTGGCGTCGATCCATGGCCGGGTCTTGGTGCGCACGAAATGCAGCGCGTCTTCATAGGCCGCGCGGGCGATGCCGGTGTCGATGGCGGCATGGAGAATCTGCGCCAGCGGGCCGACCGGTGTCGGCCGCTCGAAGGCGGTCTGGAACGGGATCACGTCTTCCGCGGCCACAAAGACCTCTTCGAACACCACCGAGCCGCTACCGGTGGTGCGCTGGCCGAAGCCGCTCCAGTCGTCGATCACCGTCAGGCCCTTGCTGTTGCGCGGGACGAAAGCCAGTTGCTGCACGCCGTTTTCATCGATCACAGAGGTCGGGATGCGCTGGGCGTAGATCGCACCGGTGGCGTAGAACTTTCGACCGTTGATGCGATAGCCATCGCCATCGCGTGTCAGACGGGTGACGCGATCATGGGCGGTTTTAGTCCCCAGCTCTGCCAGTGCATTACCGAAGCGCTGGCCGGCCAATACTTCGGCGTACAGGCGCTTTTTCTGCGCTTCGCTGCCATTCACGCGCAGCACTTCCAGCGCATAGAAGTGGTTCTGCGGGATTTGCCCGAGGGAACCATCCGCTTGGGCGATCAGTGCGATGACCTTGGCCAGGGTGACGTTGGAAACGCCCGCGCCTCCGTACGTCTTCGGCACGCTGATGCCCCACAGGCCCGAGCGGGAGAACACCTCCAGCTCGGGGTGCGGCAAGCGGCGTTCGCGGTCGCGCAGGGCGCTGTCGCGTTTGAAATCTTCGGCCAGATCGCTGGCGACGATCAGGGCTTGCTCATCGCTGGTGATGATTGCGACGTGTTGAGAAAGGGTCATGTGTTTCTCCAGAGCTCTGGTAAAAAGTGTCTGGCCGTTAAATCCAGGAATGCCGAGCCGGCAACGTGCCGTTCAGGTGATAGGCGCCAACCGCGTAGTATTTCCAGCGCACCGGGTCGTGCAGGGTGTGCACCCGGGCGTTGCGCCAATGGCGGTCGAGGTTGAACTCGGCAAGGGTGGCGCGGCTGCCGGCCAGCTCGAACAGCTTTTCACTGGCCAGCAACGAGATTTCGGTGGTCAACACTTTGGCTTCGGCGACGGCAATCGAAGCGCGGGCAGCGGACTCGGCGGTGAGCGGTGCGGCGTTCACCTGGTCGAGCACCTGCCCGGCCTTGCGCAGCAGCGCTTCGGCGGCGTGCAATTCGATTTTCAGCTTGCCGATATCGGCGATGACGTACAGGTCATCGCTGGCCCGTTCAACGTTGGCGTCAACCCATGGCCGGGCGCGGGTTTTCACGAACTCGATGGCGTCATCAATCGCGCCCCGGGCGATGCCGGCATCGATGGCCGCCTGGATCAGTTGCGAAACCGCGCCCTGAGTATTGGGCTTTTCATTGATCTTCCAGTTATCCACCACCAGCTCGGCGTCGACCCGCACGTTGTTGAGCAAAATGGTGCCGCTGGCGGTGGTGCGCTGGCCGAAACCGGACCAGTCATCGACGATGCGCAACCCCGGCGTACCGCGACGAACGAAGGCCAGCACTTGCTTGCCGTCGTCATTGAGCGCCTTGACCGCGACCCAGTGCGCGAACAGCGCGCCGGTGGAATAAAACTTCTGGCCGTTGAGGACAAAACCGTCGCCATCGGCAGTGATGCGCGCCTTGAGTTCAAGGGTATTTTTAGCGCCACGTTCCGGCCCGGCATTACCAATGCGCCAGCCTTCGAGCACGCTTTTGAACAGCTGTTTTTTCTGCGCTTCGGTAGCGCTGCCGAGTATCAGGTTCAGGATGCCGAACTGGTTCTGCGGAATCTGCCCCAAGGCCGGGTCCGCCGCGGAAATGATCGCGAACACCTCGGCGAGGGTGACGAATGAAACCTGTGGGCCACCGTACTCGTGGGGGATGGCAATGCTGCCCAGGCCGCTTCGGGTGAACTGTTCGACTTCCGACCACGGCAGCTTGCGCTGCTGGTCGCGCCTGGCCGCTTGCAGGCGAGCGACTTGCGCCAGCTCAAGGGCGGCCTTGATGGCTTGAGCGTCGTTGCGCAGCACCTGTGCGGGCAACAACAATGGGGCGACGTCCAGGTCACTCTGGACGATTGCGTCAGCCAGACTGGACATCAGCGCCACTCCCTGGCTACACGCAATGCCCTGGCGATCTGCACTGGGGTGATTGTGTTCCGGACCATACCTACCTCACATCTCATGAAAACGCCGCGGGGTGCGGCGAACGAAAACAAGAATGTCCGGTGGTCCGGTGTATATACCCTAATCTTGTATAAATATTTTTAGAACTAACTTTTAGGAATATGCATAGAAGGTCCCAAAATCGCAGCCGTCGCTAACGATGATCCGCGCCCTGGAGGTGTTCCTTCCTTGGCTCCCTGGGGTAGGGATTGGCACAACCAATCTTCAATGTCCGTGCGGGTGCCCAGCGAGAATTGTTGCCTACGCGATCGAGGATGCAGTAAGTCACTTCCAGTCGCAGGTCTTCGCCGGCTTCCAGAATGATCGCCGCAGGCACCCAGACCTGAACCGGCTGGCCCACATCGCGTTCCTTGAGTGGGGGCAAATCCATGCGGACGTCGCCCCATCGCAAGGTGATTTCGTCATCGGCGGCCATGTTCACGTAAGGCTCGATGGTCACCGGCACGCCACGCTTGATCTGGTTGGGGTTCACTCCCTGGCGCCGAATCGTTTCAGGAATGGTTACCGGGGCCAGGCTCTGATTTTCGTCACCACTCAATGCAGATACCTGCCCACCCGGACACTCGAGTTTGGACTGCACACGCTGGGCGGGGGATACGATCGGTGCTTGTCCTATCTGCATGATTCGATAGTGGACGTATGAAGAGCCGCTAGCGATAAAACTCTCGGGTACCCGTAGCTGGACGGGTTGGCCAATCTCGTTGGCCGTCAGGACCCTGGAGGCGACGTAGCAGTTGTCCCAGAACAGTTCGATCAGGTCGCCTTCGTCCATCGCGGGGTAGGGCGGCACCTCGATCAGCAAGTGCGTCGCCGAGGCGAGGTTGATCCCTGCCTTGTGTGATTGCGCGAGAGTCGGGGCGGCAAGTCCGGTTTTAGTTGAGGTGCTTTTCATGGAAGTCTCCTTGATGTTTTGCAATGAAGTCCGTTTGGGGAAAACAAAACGTGAATTCGAACAGCAAAACCGTTCATTACTTTGAATTTAAATAATGACTGGGCGCGAGCGGTGCCGCTGGAAAGAGACTAGATAAGAGTTAGCCAGAGTAAGTGTCAATAGAGTGGGTTGGTTAAATGGGACGTCGGGCGTTATTCAGAATTATCCTACGCTTTGAAGTTAACAAGCTGTCCAGATACGTCGAATAATACTCGCCAAGGGCGCCATTTTTTGAGGGTTTGGCGCGGTTTTGGGGGTGGTCGAGAATCAGTCATTAAACTGTTGCGCTATACATATATGTATCGAGCGCACTGACAAAATATGCATGTAGCGCACAGGTATATAAATAATCTAAGGATTGGGGTTTATGTCGGGGAGGTGTCACTTCCATCCATGGAAGTTGACAGGTGTTACGAGGAGTTTAATGGTGTGCGTTGTTCAGGAACTTGCTGAGAAACTGCTTCGTGCGCTCTTCCTTGGGGTTGGCAAACAATGCCTTCGACTCGCCTTGTTCGACGATCACACCCTTGTCAAAAAACACCACGCGATTGGCCACGTCACGGGCGAAAGCCATTTCGTGGGTGACGATGACCATGGTGCGGTTCTCGTCGGCCAGGCCGCGGATGGTCGCCAGCACTTCACCCACAAGCTCCGGGTCGAGCGCCGAGGTCGGTTCGTCGAACAGAATCACTTCCGGTTCCATCGCCAGCGCGCGGGCAATCGCCACGCGCTGTTGCTGACCACCGGAAAGGCGGCGCGGGTAGGCGTCCTCCTTGCCTGCCAGGCCGACCTTGGCCAACAGCTTTTTACCCAAGGCAACGGCGTCGGCGTGCGGGATCTTCTTGACGATGATCGGGCCTTCGATAACGTTTTCCAGGGCTGTGCGGTGGGGGAACAGGTTGAAGTTCTGAAACACGAAGCCCACGTGCTGGCGCAAACGGCGCACCAGGCTCTGTTGCTGGTTCAATGGGCGGCTGGTATCGACTTCGATGTCGCCGACCTTGATCCGGCCGCTGGTGGGTGCTTCGAGGAAGTTCAGGCAGCGCAGGAAGGTGGTCTTGCCCGAGCCGCTTGGCCCGATGATTGCCACCACCTCACCTTCCTTCACTTGCAGATCGATGCCGTTGAGCACGACTTGACCCTTGAACTGCTTTGTCAGTTTTTCCACGACAATCATGGGGTCAGGACTCCTGGTCGTGCCGATTGACCCGTGCTTCCAACTGGTTCTGCAGGTGCGATAGCACCGTGGCCAGGACCCAGTAGATCAGCGCGGCGGCAAGGTACATGGTGAACACTTCGAAGGTGCGTGCGGTAATCAGTTGCGCCTGACGGAACAGCTCCGGTACTTGGATGGTAGCGGCCAGCGCGGTGTCCTTGACCAGCGAGATAAAGCTGTTGCCCAGTGGCGGCAATGCGGTACGCATCGCTTGCGGCAGGATGGCCCGGCGCAATGTTTGCGCACGGGTCATGCCGATACTGGCAGCGGCTTCCCACTGCCCGCGTTCAATCGAACCGATCGCGGCGCGCAGGATTTCGCAGGCGTAGGCCGCCATGTTCAGCGAGAAGCCGATCAGGGCCGCGGGCAGTGGATCGAGCTCCATGCCCAATTGCGGCAAGCCGTAATAGATCACGAACAGTTGCACCAGCAACGGCGTGCCGCGAAAGAACGACACGTAGATGCGGGCCAGCCAGTTGACCGATTTGAAGCGCGACAGGCGCATCAACGCCAGACCGAACCCCATCACCAGGCCGAAGAACATTCCGCCCAGGCTGAGGATGACCGTGTAATACGCGCCCTTGAGCAGAAAGGGCGCGGAATCCAGTGCGAGTTGGAAAGCAGCTTCCATTATTTGGTGACGTCAGCTTGGAAGTACTTTTCCGAGATCTTGGCCAGGGTGCCGTCGGCACGCAGCTCGTCGAGGGCCTTGTTCACGGCAGCCAGCAGTTCCGGCTCGCCTTTGCGCAGGGCAATACCGGCTTCCTGGCGAGAGAACGCCTGGCCGGCAGCGACGGTTTTCGGTGCTTTCTTGGCGTATTCAAGCGCGGCGAG
>Ga0105251_10001213_pt1 | contig 22282 bp, 21 predicted proteins | sample KBSS64metaG_FD_80424 | JGI IMG/M metagenome (GOLD analysis project Ga0105251, IMG submission 80424) | Switchgrass rhizosphere microbial communities from Kellogg Biological Station, Michigan, USA - KBS S6-4 metaG | ecosystem: Host-associated > Plants > Roots > Rhizosphere > Soil | place...
ACGCCGCCCTCGACGAAGCCCAGTTCCGCCCGGCCCTCGGCGACCGCGCGCGCCACGCTTTCGGTGTTGCCCACCTGCAGGCGGATCCCGATCTGCGGATGGCGCGCATGGAAGGCCATCAATCGCGCCGGCAGCCAATAGCTGGCCACGGTCTGGCTGGCATGCAGTTCCAGGGTGCCGCGCAGCACGCCACTCCATTCGCTCAGGGCCAGTTCGGCGGCATGGGCGCGCGCCAGGATCGCCCGCGCTTCGTCGGCGAATGCGGCGCCGGCGGCGGTCAGTTCGATGCCACGGCCGACACGGTGGAACAGGGCCACGCCGTAGCGGGTTTCCAGCGCCTTGATCGCGGCGCTGGCCGCCGACGGCGTGCGGTGCGCGGCCTGCGCGCCCAGGGTCAGGTGCTGGCGCTCGGCGACGGCGACGAACAGGGCGAGTTGTTCCAGGGTCACGGTAGGATCATTCGGAGATGTCGAACGAACTATCCATCATTATGCGATGGAATGACAGGATGCGTGGGCGCATCCTGCCGCCACTTCGACAGGGCGGGCGTGGGCAATGCGCAAGATGGAAGGACGCGACAAAACGCTGTGGCCAGGCGTGCTGCTCGCCGCGGCGGTGGCGGCGCTGGCGATGCTGGCCGAGCGCGCGCAGCTGCGCTGGCTGGGCCGCCCGTGGGTCGATGCGCTGGTGTTCGCGATCGTGTTCGGCACGCTGCTGCGCACCGCGGTGCGGTGGCCCGCGCGCGTGCACGACGGCGTCGCATTCGCCGCCAAGTTGCCGCTGGAAGTGGCGATCGTCCTGCTCGGTGCGTCGGTGAGCGTCGGCGCCATCGGGGCGGCGGGCGGCGTCTTGCTGGGCGCGATCGCGGCGATCGTGTTGGTCGCGATCGGCATCGGCTACGGCATCGGGCGCCTGCTCGGCCTGCCGGCGCGCCTGGCCACGCTGGTGGCCTGCGGCAATGCGATCTGCGGCAATTCGGCGATCGTGGCGGCGGCGCCGGTGATCGAGGCCGACTCGGACGAGGTGGCGGCGTCGATCGCCTTCACCGCCGCGCTGGGCATCGTGGTCGTGCTGGTGTTGCCGCTCGCGGCGCCGCTGTTCGGCCTGGACGATCGCCACTACGGCATCCTCGCCGGCATGACCGTGTATGCGGTGCCGCAGGTGCTCGCTGCCACCCTGCCGGTGGGCGCGGTCAGCGCGCAGGTCGGCGCGATGGTCAAGCTGATGCGGGTGGTGATGCTGGGGCCGGTGATGCTGCTGCTCGGCCTCGTCGCGGGCCGGCCGGGCGCCGCGCGGCTGCCGTTGCATCATCTGGTGCCGTGGTTCGTGCTGGGCTTCATCGGCATGCTGCTGCTGCGCAGTTCCGGCCTGCTGCCGTCGGCGGTGGCGCAGAGCGCGCAGCGCGCCGCGACCGATCTGACCCTGGTGGCGATGGCGGCGCTGGGGCTGTCGGTGAACCTGCGGTCCGTGCTCGCCTCCGGCGGGCGGGTGCTGGCCGCCGGCACGCTGTCGCTGCTGGCGCTGGCCGCCATCAGCCTGTTGCTGGTTCACTCCCTGCCGTAGGGGCTGCTGTACGCGCCGCGATCCGTGGCGTCGGTGTCGTCCAGCGGGATCGCGCTGCGCGCCACCAACACCAGCGAAGCGCTACGGTCGGCGGCCATCGGTGCGATGTAAAGGCCCCACGCCGCTGCGGCGCCGCTGAAAGCCATGATCTGCCGTTCGATGCCGGCACGACGTTGCGCGGTGATGCGGCACTCCTCATGCCGCGCTCCGCGTGAGGACGCGGTGTGCTGCCACGCATTGTTCAAGCACGAGCGTACGGCTGCGTGCGCGTGATGGTCTCGCCCGCCACGACCAGCGCGGGCGGAGCGGTGTAATAGTCTCCGCCGTGGCGGGCGCTCTAAGGTGGCGGCATTCTTCGCCTGTATCGCCACGAGCCTTCGCATGGGACACGACCACAGCCACGCACCGACCGAGATCCGCCACGAGAAGCCCTTGTGGTGGGCGCTGGGACTGACCGCCGCGTTCCTTTTGGTGGAGATCGTCGGCGCGTTCCTGACCAACAGCCTGGCATTGCTGTCCGATGCCGCGCACATGGCCACCGACACCCTGGCGCTGATGATCGCGCTGATCGCGGTGCGGCTGAGCCGGCGTCCGCCGGACGCCAAGCGCACCTACGGCTACGCGCGGCTGGAGGCGCTGGGCGCCTTGTTCAACGGCGGCATGCTGTTCGTGGTCGCCGCCTACATCCTGTGGGAGGCGGTGCAGCGCTTCCGCCAGCCGCAGGACGTGGCCACGATCGGCATGCTCGGCATCGCCGCGTTCGGCCTGCTGGTCAACCTGATCTCGATGCGCCTGCTCAAGGCCGGTAGCGGCGAAAGCCTGAACATGAAGGGCGCGTACCTGGAAGTGTGGAGCGACATGCTCGGCTCGGTCGCGGTGATCGTCGGCGCGCTGGCGATCCGTCTCACCGGCTGGAGGATGATCGACCCGATCCTGGCGGTGCTGATCGGCCTGTGGGTGCTGCCGCGCACCTGGGTGCTGCTGCGCGAGGCCGTCAACGTGCTGCTGGAAGGGGTGCCCAAGGGCATGGACATGGCCGCCGTGCGCGGCTATCTGCGCGGCGTTCCGGGTGTGGAGAACGTGCACGACCTGCATGTCTGGGCGCTGGCTTCCAGCACGCCCGCGCTCACCGCGCACGTGGTGGTCGCCGCCGATGCCGACGCTGACGCGTTGCGCGCGACGCTGTGCGATGGCTTGCATGCGCGTTTCGAGATCGACCACATCACCCTGCAGATGGAAGCCGGGCATTGCGGCGCCGCGCCGTGCGGCACGCCGGCAAGCGCTGCGACGGATGGCCACGGCCATGATGATGGGCATGCGCATCATGGGCACGGCCACGCGCACGGGCACACGCATCCCTGACGCTAGGTCGCCTGCCTTCCTGTAGGAGCGGCTTCAGCCGCGACAGGATGCGCGTCGGCAAGGCCTGTCGCGGCTGAAGCCGCTCCTACATGAAGCGAGGGTCAGGCCGTCGGTTCGCGCAGCGCCGGCGCGTCCCAGCCCGGGCGCGGCGCGAAGCGCTCGCCGTGGCGCGCCTGCAGCGCGCGCAGCCGTTCCAGCAGCGCATCGGCGCCGGCGGTGCGGATGTACTGGATCGGGCCGCCGCGGAACGGGGCGAAGCCGGTGCCGAAGATCACGCCGGCATCGAGCAGGTCGGCATCGGCGACCACGCCCTCGTGCAGGCAGGCGACCGCCTCGTTGAGCAGTGGCAGGATCAGGCGGTCCTCCAGATCGTCGGGCGCGCGATAGTCCTTGGCCACTTCCGGCTTCTTCGCGCGCCCGTTCTCCCAGGCGTACAGGCCTTGCCCGTCCTTCTTGCCGCGCTTGCCCGGTTCCACCGTCTGCAGCGCCGCCGGGATCGGCAGGCCCAGGAACGGCGCCAGTTCCGCGCCGACGCCGGCGGCCACGTCCAGGCCCACGGTGTCGATCAGTTCGATCGGCCCCATCGGCATGCCGAACTTCACCGCGGCCTTGTCGATCACCGGGCCGGGGATGCCCTCGGCGTAGGCGGTCGCCGCTTCCAGCATGTACGGGAACAGCACGCGGTTGACCAGGAAGCCCGGCGTTCCCGCGACCGGGACGGGCAGCTTGTCGATCGCCTTGCAGAACGCGGCCAGCCGCTTCTGGTTCTCCGGCGCCAGGCCGTCGTGGCAGACGATCTCCACCAGCGGCATCTGCGCCACCGGGTTGAAGTAGTGCAGGCCGCCGAACTGCGCCGGACGCTGGATGTGTTCGCGCAGTTCGGTCAGGGGAATCGAGGAGGTGTTGGTGCTGAGCAGCGCGGTGGGCTGCATGCGCGGCTCCAGCGACTCGTACAGTTCGCGCTTGGCCTGCGGATTCTCGATGATCGCCTCGATCACCAGATCCGCCGTCGACACGCCGTCGCCGGCCAGGTCGCCCTTCAAGCGCGCCGCCACCGCCGGGCGCTTGCTGTCGTCCTTGACCCGCTTGGCGAACAATTCGCCGGCGCGGCTGAGCGCGCCATCGATGAAACGCTGCTCGCGGTCCTGCAGGGTCACCTCGAAGCCCTTGTAGGCCGACCACGCGGCGATGTCGCCGCCCATCACCCCGGCGCCGACCACATGCACGTGGCGGATGCCATGGTCCTTCCCGCCCAGCGCCTTGAGCCGCTCGGTGAGGAAGAAGATGCGGATCAGGTTGCGCGCGGTCGGCGTGCTCGCCAGCTTGACCACCGCCTTGCGCTCGGCGTCCAGCCGCGCCTGGATGCCGCCGCCGCCGCTGCGCTCCCACACGCTGATCAGCGCGTACGGCGCGGGGTAGTGTTCCTTGCGCGCCTTGCGCGCGACCTGCTTGCGCATCTGCGGCGCCAGCAGCTTGCGCGCCGGCCAGGTGTTGCTGGCCCAGGCGGTGGCGCGCTGCTTGAACGGGCGCGCGCTGCCGGTCAAGGCCAGCGCCACCGCGGTATCGACCAGCACCGCCGGCGCGGCGACCTTGTCGACCAGGCCCATGGCGCGGGCCGCCGAGGCCGACACGGTGCGCCCGGTCAGCATCAGGTCCATCGCCGCCGGCGCGCCGATCAGCCGCGGCAGGCGCGCGCTGCCGCCCCAGCCGGGGAAGATGCCGAGCTTGGTCTCGGGCAGGCCGATGCGGGTGGACGCATCGCTGGAAGCCACGCGGTAGCGGCACGCCAGCGCGATCTCGGTGCCGCCGCCCATGCAGAAGCCGTGGATCGCGGCCACGGTCGGGCAGGGCAGTTCGGCCAGTTTCTGGAAGGTGGCCTGGCCGCGGCGGATCGCGTCGTTGACCGTGCCGCGGCGGTCGAATTCCTGGAATTCCTTCAGGTCCGCGCCGGCGATGAAGCCGTTGCCCTTGGCCGAGCGGATCACCACGCCCTTGGGCGGGTCAATGGCGATGCGTTCGAGCAGATCGCCCAGCTCCAGCAGCACGTCCTGCGACAGCGCGTTGACGGGCGCGTCCTGGCGGTCGAGGCTGAGCACGACGACGCCATCGCCGCGGATGTCCGCTTGCCAGTGACTGAATCGGAGCCCGTCGAAGCCTGAGAGCATGGGAGGACCATCCGCTTATGTATGGAGAAGATCGTTATCATCCAGAGGTTGTTTCCCTTGCGTCAAATCCCAATCCACGGGGAGTGACGCGAAGGTCCCGCGACCGCTGGCATGGCGCCAGCCTAACGGAACGCTGGTTAACGTCGTGGGGCGGCGGTCCGCAGGGGCGCTGAACTTTTTTCCGGATTGGCGGTCAGATGGTCCGACGTAGGTTGGGCTGACAGGAGTGCGGCCCGTTATGGCCGATGTCGAAACACCTCAGGAGCTGGACCTGGAACTGGTCCGGCGCGTGCAGCGCGGCGAGAGCGCGGCGTTCGATGTGCTGGTGCGCAAGTACCAGCACCGGATCGTCGGCCTGATCGGGCGCTACATCGCCGACTGGAGCGAATGTCAGGACGTGGCCCAGGACACCTTCATCCGCGCCTACCGCGCGATAGGGAATTTCCGCGGCGACGCCCAGTTCTCCACCTGGTTGCACCGGATTGCCGTGAACACCGCCAAGAATTACCTGGTTGCGCACAACCGCAGGCCGCCCACCGACGACGTCGACGTGCTCGACGCCGAGCAGTTCGACAGCGGCACGCGGCTGCGCGACACCGACACGCCCGAGCGCGAACTGATGCGCCAGGAACTGGAGCGCACGGTGATGAAGGCGGTCGATGGCTTGCCGGAGGAATTGCGTACCGCCATCACCCTGCGCGAGGTGGACGGAATGAGCTACGAGGACATCGCGCAGAAGATGGGGTGCCCGATCGGCACCGTGCGCTCGCGGATCTTCCGCGCGCGCGAGGCCATCGACGCCGAATTGCGTCCCCTGCTGGATACCGACAGCGCCACCCGTGAGCGACACCGCGTATGACCGACACCACGCCCATGCCCCATTCCGAACCGATCCCCGGCGCCACGCCGCCGGACAAGTTCGAGCTGCACTACCGGCAGCAGCTCTCCGCCCTGATCGATGGCGAGCTGCCGGCCGACGAGGCGCGCTTCGTGCTGCGCCGCCTGCAGCACGATACCGAACTGTCCGGTTGCCACGAGCGCTGGCAGCTGTGCGGCGACATCCTGCGCGGCCGCGTCTGCGCGCCGGCGCCGGTCGATTTCAGCGAGCGCGTGCGCCAGGCCGTGGCGGCCGAGGCGCAGCACGCCGACGCCGCACGTGCCAGTGCCGCCGCCGGCGGCCGCCGTTCCTGGCGCTGGGGCGGCAGTGCCGCGCTGGCGGCGTCGGTCGCCGCGATCGCGCTGTTCATGACCCGCGAGCGCCTGCCCGACGCCGCGCCGGCCGCGCCGGCGGTGCAGGTCGCCGATTCCGCCGCGCCTTCCGCCCCGGCCCCGGCGCTGCCGTCCGCCGCCGCGCATGCGCCGACGCCGGTCCCGACGCCGGCTCCGGCCGATCCGCAGGGCGATCTCGGCGCGGCGGTGGCCGCGGCGCCGGCGGTCGCCATTGCCGCGACCCGCCGCCAGGAGGCCGCCGCGCGCCGCGGCGCCACCCGCACCCAGCAGGCCGCGCGCGGCAGCGCGGCGCGTGGCGCCGAGCCGGTGCGCGCGGTTGCCGCGGCCACGCCGCCACGGCCCACGCTGGCGCCGGTACAGGCCGCGCCGGTGCTGGCCCAGCAGCACCCCGGCGATCCGTTCGCGCACCAGCCCGCCACCCCGCTGCAGGCCCGGCCATGGCCGCGTTCGGCGCTGGCGCCGGCTGCGTCCGGCGGCGCGTTCACCGCCAGTTTCCCGCGCCAGGGCGCGCCGGCGGCGTTCTATCCGTTCGAACCGCGGCTGCCGGCCGACACCGCGTCCGCGCCGGCGCCGCAGCAACCTTGATCCGAGGCGCCGGCCGAAGCGCGCGCTTCGTCCTGGCGCGCGGTGCGCGCTGCACCGCCAGCGTTTTCCTTCTCTTTCCCGAACCGGAGGCTCGCGTCCGATGACTCACCGTATCCGCCACCATCTGCTGGGCGTGTTGGCCCTGACCCTGCCGCTGGCCGCCTGCGCGCAGCAGCCGGAGCCGTCCGCGGCCACCGCCGCGGCGCCGGTCGCGCGCGCGGCGCCGGCGCCGCAACTGGTCGCCGGGCTGCCCGATTTCACCAACCTGGTCGAGCAGGTCGGGCCGGGCGTGGTCAACGTCGAGACCACGATCAGCCGCAAGGCCGCGGCCACGCGCGGCGGCGGCGGCATGCCCGACGATGACCAGATTCCCGAGTTCTTCCGCCGCTTCTTCGGCCCGGACGGCATGCCGGGGCGGCCCGGCATGCCCGGCCCGCAGGGACCGGACGACGACGACGGTCCCGCCGGCCGCTCGATGGGGTCGGGCTTCATCATCTCGCCCGACGGCTACGTGCTGACCAACCACCATGTGATCGACGGCGCCAGCGAGGTCAAGGTCAAGCTGACCGACCGCCGCGAATTCACCGCCAAGGTGGTCGGCAGCGACCAGCAGTACGACGTGGCGCTGCTGAAGATCGACGGCAAGAACCTGCCGACGGTGCGGGTGGGCGACTCCAACGGGCTCAAGCCGGGCCAGTGGGTGGTCGCGATCGGTTCGCCGTTCGGCCTGGACCACTCGGTCACCGCCGGCATCGTCAGCGCCACCGGCCGCAGCAATCCCTACGCCGACCAGCGCTACGTGCCCTTCATCCAGACCGACGTGGCGATCAACCAGGGCAACTCCGGCGGCCCGCTGCTCAATACCCGCGGCGAGGTGGTCGGCATCAACTCGCAGATCTTCTCCGCCTCCGGCGGCTACATGGGCATCAGTTTCGCGATCCCGATCGACCTGGCGATGAGCGCGGTCGAGCAGATCAAGAAGACCGGAAAGGTCAGCCGCGGCATGCTCGGGGTGACCATGCAGCCGAACATCAGCGACGTGGAGGCCAAGGGCCTGGGCCTGAGCGACACCCGCGGCGCGCTGGTCAACGGCGTGCAGCCGGGCAGCGGCGCGGCCAAGGCCGGGATCGAGCCGGGCGACTTCATCGTTGCCTTCAACGGGCAGAAGATCAACACCCGCGAGGACCTGCCGCCGCTGGTGGGCATGCTGCCGCCGGGCAGCAAGGCGCGCGTCACCGTGATCCGCGACGGCAAGCCGCGCGACATCAGCGTGACCCTGAGCGAACTCAGCGACGACGGCATGGCGATGGGGCCGCAGCAGCCGGGCCGCGGCGGCGCCGCGCCGGCGCCGCAGGCCGCGGAGAGCAGCGCGCTGGGCATCAGCGTGGAGGAGATCCCGGCGCCGGTCCGGCAGAAGCTCGGCCTGCGCGCGGACGAGGGCGTGCAGGTGGCGCAGGTCAGCCGCGCGGTGGCGAGCAAGTCGCAGCTGCGCCCGGGCATGATCGTGCTGCAGGTCGGACGCGCCCCGGTCTCCAGCGCGGCGCAGTTCCACAAGCTGACCGCCGGGGCCAAGAAGGGCGACGTGGTGATGCTGCTGGTGCGCGCGCCGGGCAGCCCGGCCAGCCAGTTCGTCGCCATCAGCGTCGAGTGATCCCCCGCGACCGCTCGGTCGCGCCGACGGCCAGCGCACTCCAGTGCGCTGGCCGTCCTTGATTTCATTGGAAATTCCGCCGGGAGGGCAGGGCCGCGCCGAGCCGGTCGCGGGCGCGCCGCGCACGGCGGCCCGCGGCGCTCCGGGCATGCGATAATGGCCCGTTATCCTGACGACGGTCCTGGCCGCCGCCCACCTCATGTCCTCTGATTCGATGCGGAACATCCGCAACTTCTCCATCATCGCCCACGTCGACCACGGCAAATCGACCCTGGCCGATCGCATCATCCAGCTCTGCGGCGGCCTGCAGGCCCGCGAGATGGAAGCGCAGGTGCTCGACTCCAACCCGATCGAGCGCGAGCGCGGCATCACCATCAAGGCCCAGTCCGTCTCGCTGCCATACACGGCCAGGGATGGGCAGGTCTACCACCTGAACTTCATCGACACCCCCGGCCACGTCGACTTCTCCTACGAGGTCAGCCGCTCGCTGGCCGCCTGCGAGGGCGCGCTGCTGGTGGTCGACGCCGCGCAGGGCGTGGAAGCGCAGTCGGTGGCCAACTGCTACACCGCGGTGGAGCAGGGGCTGGAAGTGGTGCCGGTGCTCAACAAGATCGACCTGCCCACCGCCGACATCGAGCGCGCCAAGGCCGAGATCGAAGCGGTGATCGGCATCGACGCCGAGGACGCGGTGGCGGTCAGCGCCAAGACCGGGCTCAACGTGGACCTGGTGCTGGAGGCGATCGTGCATCGCATCCCGCCGCCCAAGCCGCGCGACACCGACAAGCTGCAGGCGCTGATCATCGACTCCTGGTTCGACAACTACCTGGGCGTGGTCTCGCTGGTGCGGGTGATGCAGGGCGAGATCAAGGCCGGCGACAAGCTGCTGGTGATGTCCACCGGCCGCACCCACCAGGTCGACAGCGTCGGCGTGTTCACGCCCAAGCGCAAGGTGCTGCCGGCGTTGCGCGCGGGCGAGGTGGGCTGGGTCACCGCCAGCATCAAGGACGTGCACGGCGCGCCGGTCGGCGACACCCTGACCCTGGCCAGCGACCCGGCGGCCAAGCCGCTGCCCGGCTTCCAGGAAATGCAGCCGCGCGTGTTCGCCGGCCTGTTCCCGGTGGATGCCGAGGACTACACCAACCTGCGCGAGGCGCTGGACAAGCTGCGCCTGAACGACGCGGCGCTGCGCTTCGAACCGGAAAGCTCCGAGGCGATGGGCTTCGGCTTCCGCTGCGGCTTCCTCGGCATGCTGCACATGGAGATCGTGCAGGAGCGCCTGGAGCGCGAGTACAACCTGGACCTGATCAGCACCGCGCCGACCGTGGTCTACGAAGTGCTGAAGACCGACGGTTCGATCATCAGCATGGACAACCCGGCCAAGCTGCCGCAGTTGAACATGGTCGAGGAGATCCGCGAGCCGATCATCCGCGCCAACATCCTCACCCCCGAGGAGTACATCGGCAACATCATCAAGCTGTGCGAGGAGAAGCGCGGCAGCCAGATCGGCATCAACTACCTGGGCAGCCAGGTGCAGATCAGCTACGAGCTGCCGATGGCCGAGGTGGTGCTGGACTTCTTCGACAAGCTCAAGTCGGTCAGCCGCGGCTACGCCTCGCTGGACTACCACTTCGTGCGCTTCGACGCCGGCCCGTTCGTGCGCGTGGACGTGCTGATCAACGGCGACAAGGTCGATGCGCTGTCGCTGATCGCCCACCGCAGCCACGCCGACCGCCGCGGCCGCGAACTGTGCGAGAAGATGAAGGATCTGATCCCGCGGCAGATGTTCGACGTGGCGATCCAGGCCGCGATCGGCTCGCAGATCATCGCCCGCACCACGGTCAAGGCGATGCGCAAGAACGTGCTGGCCAAGTGCTATGGTGGCGACGTCTCGCGCAAGAAGAAACTTCTGGAAAAGCAGAAGGAAGGCAAGAAGCGCATGAAGCAGGTCGGCCGCGTGGAAATCCCGCAGGAAGCCTTCCTGGCTGTGCTGCAGATGGATAAGTAGCCGGGATTGGTGATTCGGGATTGGAGATTGGCAAAGGCAGATGCGTCTGCCGTCATCCCGTTCTTGCGAATCCCATATCCCCAATCCCCAATCCCGTTCCGAAGGAACAAGAATGAAATGGTTTGAAATCGCGCTGGTGGTCCTGACCTTCGCCACCGGCATCATCTGGTTGCTGGACAAGCTGTTCTTCGCCAAGCGCCGCGCCGCGCGCGCCGGCCTGCTCGATTCCGAGCCGGTGCTGGTGGATTACTCGCGGGCGTTCTTCCCGGTGCTGGCGGTGGTGCTGATCCTGCGCAGCTTCATCGCCGAGCCGTACAAGATCCCGTCCAGCTCGATGATGCCGAACCTGCTGGTCGGCGATTTCATCCTGGTCAACAAGTTCTCCTACGGCTTCCGCCTGCCGATCACCAACCAGAAGGTGATTCCGGTCGGCGAGCCCAAGCGTGGCGACGTGGTGGTGTTCAAGCCGCCGCACAAGCCGGACGAGAACTGGATCAAGCGGGTCATCGGCCTGCCCGGCGACCGCATCGGCTTCCATGGCGACACCCTCTACATCAACGGCACGCCGATGAAGTACCAGGTGCGCGGCGAGTACGTCGGCAAGGGCAAGGGCGCGGAGATGACCGGCGCCACGCTGCTCACCGAGTACCTGCCGGGCCGCACCCACACCGAACTGGAATGGCTGGGCCGCAACAGCCCGGCCGGCCAGGGCGACTGGGAGGTGCCGGCGGGCCATTACTTCGTGATGGGCGACAATCGCGACAACAGCGAGGACAGCCGGTTCTGGACCCAGACCCACTTCCTGCCCGAGGAGAACCTGCGCGGCAAGGCGTTCCTGGTCTGGCTCAATTGCGAAGGGTGGTTCTGCAGCGGCAGTTTCGATCCCTCGCGGATCGGAACCGGCATCCAGTGATTTCTGGCGTAAGGGGAAGCGCGATGAAGCACAAGCAAAGCGGCATGACCTTGACCTCGTTCGTGGTGGTGCTGGCGGTGGTCGGGTTCTTCGCCTACATCGGCATGAAGCTGTTCCCGATGTACATGGAGTACTACGCGGTGCGCTCGGCGATGAAGGGCCTGGCCGCCGAGCCGGGCAGCGCCGACATGGACCCGGCGCAGGCGAAGACGCTGTTGTTCCGCCGCCTGGACATCAACAACTCGGACAACGTGAAGCCGGACGACGTCCAGTTCGAGCGCATGGATTCGGGCTGGAAGATGCACGTGGCCTACGAGGTGCGCAAGCCACTGATCGCCAACCTGGACGTGGTCGGCAAGTTCGACATCACCCAGGACCTGACGAAGCGCGGTGGCGAATAAGACCTTCCAGCGCGGCGACCGGATCGGGCACCGCTTCGCCGACCCGCAGTTGCTGGCGCAGGCGCTGACCCATCGCAGCGCCGGCGCGCCGCACAACGAGCGGCTGGAATTCCTCGGCGACAGCATCGTCAACCAGATGATCGCCGAGGCGCTGTACCAGCGCTGGCCCAAGGCCGACGAGGGCGCGCTGACCCGCGCCCGCGCCGAACTGGTGCGCGAGGCCTCGCTGGCCAGCATCGGCCGCCAGCTGGAACTGGGCGAGCGGCTGACCCTGGGGCCGGGCGAGATGAAGTCGGGCGGGCACCGCCGCGATTCGATCCTGGCCGACGCGGTCGAGGCGGTGGTCGCGGCGATCTACCTGGACGCCGGATTCGAGGCCTGCCGTGCGGTGATCCTGCCCTGGTTCGAGACGGCGCTGGCCGCACTGCCGGTCGGCAAGGCCGAGAAGGATGCCAAGACCCGCCTGCAGGAATGGCTGCAGGCGCGGCAACGGACGTTGCCGGCTTACGAACTGATCAGCGAGACCGGCGACGACCACGCCAAACTATTCCGGGTACGCTGCGTACTCGCCGAGCCCGCCCTCGTCACCGAGGGCGAGGGCACCTCGCGACGGCTGGCCGAACAACAGGCCGCCGCCGCCGCCATCGAGCAACTGGATTCGAGCAAGTGAACGAGCAAGCGACCCCTTACCGCAGCGGCAGCGTGGCCGTGATCGGCCGCCCCAACGTGGGCAAGTCCACCCTGACCAACGCCCTGGTCGGCGCCAAGGTCAGCATCGTCTCCAACCGGCCGCAGACCACCCGGCACCGCCTGCTGGGCATCGCCAGCTTCCCGGAAGGGCAGTTGGTGCTGGTCGATACCCCCGGCCTGCACCGCGAGCAGAAGCGCGCGATGAACCGGGTCATGAACCGCGCCGCGCGCGGTTCGCTGGAGGGCGTGGACGCCGGCCTGCTGGTGATCGAGGCCGGGCGCTGGGACGAGGAGGACACGCTCGCGTTCAACGTGCTCAGCGACGCCGGCGTCCCGGTGGTGCTGGTGGTCAACAAGGTCGACCGGCTCAAGGACAAGACCGCCTTGCTGCCGTTCCTGCAACAGGTCAGCGACGGCCGCAGCTTCGCCGCAGTGCACCCGATCTCCGCGCTCAAGCGCAAGGGGCTGGAGGCGCTGGTGCGCGACCTGCTGGCGCTGGTGCCGGAAGCGCCGCCGATGTTCGGCGAGGACGAGATCACCGACCGCAGCCAGCGCTTCCTGGCCGGCGAACTGGTGCGCGAGCAGCTGATGCGCCAGCTCGGCGAGGAATTGCCGTACGCGACCACCGTGGAGATCGAGCGCTTCGCCGAGGACGGCGCGCTGCTGCGCATCGGCGCGGTGATCTGGGTCGAGCGCGAGGGCCAGAAGGCGATCGTGATCGGCAAGGGCGGCACCCGTCTGAAGGACATCGGCGCCAAGGCCCGCCAGCAGATGGAACGCCTGTTCGGCGCCAAGGTGTTCCTGGAGACCTGGGTGCGCGTGCGCGAGGGCTGGTCCGACGACGAGGCGGCGCTGAAGGCGTTCGGCTACGGGGAATGAAGCTGGGAATCGGGAGTAGGGAATCGGGAATCGGATTTCCGCGAGTTTGAAGCATCACTGGTCGTCTTTAGTTTTTTGTAGGAGCGGCTTTAGCCGCGACGGGCGCTCCCGGTAGCGCCTGTCCTGTCGCGGCTAAAGCCGCTCCTACAAAAACAGAAACTGGCTCGCGGAAGCCCACGACTCCCTCGCGTCCATGTTTTCCTCGAGTGTGTCCCAACCCCGGATCGCCGCTCCTAACGATTCCCCATTCCCCACTCCCCATTCCCAGCCTTGATCGAACACGAACCCGCCTTCGTCCTGCACGCGCGCGCCTGGCGCGAGACCAGCCTGCTGGTGGAAGTGCTGAGCGCGCAGTACGGCCGGCTGGGCGTGCTAGCGCGGGGCGTGCAGGGGCCGAAGAATCAGCCGCTGCGCGCCGCGCTGCAGCCGCTGCAGTCGATCCGCTTCAGCGCGCAGCGCCGCGGCGAGCTGGCCCAGTTGCGCGCGGCCGAGGCGCTGGACACGGCGCCGCGGCTGAGCGGCGAGGCGATGCTCGCCGGCTTCTACATCAACGAACTGACCCTGCGCCTGGCGCCGCGCGACGATCCGGCGCCGGACCTGTACCTGGCCTACGCGCGGGTGCGCGCGCGGCTGGCCGCCGAGGCGCCGCTGGCCTGGTCGCTGCGCTGCTTCGAACGCGACCTGCTGGAGGCCTTGGGCGTGGGGTTCGACCTGCGCCACGACGGCGACGGCGAACCGATCGACCCGGCCGCGCGCTACGTGCTCGATGCCGAACACGGGCCGCGCCGGCTGTTGAGCGACCGCGGCCACGACCAGCGCAGCGGCATGGCCACCGGCCGCGCCCTGCTGGCGCTGGCCGACGACACCGAACCGGTCGCCGAGGACCTGCCCGGCCTGCGCCGCGGCATGCGCGTGGTGCTGCTGCACCACCTCGGCGGGCGCGGGCTGAAGTCGTGGGAAATGCTGCAGGATCTGGCACGCCAGCGCCGCGGCGTGGATGCGCCGGAATCGCCGGACGGGGCGGCCGTGGCCGGGACGCCGGCGCCGAAGGCCGATTGAGCGCCTGCACGCGTGGTGGCCGGCCAGCGGGGTCCGCTGAAGTAAGCCCCACCGATCCCCGGATGCAGGGTCAGCGGCTGCGTTCGTCGCGACTGAAGCCGCTCCTACAGAGGCTGCGGCTGGCGGCCAGATGCATGATGGGATGAGGACCCGCGGCCCCGGCCTTCAGCGCATGTACTAACGCCCGTCGCCCGCGGCTGCGCATCGAAGATGCGCGACGACCTGCAACGTCCACACGCAGCCCACAGCGAGCGAGACGCCCGCTCTTACGAATCCCCATTCCCCATTCCCCACTCCCAGCTCAATGCAACAACGCCGCCACCGCCTCACTGAACTGGTGACGCGCCTGCGAGGACGCCGGGTCGCCATGCAACTGGCGCACCGCGCGCGCCAGCCGCGCGGCGCCGACGAAGCCGCAGCTGGCCTGCAGCCGGTGCAGATGGCTGCGCACGGCCTGCTCGTCGCTGGTCTGCAGCGCCGAGGCGACCGCGTCGCGGGTGCCCGGCAGTTCGGCCAGGAACAGTTCGCGCAGGGCGATCAGGTGGGAGCGCTCGCCGTTGAGCGCGGCCAGCGCCGTGGTCTCGTCCCAGTCCACCGCGATCTCGGCGGCGCCGGGCGCCGCGCCGGCGCGACCGCGCGCCAACAGCCGGCGCACCGCCTGCAGCAGGCGTTCGGGACCGAGCGGTTTCAGCAGCACCTCGGCGAAGCCGGCGCCGAGCAGCTGCGCACGGACCGCGTCGCTGGCATCGGCGGTATGCGCCAGGGCCAGGGTGCCGGGACGCTGCCGCTGCAGCTGTTGCAACAGGTCGGCGCCGGTGCCGTCGGGCAGGTTGGCGTCGATCAGCCACAGGTCGTGGTGCGGCGTCTGCGCACAGGCCACGGCCGCGGCGACGCTGTCGGCCAGATCGACCTGCGCGGGCAGGGACTGCAGCGTGGCCTGGAAGAACGCGCGGCTGATCGGGTCGTCCTCGACCAGCAAGAGTCGCGTCACAGGGTCCTGGGTCGATGCCATCCTTATGCCTCCATGCGGCCTGGGCGCATCTTAGCGGCTGCGGCGATGCGTCGCACCACTTTGCAACGCTGCGGCGGACTGCGCAAGCCGTTGCGCAGCACGGGTCGCCGACGCCGGGGCCCTTCACCCGGAGCAAGGCCGCCGCGGACGCCGCCGAGGCGCGCGCGGCGCCTGCGCGCGACACGCGCACCCGGGCGCGGCGCGGCGTCCGCGCGCATCGGCAGGCCCGGACGCATCTGCGACAATGGCCGCCCTTTTCCGCCCGCAGCCTGCCGCCACGTGGCCCGATCCAGAAACCGCCTAGACCGCACCCCGTTCCAGACCGACATCGCCGACCTCAGCCACGATGGCCGTGGCGTCGCCCGCCGCGAAGGCGAGGGCGGCAAGGTCGCCTTCGTCACCGGCGCGCTGCCGGGCGAGACCGTGCTCGCCGAGCCCACCGCGCGCAATCGCCATTTCGACGAGGCGCGCACCGTGCAGGTGCTGCAGGCCTCGCCGCAGCGGGTGCCGCCGCGTTGCCCGCACTTCGGCGTCTGCGCCGGCTGCGTGCTGCAGCACCTGGCCGAGGACCAGCAGATCGTGGCCAAGCAGCGGGTGCTGACCGAGAACCTGGAGCGGATCGGCCACGTGACGCCGCAGACGGTGCTGCCGGTGCTGGCGGGCGAGCCCTGGGGCTATCGGCGCAAGGGCCGGTTCTCGGTGCGCCGGGTGGAGAAGAAGGACAAGACCCTGGTCGGCTTCCGCGAGCTCGATCCGCGCTTCGTCGCCGACCTGTCGGTGTGCCACACGGTGATCCCGCAGATCGGCTTCAAGGTCAGCGCACTGGCCGAACTGGTCGAGAGTCTGGAGGGCAAGCGCGACATCCCGCAGATCGAGTTCATCGCCGGCGATGCGGCGGTGGCGCTGACCTTCCGCCACATGCAACCGCTCAGCGCGGGCGACCAGGCGGCGCTGATCGCCTTCGCCAAGGAACACGGGTTCGCGATCTTTCTGCAGCCCGGCGGCGTGGACAGCGTGCACCCGCTGTACCCGCAGGAGGTGCCGCTGTCGTTCCGGTTGCCGCAGTGGGACGTGGAGCTGGCGTTCCGGCCGCTGGACTTCATCCAGGTCAACGCCGCGCTCAACCAGAAGATGATCGCGCTGGCGCTGGACCTGCTGGGCGCCGGCCCCGAGGACCGCGTGCTCGACCTGTTCTGCGGGCTGGGTAACTTCACCCTGCCGCTGGCGCGCACGGTGCGCGAGGTGGTCGGCGTGGAGGGCGATGCGGGCCTGGTGGCGCGTGCGCGCGAGAACGCGCAGCGCAACGGCCTGGACAACGCCGCGTTCTTCGCCGCCGACCTGACCCAGGACCAGCGGCAGGCGCCGTGGATGCGCCAGGGCTTCGACAAGCTGCTGCTGGATCCGCCGCGTTCCGGCGCGATCGAGGTGCTGCGGCAACTGCCGCTGGAGCGCTTCCAGCGCATCGTCTACGTCAGCTGCCATCCCGGCTCGCTGGCGCGCGACGCCGGCTATCTGGTCAACGAGCAGGGCTTCGCGCTGAAGGCGGCCGGCGCGATGGACATGTTCCCGCATACGGCGCATGTGGAGAGCATCGCGGTGTTCGAAAGGCCGGGAATGGGGAATCGGGAGTAGGGATTGGTAACAGCGGCGTCTGCGCGCTGGCTTATGCTTTGACCAATCCCGAATCTCCACTCCCCAATCCCATGGCCATCGAAATTGAACGCAAATTCCTCGTCACGGGCGATGGCTGGCGCGCTGCCGCGCATGCGGTGACCCCGATGGCGCAGGGCTACATCAATGACCAGGCGGCGTTGGCCAGCGGGGCGCAGAAGGCGTCGGTGCGGGTGCGGGTGCAGGGAGAAGAGGCGTTCCTCAACCTCAAGTCGCGCGAGCTCGGGCATACCCGGCAGGAGTTCGAGTATCCGATTCCGCTGGACGATGCGCGCGCGCTGCTGGCGCTGTGCGTGGGGGGGCTGATCGACAAGCGCCGGCATCTGGTGCGGCACCAGGGCCATCTGTGGGAAGTGGACGAATTCCTCGGCGACAACGCCGGGCTGGTCGTGGCCGAGATCGAGCTGGACAGCGCCGACGAGGCGTTCGCCAAGCCGGACTGGCTCGGCGCCGAAGTCACCGACGACCCGCGTTACTACAATGTGGCGCTGGCAAGCTGTCCATTCTGCGAATGGACGGGATTGGGGAGTCGGGATTCGGGATTGGTAAAAGCGTAAAGCCAAACGCCGCACGTGGCCCGCTTTTGCCAATCCCCACTCCCGAATCCCCGCTTCTCGCAGCGATCGGGCTTATGCTTTTGCGAATCCCTAATCACCAATCCCGAATCCCGGCTCATGCGCATCGATATCTGGTCCGACGTCGTCTGTCCCTGGTGCTGGATCGGCAAGCGCCGGCTGCAGCAAGGCATCGCCGCGCTCGGCGCGCCGGCGCCGGCGCTGGAGATCCACTGGCATCCCTATCTGCTCGATCCCGAGGCCGGCACCGAGCCGGTGCCGCTGCGCGAGGCCTATGCGGCCAAGTTCGGCGGCGCCGCGCGCACCGAACAGATCCTGGCGCAGACCCAGGCCACCGCACGCGCCGAAGGCCTGCCGTTCGATTTCGACCGCGGCCAGGTGCGGGTGACGACGCTGCCGGCGCACCGGCTGCTGTGGCTGGCCGCGCGCGAGGGCGACGTGGATGCGGTGGCCGAGGCGCTGTTCCACGCGCATTTCGCCGAGGGCCGCAACCTGGCCGACACCGCCACGCTGCTGCAGGCCGGCGCCGCCGGCGGGCTGTCCGCGGCGCGCGTGCAGGCGCTGCTGGACGGCGACGAGGGCCTGGCCGAGATCCAGGCGCAGCTGCAGCAGGCGCAGGCGATGGGCATCCGCGCGGTGCCGACCTACGTCATCGACGGGCGCCACGCAATCCAGGGCGCGCAGCCGCCGGAGGCCTTCGCCGCGGCCCTGCGCGGGCTGCTGGCGCACGCCCCGGCCCCGGACCCGGCCTGCGGCCCCGACGGCTGCGCGGTGTAGCCGCGTCGCGGCGTGCCGCCCAGGCGGCGCAGGGCCGGCACGGCGCCGCGACAGGCCTCCGGCGTGGCGGCCTGCCGCCGGCGCCGGCATCTGCGACAATGCCCGCCCAGGCGCCCCCATCGCGCTGGCAGGAGAATCCCCCGCATGCTCGCGATCGGCGTCGCCGGTACCGAACTCACCGCCCAGGAACGCGACTGGCTGCAGCACGACGCGGTCGCCGGCGTGGTCCTGTTCAAGCGCAATTTCGCCTCGCGCGCGCAACTGCAGGAACTGACCGCGGCGATCCGCGCCGCGGCGCCGCGTCCGCAACTGATCTGCGTGGACCAGGAGGGCGGGCGCGTGCAGCGCTTTCGCGAGGGCTATAGCGCGCTGCCGCCGCTGCATGGCTTCGACGCGCTGTACGCGCGCGATCGCGACGCGGCGCTGGCGCTGGCCGAGCAGCACGCCTGGCTGATGGCCAGCGAGGTGCGCGCCAGCGGCGTGGACCTGAGCTTCGCCCCGGTGGTGGACCTGGCGCGCGGCAACCGCGCGATCGGCGACCGCGCCTTCAGCGCCGACCCGCAGGTGGTGGCCGCGTTCACCGCCGCCTACGTGCGCGGCATGCACAGCGTCGGCATGGCCGCCACGCTCAAGCATTTCCCGGGCCACGGCACCGTGCTCGAAGACACCCACGTCGACAGCGCGGAAGATCCGCGCGCGCTGGAGACGCTGCGCCAGGAAGACCTGGTGCCGTTCGCCGCGGGCATCGCCGCCGGCGCCGACGCGGTGATGATGGCGCACGTGGTCTACCCGCAGGTGGCGCCGGAGCCGGCCGGGTATTCGCCGCGCTGGATCCAGCAGATCCTGCGCCAGGAGCTGGGCTTTCGCGGCGTGGTGTTCTCCGACGACATCGGCATGGCGGCCTCGTTCGCCGCCGGCGGCGTCGCCGCGCGGGTCGCCGCGCACCTGGACGCCGGCTGCGACGTGGTCCTGGTCTGCCACCCGGAACTGGTCGACGCATCCTTGCAGGCCGTGCGCGACCGCCCGCTCAATACCGCCGCGCTGCTCGGCCTGCTCGGCCGCGGCGCGCTCGGCTGGGACGGCCTGCTCGCCGATGCCCGCTACGGCCACACCCAATCCCACTTGCTCGCCACCTTCGGAAGAACCGCCTGATGTCCACTCTCACCATCGCCCAGGCCCTGGCCCAGGCCGACCTGCTGGTCGATCGTCCGCAACTCGATGAGGCCATCGCCCGCATGGCCGACGCCATCGCCGCCGATTACCGCGGCGAGATTCCCGTCTACCTGACCATCATGCATGGCGCCTTGCCGTTCGCCGGGCAACTGGCGCTGGAACTGGGCGCGCGCGGCCAGGACCTGCAGCTGGACTACCTGCACGCCACCCGCTACCGCGGCGAGACCGTCGGCGGCGAACTGGTGTGGAAGCACCGCCCGGCCACCGCGCTGTACGGCCGCCGCGTGCTGCTGCTCGACGACATCCTCGACGAAGGCCTGACCCTGAAGGCGGTGCGCGAGTGGTGCCTGGAGCAGGGCGCCACCGACGTGCGCATCGCCGCGCTGACGGTCAAGCGCCACGACCGCTGCCTGGACGACGTGCGCGCCGACTACATGGGCGTGGAGGTTCCCGACCGCTACGTGTTCGGCTTCGGCATGGACGTCAACGAAGCGCTGCGCAACCTGCCCGCGATCTACGCGATGAAGGAGTAGCGCGCGCCGCACGGCGCCGCCATCGTCTCCGCGCGCGGCCGGTCGGCGGCGCGCGCGTCTGTTTTGATCGAGGATCCGCATGGACAACATCGCACTGGCCGTGATCGGCGGCACCGGCGTCTACAAGCTCGCGCAGCTGGACGACGTGGAAACCCGCGAGGTCGACACCCGCTACGGCAGTCCGTCCGGCCCGCTGCGCATCGGCACCCTGCTCGGCCACCGGGTCGCGTTCCTGGCGCGCCACGGCGAGGGCCATTCGCTGCCGCCGCACAAGATCAACTACCGCGCCAATCTCGCTGCGCTGCAGCAGATCGGCGCCACCCGGGTGCTCGCGCTCAATACCGTCGGCGGCATCGGCGAGCGCTTCGGGCCGCGCGTGCTGGCCTGCCCGGACCAGTTGATCGACTACACCTGGGGGCGCATTTCCACCCTGTGCGAGGAGCCGGGCAGCGAGGTGCTGCATGTGGATTTCGGCCATCCCTACACGCCGCTGCTGCGCAGCAAGGTGCTGGCCGCCGCGCGCGTGACCGGCGTGGCGGTGGTCGATGGCGGCTGCTACGGCGCCACCCAGGGACCGCGGTTGGAAACGATTGCGGAAATCGCGCGGCTGCGCCGCGACGGCTGCGACCTGGTCGGCATGACCGGCATGCCGGAGGCCGGGCTGGCGCGCGAACTGGGGCTGGACTATGCCTGCCTGGCGATCGTGGCGAACTGGGCCGCCGGCTGCGGCGACGCCCAGGAGATCACCCTGGCCGAGGTGCTGGCGAACGTGGAGGCGGCCTCGGCAGGGCTTCCGGAGCTCATCGGGGAACTGGCGCGCGGGTGATTGTCTTCGCTGCCCAAGCTTTGCATACTCCGCCGGTGCGGGATGCCGCACAACCACCACCCATTCATTGCACAAGGTCTCGCATCACCATGCCGAACGGTACCGTCAAGTGGTTCAACGACGCCAAGGGATTTGGCTTTATTTCGCCGGAAGACGGCAGCGCCGACGTGTTCGCGCACTTCTCGGCGATCAATTCCAAGGGCTTCCGCAGCCTGCAGGAAGGACAGCGTGTCAGCTATGACGTGACCCAGGGTCCGAAGGGCGCGCAGGCCTCCAATATCACGCCTGTCGAGTAAATCGCTTGCTCGGCTGAGCTGTTTTTGAACCCCGCTTCGGCGGGGTTTTTTATGGGAGGCGTCGCCATCGCGGCGCCGCTGGGTAGTGGACGCAATGAAGCAACGGATGCAGATCGGCATCGTCGGCTACGGCACGGCGGGCCAGGCCCTGGCGCTGCTGCTGGCGCGCGATGGCCATCAAGTACAGGTGTTCGAACGCGCGCCGCAGCCGGGCCCGGTCGGCGCCGGGTTCCTGCTGCAGCCGACCGGGCTGCAGGTGCTGTGGCGGATCGGCCTGCTCGACCAGGCGCTGGCGCACGGCGCGCCGGTGCGGCGCCTGTACGGCGAGACGCCGTGCGGCCGCGCGGTGATGGACATGCGCTACCGCGACCTGGACGCGCGCCTGTTCGGGCTGGGCATGCAGCGCGGCGCGCTGTTCTCGCTGCTGGCGCAGGCCTGGGACGGCTACGCCGAGCTGCGGCGCGACACGCGCATCGTCGCCATCGACGACGGCCTGCGCCGGGTGCAGGACCAGCACGGCCGCTGGCACGGCCCGTTCGATCTGGTGATCGCCTGCGATGGCTCGGCCTCGGCGCTGCGCGCGCAGGTGCAGGGCACGCGGCTGGACCGGGTCTATCCGTGGGGCGCGCTGTGGTGCCTGCTGCCGCGCGGCGACTGGGCCTTCGCCGACGAGTTGCGGCAGCGCTACGTGGCCGCGCGCAAGATGATCGGGCTGTTGCCGGTCGGCACCCGGCCCGGCGATCCCGAGCCGCGCATGAGTTTCTTCTGGAGCCTGCCCACCGCCGAGTTCGAGGCCTGGCAGGCGCGCGGCATGGAGGCGTGGCTGGACGAGGTCGCGCAGCTGTGGCCGCAGGCGCGCGAGCGCCTCGAGCTGCAATGCGGCGCCGGTCAGCGACTGCAGCACACCGTCGTGAAG